>Ga0079224_100000147_pt1 | contig 56880 bp, 47 predicted proteins | sample Stecom2015_FD_80414 | JGI IMG/M metagenome (GOLD analysis project Ga0079224, IMG submission 80414) | Agricultural soil microbial communities from Utah to study Nitrogen management - Steer compost 2015 | ecosystem: Environmental > Terrestrial > Soil > Agricultural land | place: USA: Utah... | reverse complement strand
CCCCCTCCAACGCAACCGCCTGCATTGGTCCGGTTGCCTTCCATACGCTACGATGCCGCCCTGTCGACGGGGCGGGAATCGGGCACGAGCGATGCCGGAGGTCAACGCGGATCGAGCCTTCGCGCGCGCGCTCGAGCACCATCGCGCCGGCCGGCTCGCGGACGCCGAGCACGGCTATCGGAGTATTCTCGCGCGTCAGCCCGAGCACGCGGATGCGCTGCACCTGCTCGGCGTCATAGCGCTGCAAACCGGGAATCTCGAGCCCGCTCTGTCGCTCATTCAGCGCGCCGTCGCGCTGCGGCCCGATGCGGCCGTCTGCCGCAGCAATCTCGGGCAGGTTCTCGAGCGCCTCGGGCGAGACGACGAGGCCGCGCGCTGCTACGAGGCGGCGATCGCGCTCGACGATAGGTTTGCCGAAGCCTACAACAATCTCGGATATCTCCACGCGCGCAAGGACCGCCTGGCGGAGGCCGAGCCGCTGTACCGCAAAGCGATCGAGCTCGACCCCCGGTACGCCGAGCCGCATACGAACCGCGGCAATCTCCTCAAGGACCGCGGCGAGCTCGACGCCGCCATCGCCTGCTATCGGCGCGCGATCGAGCTGCGTCCCGATCTGTCCGAGCTGCACAGCAACCTTCTGCTGGCCCTTCACTATCATCCCGGCTACTCGCCGGCCGATCTCGCCCGCGAGCACCGCGAATGGGCCGACCGGCACGTGCGCCCTCTCGCCGCGGCGCGGCGCCCGCATACGAATCGTCCCGAGCCGGATCGGCGCCTTCGGGTCGGCTACGTCTCCCCGGATTTTCGCGAGCATCCGGTGGCACGCTTCATTCTGCCGCTCTTCCGGGAGCACGATCGGCGGCGGATCGAGGTGTTCGCGTACTCCGACGTCGGGAGCCCGGACCCGATCACCGGCCTCGTGCGCGAGCACACGGATCACTGGCGGGACGTCGCTTCGCTGACGGACGAGCAGGTCGCGGACGCCGTCCGGGCCGACGGCATCGATATCCTCGTGGACCTCGCTGCGCATTCGGGCAGGAACAGGCTGCTCGTGTTCGCGCGCAAGCCCGCGCCCGTGCAGGCGACGTACCTGGCCTACTGCAGCACGACGGGCGTCGACGCGATCGACTATCGAGTGACCGATCCCTTCCTCGATCCGCCCGGGGAGGCGGGCAACTACACCGAGACCTCCCTTTACCTGCCGCGCTGCTACTGGTGCTACAGCGCCCCGCCGATACCCGTCCGGGATCGCCCCGCCCCCTCGCGGCGCCCGGGCCCGCCGACGTTCGGCTGCCTCAACAATTTCGCGAAGGTCAGCGACGCGACGCTCGACCTCTGGACGCGGCTGCTGCGGCGCGTGCCGGAGGCGCGGCTCCTCGTCTATGCCCGCGCCGAGCCGCATCGCGGCCGTGTTCGGCGCGCGCTGCGCGAAGCCGGTGTCGACGAGCGGCGCGCCGACTTCGTCGAGCGCCAATCCCTTGTCGACTATCTCGAGACCTACCGCGAGATCGACGTCGCGCTCGACCCCTATCCCTACGGCGGAGGCACGACGACGTGCGACGCGCTCTGGATGGGCGTCCCGATCGTCAGCCTCGCGGGCCGCACGGCCGTCTCGCGCGCCGGATCGACGCTGCTCCATAACATCGGTCTCCCCCGCCTCGTCGCTCGCAGCGAGGAGGAGTACGTCGAGCGGGCGGCCGATCTGATCCGGGACGCCGCCGGGCTCGCCGCACTGCGGCGCGAGCTGCGCGGCCGGATCGAGTCGTCCCCGGTCATGGATGCGCCGCGGTTCGCGCGCGACTTCGAGGCGATGCTCCGGACGGCCTGGCGCGCCTGGTGCGAGCGGCGCGCCTGAAGGTGCCAGGCCGCACGCGCCTGCCCGGCGCGTATCACGCCGAATAGCCGAAGCGCGCGAGGACGTCGCGAACGGATCCGGCGAATGCGGCGAGCTCGGGATCGCGCCGATAAGCGAAGGCCCGGCTTCGTTCGAGTCCCTCGAGCAGGGTCGCCTGCGCCGCCGGCGCCGGCATCCGGCAGAACGCCGCGATGGCGGCAATCGTGCGCTCCGGCTGCGTCAGCAGATCCTCGTAGCGGACCTCGAGCGCACGCTCGCCGAGCGCCGCGGATTCCTCGCGCGCCTTCTCCACGTATTGCTCCCACATCGTGAAGGCCTCCGCGAGCGTCCAGCCACGGCGTGACGACAGCACGCCGAGCGCGTGATCCCGGATCACGGTCAGCGCCGGCGGGACGGCCGCGCCGGTCGCGGCACGCAGCGCCGCGGCGTGCCTGCGCGCGAGACTCGCGGCGGCGTCGACGCCGTGGCGGACGATATGGATCGCCCTGAGGCCCGGGAAGACGCGCCGCCAGACCGGCAGCGTGAAGGTGTTCCTCGGGTCCTTCCAGCCGAACGCCGGCCACACGCGCGACGTCGTACCGCGTTGCAAGCCGGAGGCGCCGGCGTAGCTCTCCATCTGCACGGACAGCGCGGCGCGAACGCCCTCCGCAAGGTGCTCCGCGGCGGCGGGCTGCGCGAGCATGAAGTGGGCGGACATCGGCTCGGACCAGAACGCACCGCACTGATGCAGGATCCCCTCGTTGATCAGCAGGAACGTGACCGACTCGGCATCCCCCTGCCGATCCGCTCCCATGAACACGCCGAGCTTGTCGAGGATGTCGACCAGCAGCCGCGTGCCCGAGCGATGCATCCCGATGACGAGGATCGGGCTCGCCTGTCGCAGCCGTGCGTCCATCAGTCCGTGCCCGTCACGCGACCATCCAGAACGCAAGGGTCAAGCGCGGAAACTCGTAGAACGAGTCTTGCGGGTGATACGCGGCGTGGAAGTACTCGGACGGGAAGATCACCATGCGTCCCGGCACCATGTCGACCGTGCCGACGTGCTCCCACCACTCGTCGGCCCGGCTCGGCCAGTAGTCGAGGCCCGTCTCGGCAAGACCCGAGTCTTCCCGAATCGAGCGGACGTATGCCTCATCGATCACCAGCGAGCCCGACTTCTTGAAGCGGAAGAAGGCGGTCCCGCCCGAGCACTCCTCGGCCCGGTTCAAGTAGACGACGCAGGTGAAAGACCGGCGCACGTTGGTCATATCGCTGTGCGGCACGGCGAAGTCGGCTCGCTTCTCGCGGATCTGCTTGAACCAGTTGACGTCCACGCACGCATCCGCCGGCCGCGTCTCGACGGAGTAGACCTTGCGGATAACCTGCTGTGCGGCCGCGATCATGCCGTTCGGATAGCGGATCGGGAAGCGCAGGCGGCAGTCGTAGTAGTCGACGAAATTCCTACCGCCCTTCTCGTGCTTCCAGTTCGCGGCAGGCGAGCGGCCCACGACCTCTCGCGCTTCCTCCGGGTGCTTCAGGAAGCCGTCGATCACGACCGTCGGAATGAGGTTCTCGATCGGCTGGAGACTGAGGTCGAGCTGGCCGCTTACCGCAAAGAGCTCATCGAACAGAAAAGGCATGCCTTCGGAGCTTCTCGCCCGAGGCGCGGCGGCCGCCGCGGGGCCCTCGGCGGGAGAATCGGTCGCCGGAGCGGCCCGGCCGCTTTCGGCCTGCGACGCGACCCGCGGCATCGAGACCGACGCGGGCGCCTCGCGCAGGTTCATCGCGATGGAAATCCTGCGTCGATCGCTCTTGTTGCACTGAACGTAGTGCGGCATCCACGACTCGAACATGACGAGGCGGCCCGGCTGAGGCTCCACCGCGATCTCGGCCCGCGTGAGCAAGTCGCTCCCCGATGTCTTCGTGAATTCGCGATGAGTTCGCCGCGACGCGATCGGATCCGGAAGCACGAGGCAGCCGCAGTCCTTCGGCGCCTCGACGTAATAGCTGCACGAGAGCAGGCTGCCGTCGTGCGTGTGCTGCGCCTCTTGCGCGCCGGGCTCGAAGAGGTTGATCCACGCGCGCTCGATCTCGAGCCGCCGCGGGGGCAGCCTCAGCCCCTTCTCGAGAAACGTCCTGGCCGCCCCGATCACGAGCTGCTCGAGCTCGTCGAGGCCGGCGTCGGCGAGGATCGAGGCCTCCGGCTTGTAGTAGGACGTCGCGACCGACTCCTCGGGCGAAGGCGTGATGTCGGCTTTCGCCTGCTCGGATTCGAGGTACGCGGCGACCTTCGAATGGATCGCGTCGCGCAAGGCCGGGTCGATATCCTCGACGAGGAGGGGCACCCCGAAAAGGAGGCTCATCGACATGACGCGCGCCTACCCGCCGGCGAGGCTGAAGTTAATCGCAATCGAGATGCGCTCCCGGGTGCCGCGATAGGGGCGGACGCCGTGCGAGAGCCAGCTCGGGAAGAGCACGAACATGCCCGCCCGCGGCGTCAGGCGCTGGGCCTCTCCAAGGGCGGCGCCGTCCGGACCCGGAAAGGTCAGATACGGCGCATACATGATCGGCGCGACGCCGCGCGGGTCCTGGATCTCGAACTCGCCGCCGAGCGACGGATCGGCGCCGATGCCGCCGTCATCGACGTAGTAGCTGGCGGACCAGAGTGCGCCCGGGTGCGTGTGAAACTGATTGCCGTGCCCGTGCCGGTTCACGTTGGCCCACGAGTTGATGCGCCAGGCGAGCGGGTGCCGTTTGCCGGTGCGGTCGACCGTGACCTGCTCGGCCACGGCGCGGGCGTAGGCCAGCACCTTCTGCATCGGCGCTCCGCCCCATTGATGCAGATCCCACGTTGATTGCCAGCCGCCGTGATTGGAGCGCTGCACCGACTCGGTGGCCGCCTCTCGCGCGAGGATGATGCGCTTCAGCTCGACGTTCAGCGCCTCCGCGCCCGGCACGGTGCCGATCACGAGGGGCGTCGGAAAAAGATTGAGCAGCGTCAGCTGCGGCGCATCGCCGCCTGCCGCCCCGCCGGTTGACGTGCGGTCGGCCATGCCGTCCTCTCTCCGCTCTGAGGGAGTGGGCACATCCTACCGTTTTTGCGGCACGAATGACTCGCCCCGGGACCTTCGGATAGACGAAGCTCCGGCGGCTCACGGCGCACCTTTGCTGCCGGCCTCGCCGGCCGTCCCGCCCTTGCCCGAGAAATAGCCGGACGCCTTGTCGAACGCCGCGGCGCCGACGAGGCGTCCGACCCGCCGCCCGGCGACGTCGTCGACCGGCGGATGCACTCCGGCCCACAGCCGCGAGATGCCGGCAGAGTCGGCCAGATCGAAGTAGGTAGCCCACTGCAGCTCGACGCTGACGCTCGGACCATTCTCGTAATCGAGAAACTCGCCCGCTTCGGCCTTGAACGTGAAGAGGCCCGATGGGAAATACGGGCTGCCGGTCAGCCTCGTCAGCGCCTCCGCCCCCGCGCTCATCAGGGTCGAATGGCCCGACGTGTAGCCTGCGAACGGCGGCGTCACGAAGTCGGCGCGCTGATAGGGCCACCACTCCTCGGCCAGGATCCAGCCCACCCCGGCGACGTCGAAGTTCCGGTTCGAGACGAATCGGGGACCGCGCCATGCAAAGATCTTGATCTTGCCCACGTTCGCGCCGCCCGCGGCGAGAGGATCTCCAGGGCGCACGCAGTCGATGACCCGACCGCTGCCGTCGCCCGCCGGATCGCTGGGATCATCGACGTACGCGATGCCCTGCGGGTGATAGGGGCAGTGCGGATCGTCGGGGTCGCTGCTCTGGCCGATGGTGCCGAGGTAGCGGATCGCGGTGATCGGCCGCGCGGTGTCGTACCAGCCCTTGTGGCTCCACGCGGCCACGCCGGCGTCATGCACGGCCCCGCTCAGCGCGAAATAGGCCTTGACGTCCCATTCGAGCTCGTCGAGCATGGGCCCGGTGCCGCCGATACGCTTCTCGAAACGGGGCGAGTCGCTGATCTGCTCGTTCAGGATCACCATCAGCTGGCCCGCGGGCGTTTCCGCGGTGAAGGGCCCGTCGGCCCAGTACGTGACGAGCGTCCGCGCGTAATCCGCGAGCGGCAGGAGCTGACGGGCGTACGGGAGCCCCGTTACCGGGTTCTTCGCGTGTCCCGGGCTGTTGTCGCCGCCGCCGAGGAAATCGTAGAAGCCGCGCAGCTCGACGATTGTCTGCGGGAAGCTGCGAAGGTTACCGATCGACGCGGGCGAGATGTCGATCAGCGTCGCGCCGCGGCCTCGGGCAGGATCGAGCTGTCCGGACCAGACCGCGACGAGCGAGTGCCCCCAGGTGTACTCCGCGGGCATCGCGTCGGGATCCGTAGCGGAGAGCAGCGCCGGCTTGCCGGGGTCGTGATAGACCCAATACTCCGCGCCGTCGCGCCGAAAGATCCGCCGATCGCTCTCGGTCATCGCGAACGGCACCGTGAAGCCCCACTCCGGCGTCTCGAAGTCGGGCGCGGGGAGCGTTCGTCCGGTCTTGCTGACGAAAAAGCCGAGCGCGAGCTTCTGCCAACGGTCCGGATCGACGAGGTTCCCGATGCTGTTCGGATCGGTCGGGTCGAGGGGCGGGTTCACCGGAGCGTAGAAGCGCGTGAGGTAGTCGTTGGCTTCGTTCGACCCGTCGCCGAGCCCGAAACGGATCACGCAATCGCCGATATAGTTGCCGAGCGCCGCAGGCGACGGATCCCGCCGATAGTCGATCGACGTGTAGCTCGGGTCGAGCCCGTAGTGCCGCATGACGCCGTCGAACACGGCAAACGCTCCGCTCTCTTCGCCCGTATCGCCGAAGCGGTGGCGCAGGTAGCGGTAGGCGGCGTAGCTGATCGCGACGCGCTGTGCGGCCGCGGAGCCGTCGAGAGCGTGCGGGGGATCGTACAGGCACGTGAAGCCGTTCACGCTGTCGCCGAGCAGAAAGGGCCGCGCCTCGGCATCGTAAGCGGCCCACGCGTCGTAGACGGCCACCGCGAACTGGAAGACCGCGCGCGCATTGTAGGCGACCCGGCCGCTGTCGCGGCGTAACGCGAACAGCATGGCCTCGCTCCAGTTACGCGCGACCGATCGGTCCGGCAGCAGCCGAAACGGCGGCGGCTGCGCGTGCACGCTGCCCGCCAGCAGACAGGCGGCGACCAACGCCGAAAGGACCCGCGGTGCACGTAAAGTCATACCTCCCCCTCGATATGCCGGCCTCCGTGCTCGTTCCCCGTCGATTCGCTACGGGCTGCCGCTTTGTCCTTATCGTGTCGGCAGCTCCGGATGTCTGATGAGAAGCGTCTCGCCCGCCTTGCCCGCGGCCACGTCGGTCATTCCCGTCGGGGGCGGTTGCCTCGGGCCGTCCCCAGAGTCGATCGCCGGCCATTCCACGCGCACCTCGTCGACGACCGTCCGCGAACCGAGCCCGAAGACCTGCACCGTCGGATTCTGCGACGTGTAGTTGCTGCCGATCATGATCTCGCGCATTTGCTCGGTCTCGCCGGTGCGCACGAAGATCCGGGCACCGGCCGCCTCCGTGTTCGGCGGCAGCCCTTCTAGCTTGACGCGCAGGAAGTGCCGGCCGGCCGCGGCGCTGCGGTTTTCCCAGAGCCGCGCGGAGTTACCGGGAGCCTCGGTCAACTCGAGGATGTCCGTGTCGCCGTCGTGATCGAAATCCGCGCACACGACGCCCCGGCCGGACGTCCGCGCGGCCAGGCCCAGGGCATCCGCTTCGTCGACATACGTGCCGGTCTCGTTCATGACGAACGCCCGGCTCGCGTCGGTCTGATAGGCATCGGCGGGCGTCAGAAACGATACCGGGTAGCCGTTCGTGTGAAAGATATCGAGATCGCCGTCGTTATCGATATCGAGGAAGCAGGCCGCCCAGCCGAAGGACCCGTCCGCGACACCGAGCCGGGCGGTATCGTCGCTGATCAGAGCGAGGCCGCCATCGTTCGAATAGAAGCGATTGCCCCACGGGTGCAGATTCACGCTGTCATCGCCGGGGCCGAAGATGCTAGAGACGAACCAGTCGAGATCGCCGTCGTGGTCGATGTCGCCGAGCGCCGACCCCATGCCGAACTGCGCATTGCGCAGCAGCGGGTTATCGAGGCTGCGAAACGTCCCGTCGCCGTTATTGAGCGCGAGCTGTGTCGTGCCGAAATCCCCCGCGATCGCGATATCCGGCCAGAGATCTCCGTCGATGCGCGCGAAGGTGCCGGTGAACGTGAAGTCCCCGATTTGAACCTGCCCGTGGAAGTCCCGGCCGCGGGTCTGCCACGTCAGGTTGGAGATGCCGGATTCTTCGCTGACGTTGACATAGCGGATGCCCGATTCGTCGGATTCGTTCCTCCACAAGTGGTCGGTCTGACGCATGGGCGGTGATCCGTACAGCTCGTCGAGCGTCCCCCAATGCGTCAGGAACATGTCGAGATCGCCGTCGAGATCGTAATCGCCGAACGACGCGGAGATCGTCTGCGTCGCGACCATCCGCTCGATATCCGGCGAATTCGCCGTGACGTCGACGAACGTGCAGTCGCCCCGGTTCTCGTAGATCTTGCTCGGGTCGCCGTACAGGCCGCCGACGAAAAGGTCGAGGTCCCCGTCGCCGTCCATGTCGGCGAACGCGGGGCCGCTGTGCCGATCGTTGCTCGCGCCGCCCGGACGAGTGTTCGCGACGCCCGCCTCCGCCGCCCTGTCCTCGAACAGCAGGCCGTTGCCCTGCTCGACGAGCTGATTGATGTAGAGACGGTTCGGGCCTCCGCCGCCGTTCGCGCCGCCGGTGTTGCCGTACGTGATGAAGAGATCGATGTCGCCGTCGTTATCGCAATCGCCCGCCGCCGCGCCGCCGATCGTCATGTGCAGGACCTGCCACGTGAGGAGGCCTTTCAAGTCCCTGCTGATGAAGGAGGGCCGCGTGTACCCGACCCGATAGGCAATCTGCGAGCTCGCCGTCACGTCGACGAAAGGCGTCTCCGGGCGTGCAGATTGTCTTGACGCCTGGGCGAGCGCGCGCGAGGCCCATTCGCCGTGGCCGCCGAAGGCGGCGAGGCACGCTCCCGCGGCAACCCCGATCCCGATTCGCCCTACTCGCATCGCCGCCGGCCTCCCCCAAGGCTCCCCGGTGTCGGCACCGGAGCGTCGATCCTCGTCTATAGGGTTCTTGAGTTTTCTCTAGACTACCTGTGCATCGAGCGGTTGTCCATTCCATACGTCGTCCGCGATTTTCCCATCGTCAAGATGCCCTCCCTCGTACCGACCGGTGCCGCCGTCGATCTCGCCGGCGCCGACGGCGGGCAAGGTTTGCTTCCGTATGTGCGACTCAATACCCTAGTCGCACTCCAGAATCCGTTGGCCGACATCGACCTCATGCTGACCGAAGCGACCGTTCGTACGAGTATCGCCAAGGCGATCGACTTCATTAACCGAACTCGCGAGCCGTATGCGCTGCTGTTTCTGGACATCATGCATCGTCGCTTCGGGGTCGAGCAGTTCGCCGATGCCCTCCAGCGCTACGACGAGGTGCTGCGCGAACGGCCCAAGGATGCGCCGCTGCTGCGCGTGCTTCGACGCATCGCGGACGCGAACAACCCGATTCAGCCCGACGACTGGGACCACGTGACGATCCACACGGACCGGATCCTGGTCTCGGCGCTCTATTGCGATCGCCTGGGATTGCCGCCGTCTTTCGCCGAGGTGCTTTCCAAGAGCGTGAAAGCGGGCGGGTACTACGCCACGCATGCGCTCCTTGCCTGGATATGGATCAACGACAACCGCTGCACGCTCGCGGTGCCGGACGGCTTCGTCGAGGAGATGTACGCGACCGTCGCGGCGATCATCGACGACCAGCCGACGCTGATCAACGACCTCAAGCTGGAAGCCGCCGCGTTCCTGTGCCTGGCGCGCCAGGGCCGGCGGGTCGATCCGCGCTTCGTCGAGCGCGTCGTCGCCATTCAGAATGACGACGGCGGCTGGGGCAAGCCGGACGAGGTCGACCCGTCGAATCCCGGCGCGTCATCCTGGCACTCCACGATCCTGGCCCTGCTGCTCCTGCTGCACGTGCATTTCCCCGCAGCACAGAGCGTCGGCGCACGGTCGTAACCGCCGCCCGAGGCCGATTCCGGCGCGCGCAGAGAGCTGCGCGATCGGGGCGGCCTCGCGGCCGACGGAGGTGCACCTCGCCGCAAAAGAATGCGGCGGGCCGAAGCCCGCCGCGAGGTCTTCTCGACCAGGATCTCCGCCGATCAGAAATCCATGGTCATACTGAGGAAGAACCGACGCCCGAGCGGATCGTACGTCGCGCCGTCGCCCGAGCGCGTGCACGCCATCGGGAACCGCGAGCTCGTCGGGTTCGCGTTGATGCACGGCGGATCCTCGTCGAGCAGGTTCTCGATACCGAGGCTCACGACGTACCGGTCGAAGCGATAGTTCCCGGACAGCGCGAAGAGATCGTGCGACGGCAGGCTGTTGTAAACGCAGGCCGTCGACGTCCGGTCCTCACGACAGGCGTTGTTGTCGAGCGAAGGCCAGTGCTGATGCCGCAGACTCAGGTTCCATGCGCCACGACCATAGCCGATCGTCGTGAAAATCCTGTAGTCGTAATTCTGGCACTGCATCTGCAGCCCGCACTGGTTGTAACCCGCCCAGTCCATCTCCGGGAGCTCCGGACGATCCTGCGTGATCTCCTCGAGAGGCGCGTTCGCCACCAGGTTGAGGCTGAGCCTTCCGCCGCCGGTCAGCAGCTTCGACCAGTTGAGCGCCACGTCGAAGCCCGAGAACTTCGCCCGGCCCTCGTTCGTGAACGATCTCTCGACGGTACCGCCTGCGCCGGTGGTCGGGTTCCTCATGATCTGCCGACAGGCAGGGTGGTCGAGATCGCCCGTGGGGTTGAAGCCCATGTCGAAGCAGCGCTGGTACGTGGCGTCGGCACCTTCGAGCGCGATCATGTTCTCGATCTCGATCTGATACCAGTCCACTGTGAGCGACCAGTCCTCGAGAATGTCCATCGCGACGCCGATCGTCCACGTATCGGCCTGCTCCTCCCGCAAGAGCGGGTTGCCGAAGCTGATCGGGATGCCGGTGCCGCCGGTGGTCGGCTGATCCTCGAGCGCGCGGTTCTCGTAATACTCGAAAGCACCCGTCGCGCCCATCATCGCCCGGCACATCTCGTACGTCCGCTGGGCTTGCTCGACGCTGTTCTCCGGCCCCGGCGTCGCACTGAAGGTGCCCGGGTTCGAGAGGTTCTGCGAGCACCAGTCGCGCGATCCGCCGCCCGCGAAGAGCTGCGTGCGCCGGCTGAACAGCTCACCGAGGTTCGGCGCCCGGAACGCGCGGTTGAAGCCGCCGCGGATCCGGTACCGCGGCGAGACCGCCCAGTCGATCAGCGCCTTGTAGGTGTCGAGCGTGGGCATGTGCGACATGCTCCAGTCCGAGATGCGGGCGCCGAGCTCGAGGTTGAAATGCTCGACCCCGATCGGACCGTTCTGCACGATCGGGACCAGCAGCTCGCCGTAGATCTCCGAGACGTCGAACTCGCCGCGCGACGACTCGTTGGGGAACAGTCCCGCGATCGGATCGGCCAGGTTCTGGACGTCGCTCAGGTTGTCCGGCACGTAGTCGAAGCTGTTCTCCCGATAGGTCAAACCCAGCGCGTACTGGAGCGGGCCCGCCGGCATCTCGGCGAGGTCGCCGACGAGGTTCGCCTCGAAGATCGTCTGCGTCATCTCGCGGACGTTCTTCAGGACAGGCGAGATCATCTGCAGACAGTCGGCCGACGGCACGAAGCTCTGCGCGATCGGAAGACCCGTCGTGCAGGTCGGGATGCTCTCGGCGAAACCGCCGAACTCCCACGGGTTCACGTCGAACGTCGCGTTACGGCCCCAGTTCGGGGAGGCCACCACGTCTCGATACGTGCTGAGGCGCATGGAGCCGAGCTGATTCACGACGTTGTCCGAGCGCCCCGTGTACAGCGAGACATCCCACGAATGGTTGCCGCTCGGCAAGTCTCCCTCCAGCCCGATCGAGAAGCTCATCGTCGTCGTGATGTTGTTCGTCGAGCGGCCGGCGCCGAGCGCGCTTCTCATCCAGTCCGGCTCGCGGCTCGCCCAAAGGAGAGCCTCGGGATCGGGCCGAGTCATCATCAGGTTGTAAATCTCGGCCGACGTCGGCCACGCCTCCGACTTCGTGCAGCCGGGCAAACCATCCAGCCACGGCATCTCGGGCGTAGGCGGCGCGTCGCACTCGACGCCGAACCGGCCGTTGATCGTGTACGCGGGGTGCGTGCTGAACGTCCCGTCGCCGTTGTCTACCAGGGAATCCGGGATCTCGTAGTGCGGATTGGTGCTGCCTCGATAGAGCTCGTTGCCGAACGGCACGGCCACGCCCCACTGGTTGATGTTGGCAGCCGTGAGGCCGAGGCTCGACTCCGTCTTCGTGCGCGTCACCATGGCCTGCGCCGTGACGCGCAGGTTGTCCGTGAGATCGAAATGGCCGTCGGCGAACGCCGAAAGCCGCTCGAGCGGCGTAGACGTCCACGAATACAACGAGTTTTCCTTGATCATGCCGTCCGGCTGTCGAACGAAAACCGGCAGCCCCTGGAAATCGCCGTCGAGGTCGCCCCCGCTGTGCACGCCGCGGCACGTGACGCCCGGCGGACAGAACTCGTTGCCGTTGTATACCGGGCCGTTGAATCGATAAGCCCCGGGCGCCGCGGTGGCGCCGTCGTTCAAGCCCGTGAAGACGGTGCCGTCCCTGTTGATGCGGAACCGCGTGCTCGCCACGTCGTTCGAGATCGTCCCCGGCGGCAGCTCGTCGAAGATCGCGTCCACGGCGGCCTGGCTCGGATTGTTGGGAATGAACCGGGGGTTCGTCTCCGGATCCTCATCCTCGTTGGGGTCGAAGTTGGGATTCGGAACGGGCGCCGCGCCCGGCTCGTTGTGGAACCACGTCGCGCTGCCGAAGGCGAAGAACCCGCCTCCCGTCCACGGGTTCGCGTAGTCCTCGAGGCGCCAGTCGCGCTGCCACTGGTACTGCTTCGTGCGCGTATCGCGCGACACGCCCATCATCACGTTACCGCGATCGCCGGCCAGATTGGCGCCGATGAGCCCCGAGATCGTCAGCGTCTGATCGCCGCCGTGCTGGGTATCGCCGAAGCGGACGTCGACCGTCGCGCCCTCGTAGTCGTCCTTGAGGATGAAGTTGACGACTCCGCCGACGGCGTCCGCGCCGTACACCGCCGACGCGCCGCCCGAGATCACCTCGACGCGCTGAATCGCGGCCGCGGGAATCGAGTTCGTGTCGACGACCATTCGCGGATCGACCGGCATCGCGCGACGGCCGTTGATGAGCACGAGGTTTCGGTTGGGGCCCAGGCCGCGCAAGCTGACCGTCGACGCGCCGACCGTGTTGGTCACCGTTTGCTGCACGTCGCCCGTCGTGAACTGCGTGACGGCCGGCACGAACTGCGGGAGCCGGTTCAGAACGGTCTCGACGCCGACTGCGCTCGTCTCCTCGAACAGCTGCTGATCGACGGTCTGGATCGGGCTGTTCGCCGTGAAATCCCGCCGCAGGATGCGCGAGCCGGTGACCGTAATCTCTTCCTCGATCCGCTGTGCTGCCTCCGGCTGCTCCTGAGCTTGCACGTATGCCGTGGACGTCAGACCTGCGAGCGCTGCTGCTACCGCTGATGACAATGCACCGAGACGCGGACGAAGGCCCGCCTGGTTCGTAGCACCCTTCATGATTCCTCCCCCAAGTATTCGCGGGCTGGCGAGATGATTACCATCTCTATCTCTTCGTCCCCCGAGCCCTGCGCTGAGACTACCACCTATGAAGCATATCTACAACTATTCGGTGATACGAGAACGTCTCGACAGACAATTCACAACAAATCAACGACTTGACGACTTTGCTGAATGTTCTCTCGCGCTCAGATTGGTGCGCATCAACGACAGCTATGTTCCATCGCAACCGAGCAGGCGGAGCTAGTCGAAGAACTCCGCGCCCGCGAGCCCGGGCGCAGCGCGATCCTTGGAAGACAGGATCGGGGGGGCTGTGCACGGCCACTCTATGCCTATTTCCGGATCGTCCCAGCGCAGCGATCTGTCGTCGCACGGAGAATAGTGCTCGGTGCACTTGTAAACACAGTCCGCGAACTCGCTGACGACGTAGAAGCCGTGCGCGAAGCCGGGCGGGATCCACATCATCCGCGTGTTCTCGGCAGAGAGAATTTCTCCAACCCAATGCAAGAACGTCGGCGAGCGCCGCCGAAGATCAACCGCGACGTCGAAGATCTCTCCCGCCGTCACGCGCACGAGCTTGCCTTGCGGGCGGCGGAGCTGATAGTGCAGGCCGCGCAACGTATGGCGCACGGATCGACTGTGGTTGTCCTGCACGAACTCCCAATCGAGCCCGTGCTCGATGAATCGGCGCTTGTGCCACGACTCGAAGAAGAAGCCGCGCTCGTCCGTGAAGACGTCGGGCTCGATGATCAGCACGTCCGGTATCCGGGTCGGCGTGACTTTCACGTCGGCGGCTCCTCACGCTGGAGCTCGCCGCGGTTCATCCGCCCGAGCTCCGCGATGGCCCGCACGACGCCGATCCGCCAGTCCGGCATCCTGAGACCGAACGTGAGCTCGAGCCGGCCGGTGGCGAGCCGGCCATTGAGCGGCCGGCAGGCCGCGGCGGACAGCGCATCGGAGCCGATCGGCACGATCGCGTCCTCGCGAAGCCGCAGCGGCAGGCCGACGCGGCGCGCGTGCCCTACCGCGAAGCGCGCATAGCCGCACCGGCTCGTTTCGCCCCGCGCCGCAACGTGATAAGTGCCTGCCGATTCCGGCCTGTCGGCGAGCGATCGCAGGGCGTGCGCAGTCACGTCAGCGACGAGCTCGGCGCCAGTCGGCGCACCGATCTGATCGTCGACGACCGCAAGCCGATCGCGCTCCGCGGCCGCGGCGAGCACCGTGCGCAGGAAATTGCGCCGGCGGACGCTGAAGATCCACTGCGTCCTCAGGATCAGATGCCGGCAGCCCGATTCGCGGATGCGCTGCTCGCCTTCCCACTTGGTCCGTCCGTAAACGTTGATCGGCGCCGCGGGATCGTCTTCGCGCCACGGCCTCGTGCCGGAGCCGTCGAACACGTAGTCGGTCGAGTAGTGCACGAGCAGCGCGCCGAGGCGTTTGGCTTCCTCGGCCAGCAACGCGGGCGCCGAGGCGTTGACGTCGGCCGCGCGCGCCGGGTCGGACTCGGCGCGATCCACGTCCGTGTACGCCGCCGCGTTCACGATCACGTCGGGCTCGAGCCGGCGCAGCGCGCGCATCAGCGAATCCGGTTTCTCGAGGTCCCCGCAGGCTTCGCCGGCCCCGCGCCGGTCGAGCACCCACAGCTCGCCGAGCGGCGCCAGCGCCCGGCGCAGCTCCCAGCCGACCTGGCCATCGCCGCCGAGCAGAACCAGCTTCATTCGCGCGCCTCGGCCTCGGAATACTGCCTCGCGATCCAACGCCGATATTCGGCATCCCTGACGCCAGCGACCCAGTCCGGGTGATCGAGATACCACGTCACCGTCTTTCTCAAGCCGCTCTCGAATGGCTCGGCCGGACGCCAGCCGAGCTCCGTGCGCAGCCTCGTATCGTCCAGGGCGTAGCGGCGGTCATGACCGGGCCTGTCGCGCACGAATCGGATCAGCTCCGCATACGATCCGCCCGCACGAGGCTTCATCTCGTCGAGCAGCGCGCAGATCGCCCGCACGACGTCGATGTTCGTGCGCGGGTCGCCCGCCGCGACGTGGTACGTCCGCCCCGGCTCGCCCCGTTCGAGCATGACGCGCAGCGCCTGCGCCTGGTCTTCCACGTAGAGCCAGTCGCGGACGTTCCGCCCGTCGCCGTACACCGGCAGCGGCTTGCCGTCGAGCGCGTTCAGGATCATCAGCGGAATCAGCTTCTCCGGGTACTGGCAGGGGCCATAGTTGTTGCAGCAGACGGCGATCAGCGCGGGCAGCCCGTACGTCCTTCGCCATGCGCGGACGAGATGATCCGCCGCCGCCTTGCTCGCGGAGTACGGGGAGCTCGGCGCGTACCGGGCGCCTTCGACGATCGGCGGCTCGTCCGGTCCGAGATCGCCGTACACCTCGTCGGTCGACACGTGAAGCAAGCGGAACGCCTTCCTCCTCTCCGCGTCCGCGCGCGTCCAGTAGGCGCATGCCGCCTGCAGCAAGCTCAACGTCCCCTGCACGTTCGTGCGGACGAACGCATCCGGCGCATCGATCGACCGGTCGACATGCGTCTCGGCCGCCAGGTGCACGACAGCGTCCGGCTCGTAGTCGCGGAAGATTCGCTCGAGCGCCGGCCGGTCGCGGACGTCGATGCGCTCGAAGACATGGCGCGCGCTTCGCCGGGCCTCGCCCAAGGACTCGAGATTCGCGGCGTACGTGAGCGCATCGACGTTGACAACGGTCGCCTCGGTCCCGGCGACGAGCGCCCGGACCAGAGCCGAGCCGATGAATCCGACGCCGCCGGTGACGATGATCGTCCTCACCGCCCCGCCAGCCTTCGTCATGCGCCCGACCGAGCGCTCAACGGACCCGCTCGACCTGAATGAAGCCGTTCAGCTCCTCGGCGGACATGCGGTAGGAATCGCCCCAGTTCGTCGAATAGATGCGCACGGTCTGCCCCGGCCGCAGCGGATAGAACGACGGCCTGACCTGACGCCAGACCTGTCCGTTCTCGAGGGTGATGACATAGCTGTTCGGCACGGTTTCGCGCAGCGAGGCGACGACGCCGAAAAGCTCCTCGCGCTCCCGATCCCGCCTCCGCCGGGCCCTTCTGTCGCCCCGATCCTCCGCGGGGCGCAGCCCGAAGTCGTCCGCGTCCGCCGACGGCCCCGGCACGATCTCGCGCTCGCCGATCACGCCGGCAGCAGGAGCGGACGGGACGGCGGCCGGCGTGCTCTCCGCCTCCTGCAGCACCTCCGCCTCCGGCAGCGGTTCCACCGTCGGCACGTCCTCTCGAGCGGTTGCCGATGACTCGCCGAGCGCCGCATCCACCCGGCTCTCGTAGCAACGGAACCGCTCCGCCGGCGACTCGATGCCGACGCAGTCCGCCACGTCGATCTCGAGCGTCCGCGCCCCCTGGGAATACGCGGGCCCCGCGGCGGCGCCGGCGGCTGCCGCGAGCAGCGCGGCGCGCGCGAGGTTCGCCCCGGCCCGAACGATATCGATGATGCGGCGCATTCCGTCTCCCCCCTTCCTGTTGCCGCGGCCCGCCGCCGTCAGGCGCCTCTACGGCAGCGCATACGCGACGACCTGGTCGCCCGCCACCACGGCAACGTGCTGCTTCCCGCTCCGCGAAAGATAGCTCATCGGGTTCGCGTTGGCGTTCGCTTCGAGCCGCGCGGACCAGAGCTCGGCCCCGGTGGCCGAGTCGAAGGCGCGGAAGCGCCGGTCGTTCGTCGCGCCGACGAAGACCAGCCCGCCGGCGGTCACCGACGGTCCCGCGCTGCCCGTGTTGCCGACGAGCTGCTTGCCTTCGGGCAGGTTCTCGTCGAGCCCGAGCACCGCCTGCCAGACGATCTCGCCCTTGCTCGGGTCGATCGCGGTGAGCCTCCCCCACGGCGGACGATAGCATGGCGCGCTCGGGCCGATTCCCCGTCCCCGCTCGTCGAACTCTCCGCCGATCGGCGCATTGAAGCTCGCGTAGGGCCCGGGGCCGTTGATGCTCGCGCGGTCGTAGGGCTGGCTCGACCCCTGCGTGCCGCGGCCGTAGTTGCCCTCCGGATCCCGGTCCTCGATCCAGCCGACGAGCGACGTGTCGTGCGCGTTGACGTAGGCGAGCCCGGTCTCGGGGTCGAACGCGACCCCGCCCCAGTTCACGCCTCCGGTGCCGCCCGGCAGCTGGATCGTGGACCTCGGCGGCGCATCCGGCGCCTTGTACAGGAACGGCGTGAACGGACCCTCATTGTAGAAACCGCCGCTCTGCTCCATCACCTCGCGGCACGCCGCCGCATGCTCGGGCGTCGTGTCCTCCGGGCGCACGAGATCCGTCTCCGGATCGAAGCGGACCCGCGACAGCGGTCCGGGCCGCACCGGGAACGGCTGCGTGGGCGAGTACCACTCCCCCGGCACGTCGCCCGCCGGCACCGGCCGGTCCTCGACCTCGATCAGCGGCTCGCCGGTCTCCCGATTCAGCACGAACACGTAGCTGGTCTTGCCGACATGCACGATCGCCGGCGTCGTGCGTCCGTCCTCGTGCACGAAGTCGAACAGGGCGCCGGCAGAAGGCATGTCGGCGTCCCACAGGTCGTGACGCACGCTCTGAAAGTGCCACACGTACTCGCCCGTCAGCGCATCCAGCGCGACGATCGAGTTGCCGAAAACGTTCGTGCCCGGCCGGTCGCCACCATAGTAATTCGGCGCCGGGCTCGAGATCGGCGCGTACACGAGACCGCGCTCGACATCCACCGGCGCCGAGAATGCCCACATGTTCGTGCCGGAGCGGCCTTCCCAGCTGCCGTCTTCCCACGTCTCGTTGTACGGCTCGCCCGGGCGCGGCACCGTCCAGAATTCCCAGAGCTTCGCGCCGGTGCGCACGTCGAAGGCGCGCATGTTGCCGGGATCGCCCTGCGGCAGCTCGCCGACGTTCGCGCCGAGGATCGCGACGTGCCGATAGATGACCGGCGCGCCGCCGTACGGCACGCCGACGTCGACGGCGCCGCCGTCGCCGAAATCCGCCGCGCGCTCGCCGGTCGCGGCGTCGAGCGCAACGAGCCGCGAGCCGCTCGTGAACAGAATGCGCGGACCGCGCTCGTCGTCGCCCGGCCACCAGGCGACGCCGCGCGTCGACGCCCGCGGGCCGCGCGAGCCGGACTCGGCTCCCTGCGGCCCGGAGAGCAGGTGCGCCCAGACCTCGTCCCCGCTGTCGCCGTCGAGGGCGACGATGCGGTCGCCGCTCGGCAGATACATCACGCCGTCCACGACGAGCGGTACCGCGGTCGACGCACCGTTGAGCCGGTACGTCCAGGCCTCCTCGAGCCGGCCGACGTTGTCTCGATTGATCTGGTCGAGCGGCGAGTAGCGCGTCGCGGCCGGGTCGCCGTTGATCGTCATCCAGTCACCCGGCGCGACGCCCCCCGCCGCCGGCGCGCCATCGGCTGACGTCTGCGCCGCGGCCGCGGCCGAGGCCAGCGAGAGCGCGGCTGCCGACGCGAGCGCCGTGCGCGCCCGCGCGAGCCGCGGCGCGACGGCGGTCCCCGGCACGCTCATCCCGGCCGCACGGACCGCCCAACCGTTTCGTGCCCGCTCATGGCCGGAAACCCGCTGCATCGTTCGCCCCCCTCGTTTTGGTCGGATTCGGCTGCCGCGTTGGCCGCTCAGCGACCGGCGGCTTGCTGGGCGCGCTCGTAACGCGACGTCTCGATGTAATTCCGGATCGCGGTATTGCCCTCGTGGCACGCATACTCGTAGATCACGTACTCGGGATCGAGCAGCCATTCGTACGCGACCGTCCACGGCTGCACCATCATCTCCGGGTCGTGGGTCGTGATCTCGTACTCGAGCGTCCGGTCGCTCGTGCGCGTGAACCGCTCCACGATCCGCATCGACTCGCTGGTCGGAATGTCGTTGCGCGGGGGCGCGCCGGGCGTCACGACGTTCGTCATCGGCGTCCGCCCGTTGAAGTTCGTCGTCTCGACGATCAGCGTATTGCCCTCGAAGCGTCCGTGCGAGTCGCCCATCCACAGCTTGATCGCGGGATCGAGCGGCGGACGGCCGTCGAGCGGGACGACGCGCACCTCGTGGATCATCTCGAGCCGGATCAGGACGTAGCCCGGCGTCTGATGGATCTCGATGCCGTTGTTGTATTGCATCGGAAACATCGAGGCGGGCATGCCGCGCGTGATGCAGCGGTCCCAGCTGTCGAAGTCCTCAGGCGTGTCGAACGGAATGTCCTGCCAGCTGCTGCGCATCGTGGCGGACTTCGGTCAGCGCGGGCAATCGGCCGTTCGGCGGATCCACGATCAGCGATGCCTGACGCTGCGGAATCTGACCGGCCTCGGCCCAGTGGCCCTGTCCGAGCCGGCTCGAGGCGATCTCCCGGTCGTAGCGGGTGTTGCGCGCCTCGATGGCCGCGGCCCGCTCGGCAAACTCCTCGTCCGTGAGATACGCGCGGGTGCCGAGCTCGACGGGCCGCTCGAGCGGCGTCAGCGTCATGTGCCGGATCGGCCAGCGGCCCTGCAGGTCCGGGTCGCCCCATGGCGTGGCGGGGTGCTCCCACCGCGCATCGTTCTGCGCGGCGCCGACGAGCGGCCACGCGGCGAGAACGGCGGCGAGCGCCGCGGACGAGACCCCGGTCATCGCGCCGCCGATCCCGCGGCGGCCCTCGATGCGCGTCACTGTCTGCCCTGCTTCCTGCATCTCGATCTCTCCCGGACACCTTGAACCGGCATCAACTCTTGAAGCCAATGAATGGAAAATGCAGCAAAAAGGACCTGCCACAGCGGCCCAGGCCGATGACGTGAGCCGAATTCCTCCCGTTCGGACAGGTTATCAACGCCGATCGGGAGCGGCCAACTCGGCTGGGTAAGGCTACCGAGTCCCGGAACCCGATCGCCGATCGGCCGTGTTCACTCTCAGGCGAGCGCCGAACGGCAACGGGTTCTTCATGACACTGGTCTTCGACGAGTCGGAATGGGATTGGATCGATCGTCGGGCCGAGCGCATCGCGCTCGAAACCGGCAATCCCCTGCCGTTCGCGCGCGCCGCCGCAATCGCGGAGCTCCGGGCGCTGCGGCGCCGGCCGAAGGCGCAGGTCATCGAGCTGGCCCCGCGCATCGCCGCGAGGCGGAGGTGCGCCGGCTAGCCTCGCAACCTGCAGTCAACCGGTTCGGCCGAGCGGCTCCCCGACCCTTCCGCGTGCTGTTCGTGTCTGCTCCTCTGGAGGAGCCGCTCGGCCTCCTCCCCGCTCGGCTGCCGAGGCGGGGCGTAACGCGCGTCAGGCCCCCGTGTGCGTGCGCATCGACCGGCGGCGGTTATCGGAGAAGAACTCGAGGAAGTCCGCTTCGGGCAGGGGCTCGGCGATCAGGTAGCCCTGCGCGCGATCGCACCGGTCCTCGCGCAGGATGCGCATCACCTCGTCCTCGTCGACGCCCTCTGCGACGACGGCCAGACCGAGCTCGTGCGCCATTGCGATCGTCGCGCGCACGATGCTGCGATTGCGCTGCTTGCCGGGGAGCCCGGCGATGAACGAGCGATCGATCTTCACCTCGTCGACCGGCAAGTCGTTCAAGTACGCGAGCGACGAAAACCCGGTGCCGAAGTCGTCGATCGCGAGCGAGAGGCCGCTGTCGCGCAGGCGGCCCATCACCCAGCGCATTGCATCGGGCGAGTGCGCAAAGCTCGTCTCCGTCAGCTCGAGCTTGAGGTCCTCGGCCCGTGCGCCGTGCATGCGCAGCGCGCGCGAGACGCTGTCGAAGATGTGCCCGCCGAGCAGATCGGCCGCGGCGACGTTCACGCTGATCGGACAGGCCCCGCCCCGCTCGCGCACCGCCGCGGCCACCCGCGCGGCTTCCGCGAGCATCCGCCGGGTCAGCGCCCGGATCGCGCCCGCCTCCTCGAGGAGCCTTACGAGCTTCGCTGCCGCGACCTCGCCGACGCCGGGCGCGTGCCAGCGCGCGAGCGCCTCGGCGCCGACGATCGCGCCGGTGCGGATGTCGACCTGCGGCTGGAAATGCGCGGTGAGGCCCGCCGCGCGCGATTCGCGGAACAGGCGGACGAGCTGCACGTCGGCGGCGAGCTCGAGCGACTCCTGCCACTCGACCCAGGGCTCCCGCGTGACCGTCGCATGCCCGAGGGCCGTCTCCGCGCGCCGAACCATCTCGCGCGCGTCGCTGCCGTCGCCGCACGCGACGACGCCCGCGTAAACGCGCGGCCACGGCACGGCGCCCGTCGCCAGCGTATCGTCCACCGACGTCACCTCGCCGCGAAGCTTCGCCTCGATCTCGTCCTTGTCGCCGAACGCGAGAAATACGTCTCGGCCGGTCACGCCGCACGCGTCGAGACCGAGCGACATGAGCCGCTCGGCGAACCGACGGGCCATGCCGATCGCAACGTCGTGCCCCAACGCGCGGATGGTCTCATCGAGCTCCGCGAGCTTCAGCGCCACGAGGCGCTTCTCCTCGGCACGGACGCCGGGCTGAGCGAGCAGCTCGTTGACGCGCTCGACGAATCGGTGCAGGCGCGGCAGCTCCGTGTAGACGTCGTGATCGCTCACCCAGCGGGTACGATCCTCCGCCGCGCCTCGGCGCTCGGCCTCGCCGGCCAGCCGCTCGTTGCTCACGGCGATCGTGCGCCGCAGCCGCCGTATCCACAAGCCGGCGAGCAGCAGGACGACGACGAGTATCAGCAGCGCGGCGGCCGCGATCGCGCCGCCGCTGTCCATCCAGATGAGGAAGGGACGGGCGCCCGCCGGCATGACGGCTCCTTGTTGCCAAACGGATCGGCGAAGCTTAGCAGCCCTAAAGACTCGGACGGAACCGTCCCGGAGGAGATCGACGAAGGACGTAAGACACCCCTCTGCATGGAGAAGCATCTGACGCCATTATGTCCGGTCGGGGACGGCCGGTCAGGCCGCCGCCCGCGTCCTGATGCCGTCCATCAGCTTCGAGAACGATTCCGCGAACGCGTCGACGCCGTCCCCCTCGAGCTTCTCCGTGACCTCGTCGTAATCGACGCCGGCCTCGGCCAGCTGGTCGAACAGCGCAAGGGCATCGTCGATGCCCTCCTCGAGGGTAGCCCGCACGCGCCCGTGATCCTGGAATGCGCGTATCGTCTTCTCGGGCAGCGTGTTCACGGTCTCGGGGCCGATCAGCTCCTCGACGTACAGCACGTCCGAGTAGGCCGGGTTCTTCGTGGACGTGGACGCCCAGAGGCAGCGCTGGGCCGTCGCGCCCTTCGCGGCGAGGAACTCCCAGCGCTCCCCGGCGAAGATCTGCTTGTAGCGCTGATAGGCCAGCTTCGCGTTCGCGATCGCGAGCTTGCCTTTCAGATGGTCATGCCCGCCGATCTCGTCGAGGCGCTTGTCCGTCTCGGTGTCCACGCGGGACACGAAGAAGCTCGCGACGGACGCCACGCGGGAAGGATCCCCGCCCGCGGCGACCAGCCGCTCGAGCCCGCGGATGTAGGCTTCCGCGACCTCGGAGTAGCGTTGCAGCGAGAAGATCAAAGTCACGTTGATCGACTTGCCGGCCGCGATCATGTCCTCGATCGCCGGCAGCCCGGGTTTCGTGGCAGGAATCTTCACGAGGAGGTTCGGACGATCGATCATCGCGTGCAGCCGGGCGGCCTCGGCCGTCGTCGCCTCCGTGTCGTACGCGAACAGAGGGTCCACCTCGATCGACACGAACCCGTCAGCGTGCGGTCCCGTAAGTGTCCCCGGGCCGCCCGCGGCGCGTGCCTCCTTCGCGCGCTCGATCCCCTCATCGTAGATCGACCGCAGCGCATCGCACGCGTCGGCGACGTCGCGCGCAGCGAGGGCCAGGAAGATCTCCTTCGGGTCGGACGTCTTCTCGCGCTCGGCACGCAGCTGCTCGTCGTATCCCTTGCCGGACGAGATCGCCTGCTCGAAGATCGTCGGATTCGAGGTCACGCCGACGACGCCCTCGCCGATCAGGCTTCCGAGCGCGCCCGAATCGAGCATCTCGCGCGACAGATAATCGATCCAGACGCTCTGACCGTGCTTTGCAAGCTCCTTGAGCGGAGTCGTCCCCATCGTCAAGCTCTCCCATCTCGTTCCGAAGGGCCGCCGAGCATATCAAATCGGCTCGCCGAGCAGCGCTCTCGCGCGCTCGACGACATGCTCGGGCGTGAAGCCCAGCTTCTCGAGGACCGTCGTGCCGGGTGCCGAAGCACCGAACCGGTCGATCGATACCGAGTCGCCGGCATCTCCCGTCCAACGCCGCCACCCGAGCGACACGCCGGCCTCCACGGCCAGGCGCTTACGCACGTCGGGCGGCAGCACCTCATCGCGGTACTCCCGCGGCTGCAGCTCGAAAAGCTCCCAGCACGGCATCGAGACGACTCTTACGGCAGCGTCCCGCGCAAGCGCTCTGGCCGCTTCGAGCGCGACCCACACCTCGGAGCCGGTCGCGAGAAGCAGGAGATCGAGCCTGCCGCTCGCGGCATTCGTGTCGCGGCTGTCCCATATCACGTATGCGCCGCGCTCGACGCCGGCCGCCCCCGTCCCGGCCGGCGCCTCGAGCACAGGCACCGCCTGCCGCGTCAGCAGTATCGCGACCGGACCCGTCTCCCGCTCGAGCGCGACCTTCCACGCCGCGGAAGTTTCGTTCGCGTCCGCCGGCCGGATGACCCAGAGATTAGGGATCGTCCGCAGCGCCATGCAGTGCTCGACCGGCTGATGCGTCGGCCCATCCTCGCCGAGACCGACCGAGTCGTGCGTGAACACCCACACGACGGGCAATCGCATCAGCGCCGAGAGCCGGATCGCCGGCCGCATGTAGTCGCTGAAGATCAGGAACGTCGAGCCGAACGGCTTCACGACGCCGCCGTGCAGCGCGAGCCCGTTGACGATCGCGCCCATCGCATGCTCGCGCACGCCGAACGGCACGTTGCGGCCGGCGTAATGCCTGGCGAACTGCCCCGCGCCTTCGAACACGGTCTTCGTGGACTCGGCGAGATCGGCTGCGCCGCCGATCATCGTCGGCGTGAAGCGTTGGAACGCCTTCATGACCTTGCCGCCGGCGGCGCGCGTCGCGAGCTTGCCGTCCGCGGCCGCGTCGAATGTCGGCAGCGCCTCGGCCCAGCCCGGCGCAGGGGTGCCCGCCCAGGCCAGGTCCCAGTCCTCCGCGAGATCGGGAAACGCCGCGCGCCATCTCGAGAAGCGCTCCGTCCATTCGCGCTCGAAGCGGCGTCCGTCCGCGACGAGGCTCATGTGGCGCGCGACGTCCTCCGGCACGTAGAACCGGCGCTCCGGATCGAGGCCCATCCGCTCCTTCGTCGCGCGCACCTCGTCCTCGCCGAGCGGCGCGCCGTGCGCCTTCGCCGTGTCCCGCGCGTTCGGCGCCGGATACGCGATGTGGCTGCGCACCTGGATCAGGGAAGGGCGCACCGTCTCCTCGGCCGCCGCCTCGAGCGCGGCCTCGAGCGCGTCGAGGTCGTTTGCGTCGGCGACTCGCTGGACATGCCAGCCGTGCGCCTCGAAGCGCTTCGCCTTGTCCTCGTGATCCCAGGACAGCACGGTCGGTCCGTCGATCGTGATGCGGTTGTCGTCGAAGAGCACCGTCAGCTTGCCGAGCCCGAAGGCGCCGGCGAGCGACGCAGCCTCCTGCGACACGCCCTCCATCAGGTCGCCGTCGGACGCGATCACGTAGACGCGGTGATCGACGATGTCGTGGCCCGGCCGGTTGTAGCGCTGCGCGAGCGCCCGCTCGGCCATCGCCATGCCGACCGCGTTACCGAAGCCCTGACCGAGCGGACCAGTCGTCGTCTCGACCCCGGGCGTCAGGGAATGCTCCGGATGGCCGGGGGTCATCGACTCCCATTGACGAAAGCGGCGAATCTCCTCCATCGGCAACGCGAAGCCGCACAGGTGCAGCGTCACGTACTGCAGAATGCATGCATGCCCCGCGGACAGCACGAAGCGGTCGCGGTTCGGCCAGGCCGGATTCGCCGGATTCACGCGCAGGATGCGGCGATAGAGGAGATACGCGACCGGCGCGAGCGCCATGGCCGTGCCGGGGTGCCCGGAGCCCGCCTGCTGCACTGCGTCCATCGATAACGCACGGATCGTGTCGATGGAGCGGCGCCGGAGTTCTTCGTTCACGTCGATATCCGTGGATAAGCAGCGTCCCCCGCCGCCGGCGGAGGCCCCGGTGACGGGACGGCTCGGGTGGCCGCGCCGCCCCGCTTTACCGTTACTGGCCGGCCTTCACCGTTACTGCAAGATACGGCTCTCGTCCTCGATCGCGGCGTACTCCTGCGAATCGTACTCGGGCAGCTGCTCGAGCTCCTCGCGGCTCATCCGCGTGACGATGTCGCCTTCGGGATTGCGCTCGAGACGGTCGAGAGGCAAGGCGACCGTTCGCTCGCCGATGCCGAGGAAGCCGCCGACGTCGATCAGCGCGTGCAGCTCGCCGTCTGACAGGGCACGCGCGACACCGGAAACCTCGCCGATGTCCTCGCCCTGCGCCGTCACGATGCTCCTGCCGACGATCTCCTGCGGGTCGAGCTCCGTCGTCTGCTGCGGCGCCGGCTGCTGCGCCTGCTGACGCGCCTCGGCCTGCCGCTGCTGCGCGGACGGGCTCTGCTGTCCTTGCTGGGGCTGCGCCTGCTGCCCGCGCTGCTGATCGACGCTCACGCCCGGCTCGCCCTGGCTGACGTCGACCTCCGGCTCCGCCTGACGTACCGTCACGTCGGGCTCGGCCTGCCGAACGCTGACCTCGGGCTCCGCCTGGCTGACCTCGACCTCGGGCTCGGCCTGGTCGACCTCGACCTGCGGCTCCGCCTGACGGACGGACACCTCCGGCTCCGAGCGCTCGATCGTCACCTCGGGGTCGGGCTGGCGGACCGTGACGCGCGGCTCCTGCTGCCGCACCGTCACACGCGGCTCCGCCTGGCTGACCTCCACCTGCGGCTCGGCCTGACTGACCTCGACCTCCGGCTCCGCCTGGCGTACCGTGACCTCGGGTTGCGGCTGCGTGATTTGCACGTCCGGCGCCGGCTGCTCGACCTGCACCTGCGGCGCCGGCTGCTCGACCTGCACCTGCGGCGACGCCGGGTCCACCTGGATCTGCGGAGCCTGCTGCTCGACCTGGACGTCCGCGCCCTGCCGGGCCTCGCCCGCCTGCGCCGACTGTTGACCCTGAGACGCCTGCGCTGACTGCTGGCCCTGTGCTGCCTGCGCCGACTGCTGACCCTGTGCAGCCTGCGCCGACTGCTGGCTCTGCGCCGACTGCTGGCCCTGCTCCGACTGCTGACCCTGCGCGGCCGGCTGGCCCTGACCCGCTTGAACCGCCTGCTGGCGCTGCTCCAGCGCCTGCTGACTCTGCTGCTGGCGCGGACTCTGCAGCGGCCCGCCCTGCCGAACCGATCGTTGCTGCGTCGCGCTCTGCGCAACCTGCTGCGACTGCCCGAGCCCCTCGAGCTGATCGCGCGCCTCGGTCACGATCTGCTGGCAATCCTGATCGCTCGCGCCCTGCGCGGCGTCGAGGAGCTCCTGCACTTGCCGCCGGCGCGTCTGCTCATCGACCTGACGCTCCTCGAGCTGTGTCTCCAATTGCTGTATGTCCTGGCGGCAAGCCTGCTGACCGTGCGCAGCTCCGCTCGCGGCGAAGGCGGCGGCCAACAGGCAGCCCGTATAGTTGAACCGTGTCATGGGTGCTCCTCTTCCGACTCGACCTTTTCAATCGGGAGCAACGGTGTGCAATCGACGTGCCAAGGACGCAGCCCGCGAGCCGGATCACGATATTCGAGAGACGCGCGCTCGCGAGAGCACGCCGAGGCGCCCTATGCGGGCGTGCGGGCGAACGAAACCGTGCGAGCTCGTTGAAATCGAACGCGGGCGCGTCGTCCGTCAGCGCGAGGCGCCGCCCGCTGCGGCACCGTCGCCGGGAGCGCCGATGCCCGCGGGCTCGGGATAGTGGAACGGGATGTCATAAACCGTAGGGAACATCTCGAACTCGAACGTCGGCGGCGCATCCGGCGGATAGCTCTCGCTCGGCCCGGGCACGCGCCGGCCGGGGCTCCTCGCCCAGCCGCCGTCGTAGCTCGCGGTCCACGTGTTGAACGCGTGCACTTCGCCGAACTTCCAAACGCCGTCTTCCTTCACCGCCCGGTTCTCGTAGATCGCGGCCCCCATTGACGGCCGGCCCCCGAAGCTGAGCTGCTGCATCATCCGAGAGCGGATCCGTGCGCTCTGCCCGTCGGGCGCGACGTGGATCACGGGCTGCATGTGCAGATGGTTTCCGAGCCGGCCGGGCTGCGGCCCCTCGGCACCGAACACCGCGAACAGGAACCCGCGGACCCGTTCGCGGCCGCGATACACGCCCCGCTGCGCGAGCTCCATCGAGCCCTCCCGCGCGAACAGGTTCGCGAGATCGTTCCATAGGTTCTTGTCGAGATAGTAGCCGTAGGCGTTCTCGAGATTCTCGAGCTCGTGATAGTCCTTGACGCGCGCGATCGTCCGTTCGGCCTCGGCGAGCAGCGCGCCGAGATCCAGCGGCTGCGGCCGAAACGTCGAGCGTTCCGCCGCGACCGGCGCGAGCACGGCAGCGAGCGCCGCCTCGCTCGGCCGTCCGGCGCCGCGCGGATACTGCGGCGCGAGCCCCGTCACCGGGTTCGGATAGTGGAAAGGCGGGATGTGGGCCTTCGGATAGATCTCGTGGACGTCGGTCGGCGGGCGGTCCGGAGGAAGCGCATCGCTCACGCCCGGCGCGGGCTTCGCGTCGCGTCCCCAGCCCTGGTCGTAATCCGTGATGAAGGTCGGATAGTAGCGCAGCGACTTGAGCTTCCAGACGCCGTCCTCCTTCACGAACGTGTTCTCGTGAATACCCGCGCTCCACTCTCCGGATTGCTCGAAGACGCCGGTCATCGCGAGCGTCCTGCTGCGCGCCTTCGCCGTGAGGCCGTCCGCGGCGACCGTGACGATCGGCTGCAGCTGCACGTGGTCGAAAAGCTGCCCGTTCGAGAGCCCTTGCCGGCCGAGCAGCTCGAGGAACTCGCGGATTCGTGCGCGCCCGACGTACACCCCCCGCTGCGCCATCTCGATGGTCGCGTCGTCCGCGAAAAGCGCGGCGACCTGATCCCACATCCGGCGCTCGAAGTAGTAGCCGTAGATCCTGATCAGGTTCTCGATCGACTGCGCATCCGCGAGCCGCTCCGCGCGGGCCGCGAGCGCGGCGGCGCGCGTCTCGAGGCCGTCCTCGCCGGCGCGCTCCGCCGGCCTGCCGCGCGGGCGCGAGTCGGCCGTCCACGCGGATCCGCCCGCGGCGGTGCCGGGATTCGCATAGTGAAACGGCGCGATGCACGCATCCGGGAAGCCTTCGCATCCCATGTTCCGTTCACGGTCCGGCGGATGCGGAAGATCGCGGGGGCCGCGCGCTTGACGAGGCTCTGTCGGCGCGACCCAGCCCGTGTCGTACGGCGCGCTGAAGCCCGAGTGATAGTCGAGCGTGCGGATCTTCCAGACGCCGTCTTCCTTCGCGTAAGTCACGTTGTAGACGCCGTCGGCCCAGGTCGCGCCGCCGCCGAGCCTGCCGAACATCGCGAGCACGCGCCAGCGGCCCCTGGCCGTGTCCCCTCCCGGGCCGAGATGCACGACGGGCTGGATGCTCAGGTGATCGTACAAGCGCCCGTCGCCGAGACCGACGTCCCCCATCTCCCCGCCGCCGACGTTCAAGAAGAGGTGGCGAGTAATGCTCTCCTTGCCGATGAAGACCCCCGCCGGGTAATTCGCGACCGCATCCTCGGTGAAGAGCTCCGCCAGATCGGCCCACATGCCCTTGTCGACGTAGTAGCCGTACGCCCGTTGCAGCCGCTTGACCGCGGCGAGATCCTCGGCGGCGGCGATCTCGGCCTCGAGACGGTCCAGCCGCGCCTCGAGCGCGGCCCCCGACTGAGCCGCGGCCGGGGCCGCGGCGATCACCGCGAGGCCCGCAGTGACGAGCGCCGCGATCGCGGCGACGGCGGCGCCGCTTCGGCTCCGCTGCGGTGGCGCCATCCCTCTCCCCCTTGTCGTTATGCGCGCGCCGGCTCCCCGACGCGGGCTCGGGCAGTCTGCCGCAAGACCTTCCCGGCCACAAGAACGGCACGGCTGCACGCTCTCGAGCGCACGAGGCGGCGGTCGCCGTGCGCGGCGCCGCCTCGGCCGCCCGTCAAGCGTCGACGAGCGAGAGGAACTGCCAGCGCTTGCCGTCGGCGAGCCCGGCGAGCTCGCGGCCGATGGCGCCGTAAACCGGGGGCGCGGACGTCACGTGCTGCGTGCCCGCGTGCATGTCGCGGAACAGGCGCTGCAGCGTCCCGGCGCGCAGCGCGAGCGTGCCGGCGGCTTTGTACGCGAACATCGTCGCGTGATGCGCCGACCACGTCGCATTCGCGAGCGCGAGCCGGAGCAGCGAGTGCTGGCGCACGGACAGCCGGCCGTCGCGCTCGAGCGTCTCCCACGCGTCGCGCCACGTCTCGTAGACGAACGCCCGCGCGGAGCGATACCTCGCCTCCGCGTCCGCGAACTGCTCGTGAAAGCTCTGGCTGTCCGCCACCGTTCCCGGCCGCCCCGCCTTCTGCCGCACGACGTCGACCAGCTCGTCGAGCACCCGCCGGCCGATCCCGCATGCCCAGGCGGAGTGGCACATCGCGGCGAATCCGATGATGCCGATCCGGTAGAGGTTCCCGCCTCGCAGCGGCTCCTCCGTGGTCGCGAAGTGAGTGTAGCTCTCCGGCACGTACGCGCCGTCGATCGTGTAGTCGATGCTGCCGGTGCCCCGCAGACCCATGACGTCCCAGTTCTCGATCAGCTTCGCCTGCTCCACGGGCAGGACGAAGATGCGCGGCTCGCCCGTCGTCTCGATGATCGCGAGCGTATGGATGTGCGTGCCGTGCTTGATGCCGGACGCGAAGCTCCAGGATCCGCTGAGGAGATAGCCGCCGTCGCTCGGCACGGCCTTGCCCGGGCGCGTGCCCTGGCCCGCAATGACCGGCAGGCGCTCGCCGCCGAAAAGCGCCTCGACCGCATCGTCCTTCAGATACGCGGCGCCCGTGCCGATCGCGAGCGCCGAGGCCATCAGGACCCAGCCGGCGGACGGGTCGCCGTACGAGACGTTCTCGAGGACCTGAAGCGACGAGACCGGGTCGAGCTCGTGTCCGCCGCGCACGCACTTCGGCACCCACATGCCGTACAGCCCCTCGCTGTGCAGCGCCTCGACGACGGGCTCTGCGAGCGCGCCGTGCTCGTCGCCGTAGCCGGCATGCTCGCGGGCGATCTCCGCAACGCGCTTCGCGCGCTCCGGCAGGGAAGTCTCGTTCGTGCCGCTCATCAGTTCTCCACCTCCAACAGTCCGCGCCCGCGGGCGACGATCCGCACCCCGCTCGAGCGTGGACGAAATGCCCGACGCGCCCGCGTCAGACCAGGAAGAGCGTGTCGATCGAGCCGGCCGCCGCCGCGAGCGGCGTCTCCGGCTCAAGCGGGCGCGGATAGTCGATGCGCTCCGAGTAGCGCGGATACGCACCGCACATGTCGTCGATGTGGAAGTCTCCCGGCGTCGCGAGCGTCGGCTGCGCCGCGCGGACCGGCGCGGCCAGCCAGGGCATCGAGACGGTGACCGCGATGCCCCCCGCCGCGGCGCCCGCGCTGCGGATGAACTCCCGGCGATCGATGCTCATGCTTCCGCCCTCTGCTCCGCGATCTCCGCGGCGGAGAACCAGTTCACATGCGTGCCGCTGCGCAGCCTGAACGGCAGCTTCACGACCGCGATCGAGCCCGCCTCCATGCGCTGCGCGTCGATGATATGCAGCTCCGACGCCATCTCCGCGTAATTGCTCGCGACGCCCATCAGATAGCCGTCGCCCTCCTCCGTGCTGCCCTTGCGGGGCACGAAGCCGCACTCCTGCAGGCTCTGCGTGTCGCCGACGAAGAACGTTCGCACTGGACCGCCGCCGAGATCGAAGCGCTGATAGCAGTTGGTCACCCGTCCCGCCATGTTGCCGCCGCGCTCGGTATCGTAAGGCCGGGACGGATCGCGGTGGCCGACATAGCCGTACCGGTACGGCAGCGACAGGTACCGGTCGTCCATGCGGGCGAGCACGCCGTTCGAGGTCGCAACGACCTCTTCCTCGAACCGGTCGTCGCTCGAGCTCAGGTTGAACGTCCAGCGCTTGATCTGCGACGGGGAGCGCTCCTCGTCGGAGACCGGCAGCTCCATCGTGATCGTGTTGCCCCGGTCCGTCGCGTTCAGGAAATGCAGCGTGTTGCGCGACGGCCCGCGGAACCAGCGGACGTCCTTCGCGCCGCCGTCGCGGGGCAGCACGCCGACCATGGTCGGCAGGCTGCCGTCCCACTCCCACATCGGCTCACCCGACTGCAGCCGCTCGAGGCTCGTCGTGCGAGCGACGACCGGGATCAGAATGTGCTTCTGCGTGATCGCGATGTCGTGGATGATCCCGAGGTACGGCGACTTGAACCAGACCTCGTTCGTAATGTGCCCCTGCGGGCTGATCGTGTAGACGGCGATGTCGTCGGTGAGCGGGCCCTTCGCCTGGTAGCTGTACGCGATCATCTCGCCGGTGATCGGATCGATCTTCGGATGCGCGGACATGCTGTCCGCCGTCCACTTGCCGTGAAAGTCCCAGCGGCCGTACGTCTCGAGCGTGATCGGATCGATGTGGTACGGCAGGGAGTCCTCCTTGAGGACGAGCATCTTGCCGCCGTGCCAGTAGATATGCGTGTTCGCGGCGCCGCGGTCCACGTTCGCGGCGGACGGATCGTCGGTGAGGTGGTTCCGATACACGCCCCAGAGGCGCCTGCGCGCGCGGCGCTCGGCCATGAGCCGCTCCGTCTTGACGTAGCGGCTCTTGAAATCGACGGAGCCGTTCGCGAAGCGGAACGCGCTGACGTGACCGTCGCCGTTGAATCCCGTGGCCCACTCGTTGTGGGGCGGCGGGTACGCGAAGTCGCACTGGATGCGATAGAACGTGCCCTCGATGTCCGACGGGATCTCCCCCCACACCTCGCAGTCGTAAACATCCGCTTCGAACCGCGTAGGGCTGTTGAAGCCCCGCGGGAACATCGGATGCCCTCTGAAGTCGACCGCCATGCCCAGCCTCCCCCGAAGATCGCAGATGGTGCTGCCCGCACTCGTTCGGCCCCGAGTGTATAGCCGAAAGCGCAGGGGGTGAAACACGCATTGCCCGCCGCCCGCGGGCGCGGCCGGCCCTGGGGCGCTGGCACGTGGCTTGCATCAGCCGGCCGCGTAAAGGATCCGTTCCACCTCGTCGACGAGGGCGAGACATTCACCGTCACAGAACGGGCTCATCTGCAGCATCAGCACGCAGCCGATACCGCGCTCCGGGTCGCCCCAGAAGTATGTGTTGAAGATACCGGCCCATCCCCAGCTTCCGGGGGAGCGGCGGCCGGGACGCGCCTGCGTCTCGATCGCCAGGTTGAAGCCGAACTTCTGCGTGCCGTCGAGGAACGAGAAATCGAGCGTGCGCGGCGGGAACGCGGTGCGCTGCGTCGCGGCGAACAGCCCGCCGATCTGATTGCCGGTCATCGCGGCGACGGACTCGGCAGAGAGGAGCCGCTCGCCCCGGTCGCTGACGCCGAGATTGAGCAGCATGCGCACGAAAGCCGCGTAGTCGCGCGCGGTGGAATAAAGGCCGCCGCCGCCGCGCGGAGCCTCGCCGCGCGCCTCGGCCGCCGCTTCCTCGAGGCCATCGTCGCGGCGGGTGTGGAGTGCCGCGACGCGCTGCGGATCGGCCGGCGGCTCGAAGCTCGTATCGGCCATGCCGAGCGGCCCCGTGATGCGCTCCGCGAAAAAATGCTCGAGCGCACGCCCCGACAGCGGCTCGACGACCTGCCCGAGCACGTCCGTGCTGATGCCGTAGGAGAAGCGCTCGCCCGGGTCGTGCATCAGGAACGGCGCGTCGAAGTATTCGATCCGGCCCTTGGCCTCGATCAGAAGCTCGCGGTCGAGAAACCAGTAGCCGTAGCCCGAGGTATGGGTCAGCAGATCGCGGATCGTCACGTCGCGCCGGGCCGGGCGCACGGTGTACGCGCCCGTCGCCTCGTCGAACGACACGAGCACCGGCGGCTGCCGATAGCCAGACAGGTGGCGAGCCAGCGGGTCGTCCAGCGCGAGCTTGCCCTCCTCCGCGAGCATCAGCACGGCGACCGACGTCAGCGGCTTCGTCATCGACGCGATGCGAAACACCGTGTCCGCCCGCATCGGTCTCGACCGGCGCACCGCGGCCGAGCCGTGCGCGGCCTCGAAAAGCACGCCGCGGCGGTCGGTCACGATCGCGACCGCACCGGGGACACGCCGCTCGGCCGCAGCGCGCTCGAGAGCCTCGCCGATCTTCCCGAGCCCGGGCTCTGCGCTCACTCGACCCGGTGCGCGACGACGCGGTAGACGAAATCGAGGGGCTCGCCGACGGACAGCACCCTCATGAAGCTGAACGGCCGCATGCCGAGCTGCTCGTGCGTGAGCCGAAATCTTCCGGCCGCCTCGAGCTTGCCGTCGTCGATCACGACCTCCGTCGGAACGGTCACCGGGATCGACCGCCCGAGCAGCTCGATCGTCACCTCGAGGCGCTGCTCCCCGCCCTCGACGGCGGGCCCCGTGCCGGTGATCCTCACAAGCGGATGATTCTCGGCATCGAGCACCGCCTCGCTCAGCATGTTGCGCCGGGTGCCGGCGATGTCGTCGGCCGACGGCGTGCTGTCGAACTGCTCCGGCTCCTTCGCGCGCAGCGCCGGATCGTCGACGACGAGCTCCTCGACGGGGATCTCCATCTCGAACCGGGACTGGTCGAGCTCGGGGTGCACGAGGACCTGCCCCTTGAGCTGACCGACCGAGACCACGTGGTTGTGGCCGAGCCGCTGCGAGAGGGCGCCCTCGCCCTTGTAGACGAGCCAGTAGATCTCGGAATCCGCCGCGTCGATCTCGTAGAGCTCGGCCCCCGCGGGCGCCCGTACCTCGGCAGGCTGCGCGAGCGCGAGACTCGCGGCGAGCGCGACGGGAACGGTACCGAACCAATGGACACGCATCTCGATCTCCTACCGCCTTCCTGGCCGTGGGCCCGGCGAACGCCGCCGGGCCCAGAAGTTTATCACGCGGCCGTCCTCCGTCCCCGTGCATGCGGAGCCGCCGCCGGGCCGGACGTTTTCGTGGACCGCGTCACGTTTTGCGAGCATGCGCCGCGTACGCTGAACCGAGCCTTAAAGATCCGGGACCTTCCGCCGATAAGGGACCGGGATTGGAGACCGTCCGCGGGCAACGCCTGGACGTCGAGCACAGGGACAGCAGTCGAAGGCTACAAAAGGAATCTTGTGGACGTCGCAACCCTGATCGGTTTGATCGGCGCGCTCGTCACCGTTGCCGGTGCGATCCTCATGGGCGGCTCGGCCGGCGCGTTCGTCGACGGCGCCTCGGTCGTGATCGTCGTCGTGGGCACGCTGCTCGTGACGCTGATGAAGTTCAGCGTCGCGCAGTTCTTCGGCGCGACCAAGGTCGCGTTCAAGGCTTTCGTCTCGCGCGTGTGCGATCCCGAGGTCCTGATCGACAAGTCGATCGAGCTCGCGAATCATGCGCGCGCGAACGGGATCCTCGCGCTCGAGGATGCGGACGTCCCCGACGAGTTCTTTCGCAAGGCCGTGAATCTCGTCGTCGACGGCCACGACCCCGAGATCGTCAAGTCGATCCTGCACAAGGACCTCGAGCTGACGTTGAAGCGCCACGCGGACGGCCGGGCGATCTTCAAGGCGATCGGCGACGTCGCGCCCGCGATGAGCATGATCGGCACGCTGATCGGACTCGTGCAGATGCTGACCTTCATGGACGATCCGAAGCAGATCGGTCCCGCGATGGCCATTGCGCTGCTCACGACGCTTTACGGCGCGGTGATCGCGAATCTGATCGCGCTGCCGATCGCTGACAAGCTGGCGCTGCGCAGCGACGAGGAGCGCTTCGCGAAGTCGCTGATCATCGATGCCGTCATCGGCATTCAGGAGGGCCGCAATCCCCGCATCATCCAGGACATGCTCGACAACTATCTGCCGAGCTCGCGCCGCAACGAAGAGCGCGAGGCGGCCTGAGCTCCGATGGCCGGCATGCGCGATGAACGCAAGGGCCTTCCGCCCTGGGTCATGACCTTCGCGGATCTCATGAGCCTGCTGCTGTGCTTCTTCGTGCTGATGCTCGCCTTCTCGGAGATGGACGTCGCGAAGTTCAAGCTGCTCTCGGGCTCGATGCGCAACGCCTTCGGGGTGCAGGCCGAGATCGATGCACGCGTGATGCCCGCGGGCACGAGCATCATCACGCGGGAGTTCAGCCCCGCCGAGCCCGAGCCCACGCCGATGAACACCATCCGTCAGTACACCGTCAGCTCGAGCTTCAGCACGCTCGAGACGCAGCGCCGGACGCTCGAGCTCGAGGCCCAGGCGGAGCGGGAAGCGGAGCGCCTGCGGGCCCTGCTCGCGCAGGAGATTCGCGACGGCAAGCTCGTCGTGCGCCGCGAGGGTGTGCAAGTCGTGATCCAGATCCTCGAGCGCGACTCGTTCGCGTCCGGCCGCTCCGAGGTCGACCCGGCGTTCCTGCCGACGCTCGCGCGGGTCGGCGCCGCGCTCGCTCCGATCCGGGGCGCGATCACGGTATCCGGCCACACCGACGACGTGCCGATCGCGACCAGCCGCTACCGCTCTAACTGGGATCTGTCCGCGGCCCGTGCGGCCTCCGTCGCGCACGAGCTGCTCGCCGCCGGCATCGAGCCCGTCCGGATCATGGTCAGCGGCCACGCGGACACGCAGCCGCGCATGCCGAACGACACGCCCGAGAATCGCGCGGCGAACCGCCGCATCGACATCGTGCTGATCACGAATCGCGAGCGCCATGGCGACGCCGAGGACTGAGCCTCGCCCTCCGCTCCGCCGGCGCCGCGGTGCGCTCGCCGCGAGGCCGGCCGGCTCGGGACGGTCCTTGTCCCGAGCCGGCGCCCGCTCTCCCCCTAGAAGCTGTAGTTCAGCCCCAGCGAATAGCGGCGGCCGAACACGTCGTAGCTGTTGCTGACGAGCTGCGCGCCGCCCCGGTCGCCGTAGGCCGCGATGACCGGCGGATCGGTGTTGAGCAGGTTGGTGACCGTCAACGACACCCGCATCTGCCGCCCGTCGCCGAGGTCGCGGTTGTAGCCGAGGATCAGGTTGACGATGGACTGCGACTCGACCGTGTTGTCGTCGACGTCCACGCCTTCGACCCAGTTCACGTTCAGCAGCCCGGAATCGTAGTACCGGTGCTGCAGCCCGATGTTGTAGTCGCCGAGCTGGTAGTTGAGGAATGCCGTCGTCTTCAGCTCCGGCCACTGGTAGCCGCCCGCCCGCTCGACCGATCTGCCGCCGGCCGGCTGGTCCTTGTTGTCCAGCATGACGCCCGCGAGCAGCCGGAAGCTCAGCGACTCGTTCAGGTCGGAGAAGAAATCCGGCTCCGTGTTGTAGACGAGCTCGTAGTCGATACCGCGAACCAGCGCCTTGTCGACGTTCAGGAAGACGTTGCGGACGTTCGTGATGATGCCGTTCGCGTCCCGCTGGATGAGCTCGCACAGCACGCCGTTATCGAAGCACTCGTCGACGATGCGCTGCTGCCCGAGCGTGCCGATCGCGTCTGAGAGCTCGATGCGGTACCAGTCGGCGGAGAACTGCAGGCCCGGCAGCCGGTTCGGCTGATAAACGAAGCCCGCGGTCAGCGTGTCGGCCTCCTCCGGCGCGAGGTCCGGGTTGCCGCCCGTCGTCACGGTGATCTGGAACTGCGCGTCGTCGAACGCCGGGTCGTCGACGCTGCCGCCGCCGCCTTGCAGATCGAAGCGCTCGGAGAACGTCGCCTCGCGAACGTCCCGCGACAACGTCGTCCGCAGCCGCAGCGCGTCGTTGACCGCGAAATCGATGCCCGCCTTGTACGCCGTGATCTCCCCGCCGAGCGAGTAGTCCGAGCGGCGGCCGGCGAGGTTCAGCTCGAGGCGCCGATCGCCGTTCGCGTACAGCGGCATAATGAACTCGCTGAAGACCTCCGTAACGTCGAACTCGCCTTGAATCGCCGGCACGGTCGAGAACTCGTGCAGATTCGCGCTGCCGCCCGTGAATCCCGGCGGGATGCCGCGAATGCCGATCTGCGGCGCGTTGGTCGGCGGGCCGTACTTCATCAGCTCCACCGGGAAGCCGCGCTGCCAGAACGACTCCTCGCGGTACGTGAGGCCCGCCGCCATCGAGAACGGACCCGCGCCGAAGCCCTCCCAGATGTCGCCCTGGAACAGGACCTCGGCGAACGATTGCACGACCGCGGAGCGCCCCCACTTCGGCGACGTCACGTAGCGCCGCGCCTCCTCCGAGACGTTTCCGTGCCCGAATATATTCAGCGGCACGCAGTTCTCGATCGAGCCGTCCGGTCCAACGGGCCCCGGGATCGGGACGAGATCCTCCGGACCGCCGAGCGAGTCGTCGCCCTGCGGCGCCGGCACGCGCACCCCGGCCACGGCCTGCGCGAGCTGCTCGGGGGTCGGGTTGAACCGCTGGACGTTGCAGATGATGACGCCCTGAGACGGGTCCTCGCCCGGGTCATCGCCGAGCACCTCGCCGGTGATCGGGTCCACGGACACCGCGTCGATGCCGAGAAACATCCGATCGACGCGCAGGATGTTCGGGCTCGCCGTGTACTTGTCCGTCTCGCCGCGCTGCAGCCGCGCGCGCAGCGTCCAGTTGTCGCCGCCGAAGAGGTCGTGATCGAGGCCGAACGCGACGGACCAGGTCTCGAATGAGTTGCGGTCGTCCTGCGCGTCCGCGAAGTTGCTGTTGCCGGGACCGAAGATCTGGCCGAGCTTGTCCACGCGGATGCGCTCGACGCCTTCGGCAAGCATCCGCTCGCGCACGACCGGCGGCAGGAACGCGTTCTCGCGATACACCGTCGCGTGCCAGATGCCCATCAGGTGCGGATTGCCCGGCCGGTCGTGCTGGTTCGACTCCGTCTCGCCGGCGAGCAGGTGCCCGAAGATGCGCGTGCGGTCGCTCGCGTCGAACTGCAGGCCCACGAAAGCGTTCCAGCGCTCGACCTCCGCGCCGTACGGTCCGCCGGTGAACGCGATGTTCGCGTTCGAGAACTCGGGCCCGCCGGTCGTCGACTGGATCGTGCAGCCGACCGCCGGCGAGCCGTGACAGCCCATGTCGCCCATCGCGAACGGCCGCACCGACCGGCCGTCCGGCAGGAACGTGTAGCGGTCGAGCGAGAACGGGACCAGGTTGCCGTCCGCGTCGAACGCGTCGTTGATGATCCCGCCGGGCGAATGCATCGACGAGTGCACGAACGGCACCACGAGGCGCTGCGGGACGCCCGGCGGCGCACCGGGCGACCACTCGGGGTTCTGCACGAACCCGTAGCGCTGGAACCAGTCGCCGAGCTCCTCCGGATGGCGGTTGCGATCGATCTGCTTGATCTCCTGCGTGCCGAGCGCGCCGATCAGATGCCAGCGATCGGTGAGGCGCGTGCCTCCGGCGAGATCGAGCGAGTAGTTCTCGCCGTCGCCTTCGGACGTGATTCCGGTGCGCAGGTCGATGTCCAGCCCTTCGAACTGCCGGTTCAGGATGAAGTTCGTGACGCCGGCGAGGGCGTCGGCGCCGTACGCCGCAGACGCGCCGCCGGTCACGACCTCCACGCGCTGCAGCAGCGCGCTCGGAATGTTGTCGATGTTCACGCGGCTGTTGCGGTCGGCGGGCACCGTGCGCGCGCCGTCGATCAGGATCAGCGTGCGCTGATCGCTCATGCCGCGCATGTTCAGATAGCTGCCGCCGGCGGTGCCGAACAGCACCCCGCCGCCCCGCTGGGCGCTCTGCGTCTGAAAGAACTGCGGCAGCGCGTCGAGCTGATCGACGAGCGTCGTGTTCGGATCGAGCATCGTCAGCTCTTCCGTCGTCACGGCCGTCACCGGCACCGGCGACGTGAAGCCGACGTCCCGCTCGATGCGCGAGCCGGTCACCGTCACCTCCTCAACGACGGATTGCTGCGCGCGCGTCGGACCGCCCAATGTTATCGCGAGGGCCGTCGCAAGCCCGGACAGCGCGAGCGGCCGAGCCCGGCCGCGCACGTACAGGATTCTTGAACCCGAGCGCCCTGGAACGGGACGCCGAACGGCATCGAGCGCGGTCATGATGTCCTCCCCCGGTTGAGCTTCCCCTGTAGCATGTCGTTGCTTTGCAGCAACGCACGAGCCTTTAGAACCGGTCTTGTCGACTTCTTGTTATTCTTATTGGGCAGATTTTCTCTATCACGTTTCTATGTCGCCGTCAAAGCAATCGTCGTCAATGCGCAACCGATCGGCCGCCGCCGCGGCGATGTCGGCCGCGTCGACGATCGAGGCGCGCGCGGCGCACGCCGCTGCTTCTCGCGGCGCGCCGCCGGTGCTACGCTCGCGTTGTCGACCGCTCGCCGGAACGCCCGGCCAAGGCTCGAGGCCCGGCGACGCCGCACGTCTCGCCGTTCGGCCGCTCGACCCGAGGTGAGCACGATGAGGTCCCGATCTCTTTTCGCGGTACTCGCCGCCGCGGTGCTGGCGCCAGTAGGCGCTGCGCTCGGCGATCGCGACCCCGGCCCGCGGCATGGGGTCGTCATCGGCGCGAGCGAGTATCTGTCCGCCGGCGCGGACGCGATCCGCGCGGGCAATTACGACGAAGGCATCCGGCTCACGACGATCGGGCTGCAGCGGCAGGCGCGCACGCTGCGCGACCGCGCCGCCGGGCTCGCGAACCTCTGCGCCGCGTACGTCGCCAAGGAAGAGCCCGACGCGGCGATCCCGTACTGCGACGAGTCGATCGAGCTCTTCGACGGGAACTGGCGCGCGTACAGCAACCGTTCACACGCGTATCTGCTGAAGGGCATGCTCGAGGAGGCGGCGCGGGACAACGCCGCGGCCGCCGCCCTGAGCCCGCGCGCCGCGCACGTGCAGATGATCCGCGGGATGCTGAACGAGCGAAAGCTCAAGCCGCGCATCACGATGCAGGAGCACCGCTGAGGCGGCGCCGCACGCTCGACGACGCGTCGTCGAGCGCGCCTCAGAAGCGAAACACGACACCCAACGTCGCGAACGGGAGCAAGTCGAAGTCCTCGATCGCGTCCGCGAGCTCCGCCTCCTCCGCCTCGATGTCGTCCGCGAACTGCGGGAAGTCGGCGATCGGCCCAGTCGCCCTCAGTGACACGACGGGGCTGCCCTGCCGCACGACGCCGACATCGAACGACACGCCGAAGCGCCTGCCGCCGCGCCGCGACCAGTCCCAGCCGACGCCGAGGAAGCTCGCCGTGTCGTCGAACTCGACCCGGCCGGCGAGGGTCCCGACGTCGTCCGCGTCGTACGTCGTGCCGCCGATCGTGATCTGGTCATTCAGGATCCCTTGCGCCTCGAGGCGGTTGTCGTTCCGCAGCAGGCCGGCGAACACGCGCAGCGGTCCTCGGCGCGGATGGAAATCGACCGTGACCGCGGCCGAGTCCCAGACCAGATCGAAGTCGTAGTCGATGCCCGACTCCTCAGCCTCGAAGCCGATCTGCGATCCGTTCCACCCGATCCGCAGCGCGAGGCGGTCGCCGATGGAGTGCGCGTACTCGACCCCGAGGCCGAGCAGGCCCGCTTTCGCGGCGAGCGCGTGGTGCTCTGCGGACGCGACCGGCGCGGCGAGCGCGCCAGAGGCCGCGAGCACGGCGCACGATGCGAGCCGGACGGCGAACGGGCTTGTGCAACTGCGAATCATTCGAGCTTTCTCCCTTCGGACCCCTGCACCGCGCAGTTTCGGATATTCCGGAACCCGGGCAAGCGAGCGGCGTCACAGAAGGCGCGGGTCGAGCCTCGGCCGCGGGCGGGCGCCGGTCCGGGGCGAAGGGCACTGCCGCGGTCTTTCTGCTCGCCGCTTTCGGTGATAGTGTTCTAATCACACGGTGGAAGGCCCGCCGGATCGGGCCCGAAGCATGAGTCTAATGCGAATGGCCTTCAGCACCCTTCCGCGTCTCGCGCTGCTCTCGGCGGCGAGCGCGATGACGTGGGGCTGCGTCTCGTCGGTTGTCGTCGAAGCGGATTTTCCGACCCCGCTGGTCGAGCCGCTGCCCGTCGCAGTCGGCGTCATCTTCGACGAGGAGCTCACGACCTACGTGCACGTCGAGGATCTGCCGCAGCAGTCGGCGTGGACGATCGACCTCGGCGACGCGAACATTCAGATGCTCACGCCCTTGTTCGAGACCATGTTCGCCGAGACGCGCATGGTCGACTCGGTTCCTGTGGACGGCTCGGCCGGCCATTTGGACGGCGTGCTGAAACCGCGGCTGCAGAAGTTCGAGTTCGACGTTCCGATCGGCGAGCGGGACGAGTTCGTCGAAGTCTGGATGCAATACCTCCTGACGCTCTACAAGCCCGACGGCTCGATCGTCGTCGAGTGGCCGGTCAGCGGCTACGGCAAGGCCGAGCTGACGCGGCGCCGGGAGGACTCGGTGCTTCGCGCGGCCGTGGTGGCCATGCGCGAGGTCGGTGCGACGATCTCGACGAAGTTCGCGGAACAGCCCGACGTGAGCTATTGGCTGCAGGAGAGACAGAATGAAGCCGCGTTGTCAGCCGATCTCGGCGGCTGAGCAGTCAGGGACGCTGCGGCGCGCATTGCTGCCGCTGCTGGCCGTGCCGCTGCTCGCGTCGTGCGGGGTCACGTCCCGCATGGAGCCCTACAAGCAGACGGACGCCGTCATCGGCGACGGCGAGCAGGTCGTCATCCTCGCGCGCAAGCATCACGCGAATCGCGAAGCCGAGCAGGACTTCATCGACTGCCTCGCCGATTCCCTGTCGAGGGGCAGCAACAGCCTCGCGGTGCATCCGTCCAAGGAGTTCGAGGACAAGATGTACCCGTGGTTCGAGCCCTCGATGGCCCCGCTCAGCACGGAGGACCTGTCGGCCCTGCTCGAGAAGCCGGGGGTGATGGAGCAGGTCCGCTCGACCGGCGTCCGCTTCCTGATCTGGCTCGACGGCTCGACGGACCGCGTCGCCAGCGGCGGCGGCATCACCTGCGCCGCGGGCGTCGGCGGTGCCGGCTGCATGGGGCTCGCGTGGTGGGAGGACGACGCCCGCTACGACGCCACGGTCTGGGACATCAAGGAGCTCACGTCCGCGGGCACGATCCACGCCGACGTGAAGGGCCGCTCCGTGATGCCGGCGATCGTCATTCCGCTGCCGTTCATCGCCCGGCCGCAGGCAGCGGCTTGCCGCGGGTTGACGCAGCAGATTCGCACGTTCCTGACGACGCCGGAAGGCTACGGCGCGGGTCCGGACCCCGATCTGCGCTGACCCCGTCGGCGTCCGGCTCCGGATGCCGACAGCATCGTTGCGCCCGAGCGCCGGTCACTTACACTTCGGCGCACGCCTCGGGCGCCGATAATGAACGACCGACACGATCTCAAGCTGGTCCTCGACTCCGGCGTGCCGGTCATCGTGATCGAGACCGCGGACGAGGACCGGGCCCTCGAGATGCTCGCCCGGGTCGTCGGCTCCGCGCGCCGCCGTCCGCTGTACCGGTGGTCGATCACGGACGGCCTGAAGCGCCTCGACGTCGAGCTCGCGCCGCAGCGCCACAATGCGGCGCCGACCGAGGTCCTGCGCCACATCCGCGCCGTGGCGAAGCCCGGCGTCTACGCCCTGCTCGATCTCCATCCGTTCCTCCACGATCCGGTGAACGTGCGGCTCATCAAGGACATTGCCCTCGACGCTCCGCGCACCGGCATCACGCTCGTGCTGATCAGCCATGCGATCGACATTCCGCCGGAGCTGCAGCGGGCGGCCGCCCGCTTCGAGATGCGGCTGCCCGACGCCGCGCAGCGGCGTGCGATCGTCGAGCAGGTCATCGCGGAGTACCGAAAGCAGAACTTGAGCGTCGACATCAAGATCGACCGGCATGCTCTTGATTTACTGATAAGAAATCTGAGCGGCCTCTCTCATTCGGACACGGAGCGGCTCGCCCGCAACGCGATCTTCCAGGACGGCGCCATCACGGCCGACGACGTAGCCGCCGTCATGGCGGCGAAGTACAGCCTGCTGAACACCGGCGGCGTGCTGAGCTACGAGTACGACACCGCCGGATTCGACGACGTCGCGGGCTTCCGGAACGTGAAGGTCTGGCTGCAGCAGCGCCGTGCGCTGTTCGGCGCGGAGCGCCCTCCCGGGCTCGATCCTCCGAAAGGTATCCTGCTGATCGGCGTCCAAGGCTGCGGCAAGAGCCTCGCCGCGAAGGCGGCCGCCGCGGCGCTGCACGCCCCGCTCCTGCGGCTCGACTTCGGCGCGCTGTACAACAAGTATCACGGCGAAACCGAGCGCAACTTGAGGGAGTTGTTGAGGATTGCCGAGACCATGAGCCCGTGCGTCCTGTGGTTCGACGAGATCGAGAAGGGCATCGCGTCGGGTCACGACGAGAGCGGAACGTCGCGGCGCGTCCTCGGCAGCCTCCTCACGTGGATGGCCGAGCGGCGCACTGACGTGCTGCTCGTCGCGACGGCGAACGACATCGAAGAGCTGCCGCCCGAGCTCGTGCGCAAGGGCCGCTTCGACGAGATCTTCTTCGTCGATCTGCCGACGCCGGCCGAGCGGGCGGACATCCTCGCGATCCACCTTCGCAAGCGCGCGCTCGAGCCCGAGCGATTCGACCTCTCCCGGCTCGTCGCTTCGACGGACGGCTTCTCGGGCGCCGAGATCGAGCAGGCCGTGGTGTCCGCGCTGTATGCCGCGCACGCGCTGCGCCAGGAGCCGGGCCCGGCGCACATCCTGGCCGAGCTGCGCAAGACGCGCCCGCTTTCGGTGCTGATGGCCGAGCGGATCGAGGCGGTGCGCGCGTGGGCGCGCGATCGGACCGTGCCGGCGGACTGGCACCCGGCCCATGGTTTAATTGGACATCAACAAAAGAGAATATCTAATTGAAAGACAAGCAGGACGAGTCGCTCGACGAGAGCCCCACCGACGAGCTGCCGGTGCTCACGGAGCTCGACGTCGTCGAGCTCGACATGAGCGCGGTCCTGGCCCCGCCCGACGACACGACGCTTCTCGTCCCCGTCGATGCCGACGACGAGCCGACGTCGGCGACCGGCCGCTTCCCGCGGCCGGACGAGCTGCCGGACGTCGAGCCGCTGCCGGAGCCTGACGATGAGACGGCGTTCGTCAGGCGGCAGGTGCTCCTGCTCGAGGCAACCCTGGAAGACAAGGACGCCGAGATCGCATCCCTCGCGGAGCGGCTTCGCGCGACGCGCGAGGCCGTCGAGCGGCGGGACGAGACCGAGCGGGCGCTGCGCGCGGAGCTCGCCGACGCCCTGTCGCAGCACCGCCAGCTCGAGGCCCGCCTGGCCGAGGCGGAGGCCCTCGCCGCCCAGTATGCCGATCGGGTGGCGGAGCTCACGAGCCGCCTGCGCACGTTCGAGCAGAGCATGGCCCAGCGGGATGCGGCCTTCGCGGAGCTCGAGGCCGAGCTGATCGCCCGCGAGGCCCGCGTCGTCGAGCGGGAGCGCGCGCTCGCGCAGGCCGAGACCGACGCCGCCGCGCGGACGACGCCGAGTGCCGAAGCGGGCGCGGCAACGGAAGCGGCCGATGCCGCCGCGGCCGGCGAGAGCCGGACGTTGGGGTCCGGGCTCGAGGCCGCGCTCGCCGCAAGCCGCGAGGAAGCGGCGGCGCTTGCGGCGTACATCGACTGTCGCCGCGCCCACTGGCTCGCGCTCGAGGCGCAGCTCGATGAGCATCGCGCGAGGGTCCGTGAGCTCGAGCAGGAGATCGCGCAGCGCGCGGAGCGCGAGCGCCGCGAGGCCGAGCGGGCGGACGCCGAGGCCCGCCGCGCGGACGCGCTGAAGGCGGAGCTTGCCCGCCGGACGCGGGAGCCCAAGGCGGAGCAGCCGGACTTGGCCGAGTGCGACGCGTCGACGTCGGGCACGTCGGCGCCGGACGCGGCAACGTCCGGTACGGCAGAGCCCGAGGAGACGCCGACCGCGACGCTCCGCGTCCGCCGGCCGGACGACGGCGCCGCGCCGCCCGATCCGGCCGCCCCGGCGGAAGCCGCCTTGGTCTGCCTCACGAGCGAACCGCCCCGCGAGTACCGCGTCGGCGCGAGCCCGCTGCTGATCGGCCGCGGGGCGCATTGCGACATCCGCATCGCGACGCATTTCGTCAGCCGCGAGCACGCGCGGATCGTCCGCGACGGCGGGCAGATCCTGGTCGAGGATCTCGGCAGCAGGAACGGCGTCTTCGTCAACGCGGTGCGGGTCGACCGCGGCGCGCTGCGGCACGGCGACCTCGTCACGATCGGCGAGACGCAGTTCCGGTTCGAGGCCGAGACGCCCGCGCAGGCATCGGGCGCGGCGAGCTCGGAATAGCGGGACACCGATCCCGCGTATCGGCCGCGGGGAGCGACGTGGCATACTCCCCGCCCGTCCCAATCTGATCGTCGGCCTGTTCGGATGTTTGCAACGACGCTGAAGTTCGAGCTGATTCTCGCGCTGACCCTGCTCGCGTTCGGCATGCTCGCGCTCCCGATCGGGGTGTACTGGGTCGGACAGATCGTGATCGGCGGCTACGAAAGCGACGCGGGCATGATGGGGCTGCTCGGATCGATCTGGGACGACCTCGGCCGCGGCAGCCCCGCGGCCTGGATCCTGGTGCTCAGCCCCTACGTCGTGATCCAGCTCTTCCGCATCGCGTTCAAGCTGCTGCGGAGCTCGTGAAAGCGGTCACAGTATCGACGTGACGTGCGAGGGCCGGCGGCGGTCTTCTGTTAACCTTCTCCGACGCGGGCCCCTCTACTTTGCCCGTGCCCGAACGCGATGAGGCAGGTGGGTACACGATGCTGAAGCTTTTGCGCAGACTGGTGAGCGCCGGAGGCCAGCGCCCGGTGCGTCCGGCGCGCCCGACGGCCGCGACGAGCGATATCCTGTCCCGGCGCACGACGCCCGTGCCGCCGCGCACCCGGCCGGGAGCGGACGGGGTCGAATTCGATCCGTACAACACGGGCGCGTTCGACAGAGGCGCTTCGTGGGAGCGCATCAGCAAACGAGATTACTAGCCTGCCTGTGGACCCCGCGACGCACGAGCTGCGCGGGCACGAGCCGCCCGGCGTGCCTCGTCATTCCGGCCAGTAGTACCACCCGATCAGGACCAGATTCACGATCAGCGGCGCGATCGCGGCGGCCCTCCAGCGGCGCTGTTTCAGCACGCCGTAGAAACTCAGCGCCGCAAGAACAGTCAAAGCGCCGAAGAATGCGAGGCTTACGAGCAAAGAGTCCGCTTCCGCCTCGATTCTCGGGTATTTAGGCCCGAGGACGAGGAAAATGACCGCCACGCCCACGAGCGAAAACATGACGGACACGGCGGTGCCCAACACGAACCCGAGCAAGACAACCGATGGCCTCATATCCTACTGATCCCGCTTGGTTCCTTCCTGGAGTCCGGCGGCGTCTAGGCTTGATTCGCCGGGCTATCGGCCGGAAACTTAACGAACGGTCACAATGTCGGCAACCGCAGGTCGAGGAGGTACTGTGAGGGAGATTCTCCGTCCGCTCATGATCGGCGCAGCGCTGCTCTGTGCGAGCCTCACTGCCTCGGCGACGCTCGAAGACATTCCGCCGCCGCTCGAGATGAGCAGCAAGCACCCCGAGATCGCGCGTAACGTCACGCGGCTGATCGAGGAGCTCCACTTCTCGCGGCCCACGATCGACAACTCCTATTCCTCCGCCATTCTCGATCGCTATCTCGACGCGCTCGACGGGAGCCGAATGTACTTTCTCGCGAGCGACATCGCGAACTTCGGCCGCTACCGCTACGAGATGGACGATCGAGTGAAGTCCGGCGAGCTGCAGCCGGTCTTCGACATCTTCAACGTGTTCATGCAGCGCACGCACGAGCGCGTGAGCTACGCCCTCGAGCTGCTCAAGACGCAGCCCGACTTCACGATCGACGAGGAGTTCCGGTTCGACCGCACGGACCTTCCGTGGCCGGTCTCGGAAGAGGAGATGCGCGAGGTCTGGCGCAAGAAGGTCAAGTCGGACGCGCTGTCGCTGATGCTGACCGACAAGACCTGGGAAGAGACCGTCGAGCTGCTGACCGAGCGCTACGAGAACCTCTACAAGCGCATCACGCAGCTCACCGCGGATGACGTCTTCGAGACGTACATGAACGCGGTCGCGCACACGATGGATCCGCATTCGAGCTACCTCTCGCCTCGTCAGAGCGAGGAGTACCGGATCCAGATGAGCCTGTCGTACGACGGCATCGGCGCGTCGCTCCAGGCCGACGGCGACTACGTGAAGGTCATCGACGTCATCGCGGGCGGCCCGGCGCAGATCGACGGGCAGCTCAAGCCCGAGGACCGCATCACGGCCGTCGCGCAAGGGCCCGACGGCGAGTTCGTCGACGTGATCGGCTGGCGGCTCGACGACGTCGTGCAGATCATTCGCGGCCCGGGCGGCACGACGGTCCGGCTGCAGGTGCTGCCCGCGGGCGCGGCCCCCGGCTCGCCGCCGAAGATCATCGCCCTCGTCCGCGACAAGGTGAAGCTCGAGGAGCAGGCCGCGAAGAAGGCGATCGAGACGATCGAGGTGGACGGCCAGGAGCTGAAGGTCGGCGTCATCACCGTGCCGAGCTTCTATCAGGACTTCGCGGCGCGGAGCCGCGGCGACGCCGAGTACACGAGCACGTCGCGCGATGTCGCGCGGCTGATTGGCGAGCTCGAGGCCGAGGGCATTGTCGGCCTCGTCATGGATCTGCGCGCCAACGGCGGCGGTCACCTCACGGAGGCGCAGGAGCTCAGCGGCCTCTTCATCGAGGACGGACCGATCGTGCAGCTCAAGGAGACGAGCGGCAGCGTGCAGGTCCTCGACGATCCGAGCCCGAACCAGGTCGTCTACGACGGCCCCCTCGTCGTGCTGGTGGACCGCTACAGCGCCAGCGCGTCGGAGATTTTCGCCGCCGCCATCCAGGACTACGGCCGCGGCATCGTGATCGGCCAGCAGACCTTCGGCAAGGGCACGGTGCAGAACCTGTTCAGCCTCGACCGCGTCATCCGCGGCACGGACAACGGCCAGCTCACGCTGACCATCGGCAAGTACTATCGGGTGACGGGCGACAGCACGCAGCACCGCGGCGTCATCCCTGACATCGTGCTGCCCTCGCGCGTCGATCCCGAGACCGTCGGAGAAAGCAGCCGCGATACGGCGCTGCCGTGGGATCGCATCCAGCCGACGCGCTACCGGACGTCGACTGCGCTGCAAAGCCTCACGCAGCAGCCGCTCGAAGCGGCGATCGAGGCGCTGCGCGAGTATCAGGCGCGGGAGGCCGCCAACGACCCGAACTACGAGTACCTGATGAGCGAGATCGCCGCCATGCGGCAGCTGCGCGAGCAGAAGACGGTTTCGCTGAATCTCGAGAAGCGCAAGGCCGAGCGCGAACGCCTCGAGCGGGAGCAGCTCGAGCGCGAGAACGCTCGGCGGGCGGCCCTCGGCCTCGAGCCGCTCGCGAGCCTCGAGGAGCTCGACACGAGCGTGGACGTGCCGGGAGAGATCCTGCTCGATCAGGCGACGCGCATCGTGGCCGAGATGGCGATGCTGCGGGACGGCAAGCGTCAGCTCGTGACGGGCGGGCAGCTGCGCGCGGCCAATTCGGACGAGGCGCAGGAGGCCGCGAGGCAGCGGTGAGCGGCGCGGCGCCGGCGGGCGCCTAGCGCAGCACGCTGAGCAGGTCCCAGTAGTCCTCGGTCACCACGTTGACCCGGATCGGCGCGTCGCTCGCGCGCCGCGCCGGCTGCTCGCCTTCGAGGCTCACGGGGATCTCGTCGACGCACTCCGGGGTCGGCACGGCATCCGTCTCGTTGCGATAGCGGAAGCTCTGCATCAGCGCTTCCGTCCGCCGGCGCACGGCCTCGGCGAAGTTCTGCTGCTTCAGCTCGCTCAGCTTGTCGCGTATTCGCTCGACCATCTGATCGCAGTCGCGCCGATCGCCGAACTTCATGTCCGCGACGGCCCGCTCGGTCGAAGCCTTCGCGAGCAGCGCGAGGTCGTGCTCGGCGAAGTGCACGACGAGGTGCTGGGCGAGCGCGATGACGGCCGTGTTGATCAGCCTGCGGCTCTCGAGGCTCAACCCCTCGAGCTCCGGCAGCGGCTCGCCCTCGATCTTGCCGATCAGCTCCTTCAGCTCCTCGATGCGCTCGGCGAGCACGGCCCGCCCGTTCAGGAGGCCGCGGATGCGCCGCTTGAGCTTCGGCCCCTGAAACAGCTTCACGAAGACGTTGCCGCGCTTGAGGCGCTGCTCGAGCCGGCGTCTCTCGTTGTCGAGACCCGCGCTCTTGTGCTCGAGCTCCGTCAGCTTGACCGCGATCGCCTCGAGCCGGCGGCCGCGCTTCGCGAGCGCCGCCTCCCGCAGCTGCCTGCGCTCCCGTTTCTCCCGCTGCGTCTCGAGGTCCCGTGCGAACTGGTCGAGCCGCTGCGCCGCCGTGTTCCACAGGTGCCGCAGCTGAAAATAGACCATCGCGTTCGCGGCGGCGAGCGGATTGGTGAGCAGCCGCTCGAGCCCCTCCAGCTGCTCGCGGGCGCGGGCAATGGCCGCCTCCTGCTCCTTCAGCTTGTCGAGCAGCTCGTAGCGCTCGCGGCGCAGATCGCGCAGCTCGCGTTTGACCGCCGCCCGGTTCCAGTAGAGCTTGAGGAGCTGCTCGTTCTTCTTCTCGGGCCGTGCTTCAAGAAATCCGAAGATCATGAGCGAACGAAACCCTTTCGGCTTTCGATCTTCCTTGCGCCGACGACGGCCGACTATAGCCCGCGCCGCCGCGTAAAACCGTGATAAAGAGCGAGATTTCCGCTTTGCGGGGTGCGGGCGGCCCTTCGCGCACGGCTCAAGGCACGAGCCGGCGCGAGCCGCGCCAACCGGCCGGCGGCTAGCGTGGAGACACGGCGGTGAGGCGGATCAGCGGAACTTGTGACCCATGTCGAGCAAGTAGTCGAGCCACTTGTTCAACATGATGTTGTTCCGCCAGCGGCGGTCCAGCTCGAGCGAGTGCAGGGCCGCGGCTTCCTGCGCGGCAAGCTCCCGCAGCTTGTGGTGGTAGTGGGCGTCCGCCGCGCGCACCGCCTCGACGAGGCGGGCATCGTGATACACCCGGATCATCAGGTCCGGATCCGCGACGGGCTCGCCCTCCTCGCCGTCGAACCAGTACGTGAGCTTGATCGTCGTCGTATAAGGCTCGGACGAGACGGGCTTCAGGTGCAGATCACAATCTTCCGGCGACACCGACACGGCAGGGCTTAGCCGCTTCGGCCTCTGCTCGGCAAGCGGCTCGATCAAGCTCACGAGCTTGATGTAATTGCTCTCGTAGAGCGTCATCAGCCCGGTGAAGCTGCCCGGCCGATAGACACACTGCGGAACGATCAGACTGTCGATCAGTGCCTGCATAAGATACTTCGTCCTTGCGACCGAGCATGCCATAAGCGCCTCGGTGGAACAAAGGCTTGACAAGCCTTGCTCGAGTCGGTTTGAGGGCGCGGCGAGCCGCTCTGGAAACGAGCCTCCGGGGCCGGATCTGCCCGGCCCCGGTCGACCGGCTCGGCGCCTTCGCGGCCGAGGCCGTCGCTACCAGCTTGACCGCCTTCTGCGCTTGAAGTTCGGTGCCACGAGGCCGATCAGTATCCCGCCGAAAAGCACGCCGGCTCCGACCAGGAACCAGCTCTGTCTGCTGTCGCTCGCGAGCTCGGTATTCTCCATCGCGAGCCGGTTGATGCGCTCCTCGGCCTCCGAGACGCGCTGGCGCAGCTGCTCGTTCTGGCTGCGAAGCGCAAGGACGTTGGACGACGCGCTGCGGATGTCCTGCAGCTCCCTCGAGACGTCCTTATGCGCCGTCGCCGTCGCCTCGAGCTCCTCCCGGGTCCGGGCGAGCTCCTCCGTGAGGCTCGCTACCTGCGCCTCCAGCTCCTGTACCCGCTCGCGGGCCGTCGTGAGGGCCTGCTCGGCCGCTGCGAGCCGCTCCCTCGCGACCGGCTCGGACTGAAGATAGCGCGTCAGCACCCACCCTTCCGTGCCGTCGCTCGCGACGCGCACCTGCGTATAGCCGTTCTCCTCGTCGACGCGCAGCACCTCGACCCGTGCGCCGGCCGAAAGGTTGCGAATGATCCTGTTTTCGAGGCTCGGCCCCGTCCGCAAGGTAATCGGAATGTTGTCCGAGATGTAGCGGGTTTGCCCGAAGGCGGCGGCGGAGAGAAGCAGCAGGCAAACGAGTGCGGCGCTTCGCAACATGTTATCTGCTCGAGTTCGGGTTGAATGGCCAGGGCGAGACGATTCGGCGCAGGAGCCTAACTGATCTGAGCGGAACTTGGAACGATCCCCATGTCGCCGATTGGCGACGCCCCGCCTCGCCGACCCTGCGCAGGCGCGGCTTCAGGGGTTACCGATCTTCATGATGTGCTCGCGATAGAAGCGCAGCTCTCGTATCGAGTCGTGGATATCGGCGAGCGCGAGGTGCGTCGACTGTTTCTCGAACCGGGCGGCGATCTCCGGCGCCCACAGCTGACACACGATCTTGAAGCTCGAGACGTCGAGGTTGCGGTAGTGGAAGAACGCGGCGAGCTCCGGCATGTTGCGTACCAGGAAGCGCCGGTCTTGGCATATGCTATTACCGCACATCGGGGAGGAGCCGTGATCGACGTAGCGCCGAAGGAACGTGAGGGTCAGCTGCTCGGCCTCTTGCTCCGTCACCGTGCTGTTGCGCACGCGCTCGACGAGCCCCGACTGGTTGTGCTGCCGGGTGTTCCACTCGTCCATGGCCTCGAGCACGTCGTCCGGCTGATGGATCGCACACACCGGGCCCTCGTCTAGCACGATCAGGTCCTTGTCCGTGATGACCGTTGCGATCTCGAGAATACGGTCGGTGTCGGGGTCCAGGCCGGTCATCTCGAGATCGATCCAGACGAGATTGCTCCTGCGGTTCAAGTCGACGCCCTCCAGTGCCGTCATTGTATCAGCGCGCTACTGCGGCCGCGGCGGTATCGCTGCCTGCGTCGCGCGCCCGATACGCATGCGGTCACTGTGCCTTCCGGACCGCGATCACACCGGGCCGTGGCCGCAGGCTGCGGCGGGAGGCGAGCGTTGAGCCAGCGCGGCATCGTCGTCGCCCGCTATCGCCGGCACGTCACGGTCGAGGGCGAGGACGGGCGGCGATGGATCTGCCAGACGGCGCATCGGCGCCTACAGCCGATCGTGGCCGACGACGTCGAGTGGCAGCCGGAGCCGGACGGCACCGGCACGGTCACGCGCATCCTTGAGCGCAGAAACACGCTCACGCGGGTCGACAGCCGCGGCCGCTGCGAGCTCGTGGCGTCGAACCTCTCGCAGCTCGTCGTCGTCGTGGCCTACGCGCCGCCTCCCGACTGGCTGGTCGTCGACCACTATCTCGCCGGTGCGGAGCTCGCCGGCCTCGACGCGCTGATCGTGCTGAACAAGACGGACCTCGGCGACGAGCCGCCCGCGCATCTCGAGTGCTATCGCCGCGCCGGATACCCCGTCGCGCAGACCAGCGCGACGCAGGCGCGAGGGCTCGACGCGCTCGCCGACGCGCTGCGGCGCGAGCGCAGCGCGCTGGTCGGGCAATCCGGCGTCGGCAAGTCGTCGCTGTTGAACGCGCTGCTCGGCGAGGCCGTGCAGGACACCGGGGAGCTGACCGGCAAGGGCGGCCACGGCCGGCACACGACGAGCAGCGCCACGCTGTTTCGGCTGGCGAACGGCGCCGAGCTGGTCGACTTCCCCGGCGTGCGGGGCTACGCGCCGTATATCGAGAATCCGGCAGACGTGCAGCACGGATTTCGCGAGTTCAGGGAACGGATCGGCGCCTGCCGTTTCGACGACTGCCGCCATCTGGCGGAGCCCGAGTGCGCGGTCAAGGCCGCGCTCGAGGCGGGCGAAATCTGCAGCCGACGCTACGAGAGCTACACGCGCCTCTACGACCTCATCGTCGAGCTCATCGCGCGGCCCTGACCGGGCCGACTAACGCTCGTCGGACGCTTCGATCTTGCGGCGCCCGGCGAGCGCGCGCGACAGCGTGCCGCTGTCGATGAACTCGAGCTCGCCGCCGACGGGCACGCCGTACGCGATCCGGGTCGCCGTCACGCCGTGCTTCTGCGCGAGCGCCGCGACGAGATGGGCGGTCGCGTCGCCCTCGACGGTGACGCTCGTCGCGACGATCATCTCGTCGACCTCGCCCACGGCGAGGCGCTGCTCGAGCAGCTCGAGCCCGAGCTCGCTGGGGCCGATGCCGTCGATCGGCGAAAGGTGGCCGAGCAGCACGAAGTAGCGGCCGCTATACGCGTTCGAGCTCTCGATCGCGAGGAGATCCGCCGGCGTCTCGACGACGCAGAGCTTCGCCGGATCGCGCTGCGGGCTGCGGCAAAAGCGGCAAACCGTCTCCTCGGTGAGCATGCGGCACCGCTCGCAGTGGCGAATCGACTGCGCGGCGGAATCGAGCGTGCGCGCAAGGCGGCGCGCCGCCTCGCGCTCGCGGTCGAGCAGATGAAAGGCCATGCGCTGCGCCGACTTCTGGCCGACGCCCGGGAGACACTGCAGCGCCTGGATCAGCTCCGTGAGAAGCGGCGAATAGACGTTCGACATCGCGGCGAAGAGCAGCTCAGAACGGCAGCTTGAGCCCCTCCGGGAGCTGCAGACCGCCGGCCAGCGAGGAAAGCTTCTCCTGCACCGTGCGCTCGACCTTGCGGGTCGCGTCGTTGATGGCGGCCGCGACGAGATCCTCGAGCATGTCCTTGTCCTCGCCGACCAGGCTCGGCTCGATCTCGACCCGCCGCACCTCGTACTTGCAGGTCATCCGGACCTTGACCATGCCGCCGCCCGCCTGGCCCTCGACCTCGGTCGATGCAAGCTCCTCCTGCGCCTTCTGCATGTTGGCCTGCATCTCCTGCGCCTGTCGCATCAATTGGCCCAAGCCTTTCATGAATTCCTCTTCCCGTTGTGACATGTGGTTCGCCGCGTTTCCGACCCGCGGCGGCGGCGCGGGTTCAATCGGCGCCGTCCCGCGGCTGGATCGTATCCGCTTCAAGGACGGCACCGAAGGCTTCCTGAGCCGCCCGGACGTTCGGGTCCTGCTCCATCGCTTCGCGGGCCCGGCGCATGCGCTCGTTCTCGTTCGCGAGCCGAACCTGCGCGGGTGTAGGCCGCGGCGGCTTGCCCGTCGTGATCGAGAGCGTGATCGGGCGGCCGAGGTACTCGCTGATCGCCGCCTCGAGCCGCGAACGCACGTGCTGCGTCGCCAGCATCTCCTTCTCCGGCACGAGGACCAGCTCGAAGCGCCGCTCCCCGGCCTTCGCGAGCTCGCAATGGTCCGCGAGCTGGCGCGCGGCGCCGCGGATGTCCGCGGCCTGGATCAGCGTGCTCCAGCGGCCGTCCCACGCGTGCGCGGGCGACGCGCCCTCGCCCGACGTGTCGTATGCGAAGTCCGGGCCGTCCGCCGGCGGGCCGTCCGGGCCGAGCGGCATCGGCGGGGACTCGTGCGAATGCACGGCGTCGGCCTCGTACGCCTCGGGCGGCGCCGGCGGCGGCCCGCCGTCCTCGACGTCGGTCCGCCCCTTCGGCTTCGGAGGCGGCGCGGCTCGGGATGCATCCGGCCGCGGCTTCCGCTCGAGCTGCTCGGCGAGACGCGCCCTGACGGCCGACGCCCCGCCCCTCCGCCCGGGCTCCGCCGCGGCGCCGCCGGACGGCCCCGGCGATCCCGCGGAGGTCGGCGCCTGCTCCGGGCCCGCGCCCGGCGTCGCGGCGTCGGCGCCGACCGGGCGGAACGCGAGCATCCGCAGCAGCGTCATCTCGAAGCCGACGCGCGGGTCGCGGCTGACCTGCAGGTCGCGCCGGCCCTGCAGCGCGATCTGGAAATACAGCTGCACGTCCTCGGGCGAGATGCGCTCGGCGAGCGGCTTCAGCGCCTCGAGCTCCTCGTCCGGCAGCCGGTCGCCGACCAGCTGGATCACGGCGAGCTGCTGCAGCGCGCTCATCAGCTCGTCGAGCACGGCGCCGAAATCCGGCGCGCGCTCCGCGAGCTGCCCGACCTCGTCGAGCAGCGCGCTGCCGTCCTCGGCGGCGAGCGCCTCGAGGATGCGAAGCACGTGCCCGCGGTCGATCGTGCCGAGCATCGCATTGATCGCCTCGGCCTCGATCCGGCCGCCGCAGAACGCGATGCCTTGATCCAGCATGCTGAGCGCGTCGCGCATGCTGCCGTCCGCTGCCTTCGCGAGCGCCTTGAGCCCCTCGGGCTCGGCGGGGACGCCCTCGGCCGCGCAGATCTTCTCGAGCTGCGCCTGGATCTGCGCCACCGTCAGCCGCTTCAGGTTGAACTGCAGGCAGCGCGACAGCACGGTGACCGGCAGCTTCTGCGGATCCGTCGTCGCGAGCAGGAACTTCACGTGCGGCGGCGGCTCCTCGAGCGTCTTCAGGAGCGCATTGAAGGAATGGTGCGACAGCATGTGCACCTCGTCGATGAGGTACACTTTGTATCGGCCGCGCGACGGCGCGTACTGCACGTTATCGAGCAGCTCGCGCGTGTCGTCCACCTTCGTGCGCGAGGCCGCGTCCACCTCGAGCAGGTCCACGAACCGTCCCTGATCGATCGCGGTGCATGCCTCGCAGACCCCGCACGGCTCGGCGACGACGCCCTGCTCGCAGTTCAGCGCCTTGGCGAGGATCCGCGCGACCGTCGTCTTGCCGACCCCGCGCGTGCCCGTGAAGAGATAGGCGTGATGGAGCTTGTCGTGCGCGAGCGAGTTGACGAGCGCGCGGACCACGTGCTGCTGCCCGACGAGATCCTCGAACCGTCGGGGCCGCCACTTCACTGCGAGAACGGTATAGCTCACTTCGGGACGGGATCCTCGGCTGGACGGGGCCGGAAAAATGAGATCCGCGTCAGCCCGACCCCGGCACCCGACCGAGCCGCTACCGCTGCTCCCTTCCGGGCCTGACGGGGTTTACGACGGGTCGTCGCGGGGGGACCGACGCGGACGAGCGTATTTTACCAGACCCTCGGCGGCCGCGTCGGCTTCCGCCGGGCTTGGATCTGCGTCCGACTTTGGGCTACGCTGCGCCCCTTCGGAGAGGTGGCCGAGCGGTCGAAGGCGCTTGCTTGGAAAGCAAGTGTACGGTAACCCCGTACCGTGGGTTCGAATCCCACCCTCTCCGCCAGAACGACCCTCGAATGCTGACGCGTCACAGACTTTGCGCGTCAGAGCTCGCCCTCAGCCAGCGGCACGCAGCTCGCGGCGAGCCATCCTGCAAGCTCCTCCTGT
>Ga0079224_100000144_pt1 | contig 57180 bp, 55 predicted proteins | sample Stecom2015_FD_80414 | JGI IMG/M metagenome (GOLD analysis project Ga0079224, IMG submission 80414) | Agricultural soil microbial communities from Utah to study Nitrogen management - Steer compost 2015 | ecosystem: Environmental > Terrestrial > Soil > Agricultural land | place: USA: Utah... | reverse complement strand
GTCGCCTCGTTCGGCTACACCGGCCTCGACGCGGACGTGAACTTCAAGGGCAAGGACACCTCGAAGGTCACCGAGGTCGGCACGACGTACGGCGAGATCAACCTCGTGCGTCTGCAGGCCCAGAAGCCGGACCTGATCGTCACGCATGCCTATCCCGAGGACGAGTCGGGCGAGGTCGACCCGGACAAGCCGCTGTACGGGTTCAAGGACATCAAGCAGCAGCAGGACGCCGCGAAGATCGCGCCCATCGTCGCCCTGTCCATGACCGGCTCGGCCGACAAGGTCGTGCAGCGCACCACGGAGTTCGCCACGTCGCTCGGGGTCGAGCGGGCGCTGCTCGACGAGAAGAAGGCCGACTACGACGCCGCGCGGGAACGCCTGAAGAAGGCCGCCTCGTCCGGGCTCACCGTGATGGCCGTGGCCGCCTACGAGACCGACGGCGTGCACATCGCGAAGGCCGAGGACGATCCAGCTCTGCGCAGCTACACCGAGCTGGGCGTGAAGTACCCCGACCCGGGCGGGGACCAGTACTACTGGCGGCAGGTGGCGTGGGAGAACATCACGTCGTTCCGCACCGACGTCGTCCTGTACTCGCTGCGGGCGATGAGCGGCGACGACATGCTCAAGCAGCCGACATTCGCGCAACTGCCCGCCGCGAAGGCGGGCCAGCTGTACCCGTGGGAGTTCAGCGCGATGGACTACGTCGCGCAGGCCGCCACCATCAACCGTCTCGCCGAGAACCTCGAGGGCGCGCGCAGGGTCGTGTGACGGCGCCCGAGCCCGGCGGCGTGAGTTCGCTTCGTGGACGGCCCGCCGGGGAGCCGTCCACGAAGCACACGGTCACTGCGAGGTGGTGTCCTTCGGGGAGGGCGAAGGACGCGGGCCACCGGACTTACCCGTGTCGTCCGCACCCGAGCCCGACGTGGATGCGGTCTCGCCGCTGCCTCCGGTGGCCTTGCCGTCCTGGGCGGCAGGCCCGCCGGTCGCCGGCTTGACCGGCTGCACGGCCGGCCTCGTCGCCTCCGGGTCCGATGCCGCTGCCGAGCCGGTTGCCGCTGCCGAGCCGGATGCCGCCGAGTCGGATGCCGACGCCGAGCCGCCGGCCGGGGACGCCTCGGAGGCCTTGCCCGCGGATCCGTTCGTCTTGGCGGCCTGCGTGGCCCGCGCGGTCTTCGAGGCGTCGTACGAGCTCGTCAGCGATTCGGGCAGCTGGTCGAGTTCGGAGTCCTCGTCGTCGACGGGTTCGAGCGCCGACTCGCCCGCGTGCAGCGCCTCTTCGGCGGCCTTGAGCCGGGCCCGTGCATCGTTGCGGATCTTGGTGAGCCGCTCGACCACGCTGGTCGCCTCGCTCGTGCGCCGCTCGGCGTCGGCGGTGGCGTCGTCGACGAGCTTCTTCGCCTTGGCGGTGGCCTCGTCCACGAGCCGCTTCGCCTCGGCGGTCGCCTCGGCGATGCGCCGCTCGGCCGCGTTCTTGCTGGCTTCCTTCGTGTCGGCCACGTGCTTTTCCAGCGCGGCCTTCTCGGCGGCCATCTTCTGGTCGAACTCGCGCTCGATCGTGCGGCGCTTCTGCTCGGCCTCGGTGTCGAGCCGCTCCTGACGCTTCGCCGCCTCCGCCGTCATGCGTTCGACGTCGGCCTTCGTGGCCGCGAGGGCGTCGGTGTGCTCGCGCTGCAACGCCTCCGCGTGGTTGTCGAGGGTCTCGACCAGCTTCATGTACCGCTCGTGGAGCTTCTTCGAGACCTCGCCGCTCTCGGCCCACGTCTTGGTGGCGGCCTCCTCGGCGCGGCTGACGATCTCCGCGGCGCGCGTGTTGGCCAGGTCGATCGAACGCTGCATGCGCTCGTCGAGGTCCTCGGGGCGCTCCGGCGGCTTCTTCAGCTCCTCGACCCGGTTCTGCAGGCGCGTCACCTCACGGCGCGCGTTCTCCAGTTCGCGTGATGCCGTCGTGAGCCGGGCATGCGCGTTGTCGCGGTCGGCGACGATCCGCTGGATCTGAGCCTCGAGGTGTTCGACGTACTGCAACACCTGAGTGCGATCGAATCCGTGCCACGCCTGGTTGAATTCCCGCCGCAGCGGCAGCAGCCGGTTGTCGTGCTCGGAAGCCATACCCAGACCGTACCCGCGAGCGGCCCGTGTGTGGTGACAGGACCAGGAGTGAACCGGCCGACATCGATCACCGGCGGCTGCCGTCACGGTCCGACGTGGACGGACGCGGTCGACCCGCCGGGCAAAACGGGCACGTTCGATCGGCAGGCTCAGACCGGTTCGGCGACGACGACCCGGTTCTCCTCGTATCCCGTCGCCCCGCCTTCCCAACGTCCGCCGCAGGTCACGAGCACGGCGCGGTGCCGTCCGCTCTGCCCGAACAGTTCGCTCGAGCGCGCGGGCACCTCGTTCTTGTGCAGGGTCAAGATCTGCGAGACCTCGTAGTGCCATTTCGTGCCGTCGGCGTCGGCCACGGAGACCCGATCGCCCACCCGCACGTGCCACAGCTCGGCGAACGGGCCCTCGCTGCCCTGCCAGTTCACGTGCCCCGCGAACACGCTCGCCCCGCTGGGCGCGTCGAGCCCCGCACCCCACCAGGTTGCCTCGTTGAGGTTCTCCGGCACCGGCAGGACGGCGTTCGGCTCGAGTTCCTTCCGCACGAGTGTGGCCGAGCCGCCGTCGGGCAGCCGGATCGTGCCGGGCTGCTGGCCGCTGGGTGCGGTCCGGACACGCTTCTGCCGTGGTTGTTCGGCGGGCTCGCTCCGCGGCGCACGCTCGGTCGTCGCGGGGCCCGGCGACGGTTCGCTCGGCCGGTCTGCTTGAGGCTGCTGGGTGACCTGCCGAGCCTGTTCGGTGGGCTCGGCACTGCCGGCGACGGCGTCGGTGGGCGGCATCAGCACCGCCGCACCCACCAACGCCTGCGCCGCCAGCACCGTGGCCGCACCGAACAGGTAGGCCTTCAACCGGACGCGCCTGTCGCTCATGTCAGCGCTCGGACTGACGGCGGTGCACGAGCACGCCCGCGGCCACGGCGACCAGCACGGCGAGCCCGCCCAGCCCGGCGAGCGCACCGACCGGTGTCGACGTGGTCGTCGCACTCTGGGCCACCGGCGGTCCCTGCTCACCTGCGGGGATCACCTTCGGCACCTCGTCGGGCTTGTTGTCGATCGTCAACGTCAGCGTCTCGCCGGGGCTGACCTCGCCGCACGCCGACGGCGGGTTGTCGGGATCGAACGCGTCCACGTAGCCGTTCGGCGGGCTGACCTCGACGACGCAGATCTTCTGCGGTGCCTGCAGGTCGTCGATCTTCGCCACGCCCGCCTCGCCCTCGGTGGTCACCACAGCGGGCTTGCCGTCCTGGCCCTTCAGCGGTTCGCCGTCGTCACCGACCGCGGGTGCCTTCTCGTCCTCGCCGGTGATGCGCAGCGGCACCCCGGCGATGCCCTTGCCGGACTCGGCGTCGACCTTCGTGACCTTCACCGATCCCGGGGCGTTCTTCGCGGTGCCGCTCGCGCTCGCGGTGAGCTCCTGCTCGCCTCCGGTGGAGACGACACGCTGGGTGTCGGCGGTGACGGGGTCCTGCACGTACGGCCGCGGCGCCGGGGCCGACAGCGACGCCGTCACCGACGGCTCCTCGGCGGTCGGCGTGACGGCGAAGGTCGCGGTCCCGTCCTTACCGGTCGTCACCGACGCGCGCTCGTCGCCGACCTCGGCGCCCTCGGCCGACAGCGAGATCGGGACGTTCGGCACGCCCTTGCCCGCCGCGTTCGTGACCGACACCGTCCAGTCGCCCGCCTCGCCGATCGTCTGCTGCTCCTCCGGCGCGGTGACCTCGGCCGTCCACGGGCCGCGGTTGGCGTTCGCGTCGGTGCGCAGGCGTTCCACGGCCTCCTTCGCACCCGCGGGCAGCTTGCCGAACTGCATGTCGACGTCGTAGCCGATCTGGTCGAACGGCAGGTCGCGGTCGAGGTCGGCCGGCGTGCGCGGCGCGGCGGTCCACGAGTGCAGCAGGTGTGCGAGCGCGGCGGCCTCGTCGGCGTCCTGGGTGTCGCCGTAACGCAGCAGCAGGTACGAGATGTTGGCTGCGGTGTCCTCGGGGATCTTGCCGCCCCACTTGGTCAGCAGTTCGTCACCGGGCCGGTACTGCTCGCCGGAGTCGGGCGCCTTCAGCGCGAACGACACGCAGAACACCTGCTTGCCGCCGACGAGGTAGGAGCCGACCCAGTCGTGGTCGCGGTCCTGCCCGCCGTACGGCTGGCCCGGGGTGGTGCGGTGGCCGGTGCCTTCCTGCACCTCGGCCGAGGCCGCCGGGGTGACGACGACCAGCGAAAACGCGGCCAGAACGACGGCCAGGCACAGGCGCAGCGCGACCGTGCCCGCCGATGCGGGCCGAGTGCGGGTGTCTGTGTTGCCTGTCGTGTCTGCGGTGACGGCGGCGCGCGTCGGCGACGAGGACGACGCGCGCGGGTTCGGAGCAGCGCTCGGGGTAGGCGCCACGGGAGTCCCCCTATGGTCTCGAACCCGCGAGAGTCGGGGTGTGCCGCGCCCCCAGAGGCGATCGCATGTCCACATGTCGGTGCCGACACCGCGACTCGCACGCGTTCGGTAATGGATCGGATACGGCTCGTGATCCTCGCGTGCGCGCCCGTGACCGGCAATCGGCCACTTGAGTGGACATCGGTTGCGACCCGCGATGAAATGTGCGTGGACCCAGCCACCCATCACGGGGATACGTCGGTAAAGTCGACTTTACCGACCTACGGGAACCGGCCGGCGCGTGCGGTCGTTACACCCATTGCAAGGCCAGTAGATCCAGGAGGATCAGGTGCGAACCTCAAGTAACCCCGCCTTCCGCAACCTGCCGCAGGGTGCGGCGGCGCAGGCGCCGTATGCGGGCTTCGAACAGCCCCAGGGCGGCGTCCCCGGCTACGGGACTCCCCAGGCTCCCTCGGGCGCGGCCGACCGTCCGATGACCGTCGACGACGTGGTGATGAAGACCGGCGCCAGCCTCGGTGTGACGCTGCTCGTCGGCATCATCACCGCGATCTGGGCCCAGTCGCAGATCGCGGCCGACTCGATGGGCGCGGTCACCGGCGCCATGATCGGCGGCATGCTGGTCGGGCTGGTTCTCTCGCTGGTCATCATCTTCAAGCAGATGACCAGCGCCCCGATGACGCTCGCCTACTCGGCGGCCGAGGGTGTGTTCCTCGGTGCGATCACCGGCGTGTTCGAGATGATCTACCCGGGTATCGCGATGCAGGCCGTGCTGGGCACTGCCGCGGTGTTCGTGGTGATGCTGGTCGTCTACAAGACCGGGGCCGTGAAGGTCACGCCGAAGTTCCAGAAGTGGATGATCGGCGCCATCGGCGGCGTCGCCATCCTGATGCTGCTGAACCTGGTGATGTCGCTGTTCGGCGTCAACATCGGCCTGCGCGACGGCAGCACGCTCGCGATCATCTTCAGCATCGTCTGCATCGGTATCGCCGCGTTCAGCTTCCTGCTGGACTTCGACATGGCCGACCAGGCCATCCGCCAGGGTGTTCCCGCCAAGTTCGCGTGGTACGTGGCCTTCGGCCTCATGACCACGCTGGTCTGGCTGTACCTGGAGATCCTGCGCCTGCTGTCGTACCTGCAGAGCGAGTAGGCACTCTCCCGCGTCCTCCTGCGAAAGCCGCTCGGCCCGTGACGGCCGGGCGGCTTTCGTATGCGCGCCTCGCGTGGGGCGGACGCACGGGCGGCGGTCGTCGGCACGTCGCCCGGACGGACACCGACGACCGCCGCGCGCGTCAGAGCATGCGCTTGGCGCCCGAGAACTCCTCGTCCACGTCCCAGTCCTGCCAGTCGACGATCGAGACCGACTCGGCCGCGTTCGGCGCGTGGATCATCTTGCCGTCGCCGATGTACATGCCCACGTGGTGCACGTTGCCGACACCGCCGGGCTGGGCGAAGAACAGCAGGTCACCCGGCTGCAGGTCGGCGACGTCGACGTCCTGGCCGACCTCGGCCTGCGCGGAGGCGTCCCGGGGGATCGACACCCCGTGCGCGCGGTGGATGCTGTAGGTGAAGCCGGAACAGTCGAAGCCGTACGAGGACACGCCCGCCCACAGGTAGCGCAGCCCGAGGAACTGCTTGCCGGTCTCGACGAGGTCCGCACCGGTCGGGGCGGGCGGCTGCCCGCCCTGGTCGTAGACGTCGACCGCGTCCTGGTCGAGCCACGCCGCCGACCCGTCGGGCAGCGCCACCCGCACCGCGCCCGGCGTCTCGGCGAGCACCGGAAGACGCGTGTTGAAGCTGATCTCCGACAGTGGGCGCGCGCCCGTCGGCGAGCCCGTCAGCCACGTCCGGTCGTCGGTGACCTGCGCCCACGGCCGGGTGTCGGTCAGCGTGTCGAACCGGTCGCTCTCCACGAGCTGCTCCACCGGAACCCATCCCGGGTAGCCGCGGTCGTCGCGGGGAGTGTCCTGCTCGGCGACCACGACGCGCGCCCAGTCGCCGGAGACCTCGGTGACCTCGACCTCGGATCCGAGGACGGCCTGCGTCTCGAGCTTGCCGGTCAGCCAACGCCGCGGCTCGGTGTCGGCCAGGTTGCGGTTCCACCGGTCGAGGTCGACCGGGTTCGTCAGCGCCGGTGCGTCGATCGGCCGGTCCAGTCCGGGCTCGACCCACAGGGTCGCCGCGGTGACGTCGACGAACGCGTGGTCGCCCGGCTGGAGGCCGTCGGGAGCCGCGGTCGCGGTCCCCGCACTCGCGCACAGCAGCGCGGCGCCGAGCAGGGCCACGGTCGTTCTGCGGAGCGTCATTCGTGTTCTCCTTTCACCCAGGGAGCAAAACCGATGCCGGGGCCGCGATGCAGCTGCATGTCGGCGCCGTGGAGGGTGTAGCCGCCGGTCAGGTGGGGGTCGTCGATCCACTCGGCCGAATCGAGATCGACGAGCGTCACCGCGGGGTGCGCGGCGGCGACGTGAGCCGCCGCCGCGATGGAGATCCGCGGCTCCATCATCGCGCCGACCATGCAGTCCATCCCCGCTGCTCGGGCGATGTCGGCGACGGCCATCGCCGGTCCGATGCCGCCGCACTTGGCGAGCTTGATGTTGAGCAGGTCGGCGGCCCGACGCTGCACGATCTCCAACGCGCTGCGGGGAGTGGACACCGATTCGTCGGCCATCACCGGCACGTCGACGGCAGCCGTCACGGCGGCCATGCCCAGCAGGTCGTGCTTGGCGACGGGCTGTTCCACGAGCTCCAACGGGATCCCGGCGTCCTCGATCGCCCTGATGACGCGGACCGCCGACTTCACGTCCCAGCCCTGGTTGGCGTCGAGGCGGAACCGCACGTCCGGCGCCGCCTCCCGCACCACCCGCAGTCGCTCGAGGTCGGCGCGCCAGTCGTTGCCGAGCTTGATCTTGAGGACGTCGAAGCCGTCGGCCACCGCGTCGGCGGCCGCCTTCGCCATCCGGTCCGGGGTGTCGAGGCTGACCGTCATGTCGGTGCGCAGCACGGTCTCGGCGCTGCCACCGAGGGCTTCGGCCAGGGGGACGCCGAGTGCGGTGGCCCAGGCGTCGTGGAGCGCGACGTTCGCCGCGGCCTTCGCGGCGGCATTGCCCACGCACGAGTCGGCGATCGCGTCCTCGTGGTCGCGCAGCCCGTGCAGCTCGCCCGCCGGCGCGGTGAGCGCCTGCTTCACCGGGCCGGCGAGAACCGCGAGCACCGACTCGACCGATTCGCCCGTGACGCCGAAGGATTCGCCGGCCGAACCGTGTCCGACCGTGCCGTCGGCCAACTCGATCTCCACCAGGACGCCCAGCATGGTGTCGACACGTCGACGGGCCGTGATGAACGGGCGGGCCAGCGGGGCCGAGTAGCGCCGCGCCCGCAGGTCCGTGACAGCGGCCGGCACGTCAGATCACCCCCAGGACGTTCACGGTCGCCAGGCCGATGAACGTGCCGGAGAACGCACCGATGAGGGCGAACAGCACACCCACGGGCACCATCTGCCGGTGGAAGGCGCTCGCGACGACGGGAGCCGACGCCATGCCGCCGAGGTTGGCGGTGCTGGCGACGGCGAGGTTCGACAGCTCGACCTTCGCCAGCTTGGCGTACACCGCCAGCACCGCCGCGTGCACGACGAGTACGACGATTCCGATCAGCAGGTACAGCGGCGCTTCGGCCAGCGAGGAGAAGTCCGAACCGGAGGCGATGATGCCGACGATGACGTACAGCATCACCATCGCGAGTTCCGACGATCCCGCGGTGCGGCCGAACCGGGTGGAGGCGATGACGAGTCCGAGCACGCTGACGATGAGGATCGTCCACGTCGTACCCGTGACGACGTCGCCGAGTTCGGGCAGCAGACCGCCGACCCACGTGGCGACGGCCGAGGTGAGCAGGCTGAAGCCGATCAACGTCATCAGCGACGTCAGGTCGATCTGCCGTTCGTGCTCCTCGACGGCGTGCTCGTCGAAGGCGACGGTCCTTGCCTTCGTCCAGCGGTTGAACCGTTCGGCGAAGCCGACCGAGCCGAACATCAGCAGCAGCCACACCGAGTACAGCACCGTGTCGACGATGAGCACGTAGCCGACCAGCGACTGCGGAGCATCCACAATGGACTGGACGGCGACGAGGTTCGCCGACCCTCCGGTCCACGACGCGGCGAGCGCGCCCAGCGCCTTGTAGGCCTCGGGGTCCAACGCCGCCTGGAACACGGCGAACGCCACGACGAAACCGAGCGCGATGCTCAGCGCGGCGACGACGAACGTGAGCAGCAGTTTCGGGCCGAGCTTGATGATCTTGCGCAGATCGCACTTGAACAGCAGCAGCAGGATCATCGCGGGCAGGAGCGCGTCCTGGACCGCGCCGCCGGTGGTCTCGATCGACTCCGACTCGCCGAACACGCCCACCGTGTTCAGCAGTGCCGCGCCCAGGTACAGGAGCACGAATCCGGGTACGTACTTGAGCCATCGGTACTGACTGCGCTGGGTGACCCAGACGATGACCGCGGCCAGGCCGAGCAGTACACCGAGGTAGAGGAATCCGTCCGTAATCATCGTCGCGCCGTCGTCGTCCTTTCCATGTCACACACAAAAAAAGTCGGAAAAACGTGCGGCCATTGCTGGTCGCATGTGTTTCCGACTGGGTCCGGCCCGGTCAAGGGCCAGGCAATCGCTGGGTGCTACGGAGTGGTCAGCCCGCGGCGAGTCCGACGGCGCTGCGGTACTTGGTCGCTGCGTGGTGGAACGCCGCGATCAACGCCCGCTGCGACGAACCGTGGTACCGCGCAGCGATCCGCTCCGTGAGCAGACCTTCGTCCGTGATGCGCTCTTCGGCGAACAAGCTCCTGACGAACCGGTTCGTCAGTGCCAACGTCGCCGAGCACTCGGCATCAAGGATTCGGTGGGTGTCCGGCTCGATCTCGAAGGCGATGAAGAACAACCCGTACTGGCTGGTGATCGGATTGTTCGAGGGAGCTTTGGCCTCGCCCGTGACGAAGACCGATGAGGACATGGCGAGACATTAAGACAGGGCCGCGGGTTCCCGGTAGCCCCTTCAGGTACCGCCGGGCAGACGTTATCCAACCGTCACCTGTCCCCGCAGGCACGTGATCACACACCGTGCGCGCAGGAGTTGGCTCGGGATGTGGTCGAGGGGGCCGGGTCGGAAGTGCCGAAGTCACTCCCGACCCGGCCGCGAACCGTGGAGACGTCAGCTGAGGCGTTCGAGGACCATGGCCATGCCCTGACCGCCGCCGACGCACATGGTCTCGAGGCCGAACTGCTTGTCGTGGTGCTGCAGCGAGTTGATGAGCGTCGAGGTGATGCGGGCGCCGGTCATGCCGAACGGGTGGCCGACGGCGATGGCACCACCGTTGACGTTCAGCTTGTCGAGGTCGATGCCCAGGTCGCGGTAGGACGGGATCACCTGCGCGGCGAACGCCTCGTTGATCTCGACGAGGTCGATGTCGCCGATGGACATGCCCGCGCGCGCGAGTGCCTGCTGCGAGGCCTCGACGGGGCCGTAGCCCATGATCTCCGGCGAAAGGCCGGACACACCGGTCGAGACCACGCGTGCCAGCGGCGTGATGCCGAGCTGCTTCGCCTTGGTGTCGCTCATGATCACCAGTGCGGCGGCGCCGTCGTTGAGCGGGCAGCAGTTGGCGGCCGTGACCCGGCCGTCGGGGCGGAACACCGGCTTCAGTCCGGACACGCCCTCGAGGGTCACGCCCGCGCGGGGGCCGTCGTCGGAGTCGACGACGGTGCCGTCGGGCAGCGTCACCGGCGTGATGTCCTTGGCCCAGAACCCGTCGGCGATGGCCTTCTCGGCGAGGTTCTGCGAGCGCACGCCGAACTCGTCCATCTCCTCGCGGCTGACGCCCTTGACTCGTGCCAGGTTCTCGGCGGTCTGGCCCATGGCGATGTAGACGTCGGGCAGCTGGCCGTTCTCGCGCGGGTCGGTCCAGCTGTCGGTCTCCTTCTCCGCGGTCGCGGCGGTGCGCGCCTCGGCGTCGGCGAACAGCGGGTTGTGCGTGTCCGGCAGCGAGTCGGAGTTGCCCTTGGCGAACCGCGAGACGGTCTCGACGCCCGCCGAGATGAAGACGTCGCCCTCGCCGGCCTTGATGGCGTGCATGGCCATGCGGGTGGTCTGCAGGCTGGAGGAGCAGTAGCGGGTGATGGTGCATCCGGGCAGATGGTCGTAGCCGAGCAGGGTCGCGACCACGCGGCCCATGTTGAACCCCGACTCGCCGCCCGGCAGACCGCAGCCGAGCATCAGGTCGTCGATGTCGGCGGGGTCGAGCTGGGGCACCTTGTCGAGTGCGGCCCGCACCATCGCCGCGGTGAGGTCGTCGGGCCGCATGTCCACCAGCGAGCCCTTGCCGGCCCTGCCGATGGGGGACCGGGCGGCGGAGACGATCACGGCTTCGGGCATGGCGGACACTCCTTCGGATCGACCTAAGCGGATGCTCATGCACATCCTGCCTCGCCGAGGGGCCCCTGGCCAGCGGTGCCGAGGCACATCACGTCACCGGCACCCACAGGCAGTGCCGTGGTGATGCGCAGCGCCGGTGGGGGCGGCGCCGGTGGGAGCGGGGCCGGGACGACGGCGCCGGGACGACGGGCGGCGCGGGAAACCGGTACGGCCCCGCGCCACCCGTCGCCGGGTCAGCCCGCCGGGGTGATGCGGCCGTCGCCGCCCTCGGGGTACTGCTCAGCGGTGATCCGGCCGTCCAGGCCGTCGGTGAGGTAGCCCTCCACGGCCTGCTGGTAGGTGGTCTCGACTGAGGTGAAGTCGAGGTCACCGAAGGGGTAGCCGTCGCCGCCACGGGCGGAGAAGTCGTTCGTGGCGACGGACACGGGGGCGCCTTCCACGACCTCGCCGTCGGAGACGATCGTCGTGCCGTCCTCGAGTGTGACGTCCTGCACGCGTTCGCCCGGCTCGATGATCTCGCCGGTGTTCTCGTCGACGACCTGCGCCTTCGCGTTCTCGTCGTAGGTGAAGCTCAGGCCGGCGACCTGCATGAACGCACCCGACGCGCTGGGCAGGGCGGCCACGCCGCGTTCGAGCAGCTGGCGCAGCGTCTCCCTCGGCACCTCGGGCACCACCGCCACGAAGTTCGAGAACGGTGCCACCTCGTAGGTGTTCAGTGCGCTGACGTCGCCTGCGGGCAACGTGGAGTCGTTGCGGATGCCGCCGCCGTTCTGAATGCCCACCTGCGGTGCCGCGACGCCGAACTCCTCCGCCTTCTGCCTGCCCGCCCAGAGCAGGCCGTCGGCGACGAGGTTGCCCAGGTTCGTCTCCCTGGAGCGGACGTTGTTGCGGACCCCGTCCAGCGGCACCTCGCTGGTGGCGACCGTCGTGGTCGACAGTTCCTCCAGGTGCTGCGCCACCGGCTCCTCGACCTCGGCGCGGATCTTCTCGTCCCCGTGCACGGCGTCCGGCCCGACACCCGACACGCGCACCGGCCCGGTCTCGTCCTCGTCGACACCGATGACGTCACCACGCCAGTTGAAGTTGAGCACCAGCCTGCCGACGTACTTGTAGTCGCCGGTGGTGGTGACGACCGGGACGCGCTTGCCGTCGGCGTCGTCGGCGTACAGCGGGAAGTCCCGCTCGGCCTCGTCGCCGGGAATCAACCGGTCGTGCTCGCCGGCGAGGATCTCCCCTCCGCCGGCACCGACGACCGCGTCGACGCCCTTGAGCTGGGGAACGAGCTCGAGCTCGTTGTCGATGTCCTGCAGGTGCGACACGAGCAACACCTTGTTGATCCCGCGGTCGGCGTAGTCCTCGGCGAGCGCGTTGGTCAGCTTCGCCATCTCGGGGTCGACCTCGACCTCGCGCGGACTCGACAGGGACGGCAGCTCGGGCGTCGTCAGGCCGATCAGGCCGATGCGCTGGCCGTGGGTGCGCAGCACCTTGCTCTTGACGATCGTGCCGTCCTCGGCGTGCGCGGCCAGCGACGGTTCACCGGAGACGTCGACGTTGGTGCTCACGTGGTCGAGCGAACCGTCGAACTCCGAGATGAAGTCGGCGAACACCTCGGGACCGAAGTCGAACTCGTGGTTGCCGATCGTCGTGGCGTCGAAGCCGATGCCCTCGACGGCGCGGGCGTCGTAGAACGGCGCGCCCTCCTCCTGGCTGGCCGAGAACTCCGGGCCGGCGAGGAAGTTGTCGCCGCCGGACAGCGACACCTCACCGCGCCACAACGCCTGGCCGCGCGACGGCCAGCCGGTGACGGCCTCCTTGCGCAGGTTGTCCATCACGGTCGCCATGCGGGACGCGCTGCCGTACGGGTACTGGCCTCCGTCGACGATCTCGCCCTCGTCAGTGCCGTCGCCGTCGGTGCCCAGCAGTGCCGACTCGAGGTCGTTGCTGAACAGCACGTTGAGGGTGAACGTGGGGACGTCGTCGATCAGACCGGCGCGCGGGCTCGGTGCGGCGCCCGCGACGCCGCCGGACACCAGCAGGGCTCCGGTCAGCGCGGTCGCGGTGGCCGCCTGCGCGGCCCTGGCACTGCGGCGCGACCGTCTCGGCAAGGCTTTCACGGCGGGGACTCCTCGAGATTCACATAGTGGTCGAAAACGACTCGAGCCAATCACAGTGGTCCTTTTCGGACAATGAAATCCCGACGAACGATGTGGAACAGGTGCTCGCTGGCTACTCTGACGGCATGGAATTCGCCGAACACGTCATCGACCTCGTGGGCAACACCCCGTTGGTCAAGTTGAACTCCGTGACCGACGGAGCAGGCCCGCTGGTGCTCGCCAAGGTCGAGTACGTCAACCCCGGCGGCAGCGTGAAGGACCGGATCGCGCTGCGCATGGTGGAGGCCGCGGAGGAATCCGGTGAGCTCAAGCCGGGCGGCACGATCGTGGAGCCCACGTCCGGCAACACCGGGATCGGGCTCGCGATGGTCGCGCAGCGCAAGGGCTACCAGTGCGTGTTCGTCTGCCCGGACAAGGTCAGCGAGGACAAGCGCAACGTGCTCGAGGCCTACGGCGCGCGCGTGGTCGTCTGCCCGACCGCCGTGCCGCCCGAGCACCCCGAGTCGTACTACAGCGTCTCCGACCGGCTCGTCACCGAGATCGACGGCGCATGGAAGCCCAACCAGTACGCCAACCCCCACAACCCGGAGAGCCACTACCACTCGACGGGCCCCGAACTGTGGCGTCAGACCGAGGGGCGCATCACCCACTTCGTGGCGGGGGTGGGCACCGGCGGGACGATCTCCGGCACGGGCCGCTACCTCAAAGAGATCTCCGAGGGCCGGGTCAAGGTGGTCGGCGCCGACCCGGAGGGTTCGGTCTACTCGGGCGGCAGCGGACGTCCCTACCTTGTCGAGGGCGTCGGTGAGGACTTCTGGCCCGAGACCTACGACCGCGACATCGCCGACGAGATCATCGACGTCTCCGACGCCGACTCGTTCATCATGACGCGCAGGCTGGCCGCCGAGGAGGGCCTGCTCGTGGGCGGCTCGTGCGGCATGGCCGTGGCCGCCGCGGTGCGGCTCGCCGAGCGGTGCGACCCCGACGACGTCATCGTCGTGCTGCTGCCCGACGGGGGTCGCGGCTACCTCGGCAAGGTGTTCAACGACTCGTGGATGGCCTCGTACGGGTTCCTTCCCCCGGACTCGACCGACGCGACCGTCGGCGACGTGCTGCGCCGCAAGGACGGCACCCTTCCCGACCTCGTGCACACCCACCCGCACGAGACGGTCGCCGAGGCCGTGGCGATCATGCGCGAGTTCGGCGTCAGCCAGATGCCGGTCGTCAGCGCCGAACCGCCCGTGATGGCCGCGGAGGTCGTCGGCGCGGTCAACGAACGCGACCTGCTGGACAAGCTGTTCGGTGGCAAGGTGGCGTTGGCCGACATGCTGCAGGACCACATGTCGGCGCCGCTTCCCACGATCGGCGCGGGCATGTCCATCACGGCCGCCATCGAGGCGCTGACCTCGGCCGATGGTGCTCTGGTGTTGGAGGGTGGCAAGCCGGCGGGCGTGGTCACGCGGCAGGACCTGCTGGCGTTCATCTCGGGCCGGGAATGACCGCGCACCACTGTGGCGCACCGCTGGCCGGGGCGTTCCCGTCCACGACGGGCCGCATCCGCTAGCGTGTGCGCGAGCTAGAGACAAGAAGGTCCTCGTCAAGGGGGTTCAAGCCCACATGAGTGCTCCGCAGCCACCGAACCAGCCCGGGGGTGGCGAGCAGCAGCCGCCCCAGGGGCCGCCGAGTGGTTCCCAGCCTGCCCAGGACGGCCCGTTCGAGTCGGCAGAGCCGACCCAGGTCGTGCAGCCAGGACAGCCGGACCAGGGTGGTCAGCAGCAGCAGACCGACCAGCCCGCCGACCCGGGCGGCGAGGCGACCCAGGTCGTCCAGCCCGGTCAGGCACCGCAGCAGCCTGCCGACCCGGGTGGCGAGGCGACGCAGGTCGTCCAGCCTGCTCAGCCCGGCCAGCAGCCGCAGCAGCAGGGGCCGGGTGCGGAGTCGACGCAGCTGGTTCCGCCGGACCAGCAGCCGCAGGCTTCCATCCCGTACGCCCCGCCGCCGAGCGCCGCGGACAACCCTGGCGCGGTGAACCCCCAGGGCTACGGTGCTCCGCAGGGGCAGCAGGGCTTCGACCCCAACCAGGGTCAGCAGGGCTTCGGTGCACCGGGGCAGCAGCCGGGTGGTTTCGACCCGAACCAGGGCCAGCAGGGCCTCGGCGCTCCCGGGCAGCCCGGTGGATTCGACCCGGCTCAGGGCCAGCCGCCGCAGGGTGGTTTCGGTCAGCCTCAGCAGGGCTTCGGCCCGCCCCCGGGGCAGCCGGGCGGCTTCGGTGGGCCGCCTCAGGGCCAGTTCGGCCAGCCCCAGCCGGGCGGCCAGCAGGGTGGCGGTAACCCGATCATGGCTTGGATCGCCGGAGGCGTCGCGGCGCTGTTCGGCTTGATCGCATTGATCCTGACGTTCATCGATCTCGGCGATGTCAGCGATCTGTCGGACATGGTTGGCGAGAATGTCGACGCCTTCACCGAGCAGTCCGGTATGTCCTCTCCGGGGACCTTGACGTTCTACCTCATCATGATCTTGCTCGGCGCGCTCGTCGGTATTGCGGGTGGTGCGCTGCTGGGCTTGGCTGCGATGAAGCGTGGAATCCTGAAGATGATCGCGCCGATCTCTCTCGCCGCAGGCGGCTTCCTGATCCTGCTGTTCACCATCCTGCTGTGGATCGGTGCAACACCGAAGGGCGAGATCGTTGAGCGGGCTGAAGCACAAGGTATCGAGGTCGACACCATCAGTGGTGGCGCGATCCTGTATCTGCTTGCCGGCTTGCTCCTGCTCGGTCTGGGCGGTGCGTTGTTCGTACCCGCCATCGCGAAGTTCCTCGGGCTTGGCGGGGACAGCGATCCCGGTCAGCCCGGCGGTTTCGGTGGACCCGGGGGCTTCGGTCAGCCTCCGCAGCAGCACGGCCAGCCCGGCGGTTTCGGTCAGCCCGGTGGGTTCGGCCAGCCGCAGCAGCCCGGTCAGCCGGGTGGGTACGGTCCGCCGTCCGGTGGGTTCGCCCAGCCCGGTGGCCCGAACCCCCATTCCGGCGGTTTCGGTGCTCCCGGCCAGCCTCCGCAGCAGCCGGGTCAGCCCGGTGGCTACGGCGGTCCGCCGCCGCAGGGCCCGCCTCCCGGCCAGCCGCCCCAGTGGTGAGCCGAGCCTGAGTCACGTCAACTCCTCAAACGACACGATCCCCGCAACTCCCTGAAGAACAGGGTGTTGCGGGGATCGCTAGAACCCGCCACCTGCGGCCGGGGCGTCGGCGTGTCCGCGGCAGGCCACGGCCATAAGGTGGGCTCATGTCTCAGGAACCCGCACCCACCGGCTTCTCCACGCGTGCCATCCACGCAGGCCAGGAGCCCGATCCGCGCACCGGATCGGTCATCGTGCCGATCTACCAGACCTCGACGTACGCCCAGGACGGCGTCGGCGGCACGCGCGAGGGCGACTACGAGTACTCCCGCACGGCCAACCCGACGCGGACGGCGCTCGAGGAAGCACTCGCCGCGCTCGAGAACGCGCGGCACGCACTGGCGTTCGGCTCGGGCATGGCCGCGAGCGACGCCGTGCTCCGCACCGCCCTCCGCCCCGGCGACCACCTCGTGCTGGGCAACGACGTCTACGGCGGCACGTTCCGCCTCATCGACAAGGTGCTCACCGGCTGGGGCGTCACCTACAGCGTCGCCCACCTGTCCGATGTGGACGCGGTGCGGGCGGCGATGCGCCCGGAGACGAAGCTCATCTGGTGCGAGTCGCCCACCAACCCGCTGCTCGGCATCTCCGACATCACCACGCTCGCCGAGATCGCCCACGAGGGCGGCGCGAAGCTCGTCGTCGACAACACCTTCGCCACGCCGTACCTGCAGACCCCGCTCGACCTCGGCGCCGACGTCGTCGTGCACTCGACGACCAAGTACCTCGGCGGGCACTCCGACGTCGTCGGCGGTGCCGTCGTCACCGGCGACGACGAGCTGCGGGACCAACTGTTCTTCCTGCGCAACTCGGCCGGTGCGGTGCCGGGTGCCTTCGACGCGTGGCTGACCCTGCGCGGACTCAAGACGCTGTCGGTGCGTATGGAACGGCACTGCGACAACGCCGAGCGGATCGCCGCGATGCTGCAGAGCCACCCGAAGGTCTCGCGCGTGTACTACCCGGGGTTGTCCGAGCACCCCGGCCACGACGTCGCGGCGAAGCAGATGCGCCGATTCGGCGGCATGGTGTCGTTCGACCACGCCGACGGGGAGCAGGCAGCGCTGGACGCCGCCGCGGGCACCCGGCTGTTTGTGCTGGCCGAGTCGCTGGGCGGGGTCGAATCGCTGATCGAGCACCCCGGCCGCATGACCCACGCGTCCGTCGCCGGTTCGCTTCTGCAGGTGCCGGCCGAACTGGTGCGCCTGTCGGTCGGTATCGAGGACGCCGAGGACCTCGTCGACGATCTGCGGCAGGCGCTCGGTTAGTCAGGCGACCCCGGTGGGGTCACGGCCGGTAGTTGCGCGGCTCTTCGCTGTGCTCGGTCGGGCCCTGCCGGTCGCCTGGCCGCACGCTCGGCAGGTCGTCGCCGTGCACGCAGCCGCCGATGAACTCGATGTGGTCGGCGTGGCGGATGTACTGGCCCTGGTCGCCGCACGAGGCCTGGCCGACGGTGAACACCGCGGCGCCGGTGAGCGCCAGCGCCGACACGACGCCCGCGAGCAGCGGGGTGACACGGCCCTGCGAGCGAGCGCCTCGCGATGCCGTCGGCCGTGCCATGCTGTTCCTCCGCTGAGTGGAATCGTCCCCCTGGTGCAAGCGCCAGGATACCCAATCCTCACGCGGCACATACACGCAAGCTCCGAAGTCGAAAGGGAGACCCCCCACCGCATGTCCGCCACGCGGCTCGTCGACGTCGATCGCATCCTGCAGGCACGGGACCTGCTCGCCGGAATCGTGCGGACCACACCGATGGAACACGCACGCGAGTTCTCCGACGCGTTCGGCGGTCCGGTCCACCTCAAGTGCGAGAACCTGCAGCGCACAGGCTCGTTCAAGGTGCGGGGTGCGTACACGCGCATTCACGGGCTCTCGGCCGAGGAACGCGAGCGCGGTGTCGTGGCGGCCAGTGCGGGCAACCACGCCCAGGGTGTGGCGCTCGCCGCATCGCTGGTGGGCACGGCCTCGACGGTGTTCATGTCGCGCAAGGCGCCGCTGCCCAAGGTGGCGGCCACCCGCGGCTACGGCGCCGACGTACACCTTGTCGGTGCGGCGCTGGAGGAGGCGTTCACCGCGGCCATCGAGTTCGCCGAACGCACCGGAGCGGTGTTCATCCACCCCTTCGACCACCCGGACATCATCGCCGGACAGGGCACCGTCGGACTGGAGATCCTCGAGCAGGTTCCCGACGTGCGCACGGTACTGGTGTCCACCGGGGGCGGCGGACTCGTGGCGGGCGTGGCCAGTGCCGTCAAGGCACGCAGGCCGGACGTGCGGCTGGTCGGCGTGCAGGCCGATTCGGCCGCGTCGTTCCCGCCCTCCCTGTCCGCCGGCGAGCCGGTCGCGCTCGAGGCCACCCAGACCCTCGCCGACGGGATCGCCGTGGCGAAACCGGGGGAGCTGACGTTCCGGCACGTGACGTCGCTCGTCGACGACGTCGTCACGGTGACCGAGGAAGGCCTGTCCAGGGCGGTGCTGAACTGCCTCGAGCGCAGGAAACTCGTCGTCGAACCGGCGGGCGCCGCGCCCGTCGCGGCGCTGTTGGAGCACGTGGGAGCGTTCGAACCGCCCGTCGTGGCCGTGCTGTCCGGCGGGAACGTCGACCCGCTGCTGTTGATGCAGATCATCCAGCACGGCATGACCGCGGCGGCGCGCTACCTGTACGTGCGGCTGTGGGTGCCCGACCGGCCCGGTTCGCTCGCGGGTGTCGTCACGCGGCTGAGTGAACTCGGCGCGAACATCGTCGACATCGAGCACTCCCGCATCTCCGGGCGACTCGGCGTTGGCGAGGTGGAGGTGGCGCTGAAACTGGAGACGCGAGGCCCGCAGCACTGCCAGGACGTCATCGCCGAACTCCAGCGTGCCGGCTACACGGTCGACGCGGCCGACCACTGACCGGAGGGTGAGCGCCCCGGCGGCGCCGCGCTCGGTGGGAGCGGACACCGCCGGGGCCTTCCCCTCCCCAGCCCCCGTGGAAGCGGGCTACAGGTTGCCCCTGCGCTCCTGTTCCCGCTCGATGGCCTCGAACAGTGCCTTGAAGTTGCCCTTGCCGAAGCCGAGCGAACCGTGGCGTTCGATGAGTTCGTAGAACACCGTCGGGCGGTCGCCGATCGGCTTGGTGAAGATCTGCAGCAGGTAGCCGTCCTCGTCGCGGTCGACGAGGATGCCGTGTTCCTTGAGCGTCTCGATCGGCACGCGTACCTCGCCGATGCGGGTCCGCAGCTCGGGGTCGTCGTAGTACGAGTCGGGCGTCGACAGGAACTCCACGCCCGCCGCGCGCATCTCGGTCACCGTGGTGATGATGTCGTTGCACGCCAGCGCGATGTGCTGGCATCCGGGGCCGCCGTAGAACTCCAGGTACTCGTCGATCTGCGAACGCTTCTTGCCGACCGCGGGCTCGTTGAGCGGGAACTTGACCCGGTGGTTGCCGTTCGACACGACCTTGCTCATCAGCGCCGAGTACTCGGTGGCGATGTCGTCGCCGACGAACTCCGCCATGTTCACGAAGCCCATCACGCGGTGGTACCAGTCGACCCAGTGGTCCATCTCGCCCAGCTCGACGTTGCCCACGCAGTGATCGACGGCCTGGAACAGTCGCTTCGGCGCCCCCTCGCGCCGAGTGACCGTGGGCTCCTTCGCCACGTATCCGGGCAGGTACGGCCCGTGGTAGCCGGACCGGTCGACGAGCGAGTGCCGCGTGTCGCCGTAGGTCGCGATCGCAGCCGTGCGCACCGTTCCGTGTTCGTCCGAGACGTCGTGGGGTTCGGACAGCACGATGGCTCCCTGCGCGCGGGCGTGTGCCACGCAGCGGTCCACATCGGACACCTCGAGTGCGAGGTCGGTGACGCCGTCGCCGTGCTTGCGGTGATGGTCGAGCAGTGGCGAGTCGGGACGCACGCCGCCGTTGATCACGAAGCGGGCCGACCCGGAGGTGAGGACGAACGACTTGCGCTCGGCGTCGCCGGTCTCCGGGCCGGAGTACGCGACGAGGCGCATGCCGAACGCGCTCTGATAGAACCACGCCGTCTGGGTCGCGTTGCCGACCGTGAACACGACGGCGTCCATCGCCTTCACCGGGAACGGGTCGGCCGAGTCGTCGTGGTCCACCAGGCCCACGAGCTGGCGCAACTGGTCGTAGCTGGTGTCGTCGAGCGCTGGATTCGTCATGACGAGAAGCATGAGTGCGCGCGGTCAGAGTGGACAACAGTTCGCCGCAGCACTGGACAACATGCGCACCGGCCTCGACAGTTGATCGGTCAGAGTGAACAGAATGCCCAGGAGGTCGGCGGTGGAACTGGACGCACTCGACGCCCGGTTGCTGTTGCTGCTCACCGACGCGCCGCGGATCGGGGTGCTCGAATGCGCGCGCAGACTCGGCGTCGCGCGCGGCACGGTGCAGGCCCGCCTCGACCGCATGTCCGCGAGCGGCGTGCTCACCGGGTTCCCGCCCGAGCTGCAGCTCGACGCCGTCGGCTACGGGCTGACGGCGTTCGCCGTGCTGGAGATCGCGCAGGGCAGACGCGGGGAGGTGGCCCAGGCCCTCGCCGCGATCGACGAGGTGTGCGAGGTCCACGCGACCACGGGACAGGGTGACCTGTTCGTCCGCATGGTCGCCCGCTCCAACGACGACCTGCAGCGCGTGATCGACGACGTCGTCGGCGTTCCGGGCGTCCTGCGGACGTCGACGTCCATCGCGCTGTCCACGCCCGTCGCGCCCCGCGTCCGGCCGCTGCTCGAACGCATCGCCCGCGGCGAGCGGTGAGCGCTCACCCGGCGATCTGCTCCAGATAGCGCGCCGCCGACCGCTCGACGACCCGCTTCGCCTCGCCGAGGACCACCGCGTCCCACCACGCGCCGTAGATGTGGTCGAACTCGACGTCGGCCAGCAGCTCGGCCGCGCGGCGCACCACGCTCGGCCGCTCCGGGATGTGGTTGGGATAGCTGTACATGAACGCGACCAGTTCGCGATTCGGTACGACCTGCACGATGTCGCCCGTGCACAGCGCACCGCGGCCGCCCGCACCGTCGCGCCAGTGCAGCACGGTGCCGCCGTCGAAGTGCACACCCAGGTTCAGCAGTGTCAGGTCGTCCGCCAGCCGGAGCGTGTCGCCGCTCCAGAAGCGGATGCGCTCGCTCGGTCTGCCGACCCAGTGGCGATCCCGTTCGTGCAGGTAGATCGGGACGTCGAACTTCTCGGCCCAGTCGACCATGGTCGTGTAGTAGTGCGGGTGACTGATGGCGATCGCCGTGATCCCGCCCAGTTCGTCGACGTGCCGGACGAGGTCGTCGTCCAGGTAGGCCACGCAGTCCCACAGCACGTTGCCGGACGCCGCAGGCACGACGAGTGCACGCTGGCCGATCGCGAATCGTTCGCGGGTTCCGACGCCGTACACGCCTGGCGCCTGCTCGCGGGCCTCCACCGTGTAGCCGTCCTCGCGCAGTTGCCGCAGGCTCGTCCACTGCTGGCCGGACGGCGGCACGTACTGGCGTTCGTCCTCGCAGATCGGACAGTCGCTACGGGGGCTCGCGTACTGGGTCCCACAGGTGACACACAGCGGCAGGTCGGCGCTCATGGCTCCAGCGTCGCAGAAACCGAACGCCGGCTCTCCGCGAAGACCGCCAGGGACGACGAAACGGCGCGCCCTGGCCGAAGCCGGGCGCGCCGTTTCGTGGTCACAGAATCGCGAGTGCTCAGCTCGCGCTGTAGGGCACCGCCTTGAGCAGCTTGACCTTCTCGGTCTTGCCGTTGGGCAGCGGGTACTCCCGCGTCTCGCCCTCCTTGGCACCGAGCAGGGCGGCTCCGAGCGGCGAGTCCGGCGAGTAGACCTCGAGGTCGCCTCCGCCGCCTTCCTCGCGCGTTGCGAGCAGGAACGTCTCGGAGTCGTCATCGCCGTCGTACTGGATGGTCAGCACCATGCCGGGCTCGGCGACCCCGTTGTTGGTCGGGGCCTCGCCGACTTTCGCGTTGCGCAGGAGCTCCTGCAGGTGACGGATGCGAGCTTCCTGCTGGCCCTGTTCCTCACGGGCGGCGTGGTAACCACCGTTCTCCTTGAGGTCGCCTTCCTCGCGGCTGTCGTTGATCCTCGCGGCGATGACCGGACGATTCTCGATCAACTCATCGAGCTCGTTCTTGAGCCTGTCGTAGGCATCCTGGGTCAGCCAGGTCACCTTGGTGTCGCTCACGGTCACCATCTCCTCCTAGCCTGCCGAACCTGGGTATACAGGACGGCCGTCACGCACCGGGCGTGGTTCGAAATAAAGGAAAGACACGGCCCCTCCAGGACCGTGCCGATGGTGCAGGCTACCACGAAACGGCGCGCGGATGCTGCCGAACGCAATTGCGCCCGGGCATTCGGCGCCTCGTTCACTCCGTTGGCCGCTAGGGGCTTGACAGGTACTCGGGAATATCGTAGCTGCAGCCGTAGACGTCGGCGGTCACGGGTCGGCCGATGCTCTGGATCACCGTCGACATCCGCCCTTGCTCGGGTGGGACGAGGATCTCTTTTCGTCCGCTTTCCTGGCCGGACAGGTTCCTCGCTCGTACAATGCACACCGCTTCGCGCGCCGGGTCGTCCCTGGTGACGTCGACCGTGATCTCCACGGCGTTGTTCGGCCGCTCCTCGTATCCGATGCGCTGCGCCTCGATCGGCGCACCCGCGAGGTTCTGATACCCGATGTAGGCCGCGACGCCGCTCGCCACCAGTGCGACCGCGGTGAACGTCCACGCCTGCCAGCGCTTCAGCTTGGTCCTCGGCTTCTTCCTGGCGCGGCCGTACCGGTCGGCGATCCGGTCAGTGCCGGACTCCGTGCCGGTCTCGGCGGAAGTGGGCTCCTCGGGCAAAACGGAGGCCTCCCGGTAGGGACTGTCGTGGGTACCAGGAAGATGGACGTCATCCCCGGCGTTACGAGTATCGGGGGACCGCTCACGCGCGGGAGCTCCGGGGTCGGAGAGCGCGGGGCCGGTGGGCCTGGCCGGGTCCGGTGTACGGCGCGGTGCACACGGGGACCGGTGAGCGTGAGCCCCCGGCGAGCAGTAGCGCAGGCGAGCAATGGTGACGGTGACGGCACAACTGGTGCGAGAGGGGTCTGGTCGGGCATGACTGGATCGGACAGAGCGGAAACGATCGACGCCGCGAGCAAGGGCCTGCGGCTCATGGCCGTGCACGCCCATCCCGACGACGAGTCGAGCAAGGGTGCGGCGACCATGGCCAGGTACGTGGCCGAAGGCGCCGAGGTGATGGTCGTGACCTGCACCGGAGGTGAGGCCGGCGACGTGCTGAACCCCGCGATGGACCGTCCGGAGGTGCACGAGCACATGGACGAGATCCGCCGCGAGGAGATGGCCAAGGCCGCCAAGATCCTGGGTGTGCAGCACCGTTGGCTCGGTTTCGTCGACTCGGGACTGCCCGAGGGTGACCCGCTTCCCCCGCTGCCGGAGGGTTGCTTCGCGCGCGTGCCGCTCGAGGAATCCACCGAGGCGCTGGTGCGCGTGATGCGGGAGTTCCGCCCGCACGTCGTCATCACCTACGACGAGAACGGCGGCTACCCGCACCCGGACCACATCCGTACCCACGAGGTGTCGATGGCCGCGTTCGAGGCCGCCGCCGATCCCGAGCGCTTCCCCGAGGCGGGGGACCCGTGGCAGGTGCTCAAGGTCTACTACGTGCACGGCTTCTCGCGGGCGCGCATCACGGCCTTCCACGAGGCCCTGCTCGAGGCGGGGCAGGAGTCGTCGTGGGCCGAGTGGCTCGAGCGGTGGGACCCCGACAAGCCCGACGTCATGGAGCGCGTCACCACGCAGGTGCCCTGCGCCGACTACTTCGAGCAGCGGGACGACGCCCTGCGCGCGCACGCCACGCAGATCGACCCGAACAGCCGCTGGTTCGCCGTCCCGCTGGAGATCCAGCGGGAGCTGTGGCCGACCGAGGAGTACGAGCTGGCACGATCGTTGGTGGACAGCACGGTTCCGGAGGACGACCTGTTCGCGGGCGTCCGGGAGAAGGTGAGCTCATGACGTTGTCCGCGGCGATGGCGACCCCGGCGATGGCGGCGACCTCCGTGCTCGCGCAGCAGCAGGACACCGGTGGTCAGGGTGAGGACTTCGGCAAGTCGTCCCCGGTCGGCCTGCTGTTGATGATCGTCTTCCTGATCGCGGTCGTCTTCCTCGTCCGCTCCATGACCAAGCACCTCAAGCGGGTCCCCGCGAGCTTCGACACCGAGGAGGCCACGGACTCCGGTGACGCCGGCGAGGGTGCCGACGTCGCCGGGGGCGCGGACGCCTCCGACGGCTCGGAGGCTTCCGGCGGCGAAGGGCAGACCTCTGCGCAGCGCACGGCCGTCTCGACGGCACAGGCGGACAAGCCCAAGGCCGAGGATTCCTGACCGCACGTCAGGCGAACAGGAAGGCGTGGCCGGACGGCAGGCGCACGGGGGTCAGTGCCGTCGGCGCGCGCTCGGACATCCGGATGACGGTCGTCCATCCGGGAGGGCCTGCGCCCTTCGCGCGGAACGTCGCCCACGACAGCGCCACGCCGAGGTGCTCGCGGTAGAACCGGGCGGCGGCGCTCGGCGTGGTCGACGTGTGCAGCATCCTGCCCGGCGTGCCCGGGCTGCCCGGCGGATGTGACCAGCCGGCGAACCTCCCCGGCTGCCAGAAGGACACGGCGGCGCCGAACGGATCGACGACGGTGGCCAGCTCGCCCAGGTCCGCGATGCTCGAGGGTGGGACCACGGATGCCGCTCCGGCGGCCACGGCGCGCCGGTGGGTCTCACGGGTGTCGTGGACTTGCAGGTAGTAGCTCACGTGCGGTGGCGTGCCGTCGGGGTGAACCTCGCCGTCGAGCGCGCTCAGGCCGGCCACCCAGTGTCCGGAGAAGCGAGCCTTGCGTGCGGTGGCCGCGTCGCGGTGGTCGTCCGGGTCGGGCAGGCATTCCCAGTCGAGAGCGGCGCCGAGTTCGCGCCCGGTCGTGTCGAGATCGGGCGTCTTGATGTCCATCCAGCAGAACTCGCCTGCGCCCCGCATACCTCAGCATGACGTGTCCGATTCGCTCCAATCAACCGGAATGGTGCGTTCGTGCCGGGCGTGGACCGGGGCTACCACAGCGTCGAGGTCGACGCGTTCCTCGACCTCGCGGAGGCAGAGCTGGCGGTCGCTCGGGTGGAGGCGGTCGGGGAGAGGTGAGACCCTGTCGACCATGGCCAACCGACTCGCCCACGCGACGTCCCCGTACCTGCAACAGTACGCGGACAACCCGGTCGACTGGTGGCCCTGGTGTCCGGAGGCTCTGGCCGAGGCGGCCGAGCGGGACGTGCCCATCCTCCTGTCGGTCGGCTACGCCGCGTGCCACTGGTGTCACGTCATGGCCCACGAATCGTTCGAGGACGACGAGATCGCGGCGGTGATGAACGCCAACTTCGTCAACATCAAGGTCGACCGCGAGGAACGGCCCGACATCGACGCGGTGTACATGTCGGCCACGCAGGCGATGACCGGCCAGGGCGGCTGGCCGATGACGTGTTTTCTCACCCCGGACGGGAAACCGTTCCACTGCGGCACCTATTACCCGCCCGCTCCCGTGCACGGCATGCCCGCGTTCCGGCAGGTGCTGGACGCGGTCGCGCAGGCGTGGTCCGACCGGCGGGACGAGCTCGCCGAGGGGGCGGGCAAGATCGTCGCGCACATCGCCGAGCAGTCCGGCCCGTTGCGTGAGCAGACGATCGACGAGGAGGCACTGACCGCGGCGGTCGGGAAACTGCGCCAGGAGACCGATCCCGGTTACGGCGGATTCGGTGGGGCGCCGAAGTTTCCGCCGTCGATGGTGCTGGAGTTCCTGATCCGGCACTACGAACGGACCGCGAACCCGGCCGCCTTGTCCATTGTGGAACTGACCGCCGAGGGGATGGTCCGCGGCGGACTCTACGACCAGCTCGCGGGTGGCTTCGCGCGGTACTCGGTGGACGGACGCTGGATCGTCCCGCACTTCGAGAAGATGTTGTACGACAACGCGTTGCTGTTGCGCGTCTACACCCACCTGGCCCGGCGCACCGGGCACGAGGGCGCGACGAGAGTGGCCACGGAGACCGCCGAGTTCCTCATGCGCGAGTTGCGCACCCCGGAGGGCGGCTTCGCGGCCTCGCTCGACGCCGACACCGACGGGGTCGAGGGGCTGACGTACGTCTGGACGCCCGCGCAGCTGGCCGAGGTTCTCGGGGACGAGGAAGGGGCGTGGGCGGCCGAGACGTTCGCCGTCACCGAGGAGGGCACGTTCGAGGAGGGCGCCTCCACCCTGCAGCTGCCCGCCGACCCGGACGACACCGAACGTTGGCAGCGTGTGCGCGAGACACTGCTGCGTGCCCGGGACCGCCGTCCGCAGCCCGCGCGCGACGACAAGGTCGTCGCCGCGTGGAACGGGCTGGCGATCACGGCACTGGCCGAGGCCGGGGTCGCGCTCGCCCGCCGGGAGTGGGTGGACGCCGCCGCCGAGGCGGCACGACTGCTGCTCGACGTCCACGACGTCGACGGCAGGCTCCGGCGCAGTTCGCGCGACGGCACGGTCGGCGACGCGGGTGGAGTGCTGGAGGACTACGCGTGCACCGCGGAGGGGCTGCTCGCGTTGCATCAGGCGACCGGCGACCCGGAGTGGCTGACCGAGGCGACCCGCCTGATCGACGACGCCGTGGACCGCTTCGCCGCCGACGCGCCAGGAGCGTTCCACGACACGGCCGACGACGCCGAGGAACTGATCAACCGGCCGTCCGACCCGACGGACAACGCGACGCCGTCCGGCGCCTCGGCGTTGGCGAGTGCCCTGCTCACGGCGTCCGCGCTGGCCGGACCCGACCGGGCCACGCGCTACCGCTCGTTGTGCGAGAAGGCGGTCGCCCGCGCCGGTGCGCTCGTGATGCAGGTGCCGCGGTTCGCGGGCAACTGGGCCGCCGTGGCCGAGGCGATGTTGAGCGGCCCGTTGCAGGTCGCCGTCGTCGGCGACGGGGAGGGGCGCGACGACCTGCTGGCCACCGCGGCCCGGCGGGTGCCAGGCGGTTCGGTGGTCCTCGCGGGAACGCCCGAGGACGGCGACGTCCCGTTGCTGGCCGACCGGCCGCTCGTCGACGGGGCCGCGGCGGCCTACGTGTGCCGGGGCTACGTGTGCGAAAGGCCCGTCACCACGAGCGAGGACCTCGTCCGAGCCCTGGCGCGCTGACCGGAGCAGCCGCGGTGACCGGGCGGCACCGGATGTCTACTGTGGAGCGACCATCCGGTGCGGGTCCGCATGTCACAGTGCATTCGGCGGGTTCCTCGGGCAGGCTGGCGACATGAATCCCCTGACAGAGGTCCTCGACGGCAGGTGGGCTGAGGTACGTCGTGACGTGCGCGCCCAGATGGAGAACTCGGCCCAGCCGCAGGACTACGGCCTCGACCGCGAGCAGCACCGCGCGCAGGTGCTCGACCAGCTGCACGAACTGGCGCAGACCGGGCGTCCGCAGCTCGGCTTCCCCGCCGAGTACGGCGGCAAGGGCGACATCGGCGGATCGATCGTCGCCTTCGAGATGCTGGCGCTGGGTGACCTGTCGGTGATGGTCAAGGCCGGCGTCCAATGGGGCCTGTTCGGCGGTGCCGTCGAGCTGCTGGGCACGCGCCGGCACCACGAGCGCTACCTGCGGCAGATCATGGATCTCGAGCTGCCGGGCTGCTTCGCGATGACCGAGTACGGCCACGGCTCGGACGTGCAGAACCTGCGCACCACCGCGACCTACGATCCGGCCACGCAGGAGTTCGTGGTGCACACGCCCGACGTGTCGGCGCGTAAGGAGTACATCGGCAACGCCGCGAGGGACGGCCGCATGGCTGCCGTGTTCGCGCAGCTCATCACCGGTTGGGAAAGCCGTGGTGTGCACGCGTTCCTCGTCCCGATCCGCGACGAGGACGGTGGTGCACTGCCGGGAGTGACGATCGAGGACTGCGGGCACAAGGCGGGCCTGAACGGGGTCGACAACGGCAGGCTGACCTTCGACCAAGTGCGGATTCCGCGCACGGCGCTGCTCAACCGGTACGGCGACGTCGCAGAGGACGGCACGTACTCGAGCCCGATCGAGAGCGACGGCAGGCGGTTCTTCACGATGCTGGGCACGCTCGTGCGCGGCCGCATCAGTGTCGCGGGCAGTGCGGGCAGCGCGACGAAGCGCGCGCTGGCCATCGCGGTGCGCTACGGCGACCGGCGCAGGCAGTTCGAGCGGCCCGGGACCGACGACGAGGTCGTCGTGCTCGACTACCTGGGTCATCAGCGCAAACTGCTGCCCGCGCTGGCCACGACGTACGCGCTGCACTTCGCGCAGGAGGAACTGGTCGCCGCGCTCGACGAGCTTCAGAACACGGCCGAACCCGACGAACGTGCGCGCAGGGAGCTCGAGTCGCACGCCGCGGGGGTCAAGGCCGTGGCGACGTGGCACGCGACCTCGACCATCCAGGCCGCGCGCGAGGCGTGCGGCGGCGCCGGATACCTCGCCGAGAACATCCTGCCGCAACTGAAGGCCGACACCGACGTGTTCACCACGTTCGAGGGCGACAACACGGTGTTGCTGCAGCTCGTGGCGAAGGGCCTGCTCACCAGTTACAAGCAGGAGGTGCAGGACCTGCGCCCCATCGAGACGGTCCGGTTCCTCGCCGAGCAGGTCGTCGACGTGGTGATCGAACGGACCTCGGCACGCAAGGTCATCGAACGCATCATGGACGCGTCCCCGCGACGCGACGACGAGGACTCGCTGTACGACCGGGCCTGGCAGATCAGCATGTTCGAGGACCGCGAGGAGCACGTGCTCGACAGCCTGGTCAAGCGGTTGCGGCGGGCAGGCAGGGACAACGGTTTCGAGGTGTTCAACAGTGCGCAGGACCACGTGTTGCGTGCCGGGAGGGTCCACGTCGACCGGATCGTGCTCGAGGCGTTCGTGGGCGCGATCGACCGGTGCACCGACCCCGACACGAAGGCCCTGTTGGAGCGGGTGTGCGATCTGTACGCGCTGGCGAACATCGAGGCCGACCGCGCCTGGTTCCTCGAACACGGGCGGTTCACGGCCCAGCGCGGGAAGGCCGTCGTCGCCGCGGTCAACGAACTGTGCGCCGAGCTGCGTCCGCGTGCCCGTGAACTCGTCGACGCGTTCGCCGTGCCCGAGCGGTTCCTGCGGGCGCCGATCCTCGCCGACTGATCACGTCCGGTTCTCCTGGGCCGTCAGTCGCGGGCCTGTGACGGCGGGATGCCGTACAGCCGGCGGTAGGCCGCGGCGAACCGGCTCGCACTCGAAAAACCCCACCGGGCGGCGACCTCGCTCACCGTGGCCGACGGCGCGGTGACGAGGTTGGCGTGGGCTCTGCGGAGCCGGATCTCGGTGAGGTAGGCCGTCGGGCTCGAGCCGACCCATCGGCGGAAGCCCTCCTGGAGCCTGCGCACGCTCGTGCCCGCGACGGCGGCCATCTCGCCCGCCGTCCAGGCGCGGGCCGGGTCGTCGTGGAGCTGGTCCAGCAGCCGCCGGATCGCGGGCGGCCGCGCCGGAGGTCCCGTCCCGCCTTCGGGCACGGCGGCGAGCAGGAATCCCGCGGCGACCGCGCCGGCCAGCTGTTCGCGGACCGGGCCGACCGAGAACGCGGCCGGGTCGTGCAGGTTCGCCGCGAGACTGCCGATGAGCTGATGCCACGACCGCGGCGTGCCCGCGGCGACGTTCAGCTGGTCGGGCAGCTCCGCGCGCAGGCCCGTGCGGTCGCCGCCCAGCACGCGTTCGGCCTCCCGATCGAGCCACCGGCTGTCGAACTTGACGCCGAGGACCGTGCACGTCGCGTCCCAGTGGCTGATCAGCGAGGGTGTGTCGGAGCGGAACACGGTGCCCTGGCCGGGCACGGACGTCAGCGTTCCGTGTCGGCCGCGGCTCTCCAGATGCCCGGTCATGGGCAGGTTGATCTCGTAGGCGCCGGGATAGTCGCATTCGATGCTGACGTCCGAGCCCCAGCCGACGTGGCCGATCAGCACCGGCCCGAGGTCGAGTGTGTGCAGCGTGAGGCGCGGCTCGCGGCCGCCGCCGAGGGGCCGGAGCTCGTGAGGGAAGTACGCCTCCGCGACCTGCTGGGACGCGGTGTCCCAGTCCCGCGGTGCGCGACCACGCCGTACGCGCATGGGCGCTGAGGGTACTTGAGGCACGCGTCACCGACCAGCCGCGCAATCGGTGTCGTGTCCGCGCGAAACGTGTCGTCGGGGCGCTGCGGACCGCCTTACGGTCGGCGCCATCCCGAACAACGACGTGGGAGGAAGCGGCGATGACGACCACCGAACGGCCCGACCTGTCCTGGCTGGACGACGTCACGATGACCGATCTCGAACGCAATCCGTACGCGACGTACGAGCGGCTGCGCGCCGAGGCGCCGCTGGCGTACGTGCCCGTACTGGGTTCGTACGTCGCCTCGACCGTGGACGTGTGCCGCGAGATCGCGACCAGCCCCGACTTCGAGGCGGTCATCACGCCCGCGGGCGGCCGCACGTTCGGCCATCCCGCGGTGATCGGCGTCAACGGAGAGGTGCACCGCGACCTGCGCTCGATGGTCGACCCCGCACTGCAGCCCGCCGAGGTCGACCGCTGGATCGACGACCTCGTGCGGCCCATCGCGCGGGGATTCCTCGAACAGTTCGAGAACGACGGGCAGGCTGAGCTGGTGTCGCAGTACTGCGAACCCGTCAGCGTGCGGTCGCTCGGCGATCTGCTGGGGCTGCAGGACGTGTCGTCCGACAAGCTCAGGGAGTGGTTCGCCAAGCTGAACCGGTCGTTCACCAACGCGGCCGTCGACGAGAACGGCGAGTTCGCCAACCCCGACGGCTTCCGCGAGGGTGACGAGGCCAAGGAGGAGATCCGTTCGATCGTCGACCCGTTGATCGACCGGTGGATCCAGCACCCCGACGACAGCGCCATCTCGCACTGGCTGCACGACGGGATGCCTCCCGGGCAGACGCGCGACCGCGAGTACATCTACCCGACGATCTACGTGTACCTGCTGGGCGCGATGCAGGAACCGGGCCACGGCATGGCCTCCACCCTCGTGGGCCTGTTCAGCCGTCCCGAGCAGTTGGAGGAGGTCGTCGACGACCCGACGCTGGTGCCGAGGGCCATCGCCGAGGGTGTGCGGTGGACCTCGCCGATCTGGTCGGCCACGGCGCGGATCTCGACGAAACCGGTGACCGTCGCGGGCGTCGATCTGCCCGAGGGCACGCCGGTGATGATGTCGTACGGCTCGGCCAACCACGACACCGGCCAGTACGAGGCACCCACGACCTACGACCTGCACCGGCCGCCGTTGCCGCACCTCGCGTTCGGCGCAGGCGACCACGCGTGCGCGGGCATCTACTTCGCCAACCACGTCATGCGGATCGCGCTCGAGGAACTGTTCGAGGCGATCCCGAACCTCGAACGCGACACCCGCGAGGGCGTGGAGTTCTGGGGTTGGGGTTTCCGCGGACCGACAAGTCTGCACGTGACGTGGGAGGTGTGACGTGACGTTCGCGGTCACCGTCGGCGGGCGCAGCGTCGAGTGTGCCGGTGATCAGGCGTTGCTCGACGCGTGCCTGCGGGCGGGCGTGTGGATGCCCAACTCGTGCAACCAGGGCACGTGCGGCACCTGCAAACTGCACGTGGTCTCGGGCGAGGTCGACCACGGCGACTCCCCGGAGGAGACGCTCACCGCGGACGAACGTGCCGCGGGGATGACGCTGGCCTGTCAGGCGCGGCCGCGGGGCGACGTCGAACTGCGGCCGCAGGGTTCGGCCGCGGCGAAGGCGGTGAACCCGTTGCGCGACCTGACCGCCACGGTCCTCGAGGTGAGCGACATCGCGCGGGACACACGGCGGATCGTGCTCGGACTCGACGAGCCGTTGGCCTTCGACGCGGGGCAGTACGTCGAGCTCACCGTGCCCGGTTCGGGCGTGCGCAGGCAGTACTCGCTGGCCAACACGGCCGACGAGGACAAGGCACTGGAACTGCACGTCAAGCTGGTGCCGGGTGGTGCGGCGACGGAAGGGTGGCTGTTCTCGGGGCTCGCCGCGGGCGACGCGGTCGAGGTGTCGGGGCCACTCGGCGATTTCCGCCTGCCGGACGAGGCGGACGACGTCGGGGCACCGATGGTGCTGATCGGCGGAGGCACCGGTCTCGCGCCGCTGATCGGTATCGCGCGAACGGCGCTGCGCCGACACCCGGATCGGGACGTGGTGCTGTACCACGGGGTTCGCGGTGAGTCCGAACTGTACGACCTGGCTCGTCTGTCCGATCTGGAGCGAGATTACGCGAACTTCCGGTTCGTGCCGGTGCTGTCGCACGAGCCGGCGGACGGATATCGCGAGGGGTTCCCGACCGACGCGTTCGTCGAGGACATCCCGAGCGCCCGCGGATGGTCCGGCTGGCTGTGCGGACCGCCCGCGATGGTCGAGGCGGGTGTGAAGGCGTTCAAACGACGTCGCATGGCTCCGCGGAACATCCACCGGGAGAAGTTCACGCCCGCCGACGCGTAGCCGGTGTCGGGCACTCGTCGTGTCGGGATCAGCGAGTGCTGCGGAAGTTGTCCGCGGAGACCTGGATGGAGTTGCCGTCGGCGAAGTCGACGGCAACTCCATCGGGCTCCCACCTGACGTGCTGGACCCGTGGTTCGGCGTCCCCGAACTGCACTTCGACCGGGTAGTAGTACGTGTCCGCGTCGGGGCCGGAACATGCCGGAACCTGCTGCGGTCACGCCGGTGATCGTTCCACGGCAGCCGGTCGGCGGCCCCCGGGGTCGCGGGCGCCCGCGACCAGCGGGCGGCGCGACGTTCCCGGGGAAGTGGTGCACGGTCGTGGGGTCTTCGTGCCAAGATCCGGGCATGCGCACGCGTGCCGACAAGAACCATCCGTCCCCGGTACTCACCGGTGAGCAGGTTCGCGCCATCCTCATCGAGCGCAACGCCGAGCTGGGCGGCGCAGGCGGTGCGCTCGGCGGCCAGGCGGGCGGCGGGCCCGCGGGGCGTCGTGGTGGTGCTTCCGGCGGTCGCATGGGCGGACGGCTGGGCGCACGGCTGTTCACGCGCCTCACCGGCCTGACCAGTGCGCTCGCGGTGCCGTGCCGCGACGATGCGGTCGCGCGGGTGCGTGAGGTGCTCCGGCCGCTGCCGTACCCGTACGCATCCGCGTTGCCGGAATCGACGTCACCGCGCGCGCTCGGCGGGCTGGTCGGCGCGGGCGCCTTCGGCATGAACACGGCGGTGGTACAGGTCGTCTGGTACCCGGGCAGGGCCGAGGTCACGGCGCACGCCCTCGAAGGGATCGTCGATCAGCGTACGGCCGCGGGTGCCATCACCACGCTCGACGACGCACTCGCCCCGTTCCGCCGCATCGGTTAACGCCCGGTCGCGGCGACCACGACGAGCACGAACGCCGCGGTGAGCACGGCGACCCTGACGTGGTGCAGGCGGTCCCATCTGCGGTGTTGTTCCCGCCAGTCGGGTGGGTAGTTCTCGGCCGTCCACGTCCTCGACCTGTTGTTGATCGGGACGAGCAACGTCACCGACATGACGACGCTCGCGGCCAGGAGCACGACGGCGGCTGCGGCCACCACGGACGAGGTCGATCCCCAGGTGGCGACGCAGAGCGCGGCGGTCGAGAGCAGCGCTCCGACGTACCAGAACGGCATGGTGCGACCCAGCAGGCGGCCGCTGTCGGCGCGCGCCGCGAGCGCTGCGTCCGGGGGCAGGCGCAGCAGGACCGGATTGACGACGACCGCGACGGCGAGTTCGACCCCGACCATCAGGCCGACGACGGTCGCGGTCACCACGGCGAGTGTCGGAGTCACGGCAACCCCTTCGGGGAGCCTCTGCCTGGGTCGAGTTCCGCCTCAGTCGAGCTCGATCGGTTAGCAGTGCTAGGAAATCTAGCACTGCTAGACTAGGCCTGCCCGTCGTCCACCGCAAGGAGGGCCGATGCCCGACAGCGTGACCCGGCGCCGTCGCGCCGACGAACGGCGACGCCAGATCCTGGACGCCGCACGTGCGAGGGCCGACGCCGAAGGGTGGGCGGCGGTCACGACGCGACACCTGGCCGACTCGATCGGCTACTCCCAGCCGGTGCTCTACGGCCACTTTCCCGGCGGTAAGGCCGAGATCATGCGTGCGGTCGCGTTGGAGGGGTTCACCGAGCTGGCCGAGCTCTGTCACGCCGCCGTGGGGCGCAGGACGGGCAGGTCCGCGGTCGAGGCGGCGGCTATGGCATACCTGGACTTCGCCGCGGAGCACCCTGCGCTGTACGAGGCGATGTTCCAGCTGCCCATCGACGCGCGGTTCGCCCGCGACGACGCCGAGGCCGAGCTGCGTGCCGGCTTCTCCGCGCTCGCCGACGTCATCGGCGACGACGGGGACGGCACCGCCACCGAGGTGCTGTGGGGTGCGCTCCACGGCATGAGCCTGCTCGAGCGGGCGGGAAGGCTGCGCGACGGGCAGCGCCGCGAGCGGGTCGCCGATCTGGCCGCCCGCTTCTGCCCGTGACGGTCCACGGCCGACACCGGCGCCGCCGGTGTCGGCCGGCTTCTCAACCGGCCCCGGCCGGTGCGGTTCTGCTCAGCCGGTAGGACACACCGTCGCTCGCCGCGTCGTCGGCGAGGAACTCGAGTGCCTGGCGGGTCGCCGGAAACAGCGCCTCGGGGACCTCGGATGCGGGAAACCATTGCCAGGTGCGGAAAACGTGCGGTTCGAGCACCTGCGGCTCGCCGCGCGTGGCATCCGCGACAGCCACCGCTGTGGCCGTGACGTCCTCGCCGGGAGCCAACACGAGGCCGACGACCTCGGCCGATTTGGCGGTCAGGCCCGTCTCCTCGGCCAGTTCGCGCACGGCCGCCTGCTCGAAGCTCTCGCCGGGATCGACGGCGCCGCCTGGCAGGCACCACACGACCGGCTCACCGTGCTTGGCGCGCAGTCCGAGCAGCACGCGCCGCTGCTCGTCCCGTACGACGACGCCGACTCCGACCGTGCCGTTCCCGCTCGCCATGCGCGCAGGCTACCGCGCCCGATCACGGGCGGGCCGCCGCGGACGAGTCGCGATCAGTACAGGACGAGCCAGATCGCGATGTAGTGGCAGATCGCCGCCAGCACCGTGCAGGCGTGGAAGAACTCGTGGTAGCCGAACGTGCGTGGCCAGAAGTTCGGCCACCGCGTGGCGTAGAAGATCGAACCGACGGTGTAGAGCGCGCCGCCGACCAGAAGCAGCACCAGCGCGGCGACACCGCCGTTGACAGCGAGCTCGGGCAGGACGAACACCGCGACCCAGCCGAGCGCCACGTAGATCGGCACCCCGAGCCATCGGGGCGCCTTCGGCCACAGCATCTTCAGTGCCACGCCTGCCACCGCCCCCGTCCACACCACGGTGAGGACGACGTACCCGGTGGGTTGCGACATCGCCAGCAACGTGAACGGGGTGTAGGTCCCCGCGATGAACAGGAAGATCATCGAGTGGTCGGCGCGCTTCATCCACTGGTAGCCGCGAGGGCTCCAGATGTGGCGGTGGTACAGCGCGCTCACGCCGAACAGACCGAGCACCGTGGCGCCGTAGACCGACGTCGCCAGTGCGGCGAGGCCGGACACGGTCGACGCGGCGAGCGCGATCAGCGTTGCGCCCGCGGCGACGGCCCCGAAGAAGCTCCAGAAATGGAGGTGGCCGCGGAGCCGTGGGCGGTCTTCGACGGACTTCGACGGACGCGGTTCGGTCAGGGTGCTCACCCTTTCAAGGTTACGGATCCGTAGGTGGCGTCTGCATCCTCGAGCAGTGAACGTCACGTGGCGGCCCCGTCACCCGATCCACGTACGCCGTGATCCGGGCAGGCGTACGCTGCCTGGACGTGAGTCTTCGGTCGTTCGCCTCCAAGGTCGTGTACCGCCTCTACTCGTGGCGGCTGCAGCAGCAGTCCGCGGGGAAGCATCCCCGCCACATCGGCATCATTCTCGACGGCAACCGCAGGTGGGCCCGTGAAGCGGGCTTCACCGACGTCAACGGTGGTCACCGCGTCGGCGCCAAGCGCATCGAGAACTTCCTGACGTGGTGCAGGGAGGCGGGCGTCGAGGTCGTCACGCTGTTCCTGCTCTCCACCGACAACGTCCGCAACCGTGCGAACGAAGAGGTGCAGGCGCTGCTGCAGATCATCCCGGACGTGGTCGACGAGCTGGCCGCGCCGGGCAATCCGTGGCGGCTGTCGATCGTCGGCTCGCAGGAGATGTTGCCCGCGGAGGTCGCGACCAGGCTCACCGCGGCGGCTCAGCGCACCGACGGCAGGAAGGGCATGGTCGTCAACGTCGCGGTCGGCTACGGGGGACGGCAGGAGATCGCGGACGCCGTCCGCAAGCTGCTCCGCCAGCACGCCGACGAGGGCACGTCCATCCGGGAGCTCGCCAAGATTCTGGATGTCGACCATATCTCCGAACATTTGTATACTTCGGGGCAGCCGGACCCGGATCTCATCATTCGGACGTCCGGAGAACAGCGCTTGTCCGGTTTTCTGCTGTGGCAATCGGCGCACTCCGAATTCTGGTTCACCGAGGCTTATTGGCCGGCATTTCGCCGGGTCGACTTCCTGCGCGCGTTGCGGGACTACGCGGTGCGGAATCGACGATACGGAGGCTGACCGGGCGAGGGGCGGACCGTCGGTCGATGACGCGCCGATTGTGGGTCTTGACCTGCGTCGATGGTGAGTGCTAGGCGGCTGTGGATCACCGCCGAGGGGCATGGATCTTGTCCTCGCGAGGCCGGAACTGGTATAGCGCGATCGCGTTCGTAACGGCGACGAAACCGTTGGGCTTTCCCGGTGAAGAAAACGACGTCAAGTCCCGGTCCCGGTGACTTTCGGTATCGATCACCGGGTCTCGATGTCCCCGCACCGGCGTTCACATGACAAATCGGTGAATCACCTGCCTGGCTGCCTGCATTCGACGGCGTGCGGCGGTAGCTTCGCGGGTGACGGACCACGAACCGATGTGGTTCGTCACGGGAGGCCCTGGTCGTGGCAGTGGAACAGCGAACGGCGAAGCCGTTCAAGCGCACGAGGGGGCCGGCACCGGGCCCTCGTGGGCGCGTGACCTGACGTTCCGGCGTCGGATCAGCGACCAGCCAGGGCAGTGCCCGGCCCAGCGAAGTGCGGGCGTGGTGCCAACGCCCCTGAGGGAGATGCCGTCGTGACTGCGCAGCGTTTGCCCCGAGATGCCTCCGGCCCCGCTACGACCGGCGCCCCGGGTTTCGAACCCGACGCCGCAGGATCCCCAGGTCAGCCCAGGACTTTCGTACTCGACACGTCCGTGTTGCTGTCCGACCCGTGGGCGATGACCAGATTCGCCGAACACCCGGTGGTCCTGCCGATCGTGGTGATCAACGAGCTGGAAGGTAAGCGGCACCACCCCGAGCTGGGCTGGTTCGCGCGGGAAGCCCTCCGGCTGCTCGACGACCTGCGCCGTACCCACGGGCGCCTCGACGCGCCCGTGCCGATCGGTGACGCGGGCGGAACGATCCACGTCGAGCTCAACCACTCGGATCCGACGGTCCTGCCGCCCGGGTTCCGCACCGAGGCCAACGACCACCGCATCCTGGCGTGCTCGCTGAACCTGGCGAAGGAGCGCGAAGGCGCGGTCACGCTGGTCACCAAGGACATTCCGTTGCGGGTCAAGGCCGGTGCGGTCGGCCTGACCGCCGACGAGTACCGCGCCGAGGAGGTCACGCCGTCCGGGTGGACCGGCACGGCCGACCTCGACGTGCCGCAGGAGGCCATCGACGAGATGTTCTCCTCCGGTTCGGCCGACCTGTCCGACTTCGGCGTGCCGGACGCGGCCGAACTGCCGTGCCACACGGGTCTGCGACTGCTCGCGGGCACGACCAGTGCGCTGGGCCGCGTGACGCAGGACAAGCAGGTCAAGCTCGTCCGCGGCGACCGCGAGGCCTTCGGCCTGCACGGGCGTTCGGCCGAACAGCGCATCGCGCTCGACCTGTTGCTCGACCAGGAGGTCGGCATCGTCTCGCTCGGCGGCAGGGCGGGCACCGGTAAGTCGGCGCTGGCGCTGTGCGCGGGACTCGAAGCGGTGCTGGAACGCGGGATGCACCGCAAGGTCGTCGTGTTCCGCCCGGTCTACGCGGTCGGCGGGCAGGATCTCGGCTACCTGCCGGGGTCCGAGAACGAGAAGATGCAGCCCTGGGCGCAGGCGGTGTTCGACACGCTCGGCGCGCTGGTGAGTCAGGAGGTCGTCGACGAGGTCCTCGACCGCGGCATGCTCGAGGTGCTGCCGTTGACCCACATCCGCGGCCGGTCGCTGCACGACTCGTTCGTGATCGTCGACGAGGCGCAGTCCCTCGAGCGCAACGTGCTGCTCACGGTGCTGTCCCGCCTCGGTGCGGCCTCGCGGGTGGTGCTCACCCACGACGTCGCGCAGCGGGACAACCTGCGCGTCGGTAGGCACGACGGGGTCTCGGCGGTGATCGAGAAGCTCAAGGGGCATCCGCTGTTCGCCCACGTCACGCTGACGCGCTCGGAGCGTTCACCGATCGCCGCCCTGGTGACCGAGATGCTGGAGTACCACGGCTGACCCCGGTTTTACGGCTCCCGAGGGCCCCATGGTTGCACTCAACGCAACTAATCTTCCCTTCGCGTGGAACGACCCGCGAAGGGAAGAAAAGTTGCACTCAACGCGACCATGGGGCCCTCGGGTGCATTACCAGCCCGTGGGCAGGGGGCGTCCCTCGGCGAAACCGGCCGCGGACTGGACACCGACGACGGCGCGCTCGTGGAACTGCTCCAGTGTCGTCGCGCCCGCGTAGGTGCACGCCGACCGCACACCCGCGGTGATCGAGTCGATGAGGTCCTCGACGCCGGGCCGGGTCGGGTCGAGGGCCATCCGCGACGACGAGATGCCCTCCTCGAACAGGCTCTTGCGCGCCCGCTCGTACCCGTTGTCGGTGCGGGTACGGGCGCTGACCGCGCGCTTCGAGGCCATGCCGAAGGACTCCTTGTACGGGCGGCCCTGCTCGTCGTAGCGCAGATCGCCTGGCGACTCGTAGGTGCCCGCGAACCACGAACCGACCATCGCCGCCGACGCGCCGGCGGCCAGTGCCAGGGCCACGTCGCGCGGGTGCCGCACGCCGCCGTCGGCCCACACGTGCTTGCCCAGCGCCCTCGCTGCCTCGGCGCACTCGCGCACGGCGGAGAACTGCGGACGGCCGACACCGGTGGCCATCCGGGTCGTGCACATCGCACCGGGGCCCACTCCCACCTTCACGACGTCGGCGCCCGCGTCGATGAGGTCCCGCGTGCCCTGGGCGGTCACCACGTTGCCGGCCACGACCGGCACGCCGGAATCGGTCGGGAGCACCGAACGGACGGCCTTCAGCGCACTGAGCATCTTCTCCTGGTGGCCGTGCGCGGTGTCGACGACGAGCACGTCCACACCGGCCTTCACCAGCGCCTCGGCCTTCGCCGCGACGTCGCCGTTCACACCGATCGCCGCGGCGATGCGCAGCTGCCCTTCGGCGTCGGTCGCGGGCCGGTAGATGCCCGCGCGCAGCGCAGCGACCTGTGTGAGCACGCCGGTGAGCCGGCCGTCGGCGTCGACGCCCAGCGCCAGCCTGCCGCCGTGTTCCTGCAACTTCTCGAACACCTCACGCGGCGGGGTGTCCATGGGGCAGGTCAGCACGTTCGGCTCGAGGATCTCGCCGAGGCGTGCGAACCGGTCGACCCCGGTGCACGCCTGTTCGTCGACGATGCCGACCGGCTTGCCGTCCGCGTCGACCACGGCGACCGCGTGGTGGGCACGCTTGCCGACCAGGTTCAGGGCGTCGGCCACCGCGTCGCCGGGCGTGAGCACCAGCGGGGTGTCCCACACCGTGTCCCTGCTCTTCACCCATGCGGTGATGTCGGCGACGGCCGTGGGGTCGACGTCCTGCGGCAGGACGACCAGGCCGCCGCGCCGGGCGACCGTTTCGGCCATGCGGCGACCGGCGACCGCGGTCATGTTGGCGACGACGAGGGGGATCGACGTTCCCGTGCCGTCGACCGTCGAGAGGTCGACGTCGAAGCGGGACTCGACCGCCGACCGGCTCGGCGCCAGGAAGACGTCGTCGTAGGTCAGGTCGTGAGCGGGCCTGTGGCCATCGAGAAACTGCACGAGACTTCAGCGTACTGGACGAGCCGGGAGAAAGCGGGTGCCGCACTCGTCAGGCGCGTTCGCGAGCCATGGCCGACAGTCTGCCTGCCAGGCGTTCGGCGGCCTCGCGCAGCTCGGGAGGGTCGAGGATCTCGCAGTCGAACGGCAGGCGGGCGATGTGCAGGGCGACCCAGTCCAGGTCGTCGCCACCCGAGACCAGCAGGCACCGTCCGGGCGATTCGGGCGTGAGCTGGGCGGCCTGCGGCGGCACGTGTTCGGCCACCCGGTCGACGTCGGCGTGGACGAGCACCCGTGCGACGTGCCGGTACGGCGACGACGTGACCGACCGCTGGACGAACGCAACCGGATCCGGGTGCTCCCGCGGCCGGAACCGCCACGTGGTCGCTTCGACGTCGCGCATCCGGTCGAGCCGGAAGGTGCGCCAGTCCTGCCTGTCGACGTCCCACGCCATGAGGTACCAGCGCCGGCTCGTGGCCACCATGCGGACGGGTTCGACGGTGCGGGCGCGCTCCTGGCCGCGCATCGTGGTGTAGCCGAACCGGGCGCGGACGCTGTCCCGGCAGGCTCTCGCGATGGTCAGCAGGACGTCTGCGTCGACCTGGGTGCCCGGAGCGACGAGCGTGTCGGTGGCGGCGTGCACGGCGCGCACCTCGCTGCGCAGCCGGGGCGGCATCACCTGGTCGAGCTTGGCCAGCACCCGCACCGCTGCCTCGCCGGTGCCTGCGACGGTGCCGCCGGAGGCCACGCGCAGCGACACCGCGGTGGCGATGGCCTCGCCGTCGTCGAGCAGCAGCGGCGGCAGGCGGGTGCCCGCGCCGAGCTGGTAGCCGCCTCCGACGCCCGCCGTGGCGTGCACCGGGTAGCCCAGGGTGCGCAGCCGTTCGACGTCGCGGCGCACGCTGCGCTGCGTGACGCCCAGCTCCTCCGCCAGCTGCGAGGCCGTCCACGTCGGCCTGCGTTGCAGCAGTTCCAGCAGCCGCAGCACCCGCTGGGTCGTCGCCTCGACGGTCATGGGTCCGATCGTGGCACAGAATGCGGACCGAATCTGTCCGCATTCACTGTCAGAGTGCTCGTATGACCGACAACGCGCTCCTGCTCGACCAGATCACCTGGCACTGGGACAACCAGGCCCGCACACGGTTGGAGGGACTCACCGACGACGAATACCTCTGGGAACCGGCGCCCGGCGCCTGGAACGTGCGCCCGCGTGGCACGAGTACCGCGCCCATCCAGGGCGGCTCGGGTGCGATGACGATCGACTTCGCCGTCCCCACACCCGATCCGCCGCCGGTGACGACGATCGCGTGGCGACTGGGACACGTGATCGTCGGCGTGCTCGCGATGCGCAACGCCGCCCACTTCGGACGTTCCGCCACCGACTACAACGCGTTCGAGTACGCCGCGACGGCCGGCGACGCGCTCGCCCAGCTCGACGCCGAGTACGCCACCTGGATTGCGGGCGTCGAGGCGTTGGGCGAGGACGGACTCGCGCGCCCGTGCGGTCCGGCCGAGGGCGAGTTCGCCGACAGTTCGATGGCCCGCCTCGTCCTGCACATCCACCGCGAGCTCATCCACCACCTCGCCGAGGTCGCCCTGCTGCGCGACCTGTACCTCCGGAGAACCGCATGACCGCCCGAACCCTGCAGATCACGATCGACGCCGCCGATCCCGAAGCGCTCGGCACGTTCTGGGCCGAGGTGCTCGGCTACCGGCAGATGGACCCGCCCGGCGGTCATGCCACCTGGGACGAGGCACTCGCCGCGATGGGTGTTCCGGAGGAGCGGTGGAACGACGCCAACGCGATCGTCGATCCCGAGGGCCACGGCCCGCGAATCTTCCTGCAACGTGTCGACGACGCGAAGACGGCCAAGAACCGCCTGCACATCGACGTCCGTGCCGCCGAAGGGCTCGAGGGCGACGCGCGGATGGACGCGCTGGAGGCCGAGGCGGCGCGGCTCGTGACGCTCGGCGCGAAGCGACTCGAACGGTTCGAGCCGGCACCGCCGCTGGGTGCGGGATGGATCGTCATGGCGGATCCGGAGGACAACGAGTTCTGCCTCGACTGAGGGCGACGGTCGGCGACGTGGTCCACGGATCCACCCGGAAGCGGGCTCCGTGTGGACCCGCTGCGCAGCAGGGACGCTCGGGGCGTGACAGCGGCGTTGCCGGCTGGTTTCCGCTCGTCGCTCGCCGCGCTCGACGTCTGGCCTCGGCGCGGGTTGTGCGTTAGAAAGGCAGACGGAACCCGCGCGGAAGGGTGGTTCGACCGAAGGAGGCCTCGTGGACGTCGTCGACTACACCCCGACCCCGGAGCAGTACGCGTGGACGTTCGGGGGTGTCGCACCGTCGCACCGGATCAAGCCGGGAACGCTTCTGCGACTGTGGACCGACGACGCCTTCTGCGGCCGCCTGCGCGACGTCACTGACCTGCCCAGCGCGTCGCTGAACATGCCGTACGTCAACCCGCAGACCGGACCGTTCCATGTGGAGGGTGCCGAGCCGGGGGACACGCTGGCACTGCACATCGTCGACCTCACGCCCGCACGCGGGTGGGGCGCCTCCACGACGATCCCCCTGTTCGGTGGTCTCACGGGTACGGACCGCACGGCGCTGCTGCAGGACCCGCTGCCCGAGCAGACGTGGATCTACGAGGTCAACAGCGACCGTGGCACGGTGGAGTTCGCCGCGCAGTCGACGGACCTGACACTCGAACTGCCGATCGCCCCGATGCTCGGCACGGTCGGCGTGGCACCCGCGGCGGGGGAGGCGCGGTCGTCGCTCGTGCCCGACGTCTTCGGCGGAAACATGGACACTCCGGAGATGAAACCCGGCGTGACGTGCTACCTCGGGGTCAATGTGGACGGAGCGCTGTTCTCCGTCGGTGACGGGCACTACCGCCAGGGCGAGGGCGAATCCTGCGGTACGGCCGTGGAAGGCGCCATGCACGTGACCCTGCTGGTCGACCTGATCAAGGGCGGTGGTCCGGCGTGGCCGCGCATCGAATCGGACGAGTACCTCACCGTCATCGGCTCGAGCAGACCGCTCGAGGACGCGTGGCGGGCGAGCCAGGTGGACATGATCCGCTGGCTCGGCGAGCTGTACGGCCTCGACGCCATGGACGGCTACCAACTCGTCACGCAGATCAGCGAGTCGCCGCTGGCGAACGTGTGCGACGCCAACTACAGCGCCGCCACGAAACTCCCCAAGACTCTGCTGCCCGCCGCAGACCCCTACGACGCCATGCACCGCAGCCTGCGGGAGCAGGCCGCGGCACTGTGACTTTCGGTGGCACTGTGATTCCGATGGTGCTGTGAGGCCCGGACACACCGACGATACGGAGGAGAACGCATGGACCTGGGACTCGAAGGGCTGAAGGCGCTCGTCACCGGTGGCACCAAGGGAATCGGCGGCGCGATCGTGCGCACGTTGGCCGGCGAGGGCGCATCGGTGTCGCTGTGTGCCCGCACGGAGTCCGATGTGGACGCCGCGGTCGCGGAGCTGCGGGGCAAGGGATGCACCGTCACCGGCGGCGCGGTGGACGTGGCCGACGCCGACAGCATCACCCGGTGGGTCACCTCGAGCGCGGAGGAACTCGGCGGGGTCGACATCGTGGTGGCCAACGTCAGCGCGCTCGCCATCCCGGACAGCGAGGAGAACTGGAACACCAGCTTCCAGGTCGACCTGATGCACACGGTGCGGACCGTCAACGCCGCCATGCCGCATCTCGAGCGCAGCAGCGCCGGCTCGATCGTCACGATCTCGAGTGTGTCCGGCCGCGAGATCGACTTCGCCGCCGGTCCGTACGGCACGTTCAAGGCGGCGATCGTCCACTACACGCAGGGCCTGGCCCACCAGCTGGCCGGCAAGCCGATCAGGGCGAACAGCGTTTCTCCCGGCAACACGTACTTTCCGGGCGGCATCTGGGCGAGCAACGAGGAGAACAACCCCGAGTTCTTCGAACACGCGTTGTCGCTGAACCCGACCGGCCGCATGGGCACACCGCAGGAGGTCGCCAACGCCGTGGCGTTCCTGGCCAGCCCCGCGGCGAGCTTCATCACCGGCACCAACCTCGTCGTCGACGGCGCGCTCACCCGCGGCGTGCAGCTCTGACGTCGCGGGTCCGGGGTGCGGGTCGGGTGACCGGTCAGCCGCGGAGCATGGCGCGGACGGCGTCGATGGTGTCGGCCTCGCCGGCCTCCTTGTCGGGGCGGTAGCGCACGACGCGGGCGAAGCGCAGCGCCACGCCGCCGGGGTAGCGCGTGCTCGTCTGCACCCCGTCGAGTTCGATCTCGACGACGAGTTCCGGACGCAGATAGACGGTCCAGTCGTCGCGAGACCGTTGCAGCTCGGGGAAGTGCTCGGTCTGCCAGGCGAGCAGTTCGTCGGTGAGGCCCTTGAACGTCTTGCCCACCATGATCGGTTCGCCGCCGTCCGGGTCGCGGGCGCCCAGGTGCAGATTGGACAGATAACCGGTGCGCCTGCCATGTCCCCATTCCGCGGCGAGGACGGCGAGGTCCAGCGTGTGGGAGGGCTTCACCTTCAGCCACGCGCGCCCGCGCCTTCCCGCGGCGTAGGGCGAATCGGGGTCCTTGACCATCACGCCTTCGTGTCCTGCCGCCAGCGCCGCGTCGAGCAGCGTCGCCGGATCGTCGGGGGCAACCTCGCCGGGGATCACGTGCTCCCCGGCGACCTCGTGCAGCGCAGCGCGGCGCTCCCGCAGCGGTGCATCCAGCAGGTCGTTGCCGTCCACGTGCAGGCAGTCGAAGAAGTACGGGCGCAGGAGGAGCTCGCGGACCTGCTCGTCGGCGGTGCTGCCGAAGCGGCCCATCGTCTCCTGGAACGGCCGCGGCCGCCCGTCGTCGGTGAGCGCCAACGTCTCGCCGTCGAGGACCACGCGCTCACACGGCAGGGATCGGACGAGGTCGGCGAGTTCGCCCACCGAGCGGGTGATCTCCCGCAGCGTCCTGGTGTACACGCGCACTTCGTCGCCGTCGCGGTGGACCTGGATGCGGGCACCGTCCATCTTGTACTCGACGATCGGTTCGCCGAGCCGGGTGACGGCGTCGTCGAGCGACTCGGCCGGTGAGGCGAGCATGGGACGCACGGGCCTGCCGACCTCGAGGCGGAACCGTTCGAGCGCGTCCGTCCCGCCGGAGGCTGCTGCCGAGGCCGTCACCGCGAGGTCGCCCGAGAGCATCACCGCACGCCGCACCAGGTCTGCGGGTGCCTCCGTGGCCGCTGCGATCGCCTCGATCATCACGCCTTCGAGTGCACCCTGGCGCAGCTCGCCGGTGAGGAGCCGGACGAGGAAGTCCTGTTCCTCGGTCGTGGCGCGGGCCAGCAGGTCGTGCAGTAGCCGGGTGCGCCGGGACGTCGAGCCGCTTCCGCTGGTCGAGGCGATCTCGCCGAGCGTCCGGTCGACCTCGGCGACCGTCAGCGAGGCCGACGGCGCGGGCGCGGGACGGAGCTGGGTCAGGGTGCGCCAGCCGACCCCGATGCGGCCCTGGGTTGGCCTGCCGGTCAGGAACGCGACGGCGGCGGAGAGTTCGTCGGCGGGTGCGCCTCCGAGGAGCCGCGAGAGCGCCGCGGTCTTGGCGTTGCGCGACCGCGTCGCGGCCAACTCGGCCGAGGTGTCGACGACGTCGTGGAGCTGCATGCCGACATCATCGCGCGCGAGCCGGTCTCCGCGCTTGCCGTCGCGTCCCCGGCAGGGGTCTCCGTCGTGGTCTGCGATGGGGCCTGCGGTGCGGTCTGGGCCGCGGCTGTGCGAGGCGGGCGCAGGGCCAGTGGTACCGCGGCGAAGCAGACGAGCAGACCGGCCAGACCCGTCACGGTCACCGGCTCCCCGAACATCACCAGTGCCGCGACCATCGTGGTGGGCGGGGTCAGGTACAGCAGGGTGGACACTCGGGTCACCGATCCGCGGCGGACGTTGAGCCAGTAGAACCCGTAGCCGCCGAACGTCGACAGCACCACGAGCCACGCGATGACCGGCCAGAAGCCGGCGGCCGTGGGCAGGGCGGTCGATCCTGTCGCGGCCGCGATGCCGGCGAAGCAGACCGTCGACGTGGTCGACTGGATCAGCAGTGACTCACCGAGGGGCAGCGTCGAGGGGAGCTTGCGTTCGGCGAACGTGCCCGCGACGAGGCTGAGCATCGCCAGTAGGGGCAGTGCGTACGCCAGTGGCGTCGCTCCGCCGCCGAGATCGCCCGACACGACCAGTGCCACCCCACCGAGGCCGATCGCCAGCCCGAGCCACTGCCGCGGCGTGGTGTGCTGCCCGAGCAGCGGCCCCGACAGGGCCGCGGCGACCAGCGGCTGGAGCGCGGCGATCAGCGCCGACGTGCCCGCCGGTACGCCGAGCTCGGCGGCGAACACCACCCCCGAGAGGTAGCCGGCCTGCGACAACAACCCGAGCACCGCGTGCACGCCGAGGTCCCGAACGGTGATCCGGGTGCGCCGCACGAGTAGCCACCACAGCGCGAGCAGACCGGTGACCACGAGGAACCGCCAGAACAGCAGCGTCGTGCTGCCGGTGATCTCGGTGCCCATGGTCGCGCCGACGAAGCCGGAACTCCACATCAGCACGAACCCCGCTGCGAGTCCGACGTCGGTTCCCGTCACACGCACGAACGCCTCCCAAGTAAACAGACCGGTGTATCTACCTCTACTAGACAGATCGGTATACCGTCAATCGGAGAAGTCGGAGACGGGATGGAGTAGGGTTGGCTCATGACGGAGCAGGTGACGTTGACGCCGGCGGCGGAGCGGGTGCTCGAGGTCGTGGAGAAGTTGTTCTACGACAACGGGATCCACGCCGTGGGGGTGGACATGATCGCCGCGGAGGCGGGTGTCACGAAGAAGACGCTCTACGACCGGTTCGGGTCGAAGGACGCCATCGTGCGGCTGTATCTGCAGCGCAGGGACGCCCGCTGGCGCGAGCACGTCACCGCGGTCGTCGAGCGGCCTGGGCGGTTGGGCCCGAAGCGCCGCATCCTGCTGATGTTCGACGCGCTCGAGTCGTGGATGGCCGCGGAGAATCCCCGCGGTTGCGCGTTCGTCAACGCGCTGGCCGAACTGCCCGACCCGGCGCACCCCGCACGCGAGGCCATCGACGACGAGAAACGGTGGGTGCTGGACTACTTCCGCACGCTCGTGCGCGACGCGGGGGTGCGGAACCCGCGCAAGCTCGCCGCGTCGCTGTTCCTGCTCTACGACGGCGCGATCGTGTCCGCCTCCCACGGTGTGCTGCCCGACGCGGTCTCCCACGCCAGGGACGCCGCCGCCCAGCTGCTCGACAGTGCCCTGTGACCACGGGGCACCCCGAAGACTGGCGCCGTGACGACGCGGGTCGGTGCGGATTCAGCCGAGGCGGGCCTGCACGCCGTCGAGGATGACCTCGAGGCCGAACGCGAGGATGTGCTCGGGATTGGCCGGAGCCTGGAACTCCTGGCCGACCGTGCTGCCGACGCGGTCGGAGACCGGCAGGTGTTCGTCGCCCATCACCTGCTCCAGCACGGGCGCCACGGTGTGCCACCATTCGGCGTCGGACATCCCGGAGCGGTTGGCCCTGACGTGTTGCACGTGGGTTCGCGCGTTGTCGGCGACGTGGCCGAGGATGAGGGTCAGCACACTGTCGATCTCCACATCGGACAGTCCGATGCCGTCCAGTGGGCGCAACTCCGTCTCGTACTTGCGCATGACACCGGGGCCCAGGTCCGGGCGCGGTGATCGCACCTCGAGCAGCCACGGGTGCCGGGTGTACAGCTCCCAGTTCCTGCGGGCCACGAACCGCATCGCCTCGCGCCAGTCGCCCGCCCGTGCCGCTTCGTCCAGGTCGGCGTACATCTCGGCGTAGACGGAGTCGGTCATGAGTGTCGTCAGGTCGTCCTTGCCGGGCACGTAGCCGTACAGCGACATCGCTCCCACGCCGAGGTGTTCGGCCACCTTGCGCATCGAGACCGCCTCGAGTCCGTGCGCGTCGGCCAGTTCGATGCCGGCATCGACGATCGCGGGCACGGTGAGGCCGGAACGGCCCGGCTTGGGGTGGTGGCCCCAGAGTAGATAGATGCTGCGGGCCAGGTCGGCGACGGGGGTCTTTCGTGCCACGTGCGGTTCCTTCCCATGGCGTTTGCGCTTGGCCGAACGCTACCGTACGGTGTTACGTACGCCGTACGGTAAAGCGTACGGAATGGGAGGAGGTCATGTCAGCGACGACCACGAGCGGTGCGTACGCCATCGACTGCACCGGCGTGCGGAAGACCTACCGCGGCAGCGGGGAGCCCGCCCTCGACGGCTTCACGCTGACCGTGCCGCGGGGTTCGGTGCACGGACTGCTGGGCCACAACGGTGCGGGCAAGACGACGGCGGTCAGGGTGATGAGCACACTGACGCGGTGCGAAGAGGGATCGGTGCGCGTCGCAGGCCACGACGTCGGCGCCGATCCGTCGCGGGTGCGCCGCAAGATCGGTCTGGTGGGCCAGTACGCGGCCCTCGACGAGGACCTGACCGGCAGGCAGAACCTGGTGTTGTTCGGCAGGCTCGCGCGGCTGCGGCGCGCGGCCGCGGAGGCCAGGGCGGGTGAACTGCTCGACCGCTTCGGTCTTGTAGGCGCGGCCGACCGGCGCATCGCGACCTACTCGGGTGGCATGCGCAGGCGGCTGGACCTCGCGGTTGCGCTGATCGTCGCTCCTGAGGTGTTGTTCGTCGACGAACCGACCACCGGCCTCGATCCCGCCGCCCGGCGCGAGGTGTGGGAGGCCGTCCGCGGCCTGGCCGAGGCGGGGACGACCGTGCTGCTCACCACACAGTACCTCGACGAGGCCGACCGGCTCGCCGACCGCATCTCCCTGATGGCGCACGGCCGTGTCGTCGCCGACGGGACACCGGACGAGCTCAAGGCGCGCATCGGCGACGACGTCATCGACCTGGCGGTGTCGGATGCCGGCGACCTCGATCGGCTCGTCGAGCTGGCGGCACCGTGGTCGAGCGGCGACGTGCACGTCACCGGGACGACGGTGAGCGTTCCGGTGCTCGACCGTGCCGACGCGCTGCTCGGTATCGCCGCGGCCGCGTCGCGAGACGGCATCGCACTCGACGACCTCGCGGTGCGCACGCCGACGTTGGACGACGCGTTCCTGGAGCTGACGGGTGCGGCCGTGGAGAGCTCGCACGACGACGGGGCTCGGACCGGTGCGCAGGCCCGGGAAACGGTGGGAAAGGAGGTGTCGGCATGACCGTGCACGTGATGGACAGGGACACGCGGCCGGAGGGATGGGTGGCCGGCGTCGGTGACGTGCTGACGATGACGGCGCGCGAGTTGCAGCACTGGCGCAACCGGCCGGGTGTCGTCGTGTTCGGGTGGCTGTTTCCCGTGTTGATGCTGGCCATGTTCGTGGGCCTGCTCGGCGGTGCGCTCGGCATGTCCACCGGCGGCTCCTATGTGGACTATCTGATGCCGGGCGTGCTGGCGATGACGATGTTCTTCGGTCTCGAATCGACGATGACGGCGGTGTCGCTCGACGCCTCGCGCGGGGTGACCGAGCGGCTCCGGTCGCTGCCGATGTCGGGGGCCTCCGTCCTGGCTGGACGGTGTGTCGTCGACGTGCTCAACTCGCTCGTGGGGCTGGCGATCGTCGTTGCCGCGGGACTGGCCTTCGGCTGGCGGCCCGATGCGGGCGTCGGCGCGTGGTGCGGCGCGCTCGGGCTGCTGGTGTTGCTCCGCGTGGCGGTCCTGTGGATCGGAGCGTTCATCGGCCTGCGCGTGCGCAACCAGGAGTCGGTGAGTGCGGTGCAGGTGGCGGTGTGGCCGGTGCTGTTCCTGTCCGGGGTGTTCGTCGACACGTCGACGATGCCGGCGTGGCTCGGTGCGGTCGCCGAGGCCAATCCGCTCACCGCGACCGTCGTCGCGGTGCGGGAGCTGCTCGGATCCGGCGTGGCAGCGACGGGAGCGTCGGATGCCGGAGCTTCGGGTGCCGGAGCGGCGTCGTGGGTGGTCGAGCTCGCACCGTGGCCGGCACTCGGCTGGCCGGTGTTGCTGATCGCGGTGTTCCTGCCACTGTCGGCCCGCACGTGGCGCAGCCTCGGCGGCTGAGGGTCGCGCGCACTGTGCTCGCGGGCTCGGGAAATTGGGCCCTGGTTCGAGAGGTGCAATCTTGGAGCGTAGTCGGAATGCAATTCGGGCAGTGCAATTGTTGGGATGAATCGGCCTCTGAGAAATTTCCGATCGTGTCGCGGAACGGTCTGGCTGCGCCGAAACATCCAAACCTTCACGAATTCGCCCCGTTGTTTGGGACCGTCAACGCCGTCTGAACGCTGATTCGAGGTGGTGGTGCATCAACGCCGCGGCCTCGGCGGCCTCGTGCCGGCTGATGTGTTCCACGAGCTGCTCGTGCTCGTCCAGGGCTGTCTTCCATCGCTCGTCGTGGCGCAGCGTGGTTGGGGCGATGCACATCGACTGCACGCCGTACTTCCGGTTGGTCTCGAGCAGGAAGGGGTTGCCGCTGGCCTGCCAGATCTGCTCGTGGAACTCGTAATTGATGTTGCGACGGGTGACCGGGGAGGGGTCGTCCAGGTTTCGCTGCTCGGTCACCGAGGCCTGGAGCCGCATCACCACGCTCTCGCTGCGGCGCATCGCGGCCAGCCGGGAGGCCTCGGACTCGAGGACCGCGCGCATCTCGTAGAGCTGGCCGGTCTTCTCCTCGTCCCACACGGTCACCCTGGTGCGCCGGCCGTGGCGTTCGGCCAGTCCGTCGACCACCAGCCGGGCGACCGCCTCCCGGACCGGGGTCCGGGAGGTGCCGACCAGCTCAGCCACTGCTCGCTCGTGGAGGTCGTACCCCTGTTCGAGCGAGCCGTCGAGGATTTTCGAGCGCAGCTGTTCGTAGACCACGTCGACCTGGGGGCGGAACGTCACGCAGCCGCGCTCCGTCCGGCGATCCGGCCGAAGACGATCCCGGCTGCCAGGCCGGATCCGCCGGGGTAGTTCTCGCTGAAGAGGCCACCGAGCGCCTCGCCACAGGCGAAGAGCCCAGGGATCGGCGAGCCGTCCTCCTTCAGCACCCGGGCCTGGGAGTCGCCCTTGAGTCCGCCGAAGGTGAAGGTGATTCCGCAGGTGACCGGGTAGGCGTAGAAGGGCGGTTCGGCGATCCGGTTGGCCCAGTTCGACTTCGGCGGTTCGGTGCGTGCCGCCCGACCGTCCTTCACATTGGGGTCGAACTCGGCGGAGGTGTCGATGGAGGCGTTGAAGGACTCCACCGTCTCGGCCAGACCGGCCGGGTCGATGCCGGCCTCCTCGGCGAGCTCCTGCAGGGAGTCGGCCACGTGCTCGCCCACCCCGGGTACTTCGTACTCCTGAGGTCGCAGCATGGGGCGCAAAGGTGCGTCGAAGATCTGCCAGGCGATGGCACCGGGCTGCATCAGCACCTCCTTGCCGTACTTGGCGTAGGTCAGGTTCCGGAAGTCCGCACCCTCGTCGAGGAATCGCTTCCCGTGGCGGTCGACGATGATACCCAGCGGATAGCTTTGCCGGGTGAGGCGGTTGGTGACCTCGTAGTTGGACTCGTTGTCCTCGTAGCCGGCATCCCACTGGGTTGCGTGACAGGAGGACCAGTCTCCGCCCTTGGCTGCGCCGAGTCGCAGGGCTTCCCGCAGCATGGTGCCGGTGTTGAAGGGGCTACCACGGGTGACGGCGTGGTGCCATTCGGTGCCCATGTGCTCGGCGCGCATCTCCTTGTTGGCCTCGAACCCACCGCTGCCGAGGACGGTCGCTTCGGCGCGGACGATGTGCTCCTCGCCGTCGCGTTCGAAGGCCACGCCGGTGACGGTTCCGTCCTCCACGAGGAGCTTCACCGCTCGGGCCTCGTAGAGGATCTCGATGCCGGTGGCCTCCGCGATGCGGAGATGGTCGCGAATGAGGCCCTCACCCCCGTCGACGTTGCCGACGTGCAGCCCGCCCCAGAACAGGTACCCACCGCCGGGGGTCTCGTAGGCCTGCCGCTCGTACATCAGGCGGTACCGCATCCCCTTCGCCTTGAGCCACCGCATATCGGCCGAGATGTTCGAGGTGAGGATCTCGGTCATGTCCGGGTCGTTGCGTCCCAGGGTGACCTTCTTCAGGTCCGCCGCGTAGTCCTCCTTGGAGTAGGGCGGCACCTCGCTGCGGCCGTGCCGCTCGTCGGGTTCCACCAGGTCCTTGAGGCTCTCCAGTCCCTCATGGGTCATCCGGGTGGCCCCGGCGGTGAAGTAGCTGTTGCCGCCTGCTTGGGACTTCGGGGCTGCTTCCAGCATCAACACCTGCCTGCCGGCCTCCCTGGCTGCGTGTGCTGCGCACATTGCCGCGTTTCCCGCGCCGACGACGAGGACGTCAGTGGTGTAGGTAGACATTTACACTCCCTTGGTATGCCAAAAGCCTGTTCAGCATGCCAACGTTTGGACTGGAACTCAACAGGCACGTATGTCCCTGCAGGGCAGGGAGTGAGGGGAGAGGGTTGATCTCCGAACCGGAACGCCCGCGCGATCGGCAGTGGGTTGGGGTGGCGCGGCTCCTTGTGGGAGCAGTCGTGGTGGGCGGTCTCTTCGAGTACCTGGGGATTCCGGCGGGGATGCTCCTCGGCAGCGCGATCGGCGCGGCCCTGGTCAATCAGCCCGGTATGCCGCGCATGCGTCCGGTGGCCTTCCCCCGTGCGCTGCGCCAGACGGGTCTCGTCGCCATCGGTGTGGTGAGCGGGGTGATGCTCACCGTGGACTCTCTGGCGAGTACCGCTGCCGTCGCGCTACCCGTGGCGGGGGCCTATCTCGCCCTGGGCGTCGTCAATCTGGTCTTCATCACGCTGCTGATGTCTCGCTACAGCGTCGATCCCGCCACGGCCGTGCTGACTGTCACTCCCGGTGGGCTGAGCGAGGTCAGCTCGCTGGCCATCGACAAGGGCGCCCGGCTCGGGGTCGTGCTCACCGTCCACGCGGTGCGTCTGTTCGCCCTCGTCTTCCTGGTGCTCCCGGTCCTGCTGGCGGTGCTCACCTGATGGGGCTGGTTTCCCTGCTCGCCGTCTTGGCCGGTTCACTGGGGGCGGCGCTGGCCTTCCGCTGGGCTCGCGTTCCGCTGTGGGCGCTGACCGGAGGGCTCGTCGGTGCGGCCGCCGTCAACCTGGGCCTGGGTCTGGAGGTGGAGGCCCCCAACCTGCTCGTGTTGGGGGCGAAACTCCTGATCGGCACCGCCATCGGGGCCAGTCTGAGTCCCGACGTCTTCCGCCAGTTCATGCGCTTCTTCGGACCGGGGGTGCTGGCTGTGACCACCGTTCTCGCGGTCGGGGTCCTCTTCGGCTGGGGCTTCGCCGCGTGGGGTCTGATGGAGCCGGGGGAGTCCATGTTCGGGCTGGTGCCGGGCGGCGTCGGGGAGATGGTGGCAACTGCGGCGTCTCTGGGGCTCGACGGTGCCGTGGTCACCGGCGCCCATATGGTCCGGCTGTTCACCGTCGTGCTGAGTCTCCCCTTGATCCTCCGGGCCGCCGAGGCCATCCACCGGCGATGGATCGCCGGCACGGGCAGCGATCAGGCGGAGTGAGGCCCGGTCCTCGCGCCTGGGGACGAACGCGTCTCTGATGGGACAGAAGGCGTGAAGTCCTGCCGGACCAGTTCCATCAGCACCGAGCGAAAGGCCACCTCGGCCGGGGAATAGACGCGCTCCTCCCGTTGGGCGAGCAGCACATTGCGTACCGGGGCTTCGTCCCCCAGTGCCAACACCCGGATGTCCGGGCGTTGGATCGCGATGGCGCTGCGCGGGGCCATCGCCACTCCGATTCCCACGCTCACCATCGCTTGAGCTTCCTGGTAGTTGTTCGCGTAGAGAGCGATCGACGGCCGGAAGCCCGCCTTCTCCGCCGCCCGCTCCAGGACCTCCACCACGGGGTGGCGGTTGGCGCGCACGATCCACGACTCGTCGCGCAGCTGTGCGAGGTTGATCTGGTCCTGGTCGGCCAAGGGATGGCGCTTCGAAACCAGGATCACGGAGTCCTCCCGAAACAGCGCCTGAAGACGCAGTCCTTCGATGTTGATCGGCTGCCACGGGTACTCCCACAGGAAGCACAGGTGGGAACGCCCCCGTTCGAGATCTTCCAGGAGTTCGTCGAAGCGTCCGCTGGAGACCGTGAGATCGATGGCCGGATAGCGCGACTTGAACGTCTCCAGCACCCGCGGCAGGAACGAGGCGGCCATCGTGGGAAAGGCCCCCACGATCAGCGAGCCTCGGTTGCCTTCGGCCAGATCGCGAAGGTCCGCTGCTGCCGCATCCAATTGCCGTAGCACCTTGCGTGCGTGACTGACGAGGATGTGCCCCGCATCGGTGGGGATGATGCCGCGAGGGCGACGGCGTACCAGCGGGTGCCCGGCCTCTCGCTCGAGCTTCTTGAGCTGTTGGGACACCGCGGAAGGGGTGTAGCCGAGCTCGTCGGCAGCCGCGGTGATGGAGCCGGTCTCTGCAACACGCACGAGAACTTCGAGCCGTTGTGGGTTCAGCATGACACTCCACTTAAGTGGACATTCACGGAGCTTCCCCTTTTGTAAATCTGCTTTATCTGGCTGCTCAGAGGCTACGTGCAGGGTCCGAGCGGACGCAAGGAACGTGGACTTCACCACTGCCGGGTGAAGCATCACTTAAGCATCCATCAAATACTCAACATTGTTTTAATTCGTGGGTCCTGTGAGGCTGTGCGGCGATACCGGACATTGTGGAAAGGCACCTGATGCAGATCTCGGCAAGCTGGGTCCGAGGGGGGACCAGCAAATGTTGGGTGTTCGAGAAGGAGCACATCGAAAGAACCGGTTTGTCGGCCGATGAGCTGCTCCCGCGCGTCTACGGAAGTCCGGACCTACGGCAGATCGACGGAGTCGGAGGGGCCACGTCGACCACGAGCAAGGCGGTGATCCTTGAACCGTCCGCCGATGACGACCTCGACGTGGTGTACACGTTCGCCCAGGTCGGCATCGAGGAGTTCAAGGTGGACTGGGGCAGCAACTGCGGAAACTGCTCGGCTACCGCGGGTCTGTACGCACTGGAGCGTGGCTGGGTACAGCCCGCCGAGGATGTGACGTACGTCCGGACGTTCAACACCAACAGCGGTCAGAAAGTGGTTCAGCGGATCCCTACCCCGGGGGGCGCCCTGCCCGCTGAACCGAGCGCCATCATCCCCGGCACGGTCTACCCCGGCCACGAGGTTGGTCTGGGCTTCGTCGAACCGGGAGGGAAGACCACCGGCAAGCTTCTGCCGACCGGGGCCGGCACTGATGTGCTCACCGTCGATGGCGTCGACTACCCCGTCTCGATCGTCGACGCGGGGGCTCCGGCCGTCATTCTGTCGCCGGAGACTGCCGGTCTCGCCGGGCTGCCGCATGCCGAGTGGGCCGGGACGGCGATCACCGAGAAACTCTCCGTGCTGGACAAGATCCGCCGAGCTGGCGCCGTCGCCATGGGGCTTGCTCTCACCCCGGAAGCGGCCGAGCGCGCTGTCCCCAAGCTCGGAATCGCAGGCCCTGCCGAGGATGCGGACGCCGATATCGAGGTCCTGATGCTCTCGATGGGGAAGCCCCACCCGGCCATGCCCATCACCGGCAGCGTGGCGATGACGATGGCGGCCTTCACCGAAGGAACGTTCCTCCACCGGGCAGCGATGTTGGGCCGTACGACCGGAAAACTGCGCTTTCGTACCCCGGCCGGGATCATCGTCACCTTTGCCGACGACTTCGGCGGCGAGCTCGTCGTCGGTGCCGACCGCACCGCACGCACCCTGGCCGACGCCACTCTGTACATTCCCGACCCCCCGCTGGAGCACGTCGCGTAGGTGCGGCGTACTTCGCTGATACGAACCAGGAGATGCAATGGTGCATCCGATCTCCCGACGGAACTTCCTCATCGGTGGCGCACTCGGCGTCGCCGCGGCCGGCCTCGCCGGATGCGCCCCGCCGCAGGCCGCTTTCAAGGCTTCTGGGCCCGGGGTAGTGGATGTCGTCATTCCCTACGCCGCCGGCGGCGGAACCGACACCTGGGGTCGCTTCGTCGCCCCGTACTTCGCCGACCTGCAGAAGGACGTCTCCCGGTACCAGTTCGAGAACATCGCAGGTGGCGAATCCGTGACCGGAACCAACGCCTACGCCGCCTCGGGCGTGAACGACGGCCGGTACATCCTCGTCAGCTCCGGGACCACGTACCTGCAGGGAATGCTGGAACAGGGGAACGTCGAGTTCGACTTCCGGAAGATGGTGCCACTGGTCCTGCACGGCACGGGCGGAATCCTGTATTCCAACGCAGCCAGTGGAATCCGCTCCATGGAAGACCTCCTCGAAGCGGGCGACCGCGCCAAGATCGGGGGCATTTCCGCCTCAGGCCTGGATCTGGTGCCCCTGCTGGCACTCGAGGTCCTGGGAGCCACCGTGACGGGAGTCTTCGGTTTCGAGGGCAGAGGGCCATCGCGTCTGGCGTTGGAACGGGGCGAAACCGATATCGACTTCCAGACCACCTCCACCTGGCTCGGTCCGCTCTCGTCCATGGCCGAGGCCGGCGACATCCACCCGCTGTTCTCCGTGGGCGTACTCGAGGACGGCGAGGTCGTCCGCGACCCCAACATGCCGGATGTGCCGACGCTCGAAGAGATCTACCGAGACCTCCACGGCGAGGCTCCCCACGGTCTGGCCTACGAGGCCTATCAGTCGTTCGTCACCCCGGCGTTCTTCTACCAGAAGGGCTTCTGGTCCAACGCGGGAACGAGCGACGAGCTCGTCGACGAGTATGCGGAGATGGTCGGAAAGCTCAACCGGAACCAGAAGTTCCT
>Ga0079224_100000142_pt1 | contig 57207 bp, 38 predicted proteins | sample Stecom2015_FD_80414 | JGI IMG/M metagenome (GOLD analysis project Ga0079224, IMG submission 80414) | Agricultural soil microbial communities from Utah to study Nitrogen management - Steer compost 2015 | ecosystem: Environmental > Terrestrial > Soil > Agricultural land | place: USA: Utah... | reverse complement strand
CTTAAATTAATAATCGGGGTTAGTTCAACATTTGTTTCATCAGCAGGAGGATATATATCAACAATAGATGGGGGAATCATATCCTGAATTTTTGTTTTGAAATTTAAAGTAAAATCATCTCCACCAACACCGTTGCCGTCACCATCAAAAGGATGTCCGTACTTATCCATCGCATTTCCGGAAATAGTTAATTCATAATTAGTATTATAATTTAAATTTGATGTTGTAATTGCAACCTGCCTGTCGTTATTAGACCATATAAGATTAAAAGAAGCAGATGGTGTTAATGTAATATTAGCTTCAACAGATGCTTTATCCATTGGACGGCTGAATAGAATTCCTATATTTTCTGAACCAGGGTAAATACTGTCATTCTGTGCGGGATTTGTCTGAACAACGTATGGAGGAACATTTGAAACAAGCTGTATATCTTTAAATGTAAAGAATGTATCTTCAATTGTTACTGTTCCGTTGTAAGGATCAAAACCGTTTGCTTCAACTGTTACCTGATGTGTACCGGCAGGAAGTCCTTCTATAAAATAAAAACCGTTTCTTAATTGTTCAGGATCATTTGAGTATAAATGAAATAATGATTCATAAGTATCAGTAGTATCGCTTAACCCATTAATTGTAACAATAGCTCCGTTAACCGGTGCACCTCCTTCAATGTTTGAAATTATTCCTGTAGCTATTCCAACAAATGGTCTTGTAATTTCGTGATATTCAAGCAAAGACCAATAAAAAGTATATGCCTCAAGTCTTTTCCAGAGGGGGCTCATATTACGCTGGTTTTGTGTAGGATTTGTATGAAAGCCTGCTTCACTTAACTCCGAAGGCATATTAGTTTCTCTGTTTACATGAAGATATGGACCCGAGCCTGTACATCCATAAAAGGTACAATCACCAATCGAGCCTCTTGTAGGAATTCTGTATCCGGCAGTTAGCAAAACTACCATTATATTACTCATTGCTTTACCGCCGTTAGGAATTTTTTCCAGACCATTTGCATATTGTCCCCAGAGCAGAAGTGTACTGTTTGCAGTAGGAGCTCCGGCATCACTGTGAATTGAATGATACCATGCAGCACCAACACTGTTTGCATGATCAGTTCTTTGTGTTAAAGAAACCTGCTGCTGATCATTTGTTCTGCTCATATAAACTGTATCAATATCAGTATTATCTAAAAGAAGCTGGCGGAGATTCAATCCTACCCTTAAAACTTTATGAGCTTCTGAGTAATTATATATTCCCATATTTTCATTCTGGCTATGCCCCGGATCTACAAAAATATTCCATCCGGATAAGCCGGTAACCTGAGCAAATCCTACAGTAGTTAATAATAAAGTTGATAATAATATTTTGTATAAAAATCTCATTTTTTCTCCTTTTGAATAATCAAATCCTGTAAACTTTAATCTTGTATTTTTGAAATATAAATTGCTCCCTCATCAAGAATATCAAAAGCAATATACTTTCCATCAGGTGATACTTCAGGATTCATCTCTTTTATATCTTCAGTATTAGTAATATTTCTTTTACCACTTCCATCTATATTAATTGAATAAATATCCGAAGATAAAATCTGATGACCATCATCTTCAGTAATCATATAATAAATAGTTTTGCTGTCGGGCGACCAGGAAGGCCTGTAACCTTTGCCAAGATTGGTTAAACCTGTACCATCAACATTCATTACATACATATTGCCGCCGATAATTTCGAATGCTGCTTTCTTTCCATCGGGTGAGATTGTAAGATTTAATACCTCACCATCTTTTACAGGTTCATAAATTTTTAATGATTCGGTTGAGAGATTCTCAACAGCAATCTTCCCATTTCTTTTATATACAATTATATCAGAAGTTTGTTTGCTTGAATTTGTTAAACCTGTCGGGAATAATTCAAGCTTCTCAGTATTGTAAACAAAAACATCTTTACCACCGTTTGCCCATTGAGGAATGCCTGGCATCATTGTTCTGTAATCTGAAAGCTGCTTTTCTTCACCAGTTTTTATATTAAAAATTTTTATTGCATTGTAACGTCTGAGTCCTTCAAATCTTGCAACTCTTGAAAGAATATATTCTGAATTAGCCGACCAATTAATTACAAACCCGGCGGCATCTTCATCTGTAATTTGTTTAACTGACCTGTTTTCAAGATTTAAAACATAAATACCCTTATAATTCGCACTGGTAAAAGCTATCATTGAACCATCAGGAGACCAGACCGGGGACATATAAATTTCACCATTCCCGCCGATTAATTTTTCATAATCAGTTACCTGTGCATTTACTGGAAGGATTATTAAATAAAGAAGAATAGTTAAGTAGTAAAATATCTTTTTCATTATTTTTCCATTAAGTTTGATATACAAAAATTCATTTATTTTTTATTGACGACCTTAAAATAAATATAATAAAAAAATAATTTATCCGAAGTAACCAAGTTGAATTTAAAGAGGATTAAATGAAAAAATTAATTTCTGCATTCATCCCTTACAATGGTTTGCCTCATTCTGAACATACAATTAGAGAACTTCTTGCATCGGGAGTTGAAAAAATTTTTCTTTTAATTACAAATAATGATCTTCCTGAAGTTTACGGAACAGAGAGAATCGTTGTTGAAAATATTTTTAGCTCAAAAACAATTAATATTATTGCTGAGAAAGCTGAAACGGAATTCGTTTTACTTCTGCAGGAAGATGAATCAGTTTCATTGGGACAATTTGCTCTTGAAAGATATATCAATGTTACTGAAAATACAGGTGCAGGAATTTGTTATTCAAACTATCTTGAAATAAAAGATGAAAAAAGAAATATACACCCGGTTATTGATTATCAGATTGGCAGCCTTAGAGATGATTTTGATTTTGGTCCGCTTCTTTTCATTAAAACAGATGCTTTAAAAAAAGCTGTTAAAGAAAAAGCAGAATATAATTTTGCAGGAGTTTATGATCTCCGTTTGAAAATATCTCAATTATATTCAATCGTAAGAATTCCTGAGTATTTGTATTCAATTAATAAAAATGTTTCATCATCATTAACTGAAAAACATTTTGCTTATGTTGATCCCAAGAACAGGCAGGTGCAGATTGAAATGGAACAGGCAGTAACAGAGCATTTGAAAAAAATAGGTGCTTATCTGAAACCGGAATTTATAGAAGTTAATTTTGATGAAGAGAAATTTGATGTTGAAGCTTCAGTAATTATTCCTGTCAGAAACAGGGTAAAAACAATTGCAGATGCAATGAACTCTGTTCTTATTCAGAAAACATCTTTCGACTTTAATCTTATTGTCATAGATAATTATTCAGATGATGGTACTTCAGATATCATCAGATCAATTGCAGAGAAAGATAAAAGAGTAATTCATATAATTCCTCAGAGAAAAGACCTTGGTATAGGCGGCTGCTGGAATGAAGGAGTGCACAATAAAGAATGTGGTAAATTTTCTGTTCAGCTTGACAGCGATGATTTATATAAAGATGAAAATACCCTCCAGATGATTGTAGATAAATTTTATGAAGAGAATGCAGCAATGGTCATAGGCAGTTATCTTTTAACAGATTTTAATTTAAAAGAAATTCCTCCCGGTTTAATTGATCATAAAGAATGGACTCCGGATAACGGACGAAACAATGCATTAAGAATTAATGGTTTGGGTGCACCGAGAGCTTTCTATACTCCTTTGCTCAGAAAAATAAAAATACCAAATACAAGTTATGGAGAAGATTATGCTGTTGGTCTTGCAATATCAAGAGATTATAGAATTGCAAGAATTTATGAACCTGTTTACTTTTGCAGGAGATGGGAAGATAATACAGATGCACAACTTGATATAACTAAACTTAATGCAAACAATTTGTATAAAGACAGGTTAAGAACTTTTGAGGTTTTGGCAAGAAAGAAAAAAAATGAGGTACAAATATCATGAAATCTTTATTAAAACCATAGAAAAAAAATTTAAAAAATTAATTTTTGTTTTTTCACCTGAACAGGGCTTATTTGCATTCACAAAGTATTTATAAGATGCAGAGTTTTTATTGACAATAGCTCAATATTTAATTAGATTTTTTTTGGTTAATAATAAAAATAAATTATTAACCGAATATAGATTATTGTTAATTATTAACTAATTGGGGAATATGTAATTCTTGATTAGAACATAAGGAGAGCGAATATATGAGGCTATTTTTACTTTATTGCCTTCTCTTTTTACAAGTTTTAATTTATCCTGTACTTGCACAGACAGGAAAAATATCCGGAAAAGTTACCGATGCAAATACCGGCGAGCCATTAATTGGGGCAAATGTTTTGGTTGAAGGTACAACAATGGGTGCCGCTACCGACCTTGATGGTTACTATGTTATTCTAAATATCCCTCCCGGTACTTATACATTAAGAATTTCCAGCATCGGTTATACTACCCAGACAGTAGTAGATGTAAGAGTTAGTATTGATCAAACAACCGAAATTGATGTTACACTTAGTGAACAAACAATAGAGACTGAAGAAGTCGTAGTCGTTGCTCCTAAACCAATTGTTCAGAAGGATGTTTCTGCAAGTACAATTAATCTTAATGTGGAAGAAATTGAAAATCTTCCTGTTACAAGTGTAACAAGTGTTATCGGTATGCAGGCAGGAGTTCGTTCGGGTTTGGTTATTCGCGGAGGTGCCGCTAATCAAACTGCAATGTTAGTAAATGGAATTTCTCTTAGAGATGAACGTGACAACTCGCCGTTTACCGGGATCAGTTACTCTTCAATTGATGAAATACAGATTCAAACTGGCGGCTTTACAGCCGAATACGGTTCATTAAGATCAGGTTTAATAAATGTTGTTACAAAAGAAGGAGATAAGGAAAGATATACTTTTAGTATTATAACAAGATACAGCGGTGCTTCGAATAAACACTTTGGAATGTCTGCCAATGATATTAATTCATACTGGATAAGACCATATGTTGATGATGCTGTTGCATGGACAGGTACAACAAACGGCAACTGGGATGAATTTACACAGCAGCAATATCCCAGCTTCGAAGGATGGTTGTCTATTTCCGAAAAATCTCTTGCAGATGATGATCCTACAAATGATGTAACACCGGAACAGGCACGCCAGATTTTTTTATGGCAGCACAGAAGAGTTACAGATATACAAAAACCTGATTACGAAGTAGATGCAAGTTTCGGAGGTCCGGTTCCGTTTGGCGAAGCACTGGGTAACCTAAGATTTTTTGGTTCATACAGGCGTACTCAAACAATGTACCTCCTTCCGCTTTCAAGAGATGGTGTATATGACTGGACTGGCCAATTAAAACTTACCTCTGATGTGGGACAGGGTAAAAAACTTATGGTTCAGGGTCTAATAAGTGAAGTGAAAGGTACTAATAATAACAATGCCGGAACTCCCGGTATTTTCCGTTCACCGGAAAGTATTGGTGAAGTATTAAACCGTGTAAGTTTTATTGATTCAAGAATATTTGCTACAGATTACTGGGCTCCAAGTACAATTAATTATTATTCTCTCGGCACAAAATTTACAAATGCAGTATCTCAAAATACTTTCTATGAAGTTACTTTCGGAATGTTTAGATCTGAATATAATACAAACCCGGGAAGATTAAGAGATACAACAACACTTTATAACATTGCAGGTATTATGCTTGATGAAGCCCCATTTGGCTTTGCAGATTTCCCGTCAACCGGAATAAATGGTTTACGTATGGGTGTTGGTATGAGTAACTCACGCGATTCAAGTAAGGTTAGCCACTACTCTCTGAAATTTGATTACATAACTCAGTTAGACCAGGTTAATAATTTAAAAGCAGGATTTGAAGTTATTTATACTGATAACAGAGTAAATTACGCTTCAGTTGATAAATTCTTACCCAGTGGAAGATCAAGATCTGTCTGGAATAATTTCCCGATAAGAGGTGCATTATATGTAACCGATAAACTAGAATTTGAAGGAATGATTGCAAATGTTGGTGTTAGGTTAGATTATCTTGATCCACAGGGTGAATGGTATGAATACGATGATTTTGACAGAGCATTTTCTTCAGAAAATTCTTTAGGCCTTGACACTCTTCTAAAAAAAGTTTCTGTTAAAAAACAGTTGGATGTAAGCCCGAGAATTGGAGTATCATTTCCAATAACTGTTAATAGTAAATTATATTTTAATTACGGTCATTATAGATCGCTTCCTACACCTGAAAATCTCTTTCTCTTAAGAAGATTTTCGGATAATAATGCTGTAACAAGAATTGCTAATCCAAATGCCCCTCTTCCTAAAACAGTAGCTTATGAATTAGGTTTTGAGCAAAATCTTTTTGATCAGTTATTGTTGAGAGTGGCAGGATATTATAAAGATGTTTCTCTTCAGTCAAGACTAGTTACCTTTGTAAGTCGTGATAATAAAGTTAATTATTCCAGAACTGAACCAAATAATTATCAGGATAACAGAGGATTTGAAATAACCCTTGCAAAGAACAGAGGAGACTGGATCCAGGGATTTATTAATTATACTTATGATGTTAATACAGCCGGTAATTTTGGTTTCGGTACTTATTATGAAAATATTGGTTTGCAAAGAAATCACGAAGCTACAACAAGAGAACATTACCAGGAGAAACCTATCCCGCGTCCTTATGCAAATGCAAATATAGATTTGTTTACTCCGCAGGATTTTGGTCCTCAGTTAGGTGGTCTTCATTTATTAGCCGATATAAGGTTCAGTTTTCTTGTATCATGGTCTTCAGGATATTACTTTACCTGGGCAGGCGGAGGTAGCATTCCCGGTATAGAAAATAATGTTCAATGGAATGATTACTGGAATGTTGATCTTCGTATAAGTAAAACATTCGATCTCTTTGGACTCCAGCTTCAGTTATTTGCCGATATAACAAATCTTTTCAATTACAAGTATATGACCCAATATGGCTTTGTTGATGCAAATGATTATCTCGCTTATATGAAATCATTACATCTTCCGGAAGATGTTTTTGATGAAAGATTTGGATACACAAATATTCCCGGCAATGATAAACCTGGTGATTACAGAACCGGTCCTTATATTCCGTGGGATGATAATGCACCTGAAAGTCAAAAGGAGGAATGGAGAAAAAATAAATCTTATATAGATATGCCTAACCAGGAATTCCTAACATTTCTTAATCCCAGAGATATTTTCTGGGGCTTGAAGTTATCGGTAGATTTTTAAAAGATTAAAGGATAAACAGAAATGATAATAAGATTAACCAGTATATTTTTGATAATTTTTTCTTCATATAGTCTGTACGCGCAATATGCAGTTAAATGGATGTCTGCAGGATCATTACATAACTGGTATTCGGAAATTGGTGGTGAAATAGAAGAAGGATTTATTAAAGAACAGCAATACGGACTTCAATGGCCCGCTTTTTACCAGCGGCAGGATATCCAGGCTGCAAAAGGATTTTGGATCGGTGCCACAAACTTTACTGATGAACGTGGTGAATTTTATCCTCATAAAGTTGTTCACGTTGGTCCAAGAGTTTCCGGTGCTAATGAATTCTTTCCGCTTGAATTTGAAATGATAAGTAAATTCGACCCGCCTTTTGTTACTGTGGATGGTGTTGTTTCAGTTGACAAAAATGTGGATAACGACAGAGTTGATCCCTCATTATTTGCAGACAGAATGATTATTAATAAAGTAAATACTCAGCTTGGCATAACTGTTACAAGAAGAATTTTTCAGTTCAGCCAGGAATATCATGATAATTATATTGTAACTGAGTATACATTTAAAAACACCGGTAACGTAAATGATAATCCTACAATAGAGCTTCCTAATACAACCTTAACCGGGGTATATTTTTATTTCCAGTACAGGCTTGCAATTAACTCCAATACAAGATATGCTATTGGCAACTCAACCGGCTGGGGGATTAATACAATGAATGATGCAAGGGGGGATGGACCGGTAAATACTATCGGTGATCCTCCGGATGAAAACTTCAGAGCACAATATTCCTGGCATGGCAAATTACCTTCATTTACAAGATATGATAATATAGGTGGTCCTATCTGGTCGCCTGCAGTAAATGTTGCCCCTGGTGATACAATAGGAAGATTAGGTGCCTATCAGTTTGCCGGTGTTGTAACATTACATGCTGATGTATCTGCTTCAGATAAAAATGATGATCCTAATCAGCCGTCTACTACTTCATGGGAAAGTTCGGATGATCCATTAACATCGAACAATGATGCGTTTAATAAAGCTAAAATGACTGAAGAATACGGGTGGATGTCTAAAGGTCATAAGTCTCCACGGCATGCACTCGCTGTTGAGCCAACCGGCCTTCCCGGATTCCTCTCGCCAACAGGTGACCCTGCTCTGGGTACACCAGGTGGTTTCTCATTTTGTAATGGATTTGGTCCATATACACTTGCCCCCGGTGATAGTGTTACAATTGTAATTGCAGAAGCAGTCTCCGGAATAAGCCGTGAGTTAGCTACCGAAACGGGTGTAAAATATAAAAATGGTGAAATCACTGCTCTTGAGAAAAATACAGTTGTTTTCCAGGGAAGAGATTCCCTTTTCCAGACATTCAGAAGAGCTATTGCTAATTACCAGTCAGGATATAATATTCCACGTCCGCCTCTTCCACCCAGATCTTTTAGTGTAGAAGGTCTTGCAGACAGAATCTCATTAAAATGGGAGCTATATCCTGATCCGGGTGCTACAGTAGAAGGTTTTGAAATTTACAGGGCAGTTGGAAGATATGATAGTACATATCATTTAATACATACCGCTGGTCCAAATGAAAGAAGTTTTGATGACTTAACCCCGGTTAGAGGTCTTCAATATTACTATTATATCCAGGTTGTTGGTTCTGCATCTGATAATACTGGTGAAGGTTTAACACCTCCCGGTAAATTACGCAGCAACAGAATCTATTCTCAAACTTATGATCCTGCTATTCTTAAAAGACCTCCCGGAACATCTATGGATCAAATTAGAATCGTACCGAATCCTTTTAATATTTCTTCTTCAGGCAGTTTAAGATTTGGAGATCAATCTGCAAACAGGCTTGCATTCTTTAATATTCCGGGAAGATGTAATATTAAAATTTATTCAGAGTTAGGTGAACTTATTTATACAATTGAACACAGGGATGGCAGCGGAGATGCATACTGGGATTCTGTAACATCTTCAAACCAGATTGTTGTTAGCGGAATTTATATTGCTGTAATTGAAAATCTTGATACCGGTGAAAGTAAAATTCTAAAATTTGTAATTATCCGATAATTAAGAAATTAATTTCGAGAGTATAATGATGAAAGAAATAAAAAAGAAAATTCTGTCTGTCTTAATAATTTTATTCCTGTTTAGCTTAACGGGTTTTGCTCAACAACAAAAGCTTGCACAGACAGGAATGAAATTTCTGAACATGTCGGTCGATGCAAGGGTAAGTGCATTTGGTGATGCTGTTACCTCTTTGGAAAATAATTCTGTCTCGATGTTTTATAACCCTGCTTCGATGGCTAGGCTTGAACATTTAACAGATGTTACATTGGGTTCAACTAAATTTATTGCTGATATAAATTACTATCACGCTGCTGTTGCCATTGCTCCTTTTGATGGAGATTATGGAGTAATTGGTTTTAGTCTTGTATCTGTTGACTATGGTGAATTTCTGGGAACAGTTCGTGCAGATAATGAGCAGGGGTTTATTGATATAGGTACATATAGTCCTACTGCTTTTGCTTTTGGAGTTGGATACGCAAAAGCCCTTTCGGAAAAAATCTCTGTTGGTGGAAATGTAAAGTATGTCAGGCAGGATTTGGGCACCAGTGTAATCAATGTAGTAAATTTTGATCCGGTTTCAAATACTTTTCAAAGCATGGTTTCTGAAAAGAATGCTCTTGATGTTCTTGCGTTTGATTTTGGTGTACTTTACAGAACAGGTTTCGAAAGTCTTAATATTGGTATGAGTGTAAGAAATTTTGCCAGGGAAGTAAAGTATAAACAGGAAGGATTTCAATTGCCTATAATATTTCAGATTGGAGCATCTTTTAATTTCGCTGATATTATGGATGTTGATAAAGATGAGCATTCTTTTTTATTAACTGTTGATGCAAATCACCCAAGAGATTATCCTGAACAGATTAATGTTGGAGTTGAATATACTTTTATGAATATACTTTCATTAAGAGGAGGATATTCTGCTCCTAATGATGAACGCGGTTTTAGTACAGGTGTTGGTCTTAAAAAAGATTTTGGTGGTGTAAACTTAGGTGTTGATTATGCCTATACACCATTCGGAGTGTTTAACAGCGTGCACAGGTTATCTTTAAATTTTGCATTTTTATAAAAAGTAAACCTAAATGAAAATTAGTTTGAGTAAAAAATGAAAAAAATAATTTATACTGCTTTTTTAAGTTTCTTATTAATTGCCTCCTTAACTTTTTTTAGCTGCGATGACGAGGTAACACCAAGTCTTTATGAAACTCTTCCTCCGGTAGGTGAATTACCGGTTAAAATGTTTTTTAATTTTGATGAAAATATTCATGGTCTTCCCTATGCAATTACTTGTCAAAACACAGATGAAGTTTATGTTTCCGTAGGTGGACTTGGTATTAAGAAAATTTTAAAAACACCAAAGGATTCCCTGGCTAGTTATGCTCCTAAAGGAGGGGAAACCTTCTTTAATTCTTTAACATTTGGTTCTGATGGAAATATTTATGCAGCGAGAAGAGTAAGAGGTATATTTCAAATAGCCGAGAATACTTCTCCGGCAGCATTTGTAGCTTCAGCACAAGGCCTTGAAGATAATATAAATGATGTTGAATTTGATAATTCAAAAAATATTTTATGGGCTGGCGGGAATACAGGTATTATTTATTCTGTATCTTTAAGCAAAACTGTAAACAGATTCTATAGTTCTATTGGTAATATTTCAGCAATCAAGCCTACACAGAATAATTTATACGTTGCAGCAAGAGATACTTCAAATAAAGAAATTATCTGGAGGTTTCCAATAATTTCTGCTGATAGTTTAGGCGATGCCGAAATGTTTTTTAATTTTAGTAATAGTGTCGATAGTTTAGCCAGGATCAATGATATTGCTGTAGCCGAAGATGGTGAAGTATTTGTTTTCACAGACACAGAAAAATATAATGTAATTTCTGTAAATTCCGATAAATCATTTAGGAAAGCATTTTACGGTTTGATAACAGGAAAAGTATATTCATTTACGTGGGGTACAGATAATTTTGCTTATTTTTCAAATGTTATAGGAGAAAAAAACTCTGATGTTTGGAAAATAAATATGGGGAAAAACAGAGCCCCTTAATTATCAAAAAAGATTTGCCCTAATGGAGAACACTAACATATAAATAAAAAAAGGAGATAACATGAAAAAAATTGTTTCTGTTGCGACGGTTCTATTGTTGCTTTTGGGCGTAAAGGTTAATGCCCAATGGGTGAACGAAGGAGCCTGGCCAAATGCGTCTTACCTGGGCCAAAATCATGCTATGGATGTAGATGGCGAAGGTAAGGTATGGGTATCTAACTATTCTTCTGATACAACGATCGGCGGTGCTTCTTATAGAACCATAAAAGTATTTAATCCCGATGGTTCACAAGCTTCGTTTTCTCCGATTATTGCTGTACAAGGTAATGGAATAAATGACTCACTAAAAGCTGCTACTCTTGGTATGAGAAGAGATCATAATGGGGATATGTTGCTTGTAACAGGTACAAGTACCGTTCAATACCTGTATCGCTTTAATCATCAAACCGGTGCTGCTATGAATAAAGTTGAAATTGGTTATGAAGGTTCTACACCTATTGCTCCAACTGTTGACGACCAGGGTAATATTTATATAGGTCCTGTATTCCCTGCATTTCCGATTAAAATATATGATGCAGATTTTAATTATATAGGCGATGCTGTTACATCAACTACCGGTTTCTCAAGAACCCTTCTTGTTTCAAGTGACGGACTAACACTTTATCATCCTGTTTATTCGACAAATACTATAATGATATATACAAGACCTGATGAATTCTCTGAGTTTGATTCAACAGGTGCTATAGTTGGTCCGGCTTGCGAGTCAATTGCCTGGAATCCGGCAACCGGTAAATTATGGTTTAGCGGCGGATCTTATTTCAACTTACCAACCGATCCAAAATATACTCCTAATACATGGTATGAATACGACTTTACAGCAAACGATGTTACTGATAGTTTAAAGTGGGAATTCACAACACCTCAAAGTCCTGATGAAAGACCAAGAGCAATTGCATTCAGTTTAGATGGAAAAACTGCATACATTGGCTGCTTTGGTCAGACCGGGTATCCATTAATCCAGAAAGTAGTTAACACAAGTGTTGATGTAAAACCAGATCCTAACACAACTGTTACCAATTATGATCTTTCACAGAACTATCCAAATCCATTCAACCCGACAACAGAAATTAAATTTACTGTTGCTAAAGAAGGATTTGTTACTTTGAAAGTGTATGATGTTCTTGGAAAAGAAGTTGCTAATCTTGTTAGCGAACAGATGCCTGCCGGTGCTTACACCGTAGATTTCAATGCATCTGATCTTTCATCCGGAACATACATCTATACTCTTTCTGTTAATGGTGTTTCTATTTCTAAGAAAATGATGCTCCTGAAATAAAGAGCTTCATTTTTTGTACAATTATCACGAGGCTCACTCAAGGGTGAGCCTCAGTTTTTTGATTAATGTCTGATATTAATAAAACAGGTAATGATGAAAAATTTTTTACTATTTACAACTCTCCTTTTTCTTTGTTTAACTATTTCTCTATACCCTCAGCATCCTAATCCTAAAGAAGAGTTAAGAGGTGTTTGGATAGCAGCATTAGGTATTGATTGGCCGTCTGCTCAGGGAACCACACCTACCGTAATTCAGAATCAGAAAAATCAATTAATAAATATTTTAGATTCACATAAGTCTTATGGTTTAAATTCAATCTTCTTACATATGCGTCCGATTTGTGATGCTCTGTATAAAAGTAATTATGAACCATGGTCCCACTATATTACAGGTACACAAGGTGTTCCTCCTTCTGATCCTGATTATGACCCGTTAAAATTCGCAATTGAAGAAGCACATAAAAGAGGAATGGAGTTGCATGCATGGTTAAATCCATACAGAGCAATGTCACCCGGTGGAAGCCCGACATCTGCAACACATGTTATTAATACTCATCCCGAATGGATATTAAGCTGCAGCGGAAGCCAGTATAAATTTTTAAATCCCGGTTTACCCCAGGTAAGAGAATATCTTGTTCAGGTTATTATGGATATTGTTACAAGGTATGATGTGGATGGAATTCACTTCGATGATTATTTCTATCCTTATACCGAATACGGACCATATAATGACGACGCAACATTTGCACAATATCCTAACGGGTTTACAGATAAAACTGCATGGAGAAAAAATAATGTAAATCTTCTTCTAAAGATGATTTATGATAGTATTAAAGCTGTGAAACCATGGGTTAAGTTCGGTATCAGTCCTTCCGGAAATCCATCTGTTAACCAGGGAATTTATTGCGATCCGGCAGCATGGCTTTCGGGAAGTTATACAGATACAACAGGAACATCACATTCAGGTGAACCTTATATTGATTACATACTTCCACAGCTTTACTGGCAGAGATATAATAATTTACTTCCTTTATGGGCTAATTCCGGTTTTCTTAATAACAGGCATTTATATGTTGGTCAGGCAGCCTATAGATATCCGGATTTCTCTCCTGATGAAGTATCCTGGGAAATCCAAACTAACCGGGAAAATGATTATGTTAAAGGTGGAGTTTTCTTTAGTTCAAAAAGTTTAACCCAAAATCTTGGCTATGGTGCCGATACTCTCAGATATAATTATTTTACAAGACCCTCAATCATTCCTAAAATGAATTGGATTGCAGGTGGTTCTGCACCTAATGCACCGACAAATTTAAGATTTGAACTTAACTCATCAACTGGTAAATATGAACTTCACTGGGATGCTCCTGTTCCTACTGAAGGTGGTGATACTGCATGGGCTTATGTTGTTTACAGATCGGAAAGTAATCCTCCAGATATAAATGATTCAACAAATATGTTTGGCATAACCGGTACAACATTTCTTACTTCAACGGATGCAAGATATTCTGTAACCAAAGGGAATAATTATGTTGTTACTGCTATTGACAGGTTATCAAATGAATCGTTACCAAGTAATACTGCAACATTAAGCGACCCAACATTAATACCTTCAGCACCGCAGCCTGTAAGTCCGGCTAATGGTGCAAATAATTTAGCTTTCAATACAACATTAAGCTGGACAGGTGATGATAAGAGTGAAAGATACGTTGTGCAGGTATCTAAAGACCCTGATTTTAATTCCGATATAGAATTATGGGTATGGGAATACAGGAATACACAAATTGCTTTCAGAAATATTGTTCCGGGGAATACATATTACTGGAGAGTTAAAGCATTTGGACAAGCAGGTGAAAGCGGTTATTCAGATGTATATAGTTTCAAATCAGGTATACCTGTTCCTCCGGTTCTTAATTCGCCGCCACATGCATCTTTGAATGTATCATTAACTCCTGATTTCAACTGGTTCAGTTCAGAGGGTGCGGAGTCTTACAGGTTCCAGCTTTCAACTAATATTCAGTTTGAAGCAGGAACAATACTTTACGATGAAACATTAACTGATACTACATTTTCTGTAACAACACCGCTGGCACCAAATAAAAATCACTGGTGGAGAGTTAGTGCCAAAAATTCAATTGGTCAAAGTACCTGGCCAACAGGTTTTGGTTTCAGAACAACAAACGAAACTTATGTTGAAAGAGAAGGTATTCCGACTGAATTTAGTTTAAGTCAGAATTATCCTAATCCTTTTAATCCTGTAACCGAAATTGAATTCTCAATTGCTGAACAGGGATTTGTGTCACTTAAAATTTACGATATGCTTGGAAGAGAAGTTGCAAGCTTAATTAATGAAGAATTGAGTATGGGCAATTATTCTGTAATGTTTGATGCATCAGGATTATCTTCAGGAACATATATCTATAATTTATTTGCTGGTGGAAAAAGATTCAGTAAGAAAATGGTACTGTTGAAATAATCTTCAGGATGAAGCTGTTTCAAAAATCTTTTGAGGCAGCTTCATCTTTTTCTTTTCAAGGGTTTAAATCATGACAAAATATCCTCTCTCACTTTTTATCTTATTTATATTCTTATCAGGTTGTTCATTATTAAAAGAAGTAACAGTATTTGAAAAATCTTCAGAGTTCAAAGAATATTTTGATAATACAAAACTAAATCTGCCTCTTCCTCCTGCTGCTAAAGTTGATACAATAATTGTTGATGAAAACCTTAAAAAAGTTGATATCTATTTCAACAGGGATTTTTCGAATATTCCTTACAGAAAGGAAAATGTTGAATATATATATTCTTCCGTAAAAAAATTTTATGGAGATAATTTTAATGAATATAAGTTCACATTAATTTCAATTGGAAAAAAAATAGAAGAGCTTATTCCAAATTTATATAGAGAGAATAAAAATGATTTTGATAAAAGCAGACTACCTGTTAAAAAAGAAAGACCTCTTCCTGTTATAAAAAATATCAGTAAACCTTATGAAGTAAAAAATGGGTTAGCAGAAAGAAATATTCTCGTTTGGCCGAGTCATGGCTGGTATTACAACAATAAAGCTGAAAGATGGATGTGGCAGAGGGCAAGATTATTCCAGGTTGTTGAAGACCTTGGTCCATTTTCTTATGTCATTCCTTATTTAGCTCCTATGCTTGAGAATGCAGGTGCAAATGTTTTTATTCCAAGAGAAAGAGATATCCAGACAAATGAAGAAATTGTTGATAATGAATCAGAAAATTATTATGAAAAAAGCGGAGAAAATGTGCAATGGACTGATGGTGAAGGTTTTGGTTTCGGAAAAGGAAATCCACCTTATCCTTCATGTGTAAATCCTTTTGAACTTGGGAAACACAGAATTACATATTCAGCTAATATTAAAACAACTGAAGCAGTCTGGGTCCCTGATATTCCCGAAACAGGTGAATATGCAGTTTACATCTCTTATCATTCTTCTCCTGAAAATGTTGAAGATGCTCATTACATAGTTAATCATGCAGGCAGTTCAACAGAATTTAAAGTTAACCAGACAATAGGAGGTGGTACCTGGTTATATCTTGGTAAGTTTAAATTTCAAAAAGGAAAGAACACTGAGAATGGAAGTGTAATTCTTTCAAACCAAAGTAAAGATGCTGGAAAGATTGTCTCGGCAGATGCTGTAAGATTTGGCGGAGGAATGGGAGTGATTGAACGGGGAGGCAATACAAGCAAACGCCCCAAGTTTGTTGAAGGTTCACGTTACTGGCTTCAGTTTACGGGTATGCCCGATACTCTTGTTTATAATCTTAACGGAGATTCTATCGATTATAATGATGATTACCAGAGCCGTGCTGAGTATGGAAATTATCTTTATGGTGCACCTTACGGACCAAACAGAAAAAGAGACGCAGAAGGATTAAAAATTCCTCTCGACCTTTCACTTGCATTTCATACAGATGCAGGAATAAAAGGTGGCGATTCAACTGTCGGTACTCTTTCTATTTATAGTATTAGAGATATTGATACGATGACTTACTTTCCTGATAATATATCAAGATTTGCCAACAGAGATTTTGCCGATATTGTGCAGACAGAAATTGTAAATGATATAAGAGCTAAATATGATTCTGCATGGAACAGGAGATGGCTATGGAATTCAAAATACAGCGAAGCTGCAAGACCAAATTTTCCTTCAATGCTTCTTGAGCTTCTTTCTCATCAGAATTTTACCGATACAAAATTTTCTCTCGACCCACGTTTCAGGTTTGATGTATCAAGAGCAATCTATAAAGGAATGTTGAAATTTTTGTCAGCTCAATATGGATTTGATTATGTTGTTCAGCCTTTGCCGGTAACACATTTCTCTGCAGAATTTATTAATGAAGCTGATGTAATTTTAAAATGGATACCGCAGGATGACCCTCTGGAAGAAACTGCAATTGCAGAAAAATATATTGTCTATATAAGAAAAGATGATGGTGGATTTGATAATGGTTTTATTGTGGATTCAAATTACGTAGTAATAAAAAATATTGAGCCGGGAGTTATTTATAGCTTTAAAGTATCTGCTTTAAATTCAGGCGGAGAAAGTTTTCCTTCAGAAATACTTTCGGTTTGCAAATTAAATAATGATAAAAAGCCGGTATTAATAGTAAATGGTTTTGACAGAATTTGCGGACCGGCATCTGTTCAAACAGAAACATTCACAGGATTCTTAAACAATATTGATGCAGGTGTTCCTGATAAATATGATTTAAGTTTTACGGGTGAGCAGTATAATTTTAATCCAAAATCAACCTGGGCAACTGATGATGACCCGGGACATGGTGCCAGCCATTCGGATTATGAAACAAAAATAATTGCAGGCAATACATTTGATTTTCCTTTTATTCATGGTAAATCATTAAAAGCAAATGATTACTCATTTGTTTCTTCAAGTGATGAAGCTGTTTGGGATAATATGATTAATATTTCAAAATATAATTTTATTGATTTGATTTTGGGTGAAGAAAAAGAAACTCACTGGCAGAAGTCTTTTGCTGATTCAGTTAATGGACTTCAGTTTAAAACTTTCCCAAAGAAATTTCAGAAAGTTATTACTGATTATTTAAAAGCAGGCGGGAATATTTTTATTTCCGGCTCTTATGTGGCAAGTGATCTTTTTACAAGTTCAACTTCAGATTCGGTTGATATACAATTTGCAAAAGACATTTTAAAATTCAGCAGAAGTAATGGTTATGCAGATAAACTTGGTGAAGTATATTCCGCCATTTCAAAATTCACAAGTGATACTTTGTCAATAAGCTATAATGTAGAATTGAATGACAGCATTTACGCAGTTGAAGCACCCGATGCACTTTATCCTTTTGGTGGAAGTGAAATAATTTTAAGATATTCTGAAAATAATTTATGTGCAGGTATTGGCTATAAAAGAAATTATGGAGTTGTAGTTACCGGGTTTCCTTTTGAGACCATACTTTCTGAAAGTAAAAGAAATGAATTAATGAAATTGATTATAGACTACTTAAATCAATAAAAAAACTTAAATCAAAAATCGTTAATCATTAATCCTAATTCGCAAATAAATAAATTTAAATCAATCCTATTCCGGGTTTATCATTAAGTACAAGTTTTCCATCTACTACTTTTACACCTTCATAAGGGTCATTTTTAATTAATAAATTTCCATCAAGGTCTGCCCAGTCAACCATTGGGGATAATTGTGCAGCAGCAGAAATTGCACAGGAAGTTTCGGTCATACAGCCAATCATTACTTTCATACCAAGCGAACGGGCAAGCAGTAACATTTTGTGTGCTTCTCTCATGCCGGTGCATTTCATTAGCTTAATATTAATCCCGTTGTAAACACCATAAGCTTTTATTACATCAGGTATGCGCTGAATTGATTCATCGGCAATAACGGGAAGAGGAGATTTTTCGGTTAACCAGGCAATATCATCAACCATTTCTTTTGGCATCGGCTGTTCAACAAACTCAACGTTCCTTTCACTTAACCAATTAATCATTTCGAGAGCATAATGTTTATCTTTCCATCCCTGGTTAACATCAACTGTAATAGGGGTATCGGTTACAGAACGGATTGTTTCAATCATCTCTTTATCTGTATCTCTTCCTAATTTCACTTTTAAAACTTTGTAAATCGATGCTTCTCTGGTTTTCTCCCTGACAACTTCAGGAGTATCAATTCCAATTGTAAAAGATGTATAAGGAGTTTTTTCTTTATCGAAACCCCAGATGGCATGCCATGGCTGGTTCATTAATTTACCGACAAGGTCATGCAAAGCAATATCAACTGATGCTTTTGCTGCTGTATTTTTTTCATCAATAGAATCAACATAATCCATAATCTTTTCAAGTTCAAAAGGATTATCAAACTGCTCAAGGTTTACTTTTGAAAGAAAAGCGGCTGCAGTTTCCTGTGATTCACCAAGATACGGCGGCATAGATGCTTCACCATATCCCTTTACTCCATCATACTCTATTTCTGTAAGCATAACGGGAGTTGTTGTGCGTGAGCTTGTTGCAATTGTAAAAACATGTTTTAACTCAAGGGTGTATGGTCTGAATGTAAGTTTCATTTTACCGCTTTTCATTTTTGTAAAAGAAAATAATTTTGGTGTATAACCCGATACTAGTGCAGAACCAGCCAACAAACTTCCGGTTTTTAGGAAGTCTCTTCTTTTTTGTTTCATAATAATCCTAAAGATTTTCTGTTAATTTTCTCAGTTCCATTGATTGTTTATAGAACTCCTGCAGATTTAATTCTCTCAGGAAAACCATACCACGCGCAGCTCTTACTCTTGGTACATCATGATTAAGGAAATAATCTTTACCCAGACAAGTTCTTATAACCTGGTACTGATGAACCTGTATTTTCTGAGCAAGGCGGCTGAATGGTCCGTCATATTCATAACTCGGGAAGCTTGCAGTTTTTTGTGAACCGTAGCTGCGCATAAATATATCATCAAGAATTGCCATCGAGTTAAGGCTTACAGGTACATAAATATTTGCTTCAGCAGGATGGAAACGATACCATACATTTCTGTACCCCCAAACTTTTATATCCGACCTTCCTGTTTCTTTTTCATAAAGCTTTAGCGCTTCTGTAATTGCCTGAAGAACTTTGTAATGGGTATCAGGACCGCTGCCTTCAGGGTCGAGAGCAACTGTTACAATAGTAGGATTAATTTTTTTCAAAAGCTGAAGCACAGGCATTACATCCCTGTTAACTTCAGGATTTTCAGTAAAGATTTCTCCCTTGTAAAATCCTAATCTAAGATGGCCTACACTTGAACAATTAAATCCGTAATAACCCCAGACAATTTCTTCCTCCCATTCTCTCAACATGCCTTTTAGTTTCTGAACATGAGGAATATCTTTTTTGCCCGGATACTGGGTAGAGAAATAATTTATAAGTTCATCAACCCTGTCTTCAAGATAATTAAGATTATCCTCTTCATATATCTCAATAATATTCCTCAGCATTCTTCTTGCGATAGCTTCCCTCTTAAGTGTTTTGCTTCTTGCAGCTATACCATCGAGATAAAGATTAACATCTCTGTTCTTTCCTTCAATAAAAGAAGGGGAGAAGTAATGGTCGGAAAATCTTGCTCTGAATTCATTTATTGTGAGATGATATTTTAAATCCTGCAGAAGCTCAAGCATATATGCATTAGTTACTGCATTAAATCCGCTTGTTAATGTTACAAAGTAATGTTTGTTTTTTGGACTCCTTACCAGGTGAGTTATGTAAGGAAGATAACCAAGCATAATATCATCATGGTGAGGAGCGGTATGAAGTATAACTTTATTTTCAATATCCTTCATACCTTTTTCAAATCTTTCCAGGATTGCATCATAAACTGATTTGCTTATTTCTTCATGAGATTGTCCGGATTTTTCAAGAATTAATTTCCCAAACCTGTCATTCTTATAATCATCTTCAGTTAATTCCAGAAGTGATTTATTTTTTTCAACGCATAAATTAATTATTGCACGTTCAATAGAATGGCGCGATAATTTTTCTTCCTTCTCTACATCTCTGTACCTTCTTTCAAGAAGCCTTATTGCAGCACCATTTGTTAAATAGAATCTTGCATTCTTTAATCTTTGAAGAACAGTAGCAGGATACTGGTTTGAAAAAGAATTTTCTATTGAATCTCTTACAATATTTGCTTTTGCTTCTCCTGCAGCAATAATAATTGCAACAGCATCTTTTTTATAGGTTATAGTTTCAAGTCCTATAGTAATTACAAGCCTGTTCCGTGCAATTTCAATTCCGCCAAGGTCTGATGAAGCAGCAGCCTGTGTTTCATAATTTGTTTGAATTAATCTTGTGGTTGAAAAATGATCGCTTCCTTTAATATTAAATCCAATGTGTCCGTCAGGACCGATACCACCAAGGAAGAAACCAATACCTCCCATTTCACGAATTTTTCTTTCATAGTTTGTGCAGAACTCATCTACAATTTCAATTGTTTCCTTCTGAAGTCTCTCCTGACGTGTGCTGGCATATCTTGTTCTTAAAGAAAGGTCAACAACTTTATCCGGGAAAATTTCATCGAGGGGAAGATTTTCTGCAGTTCCGATTTCATTAATATTAATAAACAGACTTAAATTTTTATCGAATCCGAGATTATTGAAATAATATTTTTGAATATAATAGTAAAAACTGTTATGCTGGTAAGAGTCAATAGGATAGAATTCATCTATCTGAACGAATCTTAATTTATTAAAAGAAGGTCTGTTCTTGTTATCTATTCCAACTTTTTTTAGTTCTTCCTGGATTTCATTAGTATCCCATTCTTTTACAATTCTTGATACCCACTTAATAAAATGTTCGGGAGTTTTGCCTGTTGGAAGAGAAACAACACCCTGCGGGTTTTGCTGAACCCATTCAATAAACCTTAAAGCTGTTAACTTACCAAGCTCAGGAAAGTTATCAACCTGTATTATTGGTATTTTTTCTGTCGGAGGATAGTAAAGTTCTCTGCCTGATTTTTCAAGATAATATTGTTCAACTTTTGATTGCATTTTTCGTCTCATAATAGATGTGCTAAATAAATAATCATCAAGTATTTAAATTTAGTAATAAATTGGTTTTAAAGGATATGTTTATTTTCTGTAAACAACTTTGCCGTTAACTATTGTTAAGAATAGTGTATTATCTTCATTTAAAATAATTATGTCGGCATCTTTTCCTTTTAAAATCTCACCTTTATTTAAGTTAAGTAGTTTTGCAGGATTTTTACTTGCAGAATTAATTGCTTCTTCAAGTGAGCAGCCTGTGAACTCTTTAAATTTAAAAACTATTTCAAGAAGGCTCATTGCTGAACCTATGAGTGTTCCATTTAGATAACGTGCAGCACCATTTTTTGATTCATATTCTCTGCCATTGTAAAAATATCTTCCTTCGGGAAGACCGATTGCCTGTATGCCATCTGTAATGCAAATGCATCTTTCCGGTCCTAAAATTTTATACAGCATATTAACTGTACTTGAATGAAGATGATGCCCGTCGCTTATTATCTGTGCTGTTATAAAATCATTTTCAAAAATAGCATTTAATGCAGTTGCATTACGGTGATGCAGACCTGTCATTGCGTTAAAGATATGAGTTACATGATTTATTCCTGCTTCAAATCCTTTTTTTGCTTCTTCATAATCAGCACTTGAATGAGCAAATGCAGGAACAACTCCATTCTTTTTTAATTCTTTTATTATCTCAAGATTGCCCGGCATTTCAGGAGCAATGGTCATCATACTTAAAGTGTAATCTGTAATTTCAAAAATTTCTTTTAATGCTTCTTTAGAAGAAGGATAGATACCTGTAGGATTAAGTGCTCCTTTTTTTTCAGGATTAATAAATGGTCCCTCAAGATGAAAACCTAAAAGGTTTGCTCCATCAACATTTTTATTTACAAACTCTCTTGCAATTTTTAAATGATGATTTTCTGTTTCAGGTTTTACAACAGTTGTACCAAGATATGAAGTTGTTCCCGTTTTTGCGAGAGTTTTTGCTATAGTAAGAAGAGCATCTTCAGTTCCATCAAGAACATCGGAACCGCCTGCACCCTGAATATGAACATCAATTAATCCCGGTGCGGCAATCTTTCCTTTAACATCAATTATTTCATCAGCAGATTTTAATAAACCTGATTTTTCAATGGAAGATATTTTTAAATCTTCAATAAGAATATCAACAAGATTTGATTTATCAGTTGAATTATAAAGTAAGCAGTTTTTTAGAAGTAAGGAATTTTGCATTTAGTCTTTTGCCGGAAAAACATAAAAAATATCAATTACAGTTTAAACAAAATTTTAAATTAAAACCTCAGTTAAACTCTGTGACATCTCTGTGTCTCTCAATGTATCCAAAAAGAGTCACAGAGATTCACAAATACAAATTAAACTCCTGCTATTCTTCTTTTATATTCTGCAAGAGCTTCTTCAAGTCTCTCTTTTGCATTTCCCACACCTGCATTATGAGATGGATGAATGTAAAGCTTTACACCTCTCTCTGCAAGAATTTCAGCCACAGTTGTAACAGTCATCCATACAGCAGTAACAAATGCCATTGTAGAGACAGGTCCTATCTTATCAACATGATTTTTTAGAGGAATAGATGCATCTTCAATTGGTGCGCAGGAATCAACAACAATATCTGCAATCTCAAAAATATTTTTACCTGATGAATGTCTTGTCTTCCTGCCGTTTGCAGCAGCAGCAGAACCAAATACAATTACTTTCATTCCTCTCTTTTTGGATTCGAGAGCGATATCAATATTAACATTGTTAATTCCTGAATGAGAAAATATCCACATACAATCTTTAGGATGAAAGTTATGTGCTTTCATTATCTCAACGCCGTAACCTTCAACCCTTTCCAGGAAAACAAACTGGTGAACACCCATTTGTCCTGTTATATTTGTAAAGAAAGTAAGAGGAAGTTCAACCATAGGATGAAAGCCTACAAATCCGCCAATCCTTGGATACATCTCTTCAATTGGTAAAGTAGCATGACCGCAGCCGAAGGTATGCACCCAATGTCCTGATTCAATAGTATCAGCCATTAATTCTGCGGCGGCTTTTATGTTATCCATCTGAGTCGATTCAATTTTATTCATTACATCTCTGGCATTCTTAAGCCATTGTTTAGCGAGTTCCATTTTTTATTTATCCCTTAATAATTAATTAAAATTAATTTTACCTGAACCTTTTTTAAGTCCGAGTGAAAAAACAAAAATCAGAAATATTACACATCCCATTAACACAAGAGGGAAGTTTGTAATACCGTACTCCTGAGAAATAATTCCTACCAGCCAGTTAATTGCAGTGTTGCCGATAAGTGCAATTGTTATTGCAAAACTGAAGGCTGTTCCTGTTAAATTTGGATAAAGCTCTCCAATATATCCCAATACAACCGGGAAGCCCGGAGCAAAACCGATTCCTAAAAGTGCAATTGCTATGTAAGCCGTGGTAAGACTAGTAGAGAAGAAAAGTAAAATTGCTCCTATAAGAATTAAAAGCTGACAACAGTATAAAACTAAGTATGGTTTAATTTTCTTAAGTAAAAATCCAAGAACTAATCTTGAAGACAATAAACCTGCATTAAGAATTGTTAATGCAAGGAGAGCATTTTGCGAAGAAATATTTTTTCCCTGTTCAAGATAGCTTGTTGTCCAGTTGTTTGTAATTCCTTCAATTGCACTTTCAAAAAAGAGAGCCATTGCAAGAAGAAACAAGAGTACATTAAAAAGCTTTGGAATTTCTTTTATAGGAAAACCTTGCGAATGTTTTGGTACAGGAAATTTTATTGCTAAGAAATAAATAACAGGCAGAACAATAAAATAACCTATAGCAGAAATTAAAGTTGAATAAGAAAATACATCCGAGAGTAAACCTATTAAGGCAGGCATACCCATTGCACCAATTCCAAAAAATACTCCTAAGAAACTGAGATTAGCTCCTTTGCCTTCTGAAGTAATATCTGAAACCAATGCATTGGTAGCACCGTTGATTATTCCTCCTCCAAATCCGATAAAGAAAAATGCTATCTGCAATGCAGTGTATGAATCTGTAAATGCAATAATTTCAAAAGCTATAAGAATGAGGAGTGAACTGATGATTAAAATTAATTTATATCCATACCTGTCAACTGATGGCCCGAATATTAATGAACCGGCAAGAATACCAAAAGGAAGAATAGCTGTAAGTGTACCGGCAGCAATTTCGGAAAGATTGTAGCTTTCCTTAATAAAAGTAAGAACAGTGCCCAGTGAGAGGAAAACCATTCCGAAGAGAAGCATTCCTATACAGGCGGCAGCAAAAACTAATTTACGATTGTACATCAAAGTTCAAGTTTAAGTTTATGTTTAAGTTCAGGAGAACTCTGGGGTTAACATTTTTGTAAGAAGTGCAAACCCTGAGTTTTTTAACATTCAAACATTCATCCATTCAATTATTCTGTTTTTGTTTTAATGCAAGATATCCTGCACCAAATAATCCGGCATCGCCTTCAAGCATTGAAGGCTCAAGCTTAACCTGGTTAATACTGATTGGCTGAGCCCATTTTTTTGCTTCAATAAAAATATCATTGAGGAATTTTACTGCAGGACCAAATACTCCTCCGCCGAAAATTATTTTTTCAGGATTAAAGAGTGATACAAGATTTGCAGTTGCCATTCCCCAGAATTCAACTGCCTGTTTAATTACTCTTTCAGCCAGCGGGTCATTCTGTTCATAAGCTTCAAAGATATCGTGAGCAGTAATATTATTTTCTTTTTTTATGTTAAGAATACCTTCATAGTTCAAATCTCTTTTAAGCATTTCCTTAGCAACTTTAGCAATACCTTCTCCCGAAGCATGATATTCAAAGCAACCGCATTGAACATATTTTTCCAAGAAGGGTCTGTTTAGTGCTAGCCAGCCGATTGCACCGGCAATGTCATTCGAGCCTCTCAGGATTTCACCATTGACTAAAATACCAGCGCCTATTCCTGTTCCGACAGCTAGAAAAATTGCGTCCTTACAATTTTTTGCAGCACCCTGCCATACTTCACCAAGAATATAGCAGGCTCTGTCGCTGTCAATATAAACTTTTGTTTTACTGCCGGTAATTTCTTTTATATCATCCAAGAGAGGGTAATCATCCCATCCGGGAATATTTGGCGCCCACACTCTTCCTGTTTTTGAGTAACTAATGCCGGGGACAGATATACCAATTGCTTCAACATCGTCAAAATTTGCTAGATATCTTTTAATTTCTTCCTTAATTAATTCTCCCACTTCTTTTCCTTTTCTTTTATCCAAAAGAAGATTTTCTTTAGTAATTATTTTACCATCATTACCAAAAACGGCACCCGCAAGCTTTGTTCCTCCAAGATCAAATCCGATAACAGACATAGTATTTACTTCCTGTTAAAAATAATTTCAGGTTCAATTTATTGTTTGGGGGGAAGAATAGTCAAGAATAAAATTCGCTGAAAAAATTGTTTGACTTTTAAAATAAAAAATGATATGAAGGACTTTAGAATTTTTTTGAAGCGAGATGCCCTGCCCCGAATAAACCGGCATTTGCACCTAATTCTGATTTTACAAACTGAACATTTTCAACCAGGAGAGGCTGTGCCCACTTCAAAGCTTCGGCTTTTATATTTTCGAGGAAGCGGAGGGCAGGCCCGAATAATGATCCGCCGAATATTATCATCTCAGGATTAAAAAGACTTATGAGATCTGCAACAGCAATTCCCCAGTACTCAATACAATTATTAATTACTTTAACGGCAACAGCATCTTTAAGATCGTATGCTCTGAAAACATCATCAATCGTAATATGATGAATATCTTTTGCTCCAAGTATTTTTGATTGGTGAGGGTTTTTAAGAAGATTTTCAACTACAGAATTCAGCAATCCTTTTCCCGATGCAAGATATTCAAGGCATCCTTTTGTTTTAAATTCATCTCTGAAAGGTTTTTCAACACAAAGCCATCCAACAGCACCAACCCCATCATTGTAGCCCTGCAGAATTCTTCCGTCAATCAGAACACCTGCACCAATACCACTTCCTACAGAAAAGTAAATTGCATTTCTTGTTTTTTTTGCTGCTCCTAACCACTTTTCACCAAGAATATCACATGTTCTTTTGCTGGCAATTTTAACTCTTATATTCTGTTCACTAAAAACTGCCATATCTTTTTTTAGAGGATAATTACTCCAGCCCGGAATGTTTGGTGCCCATACAGTTCCCGTTTTTGAATAATAAATTCCCGGTACAGCGATACCAACCGATTTAATTCTCATCGGAGTATTTTCAAATTTATTAAGAAGCTTTTTAATCTGGTTTTGAATAAGTAGACTGACAGCATTTCCTTCAAGATTTGTAAGATCAAATTTATCATGCTCAAGAACCTTACCTGTTTTCCCCAATGCTGCACAGGTTACGGCAGTACTCATTAAATCAACTGCTATAATTGCCATATTTTCCCCCGTAAATAAGGGTTAATGAGAAGTGAAAATAATTTCATAATAAATAAAAAAATTAAAAGCAAGAAATTTTTTTAGAAAAATTATACCTTGATAAAATTAACCACACTGAATAAATAACAATAGTAAAAATTTAATTATATAATTATTAAATGTCAGCTTTTGTTTTAATAGAACCGGGATTATTATGAAACCTTTTTACAAATCAGTTTCATTCCTTATAGCTTTATTTTCATTCATTTCTACCTCCTTTAACATAACTTTTGCGGCTAATGGTAAAATTGCCGGAAAAGTTACAGACGCTGAAACAGGAGAAGCACTTATCGGGGTAAATATTGTTATTACTCATTCTGTCCTTACCGATGGTTCGGAAGTACCACTTGATTATCCGATGGGTGCTTCTACTGATTTTGAAGGATACTATGCTATTTTAAATGTTCCTCCGGGAGTTTATAATCTTAGAGCAAGTCTTGTTGGATATAATACTGTTGTTCAGAAAGGAGTAACAGTAAATCTTGATAGAACAGTTGAAATTAATTTTCAGCTTTCCAGCACTGTTATTGAAGTTGAAGTTGTTACTGTTACTGCAGAACAGGAAATTGTTAAACCTGATGTATCGGGAACTCAGGAAATAATTAGTGTAGAAAGATTAGAGCAGCTTCCGGTTACCAGGGTTGATGAGTTTGTCGGTACACTTAAAGGTGTTGAAGTTGTAAGTGGTTCTCAGGGGCATGGCCTAAGTATAAGAGGGGGAGAAATCAGAGAAACAGATGTAAGACTTGATGGAATTTCATTGCAGGATCCCCGTTCTGAAAATTCTTACCTTGCTTTAAATTCAACTTCAATAAAAGAAATCCAGGTTCTTACAAGCGGTTTCCAGGCAAAGTATGGTGGTATAAGATCAGGACTTCTCAATGTAGTAACAAAAGAAGGGCAAAGAGAAAAATATACTCTTTCTATTAGAACAGATTTTACACCTGCAAATCAAAGAAGACATTTTGGTGTTAATCCATGGAGTGATGAATCCATGATTTACAAAGTATTTGCAGGTGAATATGCATTCCGGGGTATCAGAACAGCCGAAGACTCTGCTGCTGTACCACAGGAATTTCATTCATTCCGCGGCTGGGCTCATCCTCAAACCCAGGAAAGAGCACTAGATTCACTCCAGAAGCTTGAGCTCTGGAAACTTCAGCATCCCCAGTATGAATATGCAAACAAACCCGATTATTTTATTGAAGGTACAATTACAGGTCCGTTCCCGGGAGACTTTATTCCTGTCTTCGGTGAGTTTGCTTCAAGAACTACTTTTCTTTTAGGATTTAAATATGAAAACACACAGTTAGCTTTTCCAATCGGACCAAGAAATTATTACCAGGATATTAATGGTCAGATTAAATTAACTACCCGCTTATCCGGTAATATGAAGCTTTCTTTAAATACTCTTTATGCTGATATTAAATCGTCCAGCGGTGCAACAGTTGCTTCAAGTTATGGCGGTGCTCTTTTAGATGAAGCACAAAACTTCTCATATTTAAATGGTACAAGAGCATCAGTCAATCAGCAGGCAAGTTTAATTGGCGGGTTTAATCATAATCAATTGTTTAATAAAAGCAGGCTTCAGTTTTTTGATCAGAGATATATAATTGGCGGAGCTAAATTCACTCATACTTTTTCTGACCGTGCATTTTATGAAATAGATTTTCAGATGGGATATACTGATCAGGAATTAAAACCATTCTCTTATGATGGTTCCGATACAACAAAGATGGTTCATTTCTTTAGCGAAAGAGCAAACAGGTGGTATAGTTATCATATTCCTGACTATGGCAGTCCTAATGCTTCTACAAATTATGGTGCTGATGTTCTTAATACTTATAATATATATGGAGGACCTCAGCGTGCCGATTCATCTTATTCCTATGTATATCAGCTTAAAGGTGATTTAACTGCTCAGATTGGAAGTCATCATCAGATTGATGCAGGATTTTCGGCAAGATTCCAGGATCTTTTTATTTATGCGGGTACATGGTATCAATCGCAGCTTTCATTTACACCTGATACATGGCAGTATTACTCAGCTACACCGCTTGAACTCGGATTATACATTCAGGATAAACTTGAATTTGAAGGGATGATATTAAATGCCGGATTAAGGTTTGATTATTTAAACCCCATGAAAAAAAGTTATGAAGTAGGTTTTCCCCAGGATGCTGATTATGCAACTTTGTTTAATGAAATATATCAATCACTTCCTGGTGAAGCAGGCAGTTATGAAAGATGGGTTGCTTTCAGAGAATATTTTGATAACCCCCCGGGATGGCCTGAAGGTGAAGTAAAAATTCAAACAAAAATTTCTCCCCGTCTTGGTGTTGCTTTTCCCGTTACTGAATCAAGTAAATTATATTTCAACTATGGTCATTTTTATCAGAGACCTCCGGTTTCATTTATGTACAATCTTTACGTTGTGCAGGGCGGTGTTGCATTACCGGCACCTGGACTTGCTATGGCAAGAACTGTTTCTTATGAATTTGGTTATGAACAGATGTTCCTGAATGATTTCATTGTTAATGTTACAGCATATTACAAAGATGTAAGCAATAACCCTCTCGCCAGAACTTATGTTAATTATTATGAAGATAATATTGTCACAACATATCAGCCTGATGCATATAAAGACATCCGCGGTTTTGAAATCAGAGTTGAAAGACCTATTGGCAGATTTGTTACATTCAACGGAATGTATGATTATATGATTCAAACGACTGGAACAACCGGTCTTCATACAGTTTATGAGAACAGGCTGCTTGCAAGAGACAGTGAAATCAGGCATCCAAATATGTTTACAACTGAAGCTACACCAAGAGCTAATATTAATTTAAATCTTCACACTCCGAGAGAATTTGGACCTGAAGCATTTGGTATTCACTGGCTTGAGGAAATATATGCGAGTTTATTTTTTGAATGGAGAGATGGAGCAAGAATTCTGTTAAACCCGCAGGAACCTGATGAAAAGCTCCGCAATTATATTGATGCAGTTGACTGGTGGAATATTGATTTAAGAGCCGGCAAAGCTTTTAATACCTCATTCGGCAGTATCGAATTTGTTGTTACAATAAAAAATCTAACCAACAACAAATTTCTCAGCACTGGAAATATGACTAACAGCCAGTACGACAGATATAAAGAATCTCTCCGTACACCAAATGAAGGAGTGATTGCTACTGTTTCAGATATTAATAATACCAGGACTATCGAGTTTAAAGGAAATGATAAATGGGGAGAATTCCATGATCCTGGTAATATCACAGGTTCAAATAAACCGCATATTGATACCGGTTGGATGGAAGCTCCAATATTTTTAAATCCGAGAAGAATCATTCTCGGCTTAAGATTAAATTTTTAGAGAGTGTGAATTAAGAGGATGAATATGAAAAGTAATTTATTCAGGGTTCTTTTTTTAATCTTTATTATTCCTTTAGGATTTTTATATCCTCAGGGAAGAAATTATAATCCTCCAACTATGAATCTGGATGTTGGAAATTTTAACATGACATTTAAAAGAGTTATGGGAGATGGAGGAATGCAGTCTCAGTACAGCTGGAATCTTACTGGTTCTAATGCTGCTGAAACAGAACTTTTTTATTATCCTGCCGACAGATGGCAGTCAAATATGCTGTTTCAGATATTTAATCCTCTTTCTCTCGATGATAACGGAATAATCGATGAGAATGGTGTACAGAAACCTATGATCACAAGGGGGGATGCATTAACAAACTATGGTGTAACCGATTGGGCATCGGAAACCAGGAGATACCGCCCTCCGCATGTTGTTGTAGATGGTATCCCGCTTACACCTCCATATCTCTGGAATGTAAATCCAAATCTTGAATCAGATATAAAAATTGAATTTGAAGATGTGCTTCCACAATTTGGTATAAGAAGCCATGTTGAAGTATTTGCATTTAATGGTTCGGAACATGGTGATTATTTTATCTGGAAAGCTACTCATAAATTTACAGGTGAAATAAAGAGACCGCGTGACGCAGCAACTTCTTTAGATACCCTACCTGATCAGACTATAAGATTCTGGTGGCCTATAGCTTTTTCATTCGGACCAACAAAAGCCGGAGAACGTGAAGTACAGGGGGGTTTCTCGTTTGAGGGACAGGATGATCTCGATTCCTGGTTCAGATTCAAACCGCAGTATGTAACTAATGGAAGAGACTCGTTATACGTTGCTTATTATTATGATGCTGATGTTCCTCTTGTGCCTTCATATCCAAATGGTTCTACGGATGATGTTGGAGATCCCGACAGGGTAACTGGTTTTCTTCATTCAACACAAATTCCCGGTTATGCATTATTGCATGCAGACAAATCTGCATCAGACAGATCAAATGACTTTTCGCAGCCTTATTCATTACCTCATGCTACAATTATTAGTGACCTGTGGGGAAGAAGGGATGTTGGTTTAAAACTGACATATCGTGGAGACGATTCGAGAGGTCGTTTTCCTTTAGACCCGATAACTGCAGGTTTCTATACAGTGCCGCAAAAGGGACATATGAGATTTATTACAGTTGGTCCGTATGAACTTACTAAAAACAAACAGCAAAACAGGGTTGATTCAATAACATTTGTATATGCAGTTGGAGTTGGCGATATAGGATTTGCTGCAGCCGATTCAATAGGTAAACTTTGGTTTAATGGTGTAATATCAGATTCAGCAAAATTCGAAGCTATAATGAAGGGAAGAGATTCACTTGCAAATGTTCTGGATCGTGCTTATTGGGCATGGGATAGAATAAGCAAAGGGTTACCAGTCCCTGCCGCTCCGCCTTCTCCTGATCTTGAAGTTACATCAGGACCTGACTACATAACAGTTGAATGGAGTTATCCTTCACCTGATTATTTTAATGATGCATCAACCGGTGTAGACGACTGGTATGCATGGCGTGTTTACAGAAAACAGGGTGCTTTGCTGGTAAATGACCCGCTGGATGAAAAAACCCTCTCTAAATGGGAACTTATTTTTGAAACAACGGACAGAAATCAAACAGTCTTTATCGACAGTAATGTAGTAAGAGGATTAGATTATTACTATGCTGTAACTGCTGTTGATGATGGTTCACAGAATAACGGAATTTTCCCCGGACAAAAAATTGAAAGCAGCAGGTTTGTAAGTGTATCTAAAATTCCTGCTGTCCCTTATAAACCCGGTCTCAGTACCTTAGAAGAAAACCAGGTAAGAGTTGTTCCAAATCCTGCATCAACATACGCCCAGGGTGGTGCATTATCTTATGGTCATGGTGATAAAATTTCTTTCTTCAATCTTCCTTATAAATGTAAGCTTACAATTTTTACAGAAACCGGCGACATTGTAAAAGTAATTGAGCATGTTGGTACCGCAGATAATGAATGGGATCAACGGACAGACAGCAACCAGTTTGTAAGCAGCGGGATTTATATTCTTGCTATTACTGATGCAGAAGCACTTGATGGAACAAAACTGGAAAATCAATTCGTCAAATTTGTAATTATTCGTTAGGCAGGAGATAATATGTTAAAGAATATTATAAGTTTTCAGGAAAACAAAATGAAAATTATTTTCAATCTTCTCCTTTGTCTTATTCTTTTTTCATCTTATGGTTTTTCACAAATAGAGAAAAAAGCCCAGGCAGGTTTCAGATTTCTCGATAATCCTGTCTCTGCCGAAGTTGTGGGGAGAGGTTTGGTAGGGATAGTTAATACTTATAACTCAAATGCAATTTTCTGGAATCCTTCTCTTCTTGCTTTTTCTGAAAATGATTATGATTTAAGTATTAATCATACAAGAGGAATTGCAGATATAAATTATAATGCAGCTGCAGCATCCATAAATCTTTTTGATATCGGAAAGCTTGGCTTTAGTTTACTTATGATGGATTACGGAACTTTTTATTCTACAGTAAGAATTGGCGAACAGGGTTATATGGATATGGGAACATTTTCTCCCACATCTTTTGCTTTTGGTACTGCATTCTCCCAGCAAATAAGTAATCGTTTTTCTTACGGAGTTCATGTAAAATATGCACGACAAAATCTTGGCGAAGCTTATGTTATACCACGCGGTGATTCTGTATTAAGTAAAAAAGAATATGAACTTGATGCTTTTGCAATTGATGTAGGTGCTTATTACGATTTTCTTTACAGCGGAATAAAATTCGGTGCAGTAATTCAAAATATTTCACGCGAATTGAAATATGAAATTGAACAATTCCCTCTTCCTTTTTCAGTCAGCTTTGGTGCTTCAATAGACCCGATAGATTTATTTTTTGAAAAGGATCCCCTCCATAGTTTTGTTTTAAGTTTTGAATCAAAGCATCCGAGAGATTTTGGTGAAAAAGTGAAGTTCGGAGCTGAGTATCAGTTTTCAGATTTCTTTACTGCACGTGCAGGTTATATTACAAATTATGATGAAAGAAACTGGACTGCAGGAGTTGGCTTTAAACAGAAGTTATCAGATTTCCCTGTAAGAATTGATTATGCTTTTCAACCATTTGGAATCCTTGGTGATATTCACTTTATTTCAATTGGAGTTGGTTATTAATTACAATTTTTTACTGATTAAATAACATTAATTTCATTATTCCTCAGAAATTTTCTGGGGAATTTTATTTTAATTAAATCTGCTTATGAAAACTTTTATTTACACTCTGCTGCTTACATCACTAACGTTCTCACAAAGTTCGGTAATCAGAATCAATCAGCTTGGTTATCTTGAAAAGTCAATTAAAGTTGCGGTTCTATTAAGTAAAGATAACCTCAGCATAAATTCATTTGAACTGATTGATGCGCAATCAGGAAATTCCGTTTTTAAAGGAGAACCTGTTTCTTTTGGTCAATATGGAAATTTTGAATCAACATACAGATTGAATTTTTCTGAATATCAAACTCCCGGTATTTATTATGTCCAGGCAGGGGATATAAAATCACCTGAGTTTGAAATTTCAGATAAAGTTTATAACGGAACTGCTGATTTCATTTTAAATTATATGCGCCAGCAGAGATGCGGTTATAATCCTTTACTTAAAGATAGCTGCCATACTGAAGATGGATATATTGTTGATCATCCTGAATTAACAGGTGAACATATTGATGTAACAGGCGGCTGGCATGATGCAAGCGATTATCTTCAGTATCTAACCACTTCTGCAAACGCAACATACCAGATGTTATTTGCATACTGGAAAAATCCTGAAATCTTTACAGATAAACATAATGCAGATGGTACTGAAGGTTCTAATGGAATTCCCGATATTCTTGATGAAGCAAAATGGGGATTGGATTGGCTTGTTAAGATGAATCCCGATAGCGGTTTTATGTTTAACCAGATTGCTGATGACCGCGACCACCAGGGCTTCAGACTCCCAAACCAGGATTCTGTAGATTATGGAAAAGGTTTTGAAAGGCCTGTTTATTTTATAACAGGGAAACAACAAGGAGTTTGTAAACATAAAAACAGAACAACAGGTGTTTCTTCTTCTGCCGCAAAGTTTGCTTCTGCATTTGCTTTTGGTTATTTACTTCTTAATAAATACTATCCTGAATTTTGCAAGCCGTTATTAGATAAAGCTATAGATGCTGATGAATTTGCAAAAACAGATTTAGGTGTTTGCCAGACAGCATCCTGCCTTTCACCATATTTTTATGAAGAAGATAATTATGTTGATGACCTTGAGCTTGCTGCCATTCAATTATTCAGAAGTACCGGTGATTCATCCTATCTTAAAGAAGCAATTGAATGGGGAAAGATTGAACCTCATACACCTTGGATGGGTGCAGATACTGCAAGGCATTATCAATGGTATCCCTTTGTAAACCTTGGACATTATTATCTTTCATCTTCAGAGGATGAATCAGTTTCAAAATTATTTAAGAATTATTATAGAATAGGTCTAGAAAAAATTTATAAGAGAGGAGAGAAAAATCCTTTCCTTTTTGGTGTACCTTTTATCTGGTGTTCAAATAATCTTGTAAGTGCTGCTCTTACACAGCTTCGCCTTTATAATGAAGTTACCGGTGATGAAAAATATCTTGAGATGGAAGCATCTTTAAGAGACTGGCTGTTCGGATGCAACCCATGGGGCACAAGCATGATTATCGGTCTCCCTAAGGATGGCGACTATCCCGACGACCCACATTCAGCTTTTACTGCTTTGCACAATTTAAGTATTGACGGCGGGTTGGTAGATGGTCCTGTTTATTCAACAATTTATGGAAATCTTATAGGCATTACTCTTTATAATGGTGATGAATATGAAGAGTACCAGCCTGGTCCTGCTGTTTATCATGATGATTATGGAGATTATTCAACAAATGAACCGACGATGGATGGTACGGCGTCACTTTCATATTATCTTTCATCTTTGGAGAAACTTGGCAGGAGAAGCAGATAAAAATTTTTTTTGAAAATATATGGTAAAGACAATTATGAAAATATTATATCTATTATTATTGGCGGTTACGCTTGCATATAGTTTAACATTCTCTCAAAATTATGTTGCAGGTTATTATCCTAACTGGCTTTTAGGAACATTGCCTCCTCAAAATATAAAATATGAAAACCTTACACATGTAATTCATGCATTTGCCTGGCCTACAAGTTCAGGTAGTATTGAGATGTATTCGGGAATGCCTTCATCGCAATTAATACAATCTGTGCATAATGCAGGTAAAAAAATTGTATTGGCTTTTGGAGGCTGGGGACAAAGTGCAGGGTTTGCACCAATGGCTGCCGATTCTACCGCACGTGCAAATTTTATTAATAATGTTGTGCAGCTTTTTCATCAACATGGTTATGATGGAATTGACCTGGATTGGGAATATCCTTCCAATGTAACTGAAGGGAAAAACCTTACTAAACTTGTAAAAGAATTGCGTGAAAGATTTGATATTGAAAATCCTGAATGGACAATCTCAATGGCTGTCGGTGCAGGAAGCTGGTCAGGGCAATATATCGAATACCAGATTCTGAAAGATTATGTAGAATGGATTGGAGTTATGACATATGATTTTCATGGATCGTGGACTTCACACGCCGGACACAATTCTCCTTTATATCACCCTTCAAATTGTCCCGATGGTTCATGCGATTCGGGAGTTAAATATTTAATTAATACAAGGCAGGTTCCTAAAAATAAAGTGTTAATGGGTATTCCTTTTTACGGAAGAGAATTTAATGCTTCCGGTCTATACCAACCGAGAACCGGTAATACAGCAGACCTTTCTTATAATGCAACTCTAACCAGAATAAATAGCGGCACCTGGGAATATTACTGGGATGATTTCTCCAGGGTACCATATCTTCTGAACAATGAACATACAAAATTTGTTACATATGAAAGTCCGCAATCCATTGTAGAAAAGTGCAGTTATGCATTGAGCAATGGTTTAAAAGGTGTAATGATGTGGGCTTTGGGTCAGGATGTGGTTGGTGGTGATCAGCCTTTACTTGAAGCAGTAGGCAGAGGGATGGGACTTGTTACATCTGTTGAAACTTCAGAACAAACTGTTTTAGATTTTTATTTATTTGAAAATTATCCTAACCCGTTTAATCCATCAACAAATATAAAATTTTTAGTACCTGAAACTTCTTTTGTAACTCTTACTGTATATGATGTTTTAGGAAGAGAAGTTGCAGTACTTGTTAACGAAATTAAACCTGCCGGGACTTATGAAGTAACATTTGATGCTACATCATTAAGCAGCGGTGTTTATACGTATGTTTTATCTTCTGAAAATTTTTTCCAGAGTAAAAAAATGCTGCTCTTAAAATAGTTTTAAGTTTAAAAAGAATTAACGAACTTAAACCCGTTATTTCTGATATTAAATAATCTTATCGGGATATGCACTTTTTAAACAGCCTGTCTTTTTTATTTAAACAATCCTATAAAATTCCGCAGGGAACCAGATGACAAACATTAATTGGCTGGATATAACAGTTATTATACTTTTCTTCATTGTAATATTTGGAATAGCTGCTTATTACACAAGAAAAGCAGGCAGAAGTACAGGGGATTTTTTCTTATCCGGCAGAAATATACCCCGGTATATAGCAGGAACAGCAATGGTTGCAACTACATTCGCTGCCGACACTCCCCTTGCAGTTACAGAACTTGTAGCTTTAAATGGAATTGCAGGAAACTGGCTCTGGTGGAATATGGCTATCGGAGCAGTGCTTACTGTATTCTTCTTTGCAAAGTTATGGCGGCGTGCTGAGATAATGACAGATGTTGAATTTGTGGAACTCCGCTATTCGGGAAAACCCGCTGCAGCATTAAGAGGCTTCAGAGCATTGTACCTCGGCTTGGTTATGAATGCAATTGTAATGGGCTGGGTTAACCGTGCAATCGAGATAATTTTTCATGTAATATTTCCAGGTGTGGATGCATTTCTTCTTGTTGTTATTACGGCTGCCATTATTGCTGTTTATGCTTCTGCATCAGGACTTTTGGGTACTGCCAGAACAGACAGCTTTCAATTTGTTTTTGCAATGGCAGGATGCATTATACTTGCAATAATAGTTATCAATCTTCCTGAAATAGGAGGAATGAGTGAACTAAAAGAAAAACTGGCACCTCAGGTTACAAATTTTTTACCTGTAGTTGGTGATGTTCCTGCTGAAGGAATTTCTGCCGGAGTTCTTGCAATTCCATTAGGTGCATTTCTAGCATTTGTTTTGCTTCAATGGTGGTCGAGCTGGTATCCGGGTGCAGACCCGGGCGGCGGAGGTTACATTGCCCAGAGAATGATGTCTGCAAAAGATGAGAAGCATAGTTTGTTTGCAACACTTTGGTTTACAATTGCACATTATACACTTCGTCCCTGGCCATGGATAATTGTTGCATTAGCTGCACTTATCCTTTTGCCAAGAGCAGAAAATACAGAAGAGATAAAAAAAGAAAATCCGGTTTTGTTTGAACGAGTTGAAGAAGCATACAATAACCGGGAACTTTTATCTTCGGAAGATGAAATTTATAAGTCAGCAGAATTTTTGGAAATGTATGAGAAATATGAAAACACTGTTAATCCCGGTGTTATGTATCCAAAGCTGATGATAAAATATCTTCCTGCAGGATTTTTAGGATTGTTGATTGCTGTTTTTCTTGCTGCATATATGTCAACTATGGCTTCACAGTTAAACTGGGGTACTTCTTATCTTATTAATGATTTTTACAGAAGATTTATAAAAAAGGATGCTGATGAAAAACATTATGTTTTAGTTTCACGTATTGCTTTAATACTTCTTACTTTCTTTTCTCTTCTTGTTACTAAATATTTTCTAACGACAGTTTCTGGTGCATGGATATTTATTATAAATGCAAGTGCAGGATTGGGGCTTGTACTAATTCTCCGATGGTATTGGTGGAGAATAAATGCATGGTCTGAAATATCTGCAATGATTGCTCCCCTTATTATCTATCCAATTGCAGTTTACAGCTTTGGGTTGGAATCACCAATTACCCTGTATCCGATTGTTTTTGGAACAACTATAGTCTGGCTGATTGTAACTTATCTTACAAAACCTGTTGATGAAGAAAAATTAATTGAATTTTATAAACGTACACATCCCGGCGGACCAGGCTGGAAAAAATTCCGTACACTACTTCCGGATGTTCCTTATGATAAAGGTTTGGGAAGATTGTTTATTAACTGGCTTATGGGAGTTGTATTGATATACACATTTTTATTCGGTACGGGCAATATAATTTTTGGTGAATATCTCACCGGCATACTATTATTAATTACAGCTTTAATAGCAGCATATATAATTTACTATAACACAAACAAATCAAATAAAACTGTTTATACATAATTCGGAAAAGGCTTGGAAATGTTCAGTATTCAAAAAAATAAAATCTTATTCAACTTTTCTTTTTTAATTCTAATTCTGATGATTTCATCATGCGGTACAACATCATTAATTAATAATTCAAATGATGTGCAGGGTTCATTAGATAATATTATTCCAAAACCTGTTTCAGTAATAAAATCGGAAGGGAAATTTATTTTTGATTATGATTCGGATATTTATGTTGATAAGGGTAACCCTGAGATTGCTTTAATAGCTCAATATCTTGCAGAAAAATTAAAACCATCAACCGGTTATAATATTTTTGTTATACCTGCAGAAAAAATTCCTGATGGAAATATCTATTTAACAACGAAAAATGCAGATCAATCCTTAGGTGAAGAAGGTTATGAAATAATAATTACAGAAAATCTTTTGACACTTAAAGCTTATAAACCCGCCGGGTTATTCAGAGGCGTTCAGACAATAAGACAAATTTTTTCTCCATTGATAGATAGTCGGTCACCTCAAAATATTGTTTGGGAAATTCCAACCGGAGTAATAAGAGATTATCCTCGTTTTGAATGGCGTGGTGTAATGCTTGATGTAGCAAGACATTTCTTTACAGTTGAAGATGTTAAAAGATATATTGATTTGGTTGCATATTACAAAATAAACCGTTTTCATATTCATCTTGCGGATGACCAGGGGTGGAGAATTTTAATTAATTCATGGCCTAATCTTGCTGTATACGGCGGTAGTACAGAAGTAGGAGGCGGTGAGGGCGGTTATTATACTCAATCGGAATATGCAGAGATTGTAAAGTATGCTTCAGAAAGATATATAACTATTGTACCTGAAATTGATATGCCCGGGCATACAAATGCCGCACTTGCATCTTATCGAGAATTAAACAAAGATGGAATTGCTCCTCCTCTATATACAGGAATACAGGTTGGATTAAGTGCTCTTGATGTAAGAAAGGAATTAACCTATAAATTTATTGATGATGTTATAAGAGAACTTGCAGCTCTCACTCCCGGAGAATATATACATGTTGGGGGTGATGAAGCTCCGAAAGTTGATTCTGCAGATTATCATTACTTTGTTGGCAGAGTCCAGGAAATTGTTAACTCGCATGGAAAAAAGATGGTTGGCTGGGATGAAATTTCCATTGCAGATTTGGCTCCTACAACATTAGTACAGCATTGGAGGAATAAACTGATAAAGCATGCATTAGAACAGAATGTAAAAGTTATAATGTCTCCCTGTTCTCGTATGTATATGGATATGAAATATGATTCAACTATACATCTTGGTTTAAGCTGGGCAGGTTATATTGAAGTTCAGCATGGTTATGATTGGGACCCTACCGCATTCACAGAAGGAATAACTGAAGAAAATATAATTGGTATTGAAGCTCCTCTTTGGGCTGAAACAATAACCACTATTGATGATATTGAATTTCTTGCTTTTCCGAGACTTCCCGGTTATGCAGAGATGGGCTGGACTCCGGCTTCTTTAAGGAATTGGGAAGAGTATAAAGAACGTCTTGCGTATCACAGTATCAGATGGAGAGGAATGGATATTAATTTTTATCCATCAAAACAAATTAACTGGCGGTAGTTTGAGTTAAATCAAGTTCATTAATAAATATTATTCTTTTCTTTCCTTCTTATAAAAGAAGAGGAAAGAATGGAAAAATTTTTCGGTGCATTAAAAGAGTATGATTATATTGCTCTCTTTCTGCTAAGATTAGTTATGGGGTTAATGTTTATTTACAGCGGCTTCCGGAAAACTAAAGATGTAAAAAGTTTTAGTGAAAAGAATGATATCTCACATACATTGGGTTATATTGTTGTAACATGTGAGATTACTGCAGGAGTTGGTCTTGTATTCGGAATCTTTACACAAATTGCTGCATTAATAGTAATGGGTTTAATGACAGGTACAATGTCTAAACATATTTTTCAATGGAAGAGTCCATACTGGGCAGCAGAAGGCGGCTGGGAATATGATTTAATCTGGTTCTTGATAGCTTTTACAATTCTTTTAACAGGCGGGGGCAGAATAGCTCTTTATCATTTATGACAAAACAGAATTTCAAATTAACACTTTTATTCTATAAAATCATTTAAGTTTAAAGTTTTTGCAGAATCAATAAGTAAAGTGTGAAATAGATCAAGTATTATATATCATATCTACAGACTTTATTTAGTTTAACCTATCTTAAAAAGAATATTTTAATCCTCTTTATTATGAATAAATAATGGAACAAAATACTATCTGGCCTTTACTTGTTTATGCAGCAGCATCTTTTCTTCTTGTAGGAATAATGCTTGGGTTATCATACCTGCTTGGTCAAAGACATAAAGAGAAAGAAACTCATGAGATTTATGAATCTGGAATAATGGTTACTGATTCTGCCCGCTTACGATTCTCAATTCACTTTTATGTTGTGGCGATGTTCTTTGTAATCTTTGACCTTGAAGCTGTTTTTATAATCGCATGGGCAGTTGGCTTTAAAGAATTAGGATGGGGGGGATATATAGCAGCATCCGTGTTTATTGCAATACTGGTTGCAGTTCTTATTTATGAATGGCGTATCGGTGCTCTTGATTTTGGTGCAAGCGGTAAAAGAATATTAAAGGCAAGAAAGAAACTGATTAGCAACAAATAACAATTTTTAATTTCTAATTTATAATTTTGAATTGAAATGAAATGGTGGTTAACAAAAACTGATTCATCAGAATTACCGTTAAAGGGAACAGGCTCAATTGAAGAGGCAGTACAGCAGAGCGTTGTTTTATCAAGACTGCAGGATCTCATTGCCTGGGGAAGAAAAAATTCAATGTGGCCTTTTAACTTTGGACTTTCATGCTGTTATGTTGAAATGGCTACATCACTCACAAGCAGGTATGATTTAGCACGCTTTGGTGCAGAGGTAATAAGAGGAACGCCGCGCGAAGCTGATGTTATGATTATAGCAGGAACTGTATTTATTAAAATGGCTCCTGTAATTAAAAGATTATACCAGCAAATGATGGAACCAAGATGGGTAATATCAATGGGTTCCTGTGCAAATTCAGGGGGAATGTTTGATGTTTACAGCGTTGTTCAGGGAGTTGATAAATTTCTTCCCGTTGATGTTTATGTCCCCGGCTGTCCTCCAAGACCCGATGCTTTTATGGAAGGTTTGATTTTACTTGCTGATTCCGTTGGAAAAGAAAAAAGACCATTAAGCTGGTTTATAGGTCCGCAGGGTGTTCAGAAAGGTTCCCGTCCATCTATGAAAGAATTAAAACGCGAACAAAGAGTTAAGACAACTATTTTAAAACCTCAATCAGAGATTTAATGAATGATTGAAACTATTACTGTATTTGAAGAATTAAAGCAAAGGTTTAATGACAATATCATTTACTTCCAGGAAACTAAAGATAATATTCCTACAATATGGGTGAATAGGAATTCAGTAGTACCGGTTCTTAATTATCTTAAAAATGAAATTATCCTTCCTTATAAAATGCTTTATGATCTCACTGCAATTGATGAAAGAACATCAAGAACAAGAAATGGTTTTCCGGAAAATGATTTTACAATTGTATATCATCTTCTTTCTTTTGAAAGAAATGAAGATATAAGAATTAAAGTTCCTTTAAAAGATGAAGACCTGAACATACCAACAATAACTCATTTGTGGAAAAATGCAGCATGGTACGAAAGAGAAGTGTATGATATGTTTGGTGTAAAGTTCGAAGGTCATAAATATCTCAGAAGAATATTAATGCCTCTTACATGGGAGGGACATCCTTTAAGAAAAGAACATCCTGCCCGTGCAACTGAAATGGGTCCTTTTGTTCTTACTGAAGAGAAGCAGGAGAAAGAGCAGCAGATATATCAATTTAAACCTGAAGACTGGGGAATGGAAAGAGAAAGTGAAGACACTGATTTTATGTTTCTGAATCTAGGCCCACAGCATCCAGGCACACATGGAGTTATAAGATTAGTGCTTCAGCTTGATGGTGAAGATATTGTTGATGTTGTTCCCGAAATTGGCTTTCATCACCGTGCACAGGAAAAAATGGGAGAAAGACAAACCTGGCATACATACATTCCTTACACTGACAGAGTCGATTATCTCGGTGGTGTAATGAATAATCTTGCATACTGCCTTTCAGTAGAAAAACTTGCCGGCATTGAAGTCCCTGACAGAGCAAAAGTAATAAGAATTATGCTTTGTGAACTTTTCAGAATTTCCAGTCATCTTGTATGGTATGGTACTTTTGCACAGGATGTTGGTCAGTTGTCTCCCGTATTTTATATGTTCTCTGATAGGGAAAGAATATTTGATATTATTGCTGCAATCTGCGGCGATAGAATGCATCCTAACTGGTTCCGAATAGGAGGTATAGCGGATGATCTTCCTAACGGATGGGAAAAACTTGTAAATGATTTTATCTCTTACTTTCCTAAAAGATTAAATGAATATGATAAACTTGTAATGGGCAACAGGATTTTTAAAGCCCGTACAATTGGAATTGGTTCTTTTACAATTGAAGAAGCAATTGAGTGGGGAGTAACAGGACCAATGTTAAGAGCTTGCGGATTTGAATGGGATATGAGAAAAAAAAGACCATACTCAGGTTATGACCGGTTTGATTTTGAAATTCCTGTTGCAAATAACGGCGATGCTTATGACAGGGCAGTTGTAAGAATTGAAGAAATGAGACAAAGTCTTCGCATTATTGAGCAATGTGTAAAAAATATGCCTGCAGGACCTTATATGTCTGATCATCCGCAGGCAACTCCTCCGATAAAAAAGGAAACAATGAAAGATATTGAAACACTTATTACACATTTTCTTAATGTTAGCTGGGGTCCGGTTATACCGCCGGGAGAAGCAATAGTAAGTATAGAAGCAACCAAGGGGTTAAATGGTTATTACCTGTTAAGTGATGGCAGTACAACCCCTTACAGATTAAGAATAAGAACACCATCCTTTCCGCATATTCAGATGGTGCCTTATATCAGCAGAGGACATACTGTTGCCGATCTTCTTTCAATTTTAGGAAGTATTGATTTTGTATTAGCTGATTTAGACAGATAAATGAAATTCAAATTAAAATTTAAATAACATGCTTACACCTGAAGAAATAAAAGAGATTGATGAACATATAAAAGAATATCCTTACAAAAGAGCAGCATGCATTGAAGCTTTAAAAGTTGTTCAGGAAAAACGTAGATGGATTTCTGATGAAAGTCTAAAGGATATTGCGGATTATCTTGAAATGACCGTAGATGAACTGGATAGTGTAGCAACTTTTTATAACCTTGTTTTCAGAAGACCTGTCGGACGGCATGTTATACTTATGTGTGATTCGGTAAGCTGTTATATAATGGGATATGAAAAAATTCAAAAATATCTTAATGAAAAATTAAAAATAAATTTCGGCGAGACAACTGAAGATGATCGTTTTACTCTTCTTACTATTCCTTGTCTCGGTACATGTGATTATTCACCTGCATTAATGATTGATCATGATCTTCACAGAGATTTAACTGAAGAAAAATTAGATAATATTCTTGAACAGTATAAATAGTACAGTTTCATTTTATAAATGGAAAAACCTTTAACTCAACATATAAATAAAGAGAGAGAATTTTTTAGTCTGAAAGAATATGAAAAAACTGGAGGCTATCTTGCTCTTAAGAAAGCATTAAAAGAAATGACTCCTAAAGATGTTCAGCAGGTTGTTAAAGATTCTCAATTAAAAGGAAGAGGAGGTGCAGGTTTTTCAACGGGAATGAAATGGAGCTTCGTTCCAATGGATGTTGAAACAGATAAGTATTTAATTGCCAATGCAGATGAGATGGAACCGGGAACATTTAAAGACAGGCTGCTGCTTGAAGGTAATCCGCATCAATTAATTGAAGGAATGATAATAAGTGCTTATGCAATCGGAGCAAATAAATCATATATATTTTTAAGATGGGCATATAAATCTGCAGCAAAAATTATTACAAGAGCATTAAACGAAGCATATGATGCCGGCTATCTCGGAAAAAATATTTTGGGAACTGATTTCTCCTTAAACTTAAGTCTTCATACAAGTGTAGGCAGATATATGTGCGGTGAAGAAACGGGACTGCTTAATGCACTTGAAGGTAAACGTGCAACACCAAGAGCTAAACCTCCTTTCCCGCAGGCAAGCGGATTATTTGGTAAACCCACTATTGTTAATAATGTTGAAACCCTTAGCTGCGTTCCTCACATAATTAATAATGGTGCACAATGGTTTATTGATTTAAGTGTTACAGGTGAAGGTGGTACAAAACTTTACGGTGCAAGCGGCAGAGTAAAAAAGCCCGGAATATGGGAATTGCCTCTTGGCACAACAATGAGAGAAATTATTGAAGAACATGCCGGTGGTATGCGGAACGGTTATAAATTCCGTGCAGCTTTGCCCGGCGGTGCATCAACAGATTTTCTTGTGGAAGAACATCTCGATGTTAAAATGGATTTTCAGAATGTAATGAAAGCTGGAAGCCGACTAGGTACAGGAACTATAATTATTCTCGATGATAAAGTTTGTCCGGTTGGTGTAGTAAAAAACCTGGAACATTTTTTTGCACAGGAATCCTGCGGATGGTGTACGCCATGCCGTGATGGTCTTCCCTGGGTAGAAAGAATTCTCGGTTCAATTGAGGATGGTGATGGTCAAATGAAAGATCTTGAACTGCTTGAAATGCATTCCAAGTTGTTAGGACCCGGAAATACTTTTTGCGCTTTAGCCCCCGGTGCGGTAGAACCTTTGCAAAGTGCACTTAAATATTTCAGAGAAGATTTTGAAAAACATATTAATGAAAAAAAATGTCCCTGGAGATAATAATTGCCTAAAATTTTTATTGATAATAAGGAATACGAAGTAAAGGATAAACAGAATCTTCTGGAAGCGTGCCTTTCTTTAAAGCTCGATCTTCCTTATTTCTGCTGGCATCCTGCAATGGATTCAGTAGGTGCATGCAGGCAATGTGCAATTACAAAATACAGAGATGAAAGTGATACCAAAGGTAAAATTTTTATGGCTTGCATGGAGCCTGTCGTTGATGGTATGAGGGTTTCAATTAATGATGAACAATCAAGAGATTTCAGAAAGCATGTTATTGAATGGCTGATGACTAATCACCCGCATGATTGTCCTGTATGTGATGAGGGTGGTGAATGTCATCTTCAGGATATGACTGTTATGACAGGACATACCTACAGAAACCATCGTTATAAAAAAAGAACTTATCATAATCAATATCTTGGTCCATTCATTAATCATGAAATGAACAGGTGTATTCAATGTTACAGATGTGTAAGATTTTACAGGGATTATGCAGACGGCAGAGATTTTAATGCACTTGCATCAAGAAATTATGTTTACTTCGGCAGGTCAGAAGATGGTGTCCTTGAAAATGAATTCAGCGGAAATCTTGTTGAAGTTTGTCCTACAGGTGTTTTTACAGATAAAACATTAAAAAAACATTACACACGTAAATGGGATTTAACTTATGCACCATCCATTTGCCATAATTGCAGTGTTGGGTGTAATATCATTATCGGAGAAAGATACAGCTCTTTAAGAAGAGTGTTAAGCAGGTATAATGGTAAGGTAAATGGATATTTTATCTGCGACAGAGGAAGGTTCGGTTATGAATGGGTAAACAGCAGTAAAAGAATCAGGCATCCTTTTATGAAGGATAACATTACAGGCATTTATGGAATAACTAAAAAAAATAAAATAATTAATGCTGTTGGTGAAATAATTTCAAAAACAAAAACATTAGGTATCGGTTCACCAAAAGCATCACTTGAATCAAATTTTGCTTTAAGAAAACTTGTAGGCGCGGAAAATTTTTATTCCTGCCTTAATCAAAAAGAAAATAATATTCTTAATACCTCTTTAAAAATTTTAAGAGATGGTAAAATAAGAACCCCATCTTTAAAAGAAATTGAAGATTTTGATACTATAATTATTTTAGGTGAAGACCTCACAAACACTGCCCCTATGCTTGCGCTTTCTGTGAGACAATCAGTTAAGAAAAAACCAAAATATATTGCTGAAAAAATTAATATTCCTTTATGGAATGATGCAGCAGTCAGAGAAGCTGTGCAGGATGAAAAAGGTCCGCTTTATATTTTCTCATCATACAAAACCAGACTTGATGATGTTTCTAAAAAAAGTTTTTATGCTTTGCCTGATAATATTGCAAGACTGGGGTTTGCAATTGCAAATCAAATAAATAATAAAACTCAAAATGATTTATCTGATGATGAGAAAAATTTTATAAATCAAATTAGTGATGATTTAACTTCTGCTGAAAAGCCATTGATCATTACAGGTTTTGGTTCAATGAGCGAATCAGTTATTCAGGCTTCATATAATCTTGCAATTGCTTTACATCAAAGAAATAATCTTACAGAAATTGTGATTACCCAGCCTGATGTAAATAGTTTAGGTCTTGCAATGATGAATGCATTACCGGTTGAAGATGCACTGAATAAAATTGAATCAGGTGAATGCGAAACTTTAATTATTCTTGAGAATAATCTTCTTAAAAATATTCCTGAAGAAAAATCAAAACTTATTACTGAGAAAGTAAAAAATATTATAGTCCTGTCTTCCCTTGAAAATGAAACAACAGCAAATGCAAACTTTATAATCCCTGCAGGTACTTTTGCTGAATCAGACGGTACAGTTGTGAATTATGAAGGAAGAGCACAAAGGTTTTATCAATGTTCATATCCAAAAGAAGAGATTTTGGAAAGCTGGAGATGGCTCTCTTTAATTGGTGAAGCCGCAGGAAGGGAAGATATTTCTTCATTAAAAACTTCTGATGATTTTGTTAATTCATTAACAAATGAATTACCTCAATTCAAAGGTATTGAAAACGCATCGCCTCCTTCAGGTTACAAAATTGCAGGACAAAAGATACCACGCGAGCCTCACCGCTACAGTGGAAGAACTGCTATGTATGCAGATAAAAATATTAATGAACCAAAACCTCCTGATGATGTTGATTCACCTCTTGCTTTTTCAATGGAAGGATACAGAAAACAGCCTCCTTCATCTGTTATTCCTTTCTTCTGGGCTCCGGGATGGAACTCTGCGCAGTCTATAAATAAATATCAGATTGAAGTAGGCGGACCTTTACATGATGGTGACCCGGGAATAAGATTAATTGAACCAAATGGTGCAGGCTTAAATTATTTTATTATCTCAGCAGAAAAATTTGAGCGAAGAGAAGGAGAATTTTTGTTAATTCCCGTTTACCATATTTATGGCTCTGAAGAATTCAGTTCGGAATCACCCGCCGTACAGGAAAGAATTCCTCAGCCTTACTTGGCAATGAACAATACTGAAGCAGAAAAATTACAAATTCGGGAGAATGAAAATATTTCAATAACAATAAATGAAAAGCAATTTCATTATCCTTTAAAGATTTTAAAAGAATTACCGGATGGTGTTATTGGTTTTCCCGTTTTGCAGAATATACCTGTGGTTGAGTTCAATAAATTTATTAAAGTCAGTAAAGTAACTTAACGATTTATAAAAGATGAATGAGACATTAAGAATATTATTAATAATAGCAGGTGTTCTCTTTGTAATGTTAAACATTGCAGCTTTGCTTATATGGGTTGAAAGAAGAATGTTGAGCCTCTGGCAGGACAGGTATGGACCTAACAGAGTAGGACCTTTCGGTTTGTTCCAGGTTCTGGCTGATATGATTAAAATATTTTTTAAAGAAGACTGGATTCCCGCATTTGCTGATAAATATGTTTTTATCCTTGCTCCTGCAATTGTTATGGCAACAGTTTTATTGAGCTTTGCAATTATCCCGTTTGCAGAAGGCATTTATGTAGTTGATTTGAATATTGGAATTCTCTTTTTCCTGGCAATGTCTTCACTTGGTGCTTACAGTATTGTGCTTGGCGGGTGGGCATCAAATAATAAATATTCATTACTTGGGGCAATGCGCGGTTCTGCACAAATGATTACTTATGAAGTTTTTATGGGACTCTCACTGATGGGCGTTGTAATATTAACAGGTTCACTAAGTCTTATTGATATTGTTGAAGCACAAAGAAATATGTGGTTTATAGTTCCTCAGTTTTTAGGATTTATAATTTTTTTAATTGCAGGAATTGCTGAAACACACCGCGCCCCGTTTGATATTCCTGAGGCTGAATCAGAATTAATTGCAGGGTTTCATACTGAATATTCGGGAATGAAATTCGGAATGTTTTTCGTTGGTGAATATCTCGGAATTACTTTAATCTCTGCACTAATTGCAGCTTTATTTTTCGGCGGATGGCTGGGTCCTGCGTTTTTACCGGGAGTAGTATGGTTCTTAATTAAAATGTTCGCATTTATTCTTTTCTTTGTTTTGTTAAGAGCTTCACTGCCGAGACCAAGATATGATCAATTAATGAGTTACGGATGGAAACTTCTTCTTCCTTTATCTTTATTGAATTTATTAGTCACCGGAGCAATTATCTTAAGTACAGGTTGAAAGTTAAATTAGAAATTATTATGAGATACCAATACAAAAACAGGTTTGGATATGTTAAGTAATTTGAGAAGTATATGGCTTGCATTCATACATGCTTTCAGGAAAAGAGAAACAATTCAGTATCCTGAAGAAAAGCCTTTTGTACCTGCAAGATGGAGAGGAAGAATTGTTTTAACGAGAGACCCTGATGGTGCTGAAAGATGTGTAGCTTGTTATTTGTGTGCAGTTGCATGTCCTGTTGACTGCATTGCATTACAGGCAACAGAAGATGATACAGGCAGGCGCTATCCTGAATTTTTCAGAATTAATTTTTCCAGGTGTATCTTCTGCGGTTTCTGTGAAGAAGCATGCCCGACTTATGCAATACAGCTTACACCTGATTTTGAAATGTCTGAATATAACAGGCAGAATCTCGTTTATGAAAAAGAAGATTTACTTATAAGCGGAGAAGGAAAATATCACGGATATAATTTTTACAGAGTAGCCGGTTATGCAATAGGAGGCAAAGGTAAAGGTGAAGCAGAAAATGAAGAACCTCCTGTTGATATTAAAAAACTTATGCCTTAAAAATGAATATAGCATTTTACATATCGGCAGTAATTGCAATTGCTTCGACAATTATGGTAATAACCAGAACGAATGCAGTTCACGCATTACTTTACCTGATTGTTTCACTTCTTGCAGTAGCTGTTGTGTTTTTCACACTCGGTGCTCCTTTTATTGCAGCACTTGAAGTAATTGTTTATGCCGGTGCAATTATGGTTCTATTCATTTTTGTTGTAATGATGCTTAACCTTGGTGAAAAATCTGAAGAGAGCGAAAGAAAATTACTTTCAGGCAAGATATGGATCGGACCGGGTATTCTTTCTTTAATTCTGCTGATGGAATTTATTTATCTGCTTGCAAATGGAGTACCTGAAAGATTGCAGGAAAATGTAATTCCTCCTTCTGAAGTAAGCATTACACTTTTTACCAAATATGTTCTTGGTGTTGAGTTAGCTGCAATGTTATTAATGGCAGGAGTAATTGGTGCTTATCATATTGGAAGAAAAAGAAAAAAAGTTATTCACAGATTTATTGCTGAAGAAGAAAAATTAAAAGAAAAAGAAGAGGTAAATGAATATACCCGCTGAAACAGCTTTGCTTCTTTCAGGAATTTTATTCTTTATTGGATTAATTGGTCTTCTTGTAAGACGCAACATAATCTTTATGCTTATGTCTATTGAAATTATGCTTAATGCAGCGGGACTCGCATTTATTGTTTCAGGTTCTAAATGGATTCAGCCAGATGGTCAGGTTATGTTTCTTTTTATTCTTGCAGTTGCTGCAGCCGAAGTTTCAGTCGGACTTGCACTAATAATAAGAGTATTTAACAGATTTAAAACACTCGATGCTGATGAACTAAGCAGTTTGAAAGGATAATTATGTTTAACCTTTTATGGCTTGTACCTGCTTTACCTTTTACGGGATTTATAATCCTTGCTTTATTAGGAAAGAAGTTAGGAAAAAAATTATCGGCTGTTGTTGGTGTTGGCTCGGTAGGCTTATCTGCATTTATAACAATAATTATCGGGATAGCATTTTTATCATCACCCCATTTAGAAAATTATTTTGTAATTACTTTATGGGAATGGTTTAATGCTGCAGGTTTTAACCCTTCAATATCTTTTCATCTTGATTCGCTATCGCTTGTATTCATCTTTGTTATTACCTTCGTTGGATTTTTAATTCATCTCTATTCAGCAGAGTTTATGTATGATGATGAAGGATATTCCCGCTTCTTTGCATATATGAATTTGTTTGTCGGTTCGATGCTTACTCTTGTTCTTGCAGATAATCTTCTTCTTTTATACTTAGGATGGGAAGGGGTTGGTCTTTGCAGTTATTTATTAATTGGGTTCTGGTATAAAGAACCTGGTAATGTTTCAGCAGCACATAAAGCATTTATTGTAACAAGAATTGGCGATACTGCAATGGCAATAGGACTTTTCCTTCTGCTTATCTCATTTAACACTTTAAATATTCAGTCAATTCTTTCATTGGCTCCTCAGCAATGGGAGTTAGGTTCATCAACAGCAGTTGCAGCAGCTTTTCTATTGCTTGGAGGCGCACTTGGCAAATCAGCACAGCTTCCTCTGCAAACATGGCTTCCCGATGCAATGGCTGGTCCTTCACCTGTAAGTGCTTTAATTCATGCCGCTACAATGGTAACAGCAGGTGTGTATCTTATTGCACGTACAAATGTTCTCTTTACTTTAGCTCCACTGGTATTAAACATTGTTGCAGTTATTGGAGCTGTTACACTTCTTATTGCCGGTTTTAGTGCATTAACTCAATATGATATTAAAAGAGTTCTTGCATATTCTACAATCAGCCAGATAGGATACATGTTTCTTGCACTCGGTGTTGGTGCATGGTCGGCGGCAATTTTTCATTTTATGATTCATGCATTCTTTAAAGCATTACTCTTTCTTGCTGCAGGTGCAGTTATACTTGCAGTTCACCATGAACACAACATGTTTAAGATGGGAGGGTTAAGAAAAGAACTTCCTGTAACTTTTATAACTTTTTTAATCGGTGCTGCATCACTGGCTGCATTGCCATTAGTTACTGCAGGATTTTACAGTAAAGATGCAATACTTTGGTTTGCATTTTCTTCATCAACAAACGGAAGTTTGGTTTTATGGGCAGCGGGATTAATCGGTGCATTCGTAACAGCAATTTATACTTTTAGAATGCTCTTCATTACTTTTTATGGTGATCTTAGAACTCAGGTAAGTCACAGACCAGGAGTTTTAATCAAGCTTCCTTTAATTATTCTTGCAGTTTTTTCTCTTTTAGGCGGGTTCATTGAACTGCCGCATACACTTGGCAATGTTACTATCTTCTCAGATTTTATAAATCAAACTTTACCTGCAGTTGAAATTAATGAAGGTTTAAATGAACTGCTTCTTCAGATTATTGCTGCAGTATTGGCTTTAACAGGAATTTTCATTGCTTATTCATTATATCTTAAAAAACCTGTTCCAACAGCAGAAGAATATAAACATAATGCTCTGCAGAAATATCTTTACTCAGGCTGGGGGTTCGACTGGCTTTATGATAAACTTTTTATAAAACCTTTTGTTACTCTTTCAAAGATAAATAAAAATGATTTCTTTGATTGGATTTATACTGCAATAGCATGGTTTAATGCGCTGATGAATCATATTCTGCTTGGCAGCCAGAATGGTAAATTAAGATGGTATGCAATGGGAATAGCTGCAGGTGCTGTATTAACATTATCAATAATAATCTTTTTGTGAATGAAATGATGAATACAAAAAATTCAAAACAACTAAATCTATTATGCAATCATGCATTTTACTTTTATAATTTAATTAATCATTTATAGTTATGATTATAATCTGGCTTATAACAATTTTAATGATTGCAGGAATTGCTTCCTGGTTTTTAAGCAGAATAAATAATCAACTGCCGAGATGGATTTCTCTGTTTGCACTTATTATTGATTTTGTAATCATTCTGAATTTCTGGCTGTTTGAAACAGACATCTCATCAGGTAACGGATCTCCCTGGCTTATAAACTTTAACAGCGAATGGATTCCACAGTTTGGAATAAGTCTGCAGTTTTCCATGGATGGTTTAAGTTTAATTCTAATTGTACTAACAATTTTTCTTGGCATTCTCTCGGTGCTTACTTCCTGGAATGAAATACAGGAGCGGGTAGGTTTCTTTCATTTTAATTTGCTATGGATACTTGCAGGAATAATCGGTGTATTTACAGCTCTCGATTTATTCCTGTTTTATTTCTTCTGGGAAGTTATGCTTATTCCGATGTACTTTCTCATTGGTATCTGGGGGCATGAGAACAAAATTTATGCAGCTTATAAGTTTTTCATCTTTACACAGGCAAGCGGACTCCTCATGCTTCTAGCTATTATAAGTTTATATCTTATTCATGGAAACCAAACCGGAAATTATACATTTAATTATTTTGAACTTCTTAACACTGATTTATCTCCCGCTGCTGCACCTTTTTTGATGTTCGGATTTTTAATTGCATTTGCCGTTAAACTACCTCTTGTTCCTGTACACAACTGGCTGCCCGATGCACATACACAGGCTCCTACTGCAGGCAGTGTTATTCTTGCAGGACTTCTTCTTAAAACAGGTGCCTATGGTATTCTAAGATTTGTACTTCCTCTCTTTCCAGAAGCTTCTATAGATTTTGCACCTTATGCAATGTTTCTTGGTGTGCTGGGAATACTTTACGGAGCTAAGCTTGCATTCTCTCAAACAGATTTTAAACGACTTGTTGCTTATTCAAGTGTAAGCCATATGGGATTTGTTATGCTTGGTGCTTTTGCTTTTAATGAGCTTGCATACCAGGGTGTAATTATGCAGTTGATTACACACGGTATAAGTACAGGTGCACTCTTTATAATTGTCGGTTTGCTTTCGGAAAGAATTCATACAAGAGATTTAAATGAAATGGGAGGTCTGTGGGAACAAGTGCCAAGAATGGGCGGCATTGCAATGGTGTTTGTAATGGCATCTTTAGGATTGCCGGGATTAGGAAATTTTATTGCTGAGTTTCTTGTTCTTGCAGGAAGTTTTCAGGCATCTGTTTTATGGACAGTGCTTGCTTCACTCGGATTAATTGCTTCTTCAATTTATTCTTTAAGAATAATGCAGAAAGTCTGGCAGGGAAAAAAATCTAAAGAATGGGTTTTAAATGATTATGTTCCGCGGGAGTTATTAATCTTAGGCTCACTTATTCTTGTTATTGTGTGGCTTGGTCTTTATCCTCAAAAAATAATTTCAACTGCGGCACCATTTGTAAATGATTTGCAGAACAAGTTTACTCCTGTTGAGTATGAAAAAATTAAAGTTGTTGATGATATGCATGATGAAAAGATTTTTATGTATAATGAAAATCGGTTATGGGAAAAATTAAAGAAAGAAAATGAAGATTTCATTATACAAAATTATTTAACCATGGGTAACAGTTTATGACTGCAGTTGAATTCTATTCAATTACTCCTTTAGTTATTACAGCATTAATACCAATTGCAATAATGCTGACAATTGCAGTTAAAAGACATCACGAAGTAATTTTTGTAACTGCACTTCTTGGTTTTATTGCGGCTTTTTATTCTTTATTTCCTTCATCAGAGTATATACCATTAAAAGTAACAGCACTTTTTGTAGTTGACAGCTATACATTTTTCTTCTGGGGATTAATCTTTTTATCAAGTTTTGTTATAACACTAATTTCTTATAGTACATTGCAGAGAGAAAATGAAAACAGGGAAGAGTATTACATTTTAATTTACATTGCCTCACTTGGTTCTGCAGTTCTTGTTGCAAGTATTAATTTTGTTTCACTTTTTATAGGACTAGAAATTCTCTCAGTCTCTCTTTACATCCTTATTTCATATTTAAGAAAAAAAGATATTGCCATTGAAGCAGGTGTAAAATATTTAATTCTTGCCGCGGCATCTTCTGCAATATTATTGTTCGGGATGGCACTTATCTACTTTGAGTTTGGAACTATGGATTTTTATGAATTAGGTGTCGCTACAAGAGTTACCAATATAACCTTATTATCACTGGGAGGTGCAGCATTAATTATTGTTGGGGTTGGATTTAAACTTGCTGTTGTACCTTTTCATATGTGGACACCGGATGTATATGAAGGTGCATCCTCTCCGGTAACAGCTTTTATTGCATCGGTATCAAAGGGGGGAATGTTTGCTTTACTTCTCCGCTTCTTTTCTTTGATTGAAGGATACAGGTTTGATGAATTAATTTTAATTTTCAGTATAATTGCTGCAGCATCAATGTTTGTTGGGAACTGGCTGGCATTAATGCAGAATAATGTAAAGAGACTGCTTGCCTATTCATCAATTGCTCACCTTGGATATATGCTGGTTGGATTTATTGCAGGGGGAGATTTAGCCGGAGAAGCAGTATCGTTTTATCTTACAGCATACTTTATTACAATAATTGGTGCTTTTGGAGTTGTAGGAATTCTCTCAACAAGTGAAAGAGAAGCAACCAATATTAATGATTACAAAGGGATGTTCTGGAGAAATCCATTCCTTGCCTCAGCCTTTACATTAGTTTTAATTTCATTAGCCGGTATTCCCCTTACAGCAGGATTTATCGGAAAGTATTATCTGCTTCTTGCCGGTGTTAATGTTGCTATGTGGACTCTGGTTGTTATACTTATTATTAATAGTGCTATAAGTCTTTATTATTATTTAAGAATTGTGGTTACTATGTTTTCTTCTGAAGAATATACTGAAGAAAAAAGGAAATATTCTTTTACTACAGGACTTGCAATTGCCATTCTCTCTATCCTTATTATTTATCTTGGTGTTTATCCATCCGGCTTAATGGGGCTGATAAGAAATATGGTAGGCATGTAGAGATTCAAGTTCAGGTGTAAGGTTCCAGTTTCACTTCCTGAACTTTAACTTGAACTTAAACTCATCTATCTCCGGTTTGTAATATATTGCTCAAGCTGGTCTATCATATAATCCTTATCATCAAGAACAGCTTTAACAACATCGCCAATTGAAATTATTCCGCGGAGTTCATCATTTTCCATTACAGGCAGGTGGCGTACTCTTTTTTGTATCATCAAAGCCATACATTCATCTGCACTTCTCTTTGGATTTACAAAAAGAACTTTTGATGACATAATTTCTTTTACTGGTAAATCTTTTGATGACTTTCCTTCAAGGGCGACTTTTCTTGCATAATCTCTCTCAGAAAATATTCCTTCAACTTTTCCTTCATCCATAATAATCAGTGCACCGACGTTTTTATCGGCCATCAATTGAAGTGCATCGTAAACTTTGGTATCTGAAGTAACAGACCACACCTGGGTTCCTTTTCCCTGTAATATAGATTTTACTGTTACCATATATTTAAATAGAGGTATAAAATTATAGTATACCTCTGAAATTATTAATTAATATCTGAATACTGCAAGAGCAGATTTTTTAACAGGCATTTCATTTCTTCTGAGTGCATATACTGTTCCGTTATTCATTATGGTTTGTGCTGCTGCAAAATCAAGTAGGTCTTTATTTTCATGAGTAGATTGCTCATCAAGATTTATTCTTTGTTCAGCTTCATTAAAACTTCCCCACTGACGTTCATCGATATTCACCCACAGGTATTCAATCCTGTTTGTTAATGATGCCTGAACAATCTCTTCAATATTACTTGTTGCTTTTCCATTGCCTGAAAACTGTTCATATTTGCTGAAAGCTTTTTTCTTTTCTTCTTCAAATAATGGATTTATAATTTCAAGCGCTTTTTTATGAAGTTCATTAAGTGGAAACTGTTCCGGGTTAAGAGGAAGATGTTTATCATAAATATAAGGATAGGAGTTTGCTTTTTTATAAATAGGAATCAAATATTCAACTGCAGAAATTATCAGCGGGGCAGTTTCATCTTTTAATAGTTTCATCACGCCCTTATCAATAATATGAGCAAAATCCAGAAGTAATTTTTTATATTCTGTTTCATCTGTTCCAGCACCCTGACCATGAAATACAGCTCCCTGAGTATTTCTTCTTCCTTTTTTTACCGATTCCCTTACACCCGACCTGAATTGAAGAGATCTTTCCATTT
>Ga0079224_100000141_pt1 | contig 57226 bp, 49 predicted proteins | sample Stecom2015_FD_80414 | JGI IMG/M metagenome (GOLD analysis project Ga0079224, IMG submission 80414) | Agricultural soil microbial communities from Utah to study Nitrogen management - Steer compost 2015 | ecosystem: Environmental > Terrestrial > Soil > Agricultural land | place: USA: Utah... | reverse complement strand
GAATTTATTCAAACCTTGATAGGTGCCTATAATAATGTTGCCAAAACTATCTTCAGTTATAGCTCTGACACTTTGATGAGACAAACTAAGTGAATCTTTTCTGTCTCGGTTAAAATGCAAAATTTGTTTTGATTTAGGATTAAATTTAAAAACGCCTCTTCCTCTTGTTCCAATCCAGATGTTCCCTTTACTATCTTCAAAAAGTGTTGTTACACTGCTATATTTTTTATCATTACCTGCAAAATCGTGGCGAATAAATTTTTCACTTACAGGGTCGAATTGGTTAAGAATCCCATCAACAGTTCCTACCCAGATAAATCCTTTCCGATCTTCCATTAGAGACCAGACAGCATTGCCGGAAAGACTATTTGTATCGTAAGGATCGTTTCGAAATATCTTAAAATTATATCCGTCATAACGATTCAGTCCATCTTCGGTCCCGAACCAGATAAATCCCTTATCATCCTGAATGAGTGTATTTACATCATTATTGGAAAGTCCGTTTTCCACAGTTAGGTGGTTAAAATAAATATTCTGTGCATTAATCTTTAATATAAAAATTACAACAAGGGTGACAATTTTTACACGACTATATAACATAATTAGAATATAATGAATGATTATCTGCAAGTAAATAATTAAAAATTTAACTATAAAGTTTGTTTTAAACTATACCCTTTTTAGATTTGGCACATTCAGGAACTATTACTAATTAACTCAGGAAAACAAGATGGCTCTTACTTATTCCGAATATCTTAACCTTGATTCTCTTCTTAACATTCAAAAACTGAGGTCAAAGGGACCTGACCATGATGAAATGTTATTTATTGTAATTCACCAGGCATATGAACTATGGTTTAAAGAAATACTGCACGAACTGGATTACCTGAAAAAACTTTTATTAAGTAACGATCTTCCCCGTTCATTACACACAATGAAAAGAATTTTAACAATTCTTAAAGTTCTTGTGCACCAAACCGATATTCTTGAAACCATGACGCCTCTTGAGTTTTTAACATTCAGGGACAGGCTTGAATCTGCAAGCGGTTTTCAGTCTTCGCAATTTCGTGAAATTGAATTTGCTCTCGGGTATAAGAATAAGAAAGCCTTAAACAGATCCGATTTTCTACAGGAGGAAAAAGCAAAGCTGCAAAAAAGATTTGAGGATTATTCTCTCTGGCAGGCGTTCCTTAGTTTTTTAAAACTAAATAACTACCCTGTACCCGATGAGATTATTAATAAAATCGAACCTGAAGGAAATGAAGAGTCAGGCAGTGAAATAGAAAAAATTCTTATTGATGTTTACAAGAACAACCATAACATTGCTCAATTCTGTGAACTGCTTGTTGATCTTGATGAAGGTTTCCAGGAATGGAGGTACAGGCATTTAAAAATGGTTGAACGAACAATAGGTACAAAGCAGGGTACAGGCGGTTCAGACGGTGTGAAGTATCTTCTTACAACCCTATCAATAAAATTTTTCCCTGTACTCTGGTCAATCAGGAAGGAATTCAACAGATGAAATTTTCTCTTTCTGATTTATCAGGCACACCTAACAAGCTTGCACGATACTATTCAAAATTCCGCGTAACTGAAAGACTGCTTTTTACAGGACATTCACACCAGGCATGGCCTGACTGCGGATTTGAAGGACAAAAAAAAGCATGGGAAGATGCTGCAGCTTTTGTTGATGAAAAATGGGAGAAAGCATTTGAGAAAGCGGATGAAGTTAAAAAAGGTTACTTAAAGTTATTGAACGATAATTCAGGGAATATTGCACTTGGATCCAATACTCATGAACTCATAATCAGATTTTTATCTGCACTGCCGTTAAGAAAAAAACCAAAACTTGTAACTACCGATGGAGAATTTCATACAATAAGAAGACAGTTAGACCGTTTAAATGAAGAAGAAATTGAAGTTGTAAAAGTCCCCTCTTTTCCCGTACAGGATGTTGTTGATAAACTAAAAAAAGAATGTGATGATAAAACATCGGCTGTTCTTGTTTCATATGTGTTTTTTAATTCCGGATTAATACTCCCATATCTGAAAGATCTTGCTGATTTCTGCAATGAAAAAGGGATAAAACTTCTTGTAGATGTTTATCATGCTTTGAATGTTGTTCCATTTTCCGTAAAGGAAAATAGACTGGAGAATGCATTCATAACAGGAGGCGGTTACAAGTATTGCCAGTTGGGTGAAGGTAATTGCTTCTTACGCTTTCCTCAAAATCCGGGAATGCGTCCGGTTATTACCGGCTGGTACAGCGAATTCAGTGCACTTGCTGAGAAGAAAAAAACCGGGGAGATTCAATACGGGCAGGGTGATGATTTATTTGCAGGAGCTACTTATGATCCGACAAGTCATTACCGTGCAGCAGAAGTATTCCGGTTCTTTAATGAAATGAATCTTACACCTGAATTTTTACGTGAAGTGAGTCAGCACCATGTAAATCTTCTTGCCGATGAATTTGATAAACTTGATCTGAAGCCGGAAATCATAACAAGAAACAGATCGGTTGATAAAAAAGATATTGCAGGCTTTCTTGTTCTCAATACTGAATTTGCAGGGTTGATTTCCAAAGAACTCATGAAGAGAAATGTATGGACTGATTACAGGGGAAATATACTTCGGTTCGGACCGGCACCATATATTTCTGATTCCCGGATAATTGAAGCTATGAGTATATTAAGAGAAGTAGCGCAAGATTTAAAATAAAGTCTTTCAGATATATCACACCTTTAAAACAGAAGTTAAAGTAAAATAATGAGGCTGTCTCACATTTAGAGACAACCTCCGATAAATTATAATCTTTACTCTTCTGATTATTTAACTAAACATCGTAATACAATCCAAACTCATACGGATGAGGTTGGAGTGCCATTGGTTTAATCTCTTTTTCTGTTTTATACTTTATCCACGTTTCTATTACATCCTCGGTAAATACATTTCCTTTTAGTAAATATTCATGATCATTCTGTAAAGCTTTAAGCGCTTCATTTAAACTGCCGGGAGTAGAAGGAACGTTTACTAATTCTTCCGGCGGCATATCATAAATATCTTTATCTAATGGTTCACCGGGATCAATTCTGTTCTGAATACCATCAAGTCCTGCCAGAAGCATTGCCGAAAAAGCAAGATATGGATTGCATGATGGATCAGGGCATCTGAATTCAATTCTTTTTGATTTAGGACTTGTTGAATACATCGGTATTCTTATAGATGCACTTCTGTTTCTTTGTGAATATGCGAGATTGACAGGAGCTTCAAATCCTGGTACAAGTCTCTTAAATGAATTTGTAGTAGGATTTGTAAATGCAATTAATGATGCAGCATGGTGAAGAATTCCTCCAACAAAATAGAGTGCCATTTCACTTAAACCTGCATAACCTGATCCTGCAAATAAAGGTTTACCTTTTTTCCAGAGACTTGTATGAACATGCATTCCGCTTCCGTTATCACCAAAGATTGGTTTAGGCATGTATGTAACAGTTTTGTTATGCATTCTTGCAGTATTTTTAACAATATATTTAAACATCAAAAGCTGATCAGCTGCTTTAAGCAAAGGCTGAAACCTTAAATCAATTTCACATTGTCCGCCGCTTGCAACTTCATGATGCTGTGCTTCAACATCAATTCCGCATTTAATTAAATTTAAAACCATTTCATTACGCAGATCAACAAGTGAATCGGTAGGTGGTACCGGGAAATAACCTTCTTTATATCTTGGTTTATAACCAAGGTTAGGTCCTTCATCACGACCACTGTTCCATCTTCCTTCAACTGAATCTACATAATAAAAACTTCCGTTAGGGGATGAATCAAATCTTACATCATCAAAAACGAAAAACTCTGCCTCCGGACCAAAATAAACTGTATCTGCAATACCAGTTGAAATAAGATATGAAACTGCTTTCTGTGCTATATTTCTTGGACATCTTTCATATTTCTCTTTGGTTGCAGGTTCATAAACATCACAGATAAGGCTGAGTGTAGGAGCTTCAACAAAAGGATCGACAAACATTGTTTCCGGATCCGGAATTATAAGCATATCACTTTCATTTATTGATTTCCAGCCTCTTATAGAAGAACCGTCAAAACCGAAACCATCTTCAAATGATCCGGCATTAAACTGCGATGAAGGGACTGTGAAGTGCTGCCACTGTCCCGGGAAATCCATAAACTTAAGATCAACGAATTCAATTTTGTTTGTCTTAATAAATTTTAAGACATTGTCTGCTGGTGAAGGAGTTTTTGCCATAGGTATTCCTTTTTTTAATTAAATATTAATTGTTGTTGTATCCTTTAACGTTGAAAGAACAAATGTTGTTTTTGTAGAAACAACACCAGGCCATGCCTGAATTTCACTTAGTAATTTTTCCAGTGCTTCTGTATTTTTAACTAATGCTTTCAGCATATGTGACCCCTCCCCTAAAACAGAATGACATTCAAGTATCTCGGGTTTCTTTTCAACATGAGTAATTAAAGTCTTATAATGTTTTGAAGAATCCATCATAACAAGAATGAAAGCCATTATATCATAACCAAAAATTTTTTTATTAAGCTTTGTATAAAAGCCTTCAATAACACCATTCTCTTCGAGTTTGTTTAATCTCTCACTTACCGAGGGGATTGATAAACCAACAGCTTCGGCGAGCTGGTTTCTTTTAGTTCTTGCATTTGCCTGAAGAATATTCAGCATTTTAATATCTAAGTCATCAAGCATTATTTACCTTAATTATTTAAGTTTTTTGGAATGTTGGGTTCAAATATAAAGTCATAAATAATAAAATGTCAATACTCTGAAAAATTAAATTTTTAAAGTAAAAGAGGAGTTTAGCCTTAAGATTTAAAAAGAGAAACTGATGCAATTTGTTACAGGAAGAATTTATTTTTAAATAAAGGGATGAATGACAAATTATAAAATACTACACTCTCCCCTTTCTGAGTTTATCTTTTTCTTTATTCCTGTCATAAGCCTTTCTGTCCTTTTCAACTTTAGGAGGTTTTTGAGGTAAGGGAATTCTTCTCTTCTTCTTTTTAATTTTTATTTTTTTTGATTCCGGCATTCTATTCTGCTCAACTCAATTTAACACTATTGAATAATATCCATTTTTTCTATCCACTTTTCTACCCAATTATTATTTGGAGCAATTAACGGTGCTGCAGTTATTCTTCCGCCAAAACCAAGATACCTGAAGCCAAATGAATTAATATTTGTTACAGGAATATCTTTCAAAATTTCATGATTAATGGAAACGCCAAATTTAATTGCAAGGTCGGCGGTTTTATTATTCATCATCAGTTTTGCTTTTTGAAACTTCAGGCTTTTAAAATAATTCTCCTTGAATTTTTCATAAGGTTCAGGAGGAATTATTTTTTCTTTTCTCTTATCAATTAATTTAAAAACAGAATAACCTTCATTAATTTTTAACGGACCATAAATTTCACCAACCTCCATTGTTTCTGCAATTCTTCCTATTTCACCATGCATAAAAACAGGGAATAACCCAAACTCACCATTTTTTTCTTTAACCCATTCTCTCTTTGTATATTTTAATGCTAGTTCCCTTATATCTTTCCCATGATTTATCTCTTCCATTATCTTTTCTATTGTTGAAATGCTGTCAGTTAAAATTTCAATTATGTTTACCAGCACAGGATATTTTTTTTCTTTATTTCGTTCTTCATAATATTTAATTACTTCTTCTTCAGTCACCTGAACTGAATCAGCATACAATGACTGCATCAATTGATACATATAATTTTCTTTCCAGATTTTTAACTGGGATTGAACTTCAGGATTGTTATTTAATCCCAGCCTGTATCCTTCTCTTACAAGCAGTTCCTCTTCTATAAATTTTCTTACTTTTTTATTTAAAAGATTAAAGATTGATTCAGCATCTGTCTTATCCGAATTAAATCCTTCAAATACCAGATGATTAATAAAGTAATTTAAGGTGACAGGATTATCTTCAAATTTAATAAATGAAGACTGCAATAAAGAATTATCGAAACTTTCTTTAAGATTATAAAAATCTTCTGAGGATAAATAAACAGGCTCATCATAAATTTTAAGATTATCTTTCTTTTTACTGATTATCTCTGAGAGTTTAATTGTAAGCTCTTTTAAGAGATTCGCATCAGCTTCAACATTCTTATTGCTGAAAAAATTAATGAAATAATTTTTATACAACTCTTTCTCTTTTCTTGCTTCAATAGTATTTCTTACAGTATTCCGTGCATTCTCTCGTTCATCAATGGTAGGCAAAGGTGTTTCTGTTTTATTAGTAAGTCTGAAAATATACCAGCCGTCTTCAGTCAGAATTGGCGAAGTGTATTCATTTACTTTAAGATTATATAAAGAATCCTCAAGAGATTTTTTCATCTGACCGTAAACAACTTCAACAGGTTTCTCCTGCTCAGTGTATTCAGGCCGTTCATATAAAATTGTATCGAATGGAAATCCCTGCACTAACAAATTATAAAGATTGTATATCTCCTCTTTATCTTCAGAAAAAAGAAAATTCACAAAAAGTTTTTGAGTGCTTCTTAAATATCCTTCAATAAATTCCTCTTCAGTTATATTAATTTTATTTTTTATTTCGTGATGATATAATGCATCTCTTACAAACATTTTTTCAAAAGCTTCTTCAGTAAACTGTATTACTTCACTCTTATCATATCCAAGATTGTAGGCTTCCATAGCCCATAACTTTTCTGCAATAAGAGTAAAGAGGAAATCCAGTTTTACATTTTCATTATTGCTTTTACTTTGTTTATTAAAGGAAGGTGTTAATTCATATCTCTGCTGAAATTCTTCTGCAGAAATTGTCAGGTTACCAACTTTTGCAAGAGGTTCTTCAAAACTCTGGGGATATACTGATATAAATGCTGATAATAAAATGAATAAAATTAATCTCATATTTCTCCGGAGGGATTACAGTATCATTACTTAATTTTTTTCTTCACTATTTAACAAATATGAACACAGATTTCCTGAAAGAAAATAATAAATTGTGTCTGATTAAATTACAAATAAATAAAAAGCCGGTTTCTGAAACCGGCTTTGTAAAGATACTATTAAATTGTCTAACAACTACTTCATCAAAATCATTTTCTTTGTAGCTGAAAAGCTGCCTGCTTCAAGAGAGTAGAAGTAAATACCGCTGCTTAAACGTGAAGCATCGAATTCAACTTCATAAGTACCAGCCTGAATTTCTTTATCTAAAAGAACATCAACTTCCTGACCGAGCAGGTTATAAATTTTCATTACAACATGTTCAGAATTAGGAATGCTGAATGTTATTTTAGTTGTCGGGTTAAATGGATTTGGATAATTCTGGCTGAGAGTATGTGACTCAGGAATAAGATCATCGATCTGTTCAACTGATGTAGTTGTAAAATTACCAAATCTTAAAAAGTGTTCGATATCCGGACCATCAACTAACAATAAGCGGTGATTGATACCAAAACCGCCTTCATTATCAAGAGGTGAAGATCCGCCATTAACAGTATCAGCACCGGGATACATAGCTGCGAATTTATATTCAAACAAACCTGATTGTTCACCGGCAGGTACTAAAATACTTATTGTCCATATATCATCATTAGCTGTTTCATCACCATTAACACCATCATCATTCAGAACTTTCATTAAACCGGCAGTAGTATCATCTTCACACCAGCATCCTGTACTCCAGTTACCTAACCAATCTGAGCCTCCTCTTAATCCGACAAATTCAATTGTTGAAGGATCTATTGGCTGCTGGTTATATCTGTTAACAGCATTTCTCATATCTACCTGGAATCTGACATTTACATCCTGTGTGAGGTTTCCAAAAAGAGGATAAATTTCAGGTACAATAACATCAAGATTAATTACTGTTCCATCAGGTTCATACTGAAGCCATCTGTCTGCACCAGCTTCCCACCCATTATTTGAAAAACGGTTATCAGGGAATGCTTTAAATTTCCATTTAGTAGAATCATTACCTGGAGTCTGCTGGTAAGAAAGTGTTGTATAATAACGACCGGGAATAAAATCATCTGCAGTCATGGTTCTGTTTCCCTGTACGTTAGTTCCAAAACCATCCCAATCGAGTCCCTGAACCTGAATTGAATCCTGTTCAGGATCAAAAGCTCCGCCGACACCAACATTAAGGATTCCACTAAGATCAGCAAGGAAATTAATTGTGTTGGTTGCACCGGAACCATCAAAGTTATTAAAGTATACGACAGGAAGAGTCTGAGATGGACCGGTTAAAGTGAAAGTTCTGTTGGGAGATGATTCCCATCCATCTGTATTAATAACATATTTGAATTCATAAGTTTTCCCTGCACTGTCTGAAGGCATATCAATAGTTATAGTATAAATCTCATCCATATCAGGATCAGACAATTCAAACATCTGACCCTGCCAGTTTCCGCCCGGGTCACCTGCATCTTCCTGGAAAGAGCCGCGAACAACAACAACATCACTTCCCGGTGTAAAATTGTTTAGGGAAATCTGAACACTCATGTCTACCTGGAAAGTGACAGGTATCTGAGCAAAAGCAATTGTGCTTGTAATTGCAAGCATAATTGACAGTATTAGTCTTTTCATTTGTAACCTCATTAGTTTATATGAATTAACATTTATTAGAGTCCGACTGAAAGAGAAAATCTTGAAATTTCACTAAAGATTCCGAAATCGGAATAACTATAATCAACCTTAGCAAAGAAACCACCAAAGTCGTACTGAACACCTGCACCAATTGAAAAAGTTTCTTCAAAAATATCTCCGTCGCTTAAATAATTTTTATCCTGAAAAGCAAAGTTTAAACCTTTATATCCGCCTCTTAAAGATATTATATTATTCCAGATGATTTCTGCGCCAATGTTTGCATAAGTAGTTTGATTGTTAGCAATCACAGCATCTGTTGCTGTTGTTATGATCCATTCTTCACTTCTTGTTATATCATAACTAACACCCACAGAAAATATAAGAGGGAGAGGCCAGGAGTCTGTTTCAAGCTGTGACGAAATATTTCCATTATTGCCTGAGCTGTTTGGATCGATATCAGCAGCAAGAAGTAAATCTTTTCCATCAAGCTTAAGTTCAGTTCCGAAGTTAGATATACTCATACCTATTCTTAAACCTTCAAGCTGGGTGTGAAAGAGAAGACCAACATCGAGTGCAAATGCTGAAGCAGATTCATTCCATATCTGCTGGGAAATATATTTTACACTTCCGCCGATTGAAAATCTGTCTGTAAGATTTCTTGCATAAGAAACTGCCACAGCCAGATCCTGTGCACCCCATCTTTCACCTGTACCATTTGGCTGCTCAGGTGTGGTTATATCTTCTTCACCATAATCAAGCTGATTGAAGCTCAGGGCAAATGCATTATCATCATCGAGTTTTACTGCAACACCAAACCAGTTTATTTTTGTATCGACAAGCCATTCAGTAAATGAAGCAGTAAATTCATTCCTGTTTAACCTGGAGAGACCGCCGGGATTCCAGAAAGCAGCAGTAACATCATTTGCAACTGCTGTAAATGAACTGCCCATTGCTGTTGCTCTTGGTCCTACAGGAATTTCAAGAAATGCAGCTGCAGTTGTACCCATTTTAGCCTGCGGGTAAACTGCAATGCTCGCTGCAGCAAAAAGATATATTGTAAAAATCCTTTTCATAACTGTTCCATTAATTTCATCAATAAACTTTTAATGCTTTTCAAAAAACTTTCTTATTTAATTATTGCCAGCTTACCCATCTTCTTATCGCTTATTCCATCAACTTCAACAACATAGAAATAAACACCATAAGCAACATCGAGACCTTCTTTTGTTCTAACATCCCATGTTGTTGAACCAACACCTATATCCCCGTTATGTTCAAGAGTTCTGATATGTGTTCCGCTTGCTGTATAAATATGAATCCTGGCACCGGGAGGAAGATTGGTAAAATTAATTACTCTTTCTCCTCTCCCTCTTACCTGAGGCGGAAGCGGCTGTTCAAAAACATTTGATACTACATAAGGATTAGGCACAACTTTAATTTTATCAAGCTGGTCTCTTACATTATTTACATCATAAGAAGCACGTTTGGTGGTAAATACAAATTTATCACCTGAGTCAATTGGTTTTATCAGACTGATAAATAATGTATCTCCTCCTTTAGGTACATTTGATGAACTATCACCTGTAAAAATAATTTTCCAGGTTACTTCGGTACCGTCAGCATTCGAAAGAGTAACCTGATCAAGGAATGAAAGTGTATCGGTTCTATAGGATGATGCTTCTGTAAAAACAAATTGTATCCTTTCAGGGTTTGCAGGATCGGTAACATCATACACCCTAAAATTAACCCGCTTTGCTGGAGGAGCACCCGGACCGAAAAGCCCGGTTAATTTATTTGATGAATCAGTATAACTGTCGCTGAATACCAGCATATAATCCCGCGGTGCACGTATACTGGTAACAGTTGCAGAAGTAAACTGCGAAACAAGCAAGTTTAGATTTTTTGGGTGAGGATTATTCCAGCCGCTTACAGCACTATTAAATTTAATACTATCCACTGACTGATAACTTGTATCTATTGATAATCTTATACCATCAAAAACATCTGCATTATCAGGATTAAGTTTACCTCCCGACAAAACAGTAACTTCTTCACCATTTTCATTTCTTATTACATTATATGCATAAGCAATGTTAACACCTTTCTCAACCGAATCAATAAACTCAACTTCATAAACTGCATCGCGTACTTTAAAAGGATCGATAACTTCAAAGAACGGAACAACTGTTGAATTTCCGCTCTCCCTAGTTAATTCAATTCCGGTCGGAGGAGGAATATAACCAAGCACAGGTGGATTTGGTATAACTGCAGCAGTATTTAAATCTGTTGATATTCTTCCAAGTGCATCTTTTGAAATGAATCTTGTATTCTCAGAAGGGAAAATATCTTTTGAAGCATCGCCCCTGTCATAAGCAACAACAGCATAGTAGTAAGTTCTTCCATTAATTACATCATTATCCACATAAAAATTCTGAATGCCATTATCACTGCCAAGATTAAAAGGAACACCACCTGTTAAGCTTGAAAGAGTTGGCGAAGGAATAAAAATATCTCTTACACCATTAATAAGATCGTATTGAGCGATAGGTTTATAAAAGACTTTTTCGCCGGAATAATTGGTAATCAATAATGCATCAGTTAAGTCGGGATCAGTACCTTTATAAATCTTATATCCTTCAAAATCATTAATTCTTAGAGTTGGATCGATTGAATTTTCAGCTACTTTATCCCAATAAAGAGTTACTTTACCATCACCGGGGACTGCAGTAAGAGTTGGTTTATCCGGCGGTCTTGGAAAGTTATAATTTGCATTATAAATAGTTTGAGCAATCTGTTTGGTCTTTAACACCGCATTAAAATTATCACCGAAAGCAAGAGCAAGAGAGAATCTTTCAGTACGTCCGGCACGCAACGGGAAATAACCTGAGCCAAACATAAAATCACCATCTTCACCCCTTGTTGCCTGGTTATTACTAATTGATGCAGGCACCTCAAAAAATCCGGGAGTTAATCTTTTCCACATATCTTCATCGTTGCTCATTGTAATGTTGCCTGCAGGAACAAAATATTCAAAACTTGTTAAACCAAGCTGATCTGATTCATCAATATCTGTTCTGTCAAAATTTGGTTCACCCAAAGTTGGCATTCCATCATTTTCACCAAAATCCCCTGTACCTGCTTTACCATCCGCACCAACATCATCAAACTCGGGATTCCAGTCTCCATCATTATCAATTCCATCATCTCTTCCTTCATCAATCATTTTGTCATTTAACCCGACTCCGGATGCATAATCTTTATACATAACAGGAGCGACCTGATCGATAAGAACATTATTACCTGATCTCTTGTATACCCGGTAATGAACAATGTAATTTTCATCAATTAATCCATCCAGATCATTATCAATTCCATCACGTGAATTTATATTGACATTAGTTGCTGCATCAATGTTGCCCTCAACCAGAGTCATTCCAGGAGTTAAATTAAACTGAACACCCATCGAAGTAACTGTAGTATCATGGTTAGGCATTATGAATGTTGTTCTTTCATAAGTAACAGGATCAATAAGAATTAATTCTGTACCTGCATTAATAGTTCTCTGGTTAAAATTATCACTTGCAAAAAATTCTGCTTGTGCAGAAAAATTCGGGTATGATTCATCATTATCACCATCGTTATCAATACCATCTACATCATTACCAGGAGATTCAAGAAATGCATAAGCAATATATCCAACAGAACGTGGATCGGGTTCCCATTGAGGATTAGCACTGGGTGAAATATAATTATCAAAATCCCATGTGTAAGTAATAGATTCTCTTATATCAAAAAATGATGCATCGTCTATCCATTCGGGGTCTTCAACTCCAACATAAGTTCCTATTATTGTTCCGAAAACTGCCTGGGGATAATCTTTTGTACCATCATTTGTAATGTTGTATAACCAGAATATTACATCCTGTGCAAGGAAATTAGACCATTGCAAACCTCTAACAGAAACCTGCAATGATTGACCTGTTCTTCCCGGATTCTGTTCATCAGAAACATATCCATACCTTAACTGGAATTCATCATCATTAAAATCATCCATCCAGAAATAACTTTCCTGATCTGCATTAAACTGACCTCTGCCAAAGTATCCATTCCAGTCAACACTTGGAGTAACATCTTCACCATTAACAATTATGGGATCGGGAATACCATCACCATTAGCATCAGCAGAATAAACCCAGTCAGGATAATCCGGCCAGGAAGGAGGCCATGTTTCCGGTTGATGGCTCATTGCAACACCCTTTCCTATTTCATCAAGAAAAGGATCGGCAAAACCGGGAATAGGTTCAAATGTATTCGATTTACCTGTACCCTGCTCGCCACCGCCCGGTCTGTCAACAGGTGTTATTGTTACCGAATGGATGGTATCCGGTATTCCATCCGGAGGTTGAGTATAATCCTTTACAGGAAGCAGCAAACCAACAACAGGTGAAACATCACCAACATAACCATTAGCATCATATTTCCATGCACCTCTTGGTCCTTCATTGCCGGGCTGTGCAATAACACCCCAATTACCAAAAACGGTTCTAACCTGGTTTCCTCTGTGGACACCTACTTTTCTGAAAGTTGATGATCCGCGGTTGGTTATCCTTTGCTGGGCAAATTCTTCTACAGGAAGAAAACAAATTAAAAGTAAGATGTAAGGAAATACTTTAACAAATTTCATATCTGTTCCGAAAATTTTAATCTTTTTAGAAAAATACTGATGCACCAAATTCAATTCTTCTTGGTTCTGAATAGAAAGATGGATTCCTGTAATATTCATCAATTGAATTAACTATACGATCAGGATTCCCATCATTTCTTCTTAAAAATTCATTAATAGTAAAATCTGCAGTACCGCTGTCGTTATAAACATTAAGTTCATTAAGAGTATCAAAGAGATTAAATACCCTGGCAAAAATATTTATGCGTATACTGCCGATAAAAAAGTCCTTATAAGTTCTTAAATCAACATTAAAGAAAGATGGTTTAAGTTCACTATTAATTAAAAGGTCAGAGATATTAGATGAAAAACTTGGTGTATAAGGGAAACCACTTCCATATTGTCCTATTATACTGAAACCCCAGTTATCCGGATTAGCATAAGTAAATGTAACGTTAACAGTATGTGTCTGATCCCAATTCAATGGCACAAGTTGTATTTCAGGTATCTCACCTCCTGCAATCTGATTTCTTGTAGCAGCAGGATCGGAAGCATTGCCTTTAGCAGACTGTAGAGTATAATCTATTGTGGCTGCCCAGTTATTTGATAATCTTTTATCGAGAGTAAACACAATTCCTTTTACAAATCCGAAATCACTATTTACAAACTGGCTGTATGAACCTGAACCGCCGAATAATCTTATTTCATCTGCTCTGGTTCCAGCAAGATCTCTTATATCTCTGAAATATCCCGTTAAATCAAAAGTAAGCTCGTCGGATAGTGCCTGCTGAACACCAACTTCACCGCTTATTGTTTGCTGAGGTTTGAGATCCGGGTTGCCTGCAATTCCAAGATTCTGTGTACCATCACCAAATTTGTATTCGGGATTTGTATAAAGAAGATCGAAATTTGGTATCTGGAAGAAATGTCCGTAAGAAAAATGAATTACACCTCTGTCAGTTATTGGAAATGCAACACCAAGCCTTGGACTGAATTGAAATTTGGCTTCAGCATTTTTATACCATGGCTGAATTGAACCATCAGGCATTACTCTTGCAGCTAATCTTTGTGCGACAGTTTTTTGCTGATCCCCTTCATCAAGCTGTCCATTGCCGTTTGTATCACCAACATAAATGTTTGCAGGCCTTCTTGGTCTGTAAATATCAGGGTCTGTGGGATCGGTAAGAATCCGACCATCGGGATAGAAGTAATCGAATCTTACTCCTGCATTAATTATAATTTCATTCAGTTCAAGCTTATCCTGGATATATGCTGAAATTTCAATCGGGGTTCTTTCATATATATCTATATTAAGATTTTCATTTGGATCTGCAGGATTAGGATAAATTAATGGCACATAAGGATTTCCTGTTGTGGCAGGATCAAGTATGCCCTGCGGCTGAATCATATCAACATCATTAAAAGTTAACTGATGCCTGTTTATCTCAAAACCAATTTTTACAAGGTTTTCAGTATTAACCTGTGAAGTTAAATCGATTTTTGCACCGTAAGAACCTGTTACTCTTTTAAATCTTGAATCATGAGTACCACCGGTTCTGAAACTTGGGGCTTCAGTTGGTTCCTGCTGTAACAGAAGATCATGTGTATATCTTTTATCAAACGGATCTTCATAAACATACTGCTTATATCTTTTAAAGAAATATGAGAAATTTGCCTGGTAAAATGTTGAAGAACTAAGAGTATGTGTAATTCCGACTATGTTAGTAATACCTGTTCTGAATCTTTTAAAATCGCCATCAGGATTAAAGCTGAATGAATGATCATAATCCCGGTATTCAACATCATCTATTATATAGTTTAAATTTATTTTTACATCGGAGAAAGGCTTGAAAGTAAGCTTACCCTGTGCATAAATTTTTTCATTACCATTCATTGAAACATAAGAACCATCTCCGGTAGAATCTATATCATATCTTTCTTCAACCGGAACAGTGGGACCATTGTTAATTGTTATATCCCAGGGATTAAAAACTCTCTTACCATACAGCCAGCCGCCAAAATGTATATAGCGGGCATTTACATAAAAGAAAAGATTATTGGGAATTATAGGTCCGCTCAGGCTTCCTTCAAAATTATAAATATTTAAAGGATCAAAATCATCAATATTTCTGAATATGTGTGTATTATCGCTAAGGTATTCACCAATGTAGCTTGTAAAGTTTCCTTCAAATTTGTTGCTGCCATCTTTTGTAGCAATATTTACATAACCCGAAAGAGCTTTACCATACTCGGCATTGAATGCACCGCTTACAAACTGAAGTTCCTGTATTGAATTTGCATTTACATCAATAACAGTTGAACCGTCATACACATCTGTAACAGGAACGCCATCGATTGCATAAACAACTTCACCCTTTCTTCCGCCTCTTACACTACCGCCTACAAGACCCGCCTGAAGTTCAAGCACTTCCTGGAATTCAGTCACAGGCAAAGCAGTAATTTCATCGGAACCTATTATTGATGTAGAGGAAGTAAGGTCTTTTGTAACGAGTGGTTTTGTTGCAACTATAACAACTTCTTCACCAAGTTCTACACTTGTTTCGCTTAGCCGGAAATCAATGTTTGTTGTAAGGTCTATTGAAACCTGAACATCTGTAACTGTAACTGTATTATATCCTATTGCAGAAGCTCTTACAGAATAATTTCCAGGAGGAATTCCTATAATGGAATAATTTCCTTCAATATCTGAAGCTGCACCAAAATTAGTTCCTTCAACAATTATATTAACAAAAGGAAGCGCCTCTCCGGTTATTGCATCAGTAACTGAACCGGATATTTTCCCTGTTTGTGAAAAGCTTTGATATGTAAATAAAATTAAAAATGTAAGAAATGATTGTAAAAATAATCTCATTCATCCTCCCGGAGTTCAATTTCATATACTGTTATTTGCCTGGAAGGCAGTTTATAATTCATCATCTTATCAAAAATTACCTTTAATATCAGATACTAAATATCGAAAAAAAGGTCAAAAAAATTTCATAGCACTATAACCTATTGATTTAAGCCACTCTATTCCACTACCCAAACATAGGTATTCTTTTACCAAAGATATAATAATACTACCTGAATAGGTTGGATTTACTTATCACCATTATTGTTAGAAATTCTATATAACCTGTGAAGTTTTTCGTAAATATTTTTAATATCTTTATTAATAGTATCTATATCTGATTTCATTAAATCAGCTATTGCCTTAACATTATTACCTTCAATAACATATTGTAAAATTTCATTCTCGCGGGTGTTTAATTCAATTTTTTCTGAACCATTTAAGAAATTTTTTTTCTGTTTAAATAGATTTAAAACTTTGAATGCAATTTTAGAATTTATAGGTGTACAGTTGTAATATGATTCTTTAATTGCTGCAAGCATTTTTGATGGAGGAGTTTTCTTTACAATATATCCGCTTGCACCTGCACATAAAGCATAAAAAACCAAATCATTCTCTTCATAAACTGTAAGAACAAGAATTGTAAGCTGCGGAATAAGTGATTTAATTTTTTTAATTCCCTCGATACCATTCATCCCCGGAAGACCGATATCGATTAATAAAATATCTGCATCAAGTTCTTTATAATTATCGATAAGAGATTCACAATCCGGAAAGAGAGCGTTACAGGCAAATCCTTTTGCACTGTCTATTAATATTTTAAGCCCTTCTCTTATTGTCTCATTATTTTCAACTACTGCAACTTTAATTATTCCTGATTTAGTCTTTGGTTCTTCCAACTTAGCCCTATTTTTCTGCAAAACCGGTATGAAATGTATGTGAATTGAAATAATCTGTAAACTACACGAATGAAGGTATTTTGAGGAAGAATTAAATTAATCCTACATAAACAGGGGAAAAGAAGTTCAGGTTAAACTTAGATTATCCCTTCTTTTATTGCTTTTGCTACTGCTTCTGATTGTGAGTGAACGTGAAGTTTTTTATAGATGTTCCGGAAATGAAAGCGGACAGTTTCAATACTGATATAAAGAGAATCGGCAATTGATTTGAAATTATGTCCTTCAACCAAACCGCTGAGAATTTCTTTTTCTCTCGGGGTTAAAGCATAATCATTTTTTTGAGGGGTATCAGGCTTTTTGGTCTGAAAGAAATCAATAACTTTTCTTGCAATGTGTGAACTCATAGGTGCGCCGCCTTCATAAGCTTCTTTAATTGCTTCAAGAAGTTTGGAAGGAGGAGTTTTCTTTACAAGATATCCTGATGCACCTGCACATAATGCTTCAAATATTCTGTCATTCTCTTCATAAACTGTAAGAACAAGTATTGTTAATTCCGGCAGAAGAGCTTTAACTTTTTTTATTCCTTCAATACCGCTCATTCCCGGTAAACCAAGATCCATCAGAAGAACATCCGGATTCAGTTTTTCAATTTTCTTCAACATTGATTCACAATCAGAAAAAGCTGCAATACAGGAATATCCCTCGGTTCCATCAATTAATATTTTCAGACCTTCTCTTATCGAATCACTGTCTTCAACAACTATAACATTTAACATATAGTTTCATTATTTATTTCTGATTTGGTGATTATTATATCAATAATAAATTAATTTAACAACTTTGCTTACTAAAGAATATTTCCTTCAAACTGTACTGAAGTTCCTTTACCTGGTTTTGAAATAATATTTAATTTTCCTCCTATAATTTCCGCCCTGTTTTTAATATTTGTTAAACCATTTCCTCCGCCGGGAATTTCATCAGGACAAAAACCTTTTCCATTATCTTTAAGTGTCATTATAAGAGTCTTCCCCTTAACAGAAGCTTCGAGTGTAATTTCAGTACATCCACTATGTGTTATACAATTATTAATTGCTTCTTTAAAGATTAAGTAAAGATGCTGCCTGTGCTCCATCTTAAGTGAAACTTTCTCAAGAGCTTTAATATTTTCTGAACGGAAAGAAATATTTGTATAAGATGATAAATCCGAATAGGTATCTCTCAATCTTAAAATCAAATCATATAAAGAATCCCGTTTTGGATTAACAAGCCATACAATATCACTCATATTATCAATAAGACTTCTTGAGTTTGTGCTTATTTTTTCAAGGCTCTTTCTTATGCTTTCATCTTTTGCTTCTATTTTTTTTGAAATAACTTCACTCAGGATAGAAATTTCTGTTAATGATGAACCTATATTATCGTGAAGGTCTGCTGCAAGTTTTGTTCTTAATCTTTCAATATCCAGCAGGTGCTTAACTCTGAAATAGATAATAGACACAAAGCCTGTCCCAACAAAAAGTACAGCAAGAGAAATAAACCACCAGGTACCCCATAACGGAGGCAGTATTCTTATTACGATAGAGGTACCTTCCTCATTCCAAACCCCATAATTGTTTGAACCTTTAACTTTAAATACATACTCACCGGGGTCAAGATTAGTGTAAGTTGCAAATCGCCTGCTGCCTGAGTAAATCCAGTTTTTATCAAACCCTTCCATCATATAAGCATATTTATTTTTTTCCGGTACAGTAAAATCAAGTGCGCTGAATTCAAATGAAAATACACGCTGGCTGTAAGACAATTCAATTTCATCAGTATATAACACAGATTGTTTTAAAGGTGAATCTTCTGCTTCAATCTCCGCAGTTTTATTAAAGATTTGAAAATCTGTAATTACCACAGGAGGTATATAACTGTTACTTTTCAATTCATCAGGCTTAAAAACATTAAACCCGTTTGTACCTCCGAAAAATAATTCACCGTTTCTTCCTTTAAATCCTGCACCCCAGAAAAACTGGTTGCCCTGAAGACCATCGCTCGCATCATAAATCTTAATTGTTTTATCGGATGGATTAAACATAGCAAGACCATTATCTGTACTAATCCATAAATTACCTTTATCATCTCCAAGTATGCTGTAAATTATATTGCTTGGAAATCCATCATCAACTGTATATGTAATGATTTTTTCTGCATTCTCTTCAGGAGATGAAATCATATTTAATCCGCCGCCGTATGTACCAAACCATAAATTACCTCTGTTATCTTCATAAGCTGAGATAACTCTTTCATCGCTAAGGCTGTTCTTTTTTCCGGGCTGGAAAAGATATCTATTAAATTTTATTTCATCAGGATTAACTGAAGTCTTATTTAAATACTCATAAGAAATTTTATTAAGACCATTCCATGTGCCTATCCATAAATTTCCTTTACTGTCTTCAAGAATACATGACTGCACCTGATTGCTGCTTATTGTTGTTGAATCATAAAGGTCATTTATAAAATTTATAAATACATTTTTTTCTTTGATATAAAGACTTAATCCTGTTCCTGTTCCAATCCAAATTCTTCCTTTTGAATCTTCATAAACAGACTGAACGATATTACTTTTTAGATTGCTATTATTGTTTGAATTGATGGTGTAGTTAATAAATTTTATTTTAGATAAATTTTTAACAGGATTAATTGAACGATTTAAACCCCCTCCCCAGGTTCCTACCCAGATAAATCCTTCCCTATCCATATAAATTGCAGAAACAGAATTATCGCTTAAACTTGATTTATCGTTAGGATTGTTTTTGTAGTAATAAAATTTATCTCCTTTAATATCAAGAATATTTAAACCACCGCCGAGTGTTCCTATCCATAAATTGTTATCTTTATCCTGGTATAATGCTCTGATTGTATTATGACTTAAACTGTTGTTTGGATTCAGTTGGTCGTGTTTGTAATGTTTAAAACCTAATCTTCCCCTGTCATATTTAATTACACCATCTTCGGCAGTTCCTATCCATATTAAACCTGATTTGTCTTCATATAAGGAAAGAATATTATTGTTAGATATAGAAGCAGAACCTGAATAAGATTTTACCCTGGAAAATTTTTTATTACCTGGGTTAAAAGTAAAAAGACCATCACCGGTGCCAATCCATAAATTTTCATCTTCTGATGGCTGAAGAATATCATTAATCCTGTTGCTATTAATTGAACCTGATTCACTTACCAAATATCTTTTAAATGAACCCTCTTCTTTATTGAATAGAATTAACCCTTTTAATGTACCAAGCCATAAGTTTTTTTCTTTATCCTGAAAAATGGTAAGAACAATATTGCCGGAAGGATTTTCATTTTTATTTACAAAGGAATAATTAATAAAATTATTTTTATCAGCATTGTATTTATCCAAACCGCCATCGCTCCCTATCCATAGTATGTTATCATCATCTTCAAAGATTGAGAGAATAACATTATTGCTTAAACTATTTTTATCATTTGAGTTGTGCCGGAAATGTGTAAATTCATTTTTCTCCCTGTTGAATTTATCCAATCCGTTTTCTGTTCCAATCCATATATTACCTTTGCTGTCCTCATAAACTACTCTTACATTATTTAAAACAAGACTGTTAGGATTATCAGGAATATTCTTATAAGTAATAAATTTTTCTTTTAAATAATCAAACCTGCTTAAGCCTCCGCTGTTTGTACCTGCCCATATTGTTCCGTTTCTGTCTTCATAGATCGTCCATATAAAATTATCCTGAATGGAACTTTCATCGCCGGGGTTATTTTTATAAACAACAAAGTTATAGCCATCATACCTGTTTAAACCATCTTCGGTAGCAAACCATAAAAAACCTTTTTTATCCTGAATAATTGAATGAACTGTATTTTGAGAAAGTCCGGTTTCACTAAGAATGTTTGAATACCCGCTGTAATTTCTTACGTGGCTTGTTTGTGAATATAAATTTAATGGCAGGAGAAAAAATAGCAGGAAAGAATTCAGATAAGATATTGTTCTAAAGAAAATCATTTTAAAAATTTATAAAGTATACCAATTTAGAGTATACAAATAGAAACTCCCTCTAATCTTTACTCAGCAGACTTAAAAATTATTTTGGGAAAAATAGCTATTCCCTGCACAAAATACATTGGTAAACAGATTAGTACTTATTTGAACTTATCATTAATCTTTCAGAGTTTCAAAAACATTTAATATTTTAAGCAAAGAACACTAAAGGAAATTATGTGCCTGATTGTTTTTGCAAAAGATTATCACCCTGATTATAAATTAATTCTTGCTGCAAACAGGGATGAATTTTTTGAACGTCCTTCTTTGCCTGCACATTTCTGGGAAGATGAACCAATACTTGCCGGTAAAGATATTAAAGCCGGGGGTACCTGGTGCGGCATAACAAAAACAGGTAGAATTGCTGCAATAACAAATTACCGCGATATTAAAGCATTTAAAAAAGATGCTTTGTCAAGAGGAAAAATTGTAACTGATTATCTCTCAGGAACATCTTCACCTGAACTTTATTCCAAAGGTTTAATTGATAGTGCAAAACTTTATAATGGTTACTCGTTAATCTTCGGGAATAAATCCGAGCTTTATTTTTTTTCTAATCAGACAAACAAGCTTCAAAAAATTGAAAGCGGTATTCACGGGTTAAGCAATCATCTTCTGGATACTCCCTGGTTTAATGTAAACAACGGCAAGGAGCTTCTTAAAAAAGCTATTGAAAGTGATAACCTGATTGATAATCTTTTTTTACTCTTAAGAGATAAAAAACTTTCTTCTGTAAATGAATTGCCCGATACAGGTCTCGATAAAGAAACAGAGAGAAAAATATCTTCAATTTTTGTTGAGCTTAAAGATTATGGTACACGCTCTTCTACTGTTATTCTAATCGATAAAAATGATAAAGTTACATTTATTGAAAAATCATTAAATACAAATAAAGAATGGGTCACAAATAAATTTGAATTTGAGTTGCTTGTATAATTCATAAAAATTAATATCACAGGGAAAACTTTTTACAGATATTAAAAATTAAATGATTATTATGTTTCCCTGATTCATTAATTCATCAGAAGTTAATATGAAATCAGTAATAGCATTTTTGTTCCTGCTTTTTCTTTCCCCTAATGATTATCAGACTTTTTTAAAAAAAGGTGATGAGCTTCATAAAAAGTTTGATAATATTAATGCTGCAAAACAATATGAAGAGGCTTATAAATTAGCACCCGGCGATTATTATGTGCTTCAGAAATTAACAATGGTTTATAATGATTTGGGAGAAGAATATGTAGAACTGAGCAGAAGAAGTGATGAAGAAAAGGGTAAGTCTTTAAGAGAAGAAGCAAAAAAATATATTGATAAGGCAATTCATTATGCTGAATTACTTCAAAAGAAATTTCCGGATAGTGCAGATGTATATACATATCTTGCATTATCTTACGGCAACATTGCAATGTTCAGGGGAAGTAAGGAAAAAATTAAACTCGCTCACCAGGTAAAAGATAATGCAGTAAAAGCACTTCAGATGAATCCTGATAATTATATAGCATATGTTATTCTTGGTATTTACAACAGAGAAGTTGGAAATCTCAGTTTCCTGGAAAGACTTTTTGCAAATGCTTTTTTTGGTGATGTGCCAGAAGGCTCTTTTGAAGAGGCAATAGAAATGTTTAATAAGGCATTGAAAATTCTTCCTAATACAATAGTGCCTACTTACGGACTGGCAAGAACATACAGGTATATGGGAGAGTATGAAAAAGAAAAGGAAATGCTTCAGAAAGTTTTAAAATATAAAGTGCAGAATTTCAGGGATAAGTTTGCAATTGAAAAAGCAAAAAGAAGACTAAAAGAAATGTAACTTACTTATTATGATATTCCTGCATCCCTCCTAATACAAACCTGGATTTAAAACCTTTCTCTTTCAAAAAAGCAGATGCTTTTGAAGAACGGTTTTGTGTTCTGCAGACAACTATTATCTCTTTATTTTTATAATTATCAAGTTCATTATATCTTTCAGAAATTTCCTGCACAGGAATATGCAGAGCTCCATCAATTTTTGGAAGAGCACCAATCAATTCACCATTAGTACGTACATCTAAAATAACAAAGTTTGTATCAGCTTTTTCAATTTTATTTTTTAGTTCATCAATTGAAATAAAGTCTTCAGGGTTATGTTGCGCACAACCCTGTGCAGAAAACAAAATCAGTACAAATAATATTTTTAATGCATTCATAATTAATTTAACCCGCAATATCCTGAAGAGCAGCCGCAGCTTCCATCCATACAACTATCATCAGTAAATGTCATACTGCTTTCCTTCAAACCTGAAGCACTGAAAGATGATAAAAGTTTTTTTATTTCAGTTGAATGACATTCCGGGCATTCAACCTTTTCAATACTATTTACAGATTTGTGCAGCACTTCAAACCTGCTGCTGCATTTGGTACATTTATATTCAAACAGAGGCATATATAATTACTCCTGAATTTTTATTTCCGGTGAAAGAATAATTTTTGATTTCATTGAGTTGGAAATTAAACATGCTCTCTCTGATTTTTCAATAATTCTTAATGCTCTGTCTTTATCCTTTTCATTCTTCACAACAATAACAGGTTTAAGTTCAATTTCGCTTACGATAAACTTACCATCTATCTTTTCTACTTTGCCGGTTGCAGATGAATCGAAAGATATAAATTCAAGTTTCGAGTTTTCTGCAATTGCAAGAAATGTTGTCATCAGACAACTGTTAGCTGCTGCAATATATAAATGTTCCGGAGACCATATATTCGGAACACCTTTAGGAAACTCCGGCGGTGTTGCAACAGTAATTTTATTTGTAAGGTCAGGTGCTGTTAATGTTCCTATCCTGCCTTCATCCCATTTTATTGATGTATTATAATACAGAATATTTTCCATGTCTATTCCCCTGTTAATAAAGTTATACAATTAAGTAAACATATGATGAAGGAAACTGTATAAAGGTTTCATTCATCTTCAAGATTAAGAAAATCCATAAGCTTCTTATGTGCATCTTCCGGAATCTCTACATTATACTTTTGGTAGCAGTCAATTGTAAGCTGAACAGATTTAAAATAATTAAGGCACGAATCACAATTATCCAGGTGATGCTTTAAAGCTTTACACCTGTCGGAACTTGTATCCTGTGCCAGGCATTCACATACATATTTCATTACATCCTCACAGGAAACTTTTTCTTTCATTGAAAAGCCTCCGTTATTTCATTTCTTAAAAATGCTCTTGCCCTGTGCAGCCTTGATTTTACAGCAGGAATTGAAAGTCCTGATGCTTCAGCAGTTTCTTCTGTAGATAAACCTTCAACATCTCTTAATAAAAATATCATTCTGTAGTCGGGTGAAAGTTTTGAGATTGCGTTATCAAGTATTTTCTTGAGTTCTTCATTTTCTGTGTACTTGGCAGGAAGCCTGCTGTAATCAACTGCATACTTTTCTTCAAAAAGAGATTCATCATTATCTAATGAAACAAACTGCCTGTTTTTTTCTTTACGTGCCTGCATAAGACAATGATTTGCCACAATCCTGTAAAGCCAGGTTGATAATTTTGATTTACTATCAAACTGGTTTATATGTTTTACAAAACTGTAAAAAGTTTCCTGCATTATATTTTCTGCTTTTTCTTTGTCGCGGCAAATCTTAAATGAAAAATTATATACGGTCTGTTCATAATTTTTAACAAGCTTTGCAAGAGCTTTTCTATCACCATCTTTAGCCTGCTTAATTAAATCTTCTTCATCAGACGTATGGTATGATGCAGAAATATTATTTTCGTTTCCTCTCTCTTCTTTTTTAGATTCTTTCATCAAATAACTTTGTTTAAAAACAAATGAAGCTTTACTGTAAAAATAGTAAATAAATGTTCATTGAACTTTATTACATGTACTTTTAGTAACAAAATAATTGCCATTTATAAAATAACTTTAAAATTCTGCCAAATTTGAAGGAAAAAGAAGGATTTATTTTGGTAAGAGATTTGGTAGCATACATGTAGATTTTCTGTTCTGAATTTGATGACCGGTGAATATTCCTTTTGCAGGACACGTCAGTTAAAAAGTTTTTGGTCAAAGTAAAACAAGAGAGAAATGTTTCAGAATAAAAATTTATCGGTACTTGGTTCAAACCTTTTATTTAAGGGGATTGATGAATCATTAATTCACTCTATCTTCAATTCAAAAAATTTCCGCGCTGAAAAAGAGGGAGAATTAATTTTTCAGGCCGGCGAGGAGAGCAATTATCTTTACCTTATCCTGCAGGGTGAAGTAAAATTAAAATACGCAGGTTCAAAAGGAAGTACATCTTCATTCAGAAGAGTTAAGAATGAATTTTTTGGAGAACAGGAAACTCTCGAAAAGATTCCAAGAATATCTTCCGCTGTAGCTGACACCGATTGTATTTTTTATCTTATCTCTAAAGAGGAGCTTTTCTCTCTGATTAATAAAGAAAGAAAAATTTTAAAAAACCTTACATTCACACCGGATGATGAAGATGTAGAATTACCTGAGGAAGAACAGATATCAGATAATACTGATGAACAAAATATTCAGCAGCATGAAAAGCAGGTTGAAGAAATTGTAATTGATGAAGACCTTGCCGATTATTCATATGTATCCCCTTCAATTGAAGAGCTAAGAGATTTTAACGAAGAAAATTATATATCTTATTCTGACTCGGATGAAAATCAGGATGATCTTGTATTTAATAATAATGGATTTCATCCTGAAGAAAATAATTTAACCCCGGAAGAGGAAGAAAAAATACTTGCTGATATTCTAAAGAATGAATGGAATGATACCTTGCCTGATTTATCTGATATTCCTGAAAATGGCAAACAGCAAACAGAAGCAGATGATTTTATTCCTCCTGTTGATGATTTAGAAAATTTACCTGAAGAACCTCAGAAGTTTGCTTTTGAAAGTGAAGAGTTAGTATTGCCTGGTGAGAATCCATATAGCGAAGAGAGGCAGCCCGAAACAGAAACATTATCTTTAGTCGAAAGTGTTTCAAAATTTGTAAAAGCAAATATTTCATTTCCTTTAAATGAAATTAAAAAGCTTGCAGTGATATTGTGCAAATCTTCCAAATTACCGGAAGCAGAATCGGTAAATGAATTAATAAATAAACATATCGATTCGGTATCGGCAATTATTAATACTTCTTTTAATTTTGTTTCGCAGAAAGAAACTACAGGTTTAAAAAAACAAAGCATTAAAAATGTTTTAAATAATATTCTCAATCTTCTTTCTGAATATGTTGAAACAAGGAAGACACATCTTTACAAAAAAATAGAGACGGAAGCTTTTGCCGAAGTAAATGAAACAGAATTGTATAATGTTTTTCTGCAGCTTGCTAAAAATGCATGCGACTCAATGCCCGAAGGCGGAAATATTTTTGTAACGGCAGTAAATGAAGGAGACAATATAAAAATAGAATTTATTGATGAAGGCATTGGCATTCCTTCAAGTCTTGCTTTTGATATTTTTGAACCAATGGTAACTCATGGTAAAGCCGATGGTGCAGGACTCGGTTTAAGCATTGCTAAAAAAATAATTACAGAGCATAACGGAACTATTTCAATCGATGGTGAACTGGGAGAAGGAACAAGAATAATTATTTCACTTCCTGCTTGTAATTAAAACTTAAAAATTGGGGGGCGATTTATTCTTTTCATCAAATCATATATAGAAATTAATTTATTCCATCTTTGATTATTATCTTTAAACAAACAGATAATAATCATTAATGAACTATAATCTAATTACAATTCTTGGACCTACCGCAACAGGCAAAACAAAACTTGCTGCAAGACTTGCACATAAATTTAACGGGGAAATTATCTCTGCAGATTCACGCCAGGTTTACAGAAAAATGGATATCGGTACCGGCAAAGACTTATCAGATTATTATGTTAACGGGGAAAAAATTCCTTATCATCTTATCGATATTATAAATCCCGAAGAAGAATTTAATCTTTATCTATTCATTGAACATTTTAAAAAAGTGTTTAAAGATATTTTATCAAGAAAAAAAATTCCCTTCCTTACCGGCGGAACAGGGCTTTATATAAGTTCTGTTGTACAAAACTACCAGCTTAAAAAAGCAAACTATACTAAAGAGGATATTGAAAGGCTTTATCAATTAAGTTATGATGAACTTAAATCAATTTTGCTGACTGTTAAACCAAAACTTCACAATAAAACCGATCTTGTAAATAAAGAGAGAATGATTAAAGCTATACTTGTTGCTGATTCGGAAGGTGAAATAATTCTTAAAGATTTTAAAATAAATTCGCTTGTAATAGGAGTTAGATTTGAAAGAAGTGTCGTAAGGGAAAGAATAACAAAAAGATTAAAGCAAAGACTTGAAGAGGGAATGATTGAGGAGGTTAAGAATCTTTTAAACTCAGGGGTACCGTTTGAAAGATTGCTAAGTTTTGGTCTTGAATATAAATTCATTGCACTTTATCTGAAAGGTGAAATGAATTATGATGAGATGTTTCAGAAACTTAACACGGCAATTCATGCTTTTGCAAAAAGGCAGATGACATGGTTCAGAAAAATGGAGAGAGAAGGTGTAAAAATTAATTGGATTGATAATGGTGATTTTGAAAAAGCTGCAGAATTAATTTCAAATAACCAGTTTGTTCCGGAAATCAGTTTATGAATCTTCCTCATTCGGTAACAAAATATCTTAACAAATATGCTTCCACTAAATGGAAAGCTGAATTAAATGTAAACTTAAATTTCGATTGTATTATTGTTGTACCTGCAATTAAGGAATCTGAAAATATCCCGATCCTTCTCAATTCTCTTTCCAAAAATGTTTTTGATAAGAGACATAAAGTTTTAATTCTTTTTGTAATTAATAATTCTGTCTCTTCTTCACAGGAAATAAAAAATGACAATAAAAAAACTATTGAGTATTTAAGAACATTAATTTTAAATGATTCATCAGAATTAAAAGAAAAATTAAATTTATCTGGTTTGTTTTTAGGCTTGGTTGATGCTTCATCAAACGGATTGGAAATGCCTGATAAATTTGCTGGTGTTGGTTTTGCCAGGAAAATAGGAATGGATGCAGCACTTACATTATTCGACTATCAATCCCTAAAGAAAAAAATTTTGCTTTGTCTTGATGCAGATTGCAAAGTTGCAAAAAATTATATAGAAGAAGTTATTTCATCTTTCAATGAAAAAAATATTAATGCAGCAGTTATAAAATATGAACATTCTTTTCCTGATGATGAAGAGGAAACTAAAGCAATCATCTGTTATGAAATTTTTCTGAGATACTATGTGCTTGGTTTAAAGTATGCCGGTTCGGAATATGCATTTCATACTATCGGCTCGGCAATGGCTTGCGTTTATGAAGCATATATAAAAATTGAAGGAATGAATAAACAAAAAGCTGCGGAAGATTTTTATTTTCTTGAAAAGCTTGCAAAGCATTATAAGATCCACCAGATAAATTCAACTGTGGTTTATCCTTCAGCAAGAAAATCATGGCGGGTACCATTTGGAACAGGGCAACGAATGAACAGGTTCATTTCAAAAACTCATAATGAATATCTTCTTTATCATCCTGAAAGTTTTGAAATTCTTAAAAAATGGCTTAATATTTTCAACAATGATGAGGTTCTGCCCGGAGAAAATTATTTACAAAAGGCAAATGATATTCATCCGGAACTATGTAAATTTCTTAATGATCAAAATTTTAAAGAAAGCTGGGAAAAAATTCTTTTAAATTCAAAAAATAATTTGCAGATAAACTTACAGAAGCACAGATGGTTTGATGGCTTCAGAATATTGAAATTAATTCATCATTTAAGAGATACTGCATACCCGATGATAGATATGTTCGATGCACTTGATGAAATGTTTGCTAAACAAAAAATTAATTTTGATGTTAAGCGAATGCAAAATGAAATTCCTTCAATTGAAATTCAGAAAAAATATTTATTCACATTAAGAAAGCTGGATTCATAAATGATTATTAAATCCTCTCCAGATGAAATTCAGAATTATCTTGTTGATGCTTCAAACTTTAAGGGCTATTGTGATGCTGTCTATCTGCCCTCTGATGAAAAAGATATAATTGAAATTGTTAAAGAAGCAAATTCTAAAAAACAGAAAATAACTATAGCGGGAAATCATACAGGACTTTCCGGAGGTTCTGTTCCTTTGGGCGGCATTGTAATCTCAACAGAAAAATTAAACTGCATTATTGAAATAAATCCTGACGAGAAGTTTGCAATTGCTGAACCTGCTGTTGTATTAAAAGAGTTTCAAAGTAAAGTAAAAGAAAATAATTTATTATACCCCCCCGACCCTACAGAAAGAAATTGTTTCTTAGGCGGAACTCTTTCTACAAATGCATCAGGAGAAAAAACTTTTAATTATGGTTCAACAAGAGCTTATGTTCAAAGTATTGATGTTGTTCTTGCAAACGGAGATAAAATAATAATTGAACGGGGGAAATTTACAGCAGATAATTCCAGGCTTTATTTAAAAACTGAAAATGGAATTGAATATAGTTTTGATATTCCTTCAATAAATCTTTCTTTAAGAAAGAATGCTGCAGGTTACTATTGCAAAGAGAATATGGATGCCGTTGACCTCTTTATTGGTTCTGAAGGAACCTTGGGGGTAATTACAAAAGCAAAATTAAAGCTTGTTCCCCACCCTGAAAATATTCTTTCCTGCATAATCTTTTTTGATGACGAAAAGAATGCTTTGAATTTCATTTTCGAAGCAAGAGATATATCATACAAAACAAGAGAAGAAAATTCTTTAAACAATTTAGATGCACTTGCACTGGAATTTCTTGATGAACATTCACTTAATTTTATTAAAGACCAGTATCCTCAAATACCTCAGGATGCAAAAGCAGCAGTATGGTTTGAGCAGGAAGTTACTTCTGAAAATGAGGAAATATTATTTGATAAATGGATGCAGTTAGTTGAAAAACATAAAGGAGATGAAGAATCGGCATGGTTTGCAATGAACGAGAAAGAGAAAGCAGAGATACAGGAATTAAGACATAATGTTTCGCTGAAAGTTGCAGATTATCTTTCCCAGCATAATGTAAAAAAGTTAGGGACTGATTCAGCCGTACCGGATAACAGGTTTTTAGAGTTTTATAATTTCTGCACTGAAGAAATGAAGAAGAACAAATTTAATTATATAGCTTATGGACATTTCGGTAACTCACATTTGCATATGAATATGCTTCCCAAAAATGAAGAGGAATATGAAAAAGGAAAAGTTCTTTATGGGAAAATATATCAAAAAGCTGTTGAGCTTGGTGGAACAGTATCAGCAGAACATGGAATTGGAAAACTTAAAACTGAACATTTGTTAAGCATGTATGGTGAAAATATTTTGCAAAAAATGTTCGCTATAAAAAAAATATTTGATCCGGAATTAATCCTTGGCATGGGTAACATTTTTCAGAATAAATTTTTATCTTCTTAAAACATTTCAGAAACACAGGAGAGTTAGTAATGATAAAATCATTTCTTTTCTATTTGATTCCTTTTTTTATGATATCGTCTATTTATGCCCAATGGACAGTTTTAAATCCGCACCCAACAGGTAATAATCTTTACATAGGGTCAGCACCTTCCGCTGACAGGTACATTGTTGTTTCAGCACAAGGTGAAGCAGTTGTAACTCATGATGGAGGTGCGACATGGGATGTTGTATTAATCGGTGGGGATGGAATTTACAGAAGCTGTTATTTTATAAATGATAATGTCGGCTGGGCAGTTGGTTCATTTGTTGAACGATTACATAAAACAACAGACGGTGGATTAACATGGACATGGCTTCCCAATTCACCCGACACAACCAAGTATGATGTATTCTTCATTGATGAAAATATTGGATGGTCTGTTGGTTTTAACGGATTTATAATTAAAACAACAGATGGCGGCAATACTTGGTTCTCGCAATCCAATACTTCAATAAGTGATGAAACATTGTATGGAGTTGCTGCAACTGATGCAAACAATGTTTATGTTACTGGCAGCAATGATGCTATATTACGTTCTACCAATGGCGGCAATACCTGGACGCTTCATCCGCCTGTTTTCGGTAATTCAACTAACTACAGATCTGTTTACTTTCCTCCAACAGGCACAGGGCTTATTGGATTTGCAGTCGGACACAGAAACAGAATAATAAAAACAACCGACGGCGGCGCAACCTGGATGCCTGCTTATGACGGCGGAACAACAAATCAATTATGGGCAATTGATTTCGATAGTTCGGTTATGATAGGACTTGCATGCGGTGCAAATGGTACTTTATTAAGAACTACTGACGGTGGGGCAACCTGGAATACAGTAACTGGTTTACCAAATACTATTTTTTATTCAGTAAGGTTCGGTTCTGATAACGTTGCTTACCTGTCGGGCAACAGCGGCTACATACTTAAATCAACTGATGCTGGTGCAACCTGGACAGAACTTGGTCACCGTTTTACAACACAAAGAATACGCGATGTTAGTTTTGCAGATAATTTAAATGGCTATGTTGTAGGAACTGGTCTGGTTGCAAGAACTACAAACGGCGGAACTACCTGGACTATGCAAACATCACCAATTACAGGAGACATCAATGAAGTTGTTGCTCCTTCACCAAATGTTGCATTCGCAGGATGCGATGCAGGCAGCATTTTAAGAACAACAGATGGCGGTGCTACCTGGGTTGAAATACCTACAGGCATAACAGGTACTAACTCCGATATTCTTGCAATTGATTTTATTAATGAAAATGAAGGACTTGTGGCCGCATACAATGGTACTGTTGCAAAAACAACTGATGGCGGAACAACATGGCAAATCATTTCAAGCATACCATCAGGAAATCCATGGGATATGGATATGGTTGATAGCCAATATGCCTGGGTAGCCGGTACAGGTCAGACTATTTACAGAACAACCGACGGCGGTTTAACATGGACACAACAGCTCGCTGCTGGCGGACTTGGTACTTACGGCATATCCTTTATGAACAGAGATGTTGGTGTTGCAGGTGGTTCAGGCGGTAATACTTATTATACAACGAATGGCGGTGTTACATGGAACCCGGCAGTTACACCTCCGGGACAAACTGTCTGGGGAATTCATATCGCACCTTCACCTGTTTATGGTTCTGTTGCTGTAACAGCATGTGCAAGTGCTTATGTTTATATTTCAACAGATGGAGGAGCAAACTGGGTTCAGCAGCCGCGATTCTCAATCAGCACAATGGATGATGTTTATATGACAGATGCAGCAAATGCATGGTTTGTCGGTAACAGCGGTTTAATTTTAAAATATTATGAACCTGCCAATATCCCTGTTGAGCTTGCAGGTTTCTCTGCACTGGTTTCTGGAAGTAATATTTCATTAAGCTGGATAACAGCTTCGGAAATAAATAACGCTGGATTTGATATTGAAAGAAGAAAATCATCATTAATTAATCCAGATGTTTTTGAAGAATGGAACAAAATTGCTTTTGTTGAAGGAAAAGGAACAACAACCGAGGTTAATCATTATTCTTTCTCGGATAAAAATCTTGGAGAAGGAAATTATGAATACAGAATTAAGCAAATTGATTACGATGGTTCATTCAAATACTACTATCTGAATGAAACATTAACTATATCATCACCTATCAGTTTTGCATTGGAGCAGAATTATCCGAATCCGTTTAACCCTTCAACAAAAATTCAATTCAGCATACCTGCAGCTTCAAAAGTTACATTAAAGGTTTATGATATTTTGGGAAATGAAGTTGCACAGCTTGTAAATGATTTTAAACCTGCAGGAGTTTATGATATTGAATTCAATGGTGAGAATTTATCCAGCGGAATATATTATTATACAATTACTGCTGGCAATTTCACTTCCACAAAAAAGATGATGCTTTTGAAGTAAGAATTTGAATGTAGCATAGATTAATCATCTATGCTACATTCTTCTTAATTCTTTCCTTAAATGCTTATAGTCAGGACAAAATCTTTCAACAAGTTCCCAAAATTTTTTTGAATGATTCATCTCTTTCAGATGACAAAGTTCATGAATGATAACATAATCAATAACTTCTTTTCTGTATTTCATTAACCTGAAATTAAAAGATAAACTCCCACCCGAAGTGCAGCTTCCCCATCTTGTTTTTTGAGAACGGATTGTAATCTTTTTAAAGTTAAAACCTGTTTTAGCAGCTAATATTTTTACTCTTTTCAGAATATATAATTTAGCCTGATGTTTAAGCCAGAAGTTATAAATATCTTCCACATTTATACTTTTATAATCAGAAGGAATTTTAATATTCAGTTTACTATTTGAGAAAGAGATAAATGGTTTTTTAAGAAACAGGTCATAAGAAAATGAAACCCAAATCTCCTTTCCCATAAAATAGAATTTATTTTTTATTTCCTCTTTTAAATGTTTAAGAATCCAGTCTTTCTTCTGAAGAATAAAATCCTCAGCTTTTTCATGCTTATATCTTTTTGGAAGAATAACCTCAAGTTCATTATTGCTATTGATTTGCAGTCGGAGATATTTTGCCCTGCTGCTGTAAATTGTTTTGTAAGATATGGTTCTTTCCTGAAGTATTATCAGGTTTGATGTTGATTGGTTTTTCAAAAATTATTTTTTAATAATCTTATAAATAGTTCTATCCTTTGAGTCCTCAAGAACAATCCCCAGTTTATTCAATTCATTTCTGATTTTATCAGCGAGAGCATAATTCTTTTCTTTCTTCGCATCCACTCTTAATTGAATAAGAAGCTCTATGAGTTCACTTTCAAGCTGACCATCAGATGTTAAAGAGAGTTTATCAAAATCAATTATACCAAAAACACCGGATGCAGTTTTTTCAAGAAAAGATTTTACATTAAGATAAAAATCTTTACCGATGTTTTCATTTTCTGCAATGGTACGATTCACATCTTTAACAAAATCAAATATAACAGCAATACCCTGGGGTGTATTGAAATCATCATCCATTGCGTTGTTAAATGCATCAAAATACTTTTCAAAATCAAATGCAGGATTGATTCCTTGCCTGTTCTCTTTTATTTCATCATTAATTTTTCTTGCAAGATTAATTAATTTTTCAAGACCTTTTTCAGATGCAGCGAGAAGGTCATCGCTGAAATTCAAAGGACCACGGTAATGAGTTTGCGCAAAGAGTAATCTTATAGTCTCTGCGGAATATTTTTTCAGCACATCCCTTGCAGTTGAAAAATTGCCGAGAGATTTCGACATCTTTTCATTATCGATATTAAGGAAACCAAAGTGAATCCAGTAGTTGACAAACTTTTTACCATTTGCTGCTTCACTCTGTGCAACTTCATTTTCATGATGAGGAAAGATTAAATCATTGCCTCCTGCATGAATATCAAAAGTTTCACCGAGATGTTTGCAGCTCATTGCAGAGCACTCGATATGCCAGCCGGGTCTCCCTTTTCCCCATGGACTATCCCAGTAAGGCTCACTTTCTTTTGCTTTTTTCCATAATGCAAAGTCAAGAGGATTTTTCTTTTCAACATTTACTTCAATGCGGGAGCCTGCTTCAAGTTCATCAATTCTCTTTCCGCTGAGCTTACCATATTCTTTAAATTTTTCAACATTGTAAAAAACATTTCCATCTACATTGTAAGCATAGCCTTTCTCTTCAAGCTGCTTAATCATGTTTATGATTTCATTCATGTGCATAGTTGCTTTAGGATAAACATCGGCTCTTTTAATTTTCAGCTTATCAATATCTTCAAAGAAGGCGTTTATATATTTCTCTGCAACCTGTTCAGGTTTAATCTTTTCTTCATTTGATTTTTTTATAATCTTATCATCAACATCTGTTAAATTCATTGCATATTTAACCTGGTAGCCTCTGTATTCAAGATATCGCCTGATAAAATCTGCATTTATAAATGAGCGGGCATTTCCGATATGGAAATAATCATATACTGTTGGCCCGCACACATACATATTTACGTACGGCGGATTGATAGGTTTGAATTCTTCTTTTTGTTTGGTTAGTGTGTTATAAATTTTAATCATAGTGCAAATATAAATAAAACTATACTCTATTAATTAAACGATATTGTGAAATCAAAATCATTTTTAACCATTTTTAATCTGATTTCAGATTCTTCAGAAGTTCTTTTATATCCTCCGGGAGTTCAGAATCAAATTTCATAAATTCTTTTTTTTGAGGATGAATAAATCCTAATGTTTTTGCATGAAGTGCCTGTCTCTGCATTATTTGTAAAAGATTTTCAACCCGGCTTTTCATTTTGGGGAGCTGGGAGCCATAAACAATTTTTCTTCCTCCATAAGTTTCATCACCAAATACAGGATGATTTATACTTGACAGATGAACTCTTATCTGGTGTGTTCTGCCGGTTTTAAGTTTTAATTTCAGATGAGAAGCAAACTCAAACTGTTCTACAACTTCATACAAAGTTACTGCTTCCTTTCCTTCATCTTTAGTTACTGAAAATTTTTTTCTGTCGCTTTTACTTCTTGCTATCATTGTATGAATCTCACCTTTGTCTTCTTTAAAAACCCCCCAGCAAATTGCCCTGTATTCTCTTTCAACAGTATGTTTTGAAAATTGTTCTGCAAGTTTTGCATGGGTAAAATCATCCTTTGCTACAACTAAAAGTCCGCTGGTATCTTTGTCAATCCTGTGAACAATGCCGGGTCTTCCGGGTTCATTCAATCCGCTTAAATTTTTAGTATGATGAAGAAGAGCATTAACAAGAGTTCCTGTATAATTTGCATAAGCAGGATGTGCAACCATTCCCGCGGGTTTATTTACAACCAGGAGAAATTCATCTTCGTAAACAATATCAAGAGGAATTTCTTCGGGCTCTGCTTCTTCAGGTCTTGGAGTGATAGGATGTGAAGCTTCGATTATATCATTAGGACGAACAATATAATTTGCTTTTACTTTCTTCCCGTTAACAGTTACAAGATTTGCTTCAATTAATTTCTGAATTCTGGAGCGGGTAGCATTTTCAATCTGGCTTGTGAGAAAGATATCCAGTCTTTCTCTTTTTTTTCCGGGAGGGACTTCAATCCTGTATTTTTTCTCCTTTATCAGATTCGCCATCAGTATTTGTGTTACCGGGGTTGTCCGGTATTTTACCTTCTTCGTTTAAATTTTCGGTACTAATAATTTGTACCTGCGCTTCATTAAGCTCCGGAACCTGCTTTGCTTCATCTTTACTTTCAGCTTCCTGGTGATGTTTTTTATAGAAGAATATCAGGATAAAAACACCAATTGAAACAGCAGCATCGGCAATATTAAAAATAGGCCACCTGTCATAATACCTTCCGAAAATGCTGATATTAAAAAAATCGAAATCAAAAAAATCAACTACCTTACCGTAAAAGAGAGGAGCATAATTATAAAATACTCCGTAAAACATTCTGTCTATCAGATTACCAACTGCACCACCGAGAATAAAAGCAATTGCAAGGCGGAGACTAAAGGTTTGATTTCTTATAAAATAAAGATATATCAATAGTCCGATACTGGCAAAAAGAGAAAAGAGAGAAATCCATAATTTTAAACCGCTGCCCGGGTCAAAACCAAAAGCCATACCCGGGTTCTCGATAAAAGTTAGTCTGAAGAAATCTCCGATAATTGGAATTCTCTGACCATGATACATACCTTTGTGATGAATATTCAGAAACGGTATAGAGAAGCCTTTAACCAGTAGCTTAGAGACCTGATCAACAATAACAATAATTATAGATATATATACAACTTTCAAATTTCTCCTATTTCATATAAAAAAATATCTGAGCCTGGTAATTATCTCTTTTCCTGTCTCTGTTTAATAGGTAAACAAAGCTGGCTGTGTGGTACGGCTTCAAGTCTTGCTTTTGGAATAAGCGGACAGGTCTCACACAAATGCTGTGGTTCTTCAACACATTCTATACAAATTCCGTAAGTTCCTGCTTCAATTCTTTTTAAAGCATCTTCAAGATATCCAAGGAATTTATTTTCTCTCTGTGCATAAAGAAAAGTTTTTTCTCTTTCCATAGCATCTGTCCCCTGTTCAGCCATGTGTAGAGAGTATGGTGAATTTTCATTTATATATTCGCCTGTTGTAGGATCAAGCATCTGATCTTTAAGATTCTGAAGCTGCTCAATTATCTCATCACGTTTTTCAAGAATAATCTGTTTGAAATGTTCAAGGTCTTTTTTACTGTAGCCTTTTATATCTTCTATTCTTGTTTTAGGCTGTTCAACTGGTTTTGGAGTTTCGACTACTTTTGCAGCAGTTGATTTTTTTTCAATTGTCTTCTTTGGAGCAGTAGTTTTTTTAGCAGTAACTTTTTTTACAGCAGACTTCCTCACCGGTGTCTTTTTGTTATCCTTCTTTTTCATGGTCTCCTTTTTCTTTACAGATTTTGTAGATGATTTAATAACTGTTTTCTTTCTCAAAGCTTTTGAAGATGAAGCATTCTTCTTAACAGCTTTGGTAGTTTTTTTAGTGGAAGTTTTTTTTGCAGCAGTTTTTCCGGATTTGGTTTTTTTTGCCATTACGGTCTCCTCTAATTAAAAATCTAACTTTTGGTTATTTGAATTGTGCAATTATACTCTCCAATCTTCCATTCCTGTTTATGATTATCATCGATTGCTTCACCAATAGTCAACGCTTCGGCGAGTGTTTCATTTGAAATATATTTTTTAAATGAGTTAACTGCATTAATAATTTCTTCACTTCCATTAAAGAATATCTTAATTCTGTCAGTAACATCAAAACCGGCATCTTTTCTCATGTTCTGAATTCTGTTTATGAATTCTCTTGCCAAACCTTCCTCAATCAATTCGTTACTCAATTCTGTATCGATTGCAACTGTAACACCGCCTTCGCTTTCAACAACCCAGCCTTTAATTTCTGTGCTGATTATCTCAACGTCTTCCGGTGCTATAATTAATTTTTCATTTTCAATTTCAAGTTCAACATTGCTTCCTGATTCCAAAGCGGAAATCTCATTTTTACCAAAAGATTTAATTGCTTCTGCTGCTGCTTTTACTTTTTTGCCAAACTTTGGTCCGATTACCTTAAAGTTTGCTTTAGCAGATTTGTTAACAATTTCAGAATCATTATCAAGAACTACCAATTCTTTAATATTTACTTCATCGAGAATAACATCTTTCATATAGCGGAGAGCATCCTGTTTAGCTTTATCTACAACCACCATAATTTTTTTCAGCGGCTGCCTTACTTTAAGATTTGCTTTTGCACGCATAGATCTTGTAAGGTAAACAACCTGCTGAGCAATTTCCATTTTTTCCTCGAGATCTTTATCCTGGTAAACAACTTCAGGCAGTAATGAAAGATGAACAGATTCATACTTCTCTTTTCCGGTTATGGAATTAAGGTTGAGGTAAATTTCTTCAGATAAAAATGGTGCAAAAGGTGAAAGCATTTTTGAAACTGTAACAAGACACTCATAAAGAGTTTGATAAGCAGAAAGCTTATTCTCATTCATTTCCGATTTCCAGAAACGCCTTCTGCATCTTCTTACATACCAGTTTGAAAGATGATCAATTGTAAAATCGGATATTGCTCTCGCAGCTTTTGTAACATCATAATTATCCATCAGTTCAGTATATTCAGCTACGAGAGAATTTAATTTTGAAATTATCCACCTGTCAATCTCAGGTCTCTTCTCATAAGGAATCAGTTCTTCCTTAAATGTGAACTTATCTATGTTCGCATAGAGCGCAAAGAAAGAATAAGTATTAAGAAGTGTTCCGAAAAATTTCCTCTGGCTTTCTGCAAGCGCTTCTTCATCAAAAAGTGTTGGTCTCCATGGCGGACTATTTGTAACCAGGTACCATCTTGTTGCATCGGCGCCATACTTGTCAAACAATGAAAAAGGATCGACAGTATTGCCGCGGGACTTTGACATCTTTAATCCTTTTTTATCAAGGATTAATTCATTTACAATTATATTTCTGAATGCAACATTATCAAACAACATTGTTGCAATTGCATGAAGAGTGTAAAACCAGCCGCGGGTCTGATCAATTCCTTCACAGATAAAATCGGACGGAAAATATTTCTTTTCGAATAATTCTTTATTCTCAAATGGGTAATGGTATTGTGCAAAAGGCATTGCACCTGAATCGAACCAAACATCAATTACTTCAGATGTTCTTCTGTATATCTTTCCGTTTCTTTCAAAAAGAATTTTATCTACAAAATGTTTATGAAGATCGAGCTCTGTAATCTCTCTAACAGAAATTTTCTTTCCATTCTCTTCAATAAATCCTTCTTTCAGTTCTTCAATACTGCCGATTGCAAATGCATCACCATCTTCACTAACCCAGATAGGCAGGGGTGTTGCCCAGAAACGGTCGCGTGATAATGCCCAGTCCTTATTTTCCTCAAGCCAGTTACCGAATCTTCCGGAACCAACTTCAGGCGGCTGCCAGTTAATTGTTTTGTTTAGCTCAACCATCCTGTCAGCAATAGAAGTAGTTCTGATAAACCAGGATTCTCTCGCATAATATATTACCGGAACATTTTCATGCCGCCAGCTGAATGGGTAAGAGTGAACGATTGTTTCTTTCTTAAATAATTTTCCTTCATGTTTTAATTTAAAGATGATATCGTTGTCAGCATCTTTAACAAACTTGCCTGCAAAGTCTGTTATATCATCTGTAAACAAGCCGGCTCTTGTAACAGGCTGAAGCATAGGAAGGTTATATTTTTTTGAAAGTTCATAGTCATCCTGTCCAAACGCAGGAGCAATATGAACTATACCTGAACCATCTTCGGTACTAACAAAATCAGCAAGTGCAACATAGAAAGCTTTTTTGTCGGGAGTTAGATAAGGCAGAAGCTGTTCATATTCAATTTTTTCAAGCTCTGCACCTTTCATCTCCCGGATAATTTCATATTCACCTTCAACAACGGAAAGTCTTTCTTTGGCAAGAATAAATATTTTATTGTTGTGTTTAATCTTTACATAATCAATATCAGGACCTACAGCGAGAGCAACATTTGAAATGAGTGTCCATGGAGTTGTTGTCCATACAAGGAAATGTTCATCCTTATCTTTAATCTTAAAGAAGACATAAACAGATGGGTCTTTTGTTTCTCTGTAACCAAGTGCAAGCTCGTGAGATGAAAGTACGGTTTCTGATTTAGGATCCTGCGGAACAATTTTATAATCTTTATAGATAAGCCCTTTATCATATAAAGTTTTTAATGCCCACCAGACAGATTCAATATATTTATTATCGAGAGTTATATAAGCGGATTCAAGATCAACCCAGTATGCCATTCTTCTTGTCATCTTTTCCCAAAGATCGAGATACTCAAAAACCGAATCGCGGCATGCCTGGTTATATTTTTCTATTCCATATTTTACAACTTCGCTTTTATGTTTAATACCAAGTTTCTTTTCAACTTCTATTTCAACAGGAAGTCCGTGTGTATCCCATCCTGCTTTTCTTTCAACCCTGTAGCCTCTTAAAGTTTTATAACGGCAAACAAGATCTTTTAATGTTCTTGACATTACATGATGAATTCCGGGTTTGCCATTTGCAGTTGGGGGACCTTCATAAAAAGTAAAAGGTTTATTTTCATCTCTCGATGAAATACTTTTTTCAAATATTTTATTCTCTTCCCAGAATTTTAAAATTTTCTCTTCGGTTTCGGGGTAATTTATTTTTTCTAAATTTTGTTTGAACATACGAACTAATAACTTTAATAATTTTTATATCACTTGAACGAAAAAGAATTTTGTTAAACGGTAGTTAGATTTGTCAATTCAACAATTAAACAATTTAATTATTTCAGACTCCTTCGTACTTTCTAATTAAATCTTTTTCTGCCTGAATGAAATCTTTAAGTTCTTTTTCAATTCTTTCTTTTTTTAATGTAATATCTTTCAGCGCAAGTTCTGCATCATTTAAAATTCTTTTTGCTTCTATCTTTGCTTCCTTAATTGTCAGCTCAGCTTCTTTTTTTGCTTCGGATAAAGTTTCTTCATAAATCTTCTGTTTCTCCTGGTAAACAAGCAGGCTTCTTTCCAGAATTATTACTTCGGCAACAGCCATACCGAATAAAGCCATAGCACCAAGTGTTATGTTACGAAGGCTGTAAAGAATAATATTTTCCGTAAGCATTTCATTTGCATAAAAATATTCTTTAAAGAAAGTAATAATTAAAATGCTTATAAATGTTACAGCAATTATTAATGAAAAAACTATTTTACCACCAAGCTTCCAGCCAATGCTTTTATTTATATACCAGCCTACGGCAAAACATAAAACCGAAAGTACAAACCATACAGCAAAATTATTATCGCCGAAATTAAAGAGGTCGGTATTCATAAAATTTGAAGCAAACATTAATGCTCCAAGCAGAAACGGGAAAATATAATTGTAATACTTTTTCTTAAACATCATAACCTCTTAATAACTTCTTTCATGATTAAAGTCATTTTAGGCTCGGCTTCCATTGCTGCATCAATAATTTCTTTTACATTAACAGGTTTAAGCGAATCGGGGAAACATTCATCTGTAATTATACTGAAACCCAGCACTTTCATTCCCAGATGATTTGCAGCAATATTTTCAGGAACTGTTGACATACCAACCACATCGGCACCAATGCCTCTTAAAAATCTGTATTCAGCTTTTGTTTCGAGATTAGGTCCCGGAACTGCAACATAAACACCTTTCTGTACTTTAATTTTATTTTCGATTGCTACTGTCTCTGCAAGATTAATTAATTCATTGCTGTACGCTTCACTCATATCGGGAAATCTCGGACCAAGCTCATCATAATTTTTTCCGATTAACGGATTATCTCCCAATAAATTTATATGGTCTGTCATAATCATTACATCTCCTCTTCTGAAAAGAGGATTCATCCCGCCGCATGCATTTGAAACAATAAGTGTTTTCACACCAAGAAATTTCATTACTCTTACAGGATAAACAATCTGCTGCATTGTATATCCTTCGTAGTAATGAAATCTTCCCTGCATTGCAACAACTTTTTTATCGCCTATTGTTCCAAAGATTAATTTACCTTTGTGCGATTCAACAGTTGAAAGTGGAAAATGTGGAAGATCTGCGTAATCTATTTCATATTCAACATTAATTTCTTTAACCAAACCACCCAGTCCTGTTCCTAAGATTATCCCCACAGAATATTCATCTTTTACTGCTTTCCTTATTACCTCAACTGTTTCATTTATTTTCTGAAGCAGATTTTCCATTATAGTTTATCCGTAATATCATCTATATCAATATTAATGCTGCTGCGCTTTTCAACTTTTTTAACAGGCTCCTCTTCCTCCGCAGCATTTTCAATTTTCATTTCAAGAAGATGTGCCTGTGAATTTATAATAGCTTTAAGTTTTGAAATTATTGCTGACTTTTCTTCTCTTAACTGAATAACTGCATTTCTTATATCGTTTGCATTTTCTTTTGCTTTTTCAAGATATTGTTCCGCTTTTATTTCAGCTTCCTGAATTATAAGGTTAGCCTGTTTTCTTGCAGCTTCAATTGTTTTAGTTGATGACTCCTGTGCTTTTGATAGAGTATCCTGAATATTTTTTTCAAGCTTCCTGTAATCAGATAATTTCTGATTTAAATTTTCAATTTCGGCTTTCAGTTTTTCATTCTCATCAAGAAGATTTTTTATATCATCGGCAAGTTTTTCAAGAAATGCAATAACTTCATCTCTGTCAAAACCTCTTACAGATTTTTTAAATTCCTGACGTTTAATATCTTCAGGTGAGAGTTTCATTTCATTCCTTTAATTTGAATAATCTCTCTGACCAAAAATTGCAGAGCCGATTCTTAATATAGTAGCACCTTCTTCAATTGCAATTTCAAAATCAGATGTCATTCCCATAGATAATTCTGAAATATTTTTGTAACCTTTTTTATTTAATTCCTCTCTTAGCTTAAACAAATATTTAAAACTTTTTCTTATTTCATCTTTATCATCTGTAAGCGGAGCAATCGTCATCAAACCAATTAAATTAACATTAGAGAGTTTTAAAGATTCCTCCGCTGTTTTAAAAAGTTCATCTTCGTTTTCTATTCCGCTTTTTGTTTCCTCTTCAGATGTTTTAACCTGTAAAAGAATTTTCTGAATTTTATTTTCCTGCTGTGCTCTCTTATTTATTTCAACTGCAAGAGAGAGGGAATCAACAGAGTGAATGTATTCAGCGGATTTAACAGCAAATTTTACTTTATTTTTCTGAAGATGACCTATAAAATGCCAGGTAACTTTATTACCAATCTGTTCAAATTTTTTAATCAGTTCCTGTGCCCTGTTCTCACCGAAATCTCTTATCCCTTCATCATAAGCTTTTAAAATTGCATCTGCAGGAAAATTTTTAGATACCGCAATTAATTTTATTTCTTCAGAATTTCTTCCGGTTTCTGCACATTTTTGGCTAATTTTATCACGAATTTGCTTAATATTTTCCTTTATCATAACAAAATTAAGATAGTGAATTTATCGGCTTTAGTATTGAAAATCAACTTATTTTGCATAATATATATCATCTATAAATTCTATCCTCAACTTTTAGTATTCATCTAGTCTTAATCATCATCTCTCTTATGAATGTTTATAAAATCAACACTAATTTGAACAGGGCTTTTTGTAATTTTGCATTGTACTTTATTAAATATTGGAAAATAAAATGGAATTCTTGCAAAACATTCTTGAAAAAGCTTCAAAAAAAAGAAAAACAATTATCTTACCCGAATCCTCCGATGAAAGAGTATTAAAAGCTGCTGAGGTTTTAACTAAAAATAATATTGTATCGGTTATTACTCTTGGTGATGAAGATAAAATAAAATCGGATGCGGAAAAAATTAATGTGGATATTTCCGGAGTGAAAATCATTGACCAGACAAAATCTGAGATGCTGAATGATTTTAAAGATATTTATTATAACCTGCGCAAGAAAAAAGGTATTTCAATTGAAGAAGCGGCAGAAACTATTAAACGTGATTTGTTCTTTGCTGCAATGATGGTTAGGGAAGGAATGGCTGATGGAAGTGTTGCAGGCTCTCTTGCTTCAACAGCAGATGTAATGAGAGCAGGAATACAATGTATTGGCATGCCTGAAGGAATTTCGATTGTCTCAAGTTTTTTTCTTATGGTTAAGCCGGAAAAGATTTACGCATTTGCAGATTGTGCTGTTGTGCCAAACCCTGATGCAAACCAGCTCGCCGATATTGCAATATCAACTGCAGATAATTTTAAAAAGCTTACTGATGAAGAAGCTTATGTTGCAATGCTCTCCTTTTCTACTAAAGGAAGTGCAAAACATGAACATCCTGATAAGGTAATTGAAGCAACAAATATTGTTAAATTAAAAAGACCTGATTTAAATGTTGACGGTGAGCTTCAGTTTGATGCCGCTGTTGTTGAATCAATCGGATTAAAGAAATCACCCGGCAGCATTGTTGCAGGAAAAGCAAATGTATTAATCTTCCCGGATCTTGATGCGGGAAACATCGGATATAAAATTGCACAGCGCTGGGGTAAAGCAGAAGCAGTAGGACCAATGGTGCAGGGACTCAAAAGACCCTTCTTCGATTTAAGCCGCGGCTGCAGTGTTGATGATATTATTAATACTGCTGCTATTTGTGCATTAATGAGTTAAAAAAGGTAATTGATACCAGATAAAGAAAAAATAATTTTCTTCTCTACAAAAGAGAGCTTCAGAAAGTGGCTTGAAAAAAATTATAATAAGAGAGATGAACTCTGGGTTGGATATTATAAAAAAGGAACCGGTAAGAAAAGCATTACATGGCAGGAGTCGGTTGATGAAGCTCTCTGTTTTGGCTGGATAGATGGAATAAGGAAATCTATAGATGAAGAGAGTTATAAAATCCGTTTTACTCCAAGAAGAAAAGGAAGTAACTGGAGTGCTGTTAATATTAAAAGAATTAAAGAACTGATTATAGAAGGATTGGTAACAGAAGCAGGTCTTGCAGCATTCAACCAACGAGATGAAAAGAAAACTAACCGCTATTCTTTTGAAAGGGAGTATGTAAAATTTCCTCCCGAATTTGAAATAAAAATTAAGAAGAATAAAAAAGCCTGGGAGTTTTATCAGAATCTTTCACCTTATGCTAAAAGATTAAGTACCTGGTGGGTAATTGAAGCAAAGAAAGAAGAAACAAGATTAAAAAGATTGAATTTACTGATAGAATGTTCAGCCAAAGGAGAGAAAATACCTGCATTGCAAATAAGTAAAAAGTGATTTAGTTCTTTTTTGTCATCTTATAAATTTTAAAAGAAAAGATTGAAACAGGTATTAATAATACTGCGGAGAGAATATAATTCTCATCAAAAAAAGTTTTAAACATTAAGAAAAGATGGAACAGGAATGTTAAAAGAATAAAATAAAATTTAGGATCCTGTTTAAAATTCTTCATAACCAAAATTTGAATTTGAACTTACACTTAAACTCACTCTTTCCTTTTCTCCTCTTTCACAATTAATTTTGCAGCAATAATATCCTGATGATCCATATTCAGTGTGCCGCCAATTTTTTTTATCAAATGATCTTCATGCATATTTAAGGTATCATCAACATAAATTAATCGCCAGAGATTTTTCAATAGCTCAAACTTTTCATTCCTGGAAAAATTTTCATTTATGGTTGTTGAAAATTCATAAATACTAACGCTGTGTTTTAATTTTTCTTCAGATAGCTCAATCAATTCATCGACATATTCTTTCTCAAGATTAAAAGTCTTCTGCATTACATTAATAATTTTTTCTCTCTCTTCATCTGTAAATTCATCATCAGCATTAGCCATTTCTATCAGCAAAGCACAAGTTGCTATCTGTAGTTTTTTAACACTATCTATATTATAGCTTTCTTCTTTATTATCATTTGATGTTTTAAATAAATCTTTCAGATACTTTATCATAATCTTTCAATCCTTAAATTTTTAAATCTTTAAATCTTTTTAATCTTTAACTCTTTGCCACTTCAATACTAACTTCCATTTCAGGTTTAGGAGGACGCTCATATAATTCAGCAAGTTCTTTATAAGCACCGGCAAGGTAATAAGGAACCTGTTCCCATGTAAACCGCCAGGTCCAGTTGCCTCCTGTTCTGCCCGGATAATTCATTCTTGCTTCACCGCCAAGATTAAGAATATCCTGCATTGGTATAATAACAATATCAGCAACAGATGCATAAGCAGTTTTAATTAATTTCTGAACAATATCATCGCCATAATAATCAAGATATTTTTGTGCATGACTGTAAATATCATTACCTGAATGTTTTTCTTTTTCAAAATATGCTCTTGTTGTATCATTATCATGAGAACCTGTATATACAACTGAATTTCTTGTATACCTGTGAGGAAGAAATCTCTTCTCCATTCCTGTTCCAAATGCAAACTGAAGAATTTTCATCCCGGGAAAACCAAATTTATCTCTTAGTTCTTCAACTTCTTTTGTAATTACACCAAGGTCTTCGGCAAGTATCGGCAGATCACCAAAATATTTTATTAGTGTATTAAAAAATTTTTCTCCCGGTGCTTTAACCCATTTTCCTGTTTGAGCAGTTGGTGCACTTGCGGGAATTTTCCAGAAAGCTTCAAAACCACGGAAGTGATCTATTCTTACAATATCCACAAGCTCTAAAAGTTTTGAAAGCCTGCTTCTCCACCATTTAAAATCGTCTTTCTCCATTTCTTCCCATATAAAAAGAGGATTGCCCCAGAGCTGTCCTGTTTCACTAAAATAATCCGGCGGAACACCGGCAACAAATTCGAGATTACCTTCTTTATCAAGAGTAAAAATTTTATTATTTGCCCAAACATCGGAGCTGTCATAAGCAACAAAGATTGGTATATCACCAATTATTTTTATTCCTTTACCGTTTGCATATTCTTTTAATCTTTTCCACTGAGTGAAGAATTGAAACTGAATAAACTTATGAAACTTTATATCATCTTCTAATTTTTGTTTCCATTCTTTTAATGCTGATTTTTCACGTACAACAAGAGACTTTTCCCATTTAGTCCAGAGTTCTCCTTTGTGAAAATCTTTTGCAGCCATGAATAAAGAAAAATCTTCTAACCATTCTTCATTCTCTTTACAAAAAGAATTAAACTTCTCCTCAAACTCAGAAAATTTGTTTTTAAAATTGTTATATGCTTTCCTGAGAATTAATCTTTTATAATGAATTACATGACCATAATCTATTTTGTGAGGATTATCTGTAGGATAAGATTCAATTTCATCAAAAGAGAGGAGACCATCTTCAACTAATTTTTCGGGAGAAACAAGATTTGGATTTCCGGCAAAAGCAGAGAGGCATTGGTAAGGAGAATCGCCGTAACCAGTCGGACCTAAAGGAAAAACCTGCCAGAGTTTTTGTCCTGCAGCTTCCAGAAAATTAACAAAGTTAAAAGCTTCATTTCCAATATCACCAATACCAAATCGCCCCGGTAATGATGTCGGATGGAGTAAAATTCCTGCTGAACGTTCAAATTTCATTTTGCAACCAGAATTTATTGAAGGTGAAAAATAAAAAAGGAAGGAGCTAAATAAAAATTATCATCCGAATCAACAACTTGCTATTAAATTTAAAATAAAAAAAGCGGTACCGTGATAGTACCGCTTTAAGGATATATTTATTTTTTATAGACCGAATTTAGCACCAGCTCTTATGGTTAGGTGGTTAGCATCGCTTACAATATTAAATGCTACACCTAAATCAATTGCAACAGATTCACTTGCCTGAAGTTCATAACCTGCGCCAACTACAAAAGAAAATTCAGTACTTGTTTCGGATCCTCCGCCCACAGTTCCAAAACCCGGAATAGTAATTTCAGGAGTTTTAGTAGTGAAAAGCGTTACACCAAGCTGTCCGTGACCATAAACTCCACCGCCACGCATAAAATAATATTTAGCACCAACTAAAATCGGTATACCGGAGAAAGAAACTTCATCAACATCTGTAGGCCAAGTAATATAACCTGCCTGGGCTGTTCCGTGTAACTGCGGCATAAATTCCATTTCGAAAATAGCTGTACCGCCAAATCCTAAATTAGCAGCATCACCAAAATTACCCATTGGTAATGAAATCAATGGTCCCACATTCAGATACATTTTGTTCTGTGCAGATGTAAAACCTGTAATAATAATTATAGCAAATAAAACAGTGAACAATTTTTTCATTTGGTTCTCCTATATTTATTTTTATTAGTGAATTACTGATTTTTAATCAGTTTGTCATTTGTCAGAAGTAAATCCTAATGTGGATGCTTTACCCAATACAAATGTAAATTTTATTTTCTTACTTAATTCTTTAGCTGTACTTTTATCAGTAGCAGTAATGATATTAAATCCTTCACGGGTTAAAATCTCCCGCAGCCTCCGCAGTTCAAAAGTATCTTCATCAATAACAAGTATTTGTGCTTTCATAAATTTTAATTTTTGATAATCTCTTTCCCAAAGATGTACCAGAATATTTCCTGTTACACGTATCGGTTATTTTATTTTTTAACAACCTTGAAAGAAGAAATTGTTTTTAAGTGACAGATACTTGCTTTTAGTTGTCGGGGTGCAGAGACAAATTTCAAAGAACTTTAAAGAGATTTTTTTATGACCATAAAGATAATAATAAAGTTAAAACAAAATGAGAATGTTTTATATTAAAATGTGATTATCGGTCTTCATTTAGCAATAATTGTGATCAAAGATCAATTTCCAGTTGTGAAAGGAGTTTATAGAAGTGTGTACGGTTTACCCCCAGTAATTTTGCTGCTTCAGCTTTTGAGTTAACTTTTCTCAATGTTTTTATGATATACATTCTTCTGAATTCTGTTTCTGCTTCCAATAATTTTTTCCCTGGGTGAACTAAAATTTCATCTGAACTTTTTTGTATTATTTCCTGAGGAAGATCTTTAACATCAATTTTATTATCTGTTGCGAGTACAATCGATCTTAAAATAATATTTTCAAGTTCTCTTATATTTCCGGGAAATGAATATTCTTCCAGTACTTCAAGTGCTTCATCAGAAATTTTATATTCTTTACCTTCTCCATGCTTCTTTATAAAATGATTACAAAGACTTTCAATATCTTCTTTTCTTTCTCTTAACGGAGGCATATTAATTTCTATAACTTTTAACCTGTAGTATAAATCTTCTCTGAATGTTCCTTTAGAAATCATATCCGGAAGATTACGGTTAGTAGCAGAGATAATTCTGACATTAATCTTTTTTGTATTAACAGAACCAAGCCTTTCTATTTCACCTGTCTGTATAACTCTTAAAATTTTAGCCTGGAGGTTTATACTCATTTCACCAATTTCATTAAAGAAAAGAGTTCCTCCATCAGCGAGTTCAAGTTTTCCGGGTTTTGTTTTGGCAGCACCTGTAAAAGCCCCGCTCTCATATCCGAATAATTCTGATTCGAGCAGATCAGCAGGAATAGCACTGCAGTCAATTGTAACAAAAGGTTTGGATGCACGTTTGCTGTTGTTGTGAATTACCCTTGCAAGTACATCTTTCCCTGTTCCGTTTTCACCAAGAATAATAACAGATGTATTAGTGGGTGATATTTTTGCCGCAAGTTTAAGAACATCAAATAATTTTTTTCCTGAGCCGACAATTTCATCACATTTAAATTCTTTTCTGAGATCATCAAATTTTTCTATTGCATCTGTCAGAAGTCTTTTTTCAAGGTTAGATATTTCAGAAGATATTTCAAGTGCATTTACAATTTGTTTTGCAAATGCAAGTAAAAAGATCAGATCATTTTGTGTAAAAGGATTTTCTTTATTTCTTCTGTCAATATAAACTGCTCCTAAAACTTTTGAACCAAGAGCAAGCGGTACACACAATACTGCAGTAATTCCAAGTTTAAGTATACTTGCTCTTTGAGATAGTTCCTCATCATAACCTGCATTATCAACTCTTACAGGAGATGAAGCATTAATAGTATTCTTAATTACTGTTGTACTCATCTCCATTGCTTCGGGGTTATCTTCGGGATGCATGTTTTTTACAAAAATATTTTCTGTTTCCCCCGATTCATTTGTGAGAATAATAAAACCGGAATCAGCTTTTAATTCTCTTACTACAGTATCAATAGCTGTTGAAATAAGTGCCTTGGTTTCTGTTTCTGTAGAAAAAAGAATTCCTGATGAATAAAGAACTTCAAGCCTCCTTTTATCTTCAATTAATTGATTAATCTTCTCTTCATTTTTTCTTTGCTGAAGGTTCAGTTTATATATTTCAGAATTTATTTCCTGGTGATATTGTAGGAATAGTTTATATAGATTATTTACTTCTTCAGCAACTGCGGATGAGTCTTTAACTGCTGAGCTAAGCTTCATAAATAATCCGGTGAGCGAATCGAAATATTTTTGTCCTGTTAAATCATTCATTTCATGCCAACCCTGTTGCAAAAACCCCGGTTAAAATAATCATTAAATAATGGATTACAAAAGAAAGAAATTAATAGAGTCAATGTTATTATGATATATAAAGCTGGAAAAATCTTTTCCCTGGTTTTTGTTTATTCTTTATATAGTTTATTTTTAATATCAAGTAAAAAACTTATGGCTAATACCTTGGGAAAAATTCAGCTTAGTGAAATTAATCTTACATCTCTGGTTAATTCTTTCGATGATATCTTTTTCTGGTCGGGAAATATCAATCACCAGGAATTTACAGGAAATGTTGCTAATGTAACCGGCTATACTCCAGAGGAAATCATCTCACTTCAAAATATAATTTTTCATGAGGATAAAGCTGTTTACATTAATTCCTTTAATGAATCTGTTGAGAAAGGTGATACTTTTGCAGAATCAGAATTCAGAATTCTTACAAAAAACAATGAAATAAAATGGGTAAAAGAAAGTATAAAAATATTTTATGATAAGGGAATTCCCGCCAATATGATCGGGAAAGTTATTGATATTTCCGGTTTAAAAAGTAAGGAGATAAAATTAAGCCAGCAGGTTTCTCAATTAAAAAAAGAAAATGTTGCAAAGGATCATTTTTTTAATTTACTGTCTCATGAATTAAGAAGTCCTTTCACAAGTATACTTGGCTTTTCGGAAATTCTTCTTAAAGAAACGTTAACCGAAGTTGAAAAAACTGAATACTTATCATTTATACATTCATCATCAGATAATCTTCTTAAACTAATTAATAATCTGCTTGACTGGTCAAGATTAAAATCCGGGAAAATAATTTTAGGCAGACAAAAAATTAATCTCAGGTCATTGCTTTATAATTGTTCTGCTGCATTAACAGGAACTGCAGCCAGAAAGGGTATTGAAATAAAAATTGATGCGGATAAAAATTTAAAAATTGCAGGAGATGAAAGATTATTAAATATTGCTGTTACAAATATTATAAGCAATGCTGTAAAGTTTTCATATAAGGATTCGGTAGTCCGGGTAAAAGCATTAAAGTTTAATGATGAGTTTGCTGAAATAATTATAATTGATAAAGGTATTGGTATACCCGAAGAAAATAAAATTAATTTATTCAGAATAGATAAAATGTTTTCGACAAAAGGAACTTCGGGTGAAAAAGGAAATGGATTTGGTTTAACCCTTTCAAAAGAAATTATAGAAAAGCATAATGGAGAGTTGTGGTTTTATTCTGAAGCAAATTCAGGAAGTGAGTTTCATATAAAAATTCCATCTATTCCGGAAAGTATTCTTTTAGTCGGAGAGAATATTTCTTTATATGATACAATTAAAAAATATTTTTCAAATTATAATGTAATAAAAGCTGAAAATCCATTTGATGCTATTAATTTCTCAAATCATTTCTTTTCCGCAATTGTAACCCCCCATAAGCTTCCCTTAATGAATGGTCTGCAGCTTCTTGAAAATATGCCGGGAAAAAAAGATAATCCTGAATTAAAAATAATTATTACTGACCTTCCGGATGAAACTATAACAGATGGTTACAGAAAATTTGGAGAAGCCATTGTTCTTGAAAAAAATTCTGCAGAAGAAAAAATAATAAATATACTTGCAGGTTTATTAAAGTAGGAATTACTCCTCCTCTTTAATTTTAAATTAGTACATCAATTATTATATTTTGTGTTCCAAAATTCGGAGGTAATTTGAATATAGCAGTTGTTGGTACCGGTTATGTTGGTCTGGTCACCGGAACCTGTTTTGCTGAAACAGGAAATAACGTCATTTGTGTGGATATTGATGAAAAGAAGATTGAAAAATTAAGGAAAGGCATTGTTCCTATTTTTGAACCGGGACTCGATCTTCTTTTTGAAAGAAATATTAAAGATGAAAGATTAACCTTTACTACCGATCTGCATGATGCCGTAAGAAAATCTGAGGTAATTTTTCTATGCCTTCCTACACCCCAGGGAGGAGATGGAAAAGCAGATTTAAGTTATGTACTTAAAGTTGCAGATGACCTCGGGCAGTTCTTTAAAAAAGAACCTGGCATTGGTTATAAAATTCTTGTTGATAAAAGTACTGTTCCGGTTGGTACAAGTGAAAAAGTAAGAGCTGCTGTTAAAAAACATGCCCCTGATTTTGATTTTGATGTTGCTTCAAATCCTGAATTCCTGCGTGAAGGAATGGCTGTTGAAGATTTTATGAAGCCTGAAAGAGTTGTAATAGGTACGAGTAATCCTAAAACAAAAAATATACTTGAGCTTCTTTATGAACCTTTTGTAAGATCGGGCAACCCGATTTATTTTATGGATGAAAAATCTGCTGAAATGACCAAGTATGCAGCTAATTCTTTTCTTGCGACTAAAATTTCTTTTATGAATGAAATAGCTAACCTGTGTGAATTAACAGGAGCAGATGTGGATAAAGTAAGAATTGGAATTGGTTCCGATTCAAGAATCGGCAAAAGATTTTTATTCCCCGGTGTTGGCTATGGCGGTTCATGTTTTCCTAAAGATGTTATGGCTTTGTGGAATACCGCAAATGAAAACAATTATGACTTCAGGATTCTCAGTTCTGTAATTGAAGTTAATAAGAGACAAATTCAATTATTCTTTAATAAAATTCTAAATCATTATAAGAATGATATTTCAGGTAGACATTTTGCTTTATGGGGACTAGCATTTAAACCAAATACAGATGATGTTCGCGAAGCACCTTCTCATGCATTAATAAAACTGCTTCTGGAAAAAGGTGCAACCATTTCCGCTTACGACCCTGAAGCAATTGAAACTACAAAAGCTGTTCTGGGAAATATTATTAATTATACCGAACATGCTTATGACGCACTTAATAATGCTGATGCACTTATTATTGTAACCGAATGGAATGAATTCAGAACTCCTGATTTTTCAAGAATAAAAAATTCCCTTAAACAACCTGTTATTTTTGATGGCAGAAATCTTTATGATCTTGAAAAGATGAGAGAGCTTAAGTTTAATTACTATTCGGTTGGAAGAGAAAAAATTTTAATATAGGTATTGTGAGTAAAAAGAATGAAATGTCAAACACACTATCTGATGTTAACCAAAGATGGTGGTTTGCACTTTATACAAGACCAAAAAGTGAATTTAAAGCTGCCGAGCAGATAGGCGGAGCCGGAGTTCAGTATTATCTGCCCTCCGTTACCAGAGTTAAACAATGGAGCGACAGAAAAAAGAAAATAACAGAGCCATTACTGAGAGGTTACATTTTCATTTATGCTAACGAAAGAGAAAGAATTATTTCTCTTGAACAATATTCAGTCGTAAGATGTTTAACCGAAGCCGGAAGAGCAGCTAAAATACCTGATTGGCAAATTGAAAATCTGAAAAAAATGTTAAGTAGTGAATCTGACCTGATCGTAAAAGAGGGACTTGTTCCTGGAACAAAAATAAAAATTAAAGAAGGTCCGTTTGAGGGAGTCATCGGGGTTCTTCAGGAAATTGATAATGAAAAAACTCTCGCAGTTTCAATCGATCTTCTAAACAGATCTGTTATTGCAAAGCTACCCAAAGATAGCATAATAGAAATTATAAAACAGTAAGACTTATGTTAAATCAAAAAGACCTGTCCTCTCTTTCAAAAGGAGATGAGGTTGACCATTATTTATTAATCAGAAAATTTGAAGTAAAGTTAGCCAGGAATAACAAACAGTACCTCAATATGGAACTGGGGGATAAATCCGCCACCCTTAATGCTAACATGTTTGATAACTTTGAGGAAATCTGTAAATCATTTAAGACAGGAAATCTTGTAAAGGTTAAAGGTAAAATTGATGATTATAAAGATACAAAACAGATAAAAGTAATTTCGTTAGAGGCTGTTGATAATGCCGAAGTAGATATAAATGAATTTCTTCCCAAATCCAAAAGAGATATTAATGAGATGAAGGAGGAATTCAGGAAAAGAATTAATTCTCTCGGCAATCATTATTTAAAATCATTAATGAACAGAATTTTTTGTGATGAGAAGTTTGAAAAATTTTCAACAGCACCCGCCGGTAAATCATGGCATCATAGTTATCTTCATGGTTTAATTGAACATACACTCGAGATAATTAAAATCTGCGATCTTATGTGCGATATTCATCCTGAGCTTAACAGGGATTTGCTTATTGCCGGCGCTATGATGCATGACTTTGGAAAAACCGAAGAGCTAACTTATGACGGAACATTTGATTATTCTGATAAAGGAAAACTTATCGGGCATATTGTGATTGCAGCATTAATTATAAATGAAGAAGCAGGTAAAATTCCCGACTTCCCTGAAGATTTAAAGAACTGCCTTCTTCACATTGTATTAAGTCACCAGGGTAAACTTGAATATGCATCTCCCGTTGTTCCCAAAACTGTAGAAGCAATTGCACTCTACCAGGCTGATGAATTAAGTGCAAAAGTTAATGCTTATAAAAATGCACTTGCAACACAATTAAAACCCGAAAGCAAATGGACAAACTTCCTTTCACTTGCCTCAACAGACCTCTATAATCATGGTTTAACATCAGAGTTCGATGAAGAAATAATCAAAACATTATTTGATTAATTTTTTTAAGGGGAAAAGATGATTAATGAAAATTTTAAGAACGAATTAGTAAAAGCTAAAACTGTTGTATTTTTTACCGGGGCAGGAATTTCTGCTGAGAGCGGTATTCCTACATTCAGAGGAAAAGATGGAATATGGAATAAGCTGAAACCTGAAGAGCTTGCCAACTTTAATGCTTTCCTAAAAAATCCAGAACTTGTATGGGAATGGTATAACCACAGAAAACAAATTATTCATGAAGCAAAACCAAATGAAGGTCATATTGCCATTGCAGAATTTGAAAAATATTTTGATGAAGTAATTGTTGTAACTCAGAATATCGATAATCTTCATCGAAGAGCGGGTAGCAGCAGGATATATGAACTCCATGGAAATATCGAAAGAAATTATTGTGTTGAATGCAAAACATTTTATAATGATGAACTGGATTTTTCCAAAGGTGTTCCTGTCTGCAAATGCGGCGGCTTGATAAGACCTGATGTAGTCTGGTTCGGAGAATATTTACCCCAGGATCAATATAATGCCTCTGAAAAAGCTTCCGAAAATTGCGATATATTTTTTATTGTAGGAACTTCGGCTGTTGTTTACCCTGCCGCTAATTTAATATTTACAGCAAAACAAAATGGAGCATGCCTGGTAGAAATTAATATTGAAGAAACTGAAATATCGGGTTTGGTAAATTATTCTTTTTTCAGTGAAGCAGGTAAAATACTTCCACAAATTTTAAATGAAATTAAAGTAATAAAGAAGAATTCTAAATAACTGCTTTATATCATTTTTTATAAAAACATAAGATTTTTCGATTATAATCGAAAAATCTTTTAAAATGGGATTTGCAGAATAATTTCAGATTCTTTAAAAGAAAAAATGGATTCCCCCCATTTAAATAATTAAGTAATTATTTACGTGAATTCTTCAAGCCTACTTTTTTACAAAGCTCCTGAAGCTGTTTATGTTCACTATCAGCCAAAACATTTAACTCTTCTTTTACTGCATTAACAAATTGCGGAAAGATTCTATCCATTAAATTTTTACCTGCTTTTGTAAGATGGATAGTAAAATATCTTCTGTCTTCCTTTCCCCTAACTCTTTTTACGTAACCCTGTTTTTCAAGATTATCAATTACAATAGTTATGTTGCCGCCGCTCCTGAAAACTTTTTCACCTATATCTTTCTGTGTAAGGGGTCCGGAATGATAAAGTGAATCAAGTACATAAAACTGGCTTTCAGTTATTTCACTTGTATTAATAACTGAAGATATTCTGCTTCTTACAGAATCAGCAGCGCGTGTAAGTTTAATAAAAGAATTAAGTACGTTGATTTCTTTTTTTGATCCTTTATATTTTGTTCCCATAGCCGATAATAGTTTTAGTTAAAAAATTATTTCAAATTAAAGTCTATCTTTTGGAGTTAATAAACTAAGTATAGCTGTAAACAATACCGCACCTATAATAGCCCACACAACAGGAAAATTAATATCACCAATCCTTACTATGAACATTTCTCCTAAACCAAGCTCACGCGAAATCCAGGTACCAAGAAGTGCACCAATAAAACCTACAATTATCGATAACAAACATCCGCCTCTTGAGAAACCTGTTAATGCCTGACCTATAGAACCGGTTATCCCGGCAATTAACAGGAGAAGCAGGAATTCAATTACAGACATAAATACCTTTAAGTTTATTGTGGATAATTAATACCGTTTACAGTTGCATTAACTAAAGACAAATTAAATCTGAACCTGAAAACTTCTATCAACCCAACACCCGGACTGTAACGATTAAAGCTAAATATATCTGCATAAGACCTGTTATCCATAAAGACTTCTGTTACATTTGTAAATGTTCCTGCTTCAACAGTAGTGGTAATGTTTCTTTGTCTTATAAATCCAAAAAAATCATCATACGAATTCCACTCTTCGCCAATTGCTCTGTTAAAATCAATGTAGATATAATCTTCACCTTCATAATAAATTAAAACTACATTACTATCTGTAACTCTGAAATATTCAGTTTCTTTAGTTCCATCTGAAAAGGTTAAGACTCGTTCAAAATAAACATGTTGGTTAAAAACTTTTGTGTCAGTAATCTCATATTTCCATATACTGCTGTCTAATGAACTAATATATTCCCACCTGTT
>Ga0079224_100000140_pt1 | contig 57248 bp, 52 predicted proteins | sample Stecom2015_FD_80414 | JGI IMG/M metagenome (GOLD analysis project Ga0079224, IMG submission 80414) | Agricultural soil microbial communities from Utah to study Nitrogen management - Steer compost 2015 | ecosystem: Environmental > Terrestrial > Soil > Agricultural land | place: USA: Utah... | reverse complement strand
GGGGTGATGTCGCCGGGCAGCCGGATGATCGAGCCCTTGAGCCGGGAGGAGAAGATCTCCGGTTTGCGCGAGACCTCCTTGATGTCGGCGAGTTTGCTCACCACCCAGTAGCCGCCGTCGTGGAAGCCGCCGGAATCCTCGTCGGACTGGGCGTTCCACCACACCGGCGCGGTGCGGCGCAGCAGCGCGAACTCCTCGACCGGCCTGCGCCTGCCCCACAGTTCGGGGTCGGTGAAGTCCCAGCCGTCGGGCAACAGCGGCCTGCTCGTGCTCGTCTCGCTCACTTCGATCTCCTGGAATGCGTCGCTATGCTCGGGTGGGCGAAGCCGCCGAGCAGGGGCAGGTCGCGATAGGTGCGCACGCCCGGTTCCGCCGCGACCACCGCGGGCACCGAGTTGACGCAGTGCAGGGCGGTGGCCACGATGCCGGGATGGCGGGTGAGCGCGGCGGCCGCGGATTCGGCGTGCATGCCGGTGATCACCGCGTGCGCGCCCGGGTCGCCGACTATGCGGATGTCGTAACGCTCCCCGGCCGGGCCGAACTGCCAGGGCGGGTCGAGGTCCTGCTCGCCCATCAGCCAGTTCACCCCGACGGTCACCACCGGCTCGCCGTCGACCGTGCCCTGCCACCGAATGCGTTGCGCGGCAACATGTCCCGACAGGATCGGGCCGATGGGCGAGTCGATGGGCGCGGTGGCGACGGCGACCTCGTGCACGGTGCGCAATTCGTCGTCGAGGTCGATGCCGAGCATCTGCGCGACCAGCCGCACCGACTGCCCGTAACCGCCGGCCAGCATGCCCGCCATGAAGCCCCCGGTGGCCTCCTCCGGGCCGGCGCCGAAACGCATCCAGTCGCGCACCACGTCCGGGGCCGCGTAGGTGCGGATGTCGGAGTACTCCTCGGCGTGCACCTCGGTGATCGAGCCGGAGAAGGCCGACAGCACGATCGGCAGCTTGTCGGTCATGCCGCCGGGGTGGATGCCGGTGCCGTGCAGGCTGACCCCGGCTTCCCGGCAGACCGCGTCGAACTTCACCCGCTGCCCGGCGGACGGGTGGAACCAGCCCAGCGGGGTGACGATGTTCTTGCCGGAAGCGAGGATGGCGCGCATGACCGCGGTGTCGGCTCGCAGCGGGCTGTAGATCACACAGTCGGCGTCCAGCGCGAGCAGCGCCTCGGCATCGGTGGTGGCGCGCACCCCGGTGTCCGGGCGGCCGACCAGCGCGCCCGCGTCCACTCCGTTCTTGTCCTCGCTGTGCACCCAGACGCCTGCCAACTCCAGTCGAGGATGATCGAGCACACCCTCGACAGCCGCCCGGCCGACGCCTCCGGTGGCCCACTGGATCACGCGAATCCTGCTGTCGGTCATCGGGATCGGTCTCCTTCCCGCCGCTCACACCACGGTGAGCGGCAGCGGCTTCCCGCGATCGGCGAAGACCCAGTCCGCGCCGGTGCTGAACCGGGTGACGGCCACCTCGGAGGCCTCCCGAAAGGGCTCGTCGGCCAGAGCGAATTCGACGGTGAGACCATCGGCCGCCTGCTCGGCCGTGGCGACGTAGCACGGGTTCACACCGCGCGCGAGCGCGTTCAGCGGGGCGAGGGCGTCCGGGGCGAGGGTGGCCAGCCACGTGCCGTCGGTCCGCGCCCCGCTCTCGGCGGGAATGTGCAGGCGCACGCGCTCGCCGTCGCGGGCGATGTCGATGCCGGTGTAGGCGAGCGGGTTCAGCGCGGGGTGCACCGCGAGCACCGCCGCCAGTCCCGCCGCGTCGTCACCGACGCCCAGACAGCGGCGCAGCCGTTCGGCGGTCAGCCCGGCGATCCCGGTGAACTGTTTGCGCACGATGTCGACGGTCTCGTCCGCGCCGGTCCTGGCGCGCACCGCGACACGGAAGCCGAGGGTGAGCAGGTGTTGTTGCAGGCACACCTCACCGGCGATGCGGGTCAGCGCCGAGTGCGAGAAGTCGGCGAAGCGCAGATCGCTGAGCAACGGGCCCGAGTAGTCGGCCCGGCCGTCCTCGGCCGGGTCGATCGGGTCGAGAACCGTTCGCGCGGCCGCCGAATCCGCCAGCAGCCCGGAATTCGGCGGCGTGGGCGGCGGTTCGTGCGCGGGATCGATGGTGACCGTCCACGCGCAGACCGGTTTCCGGTCGGCGGGCACCCGCGGCGGGCGGTGGATCGGGCGGACCCTGGCGTGCGGATTGGTGGCCAGCGCGGTGGCGTCGAAGGTGGGGTCCTCGATGTCGTGGCACATGGCCACCACGAATTCCTCGCCCATCGGCTCCACGTCGGCCAGCGCGCCGCAGTGATCGAGCCAGAACTCGCCGTGGTCGTGATCGTGCACCCGGTAGCGGAAGTCCATGAACTGCGGTGGGGCGCCGATCTCGAGCTGCATGCCCTTGAAGATGGTCTCCACACTGTCGCCGGTGAACTTCAGAGCCTGCTGCATGCGCCGGGTGTAGACCGGGCTGGCGGTCTGCCACTCCTCGATCGCCACGCCCGCCATGCCCTCCCGGCCGAAGGCGGCGATGGTGTAGGCCATGCCGCACCGGTCGATGAGGTGCCCGCACAGCAGCAGTTCCGGCACCAGCGCGGCCAGAGTCTCGCGCGGCAGCGCGCGCATGGCCTTCACCGGTCACCTCCGGCGTCGGCTCGATCGGCCGCGGCTCGATCGGCATCGGCCCGGTCGGCGCCTGCCGGGCCTGCGGCGAGGGAGAGCGCCTGGGTCGGGCAGTACCGGATCGCGTTGGCCACGTCCTCGCGCCGATCCGGGCCCGGTGCGGGATCGAGGATCTCGACCTGACCGCGCTTGGGCACGTGGAACACCCCCGGCGCCTCGGCCTGACAGGCCGCGTGGCCCTGGCACAGGTCCAGGTCGACGACGATCCTCACGACTGCTCCCCCGCGGCGGCCGGACGCGGCTCGAGCGGCGCCTCCGGCTGGACCTCCACCAGCACCAGGTGCGCACCGCGCGGGGCGCTGACCACCGCCACCACCGCGGCGGCCAGCTGCGAGGCGCGCAGGAAGTACGGATGCCGGGCGAAGCCCCACTTCTGCCAGGCCTCCAACATGGGACCGACCTTCTCCGCGGGTGAGGTGAGCCCCATGCCGGTCTGGGTGGGGCCCGGCCGCACCAGGGAGGCGCGGATGCCGGTGCCCTCCAGTTCCATCCGCATCTGCCGCACCATGGCCTCGACACCGGCCTTGGCCGCGCTGTAGGCGCCGGTCTGCGGACGCGGCTGCTCGGCGCAGTCGGAGCTGATGAGCACCAGGTCGCCGCGTTGTCGCTCCAGCATGCCGGGCAGCACCCGGCGCACCATGCGGTGCGCGCCGACCAGATGCACCTGCACCTGCTTCAGGAAATCGGCCGGGTCCATCTCGCCGACCGGGCCGAATTCGATGTCGCCCGCGCCGGAGACCAGGATCTCGGCGGGACCGTGGGCGGCCTCGGCGGCGGCGACGAAGGCGTCGACCGAGTCGCCGTCGAGCACGTCGAGCCGGTGCGCGATGGCGGTGCCACCGTCGGCGCGGATCTTGCCCGCCAGTTCCTCGCACAGCTCGACCCGGCGCGCGCCGAGCGCGACCGGATGACCGAGCTCGGCCAGGGCCACCGCGGTGGCGGCGCCGATGCCCGAGGACGCGCCCGCGATCAGGGCGGGCCGGACCGGCGGATGGGGTTCGAAACGAGGCATTCAGCGCACCTCCACGGTGATCGGCAGATGGGCGAAGCCGCGCACGTTCGTCGAGTGCACCCGCTCGACGCCTTCGGTCACGACCTCGTAGTCACGCACCCGCGAGACGAACTCGCGCAGCGCGACATCGGCCTCCAGTCGCGCCAGGTGCGCGCCGAGGCAGAAGTGCACGCCCGCGCCGAAACTGGCCAGGGCGCTGGTGTCGGTGCGGTCCAGCCGGTAGCTGTCCGGGTCGGCGAAGGCCGCCGGGTCGCGGTTGGCCGAGCCGATGAGCAGCAGCACCTTCGACCCCGCCGGGATGACGCCGCCGTGCAGTGCGATGTCGGTCGTGGGGCAGCGGGCCACCATCTGGCTGGAGGTGTCATAGCGCAGCGTCTCCTCGATCCAGTCGGGCACCCGGTCCGGGTCGGCGGCGACCTTGGCGAACTCGGCCGGATTGCGCGCCGCCCAGTACACCGCGTTGCCCAGCAGCTTGGTGGTGGTCTCGTTGCCCGCCACCACCATGAGGAACATGAAGCCGATGATCTCGTCGTCGGTCAGCGAATCGCCGTCGATCTCGGCGTCCAGCAGCGCGGAGGTCAGGTCGTCGGTGGGATGCGCGCGGCGGTCGGCCACCATGTCGGCGTAGTAGCCGACCAGGCGCAGCGAGGCGTCGATCGCGGCATCCGGCACGTCGAGCACGCCGTCCTCGCGATGCACCACCAGATCGGCCAGCCGCCGGATCTCGGCGCGGTCGGGTTCGGGCACGCCCATGAGTTCGGAGATGACGTCCATCGGCAGCTTGCCCGCGAACTCGTCGATCCAGTCCAGGCTTCCACGCTCCAGCGCGGGCGCGAGGTGCTCGAGGGTGATCTCCCTGATGCGCGTGCGCATCTCGGCGACGCGGCGCGGGGTGAAGCCCTTGTAGACGAGTTTGCGCATGCGCATGTGCCGGGGATCGTCCATGGCGAGGAAGGACATGGTGCGGTGCGCGTGCGGCCCCCAGGCGGCCGGGTCGAGGGAGACGCCGTTGGCGCTGGAGAAGCGGCCCGCGTCGCGGAAGGCGGCGGTGACGTCGGCGTGCCGCGACAGCGCCCAGAAGCCCAGCTCGGAATTGTGGTACAGCGGCGCCTCGGTGCGCAGCCGCGCGTAGACCGGGTACGGGTCCTCGTGGAAGGCGTAGTCGTAGGGATCGAAGGTCAACGGTTCCACCGGTGCCGCGGTCATCGCACGGACCCCCATTCCGATAACAGGTTCTTCCCGACGGGCGCCCCCGGACAGCGCGGCGGAGACAGATAGCTGGACATGTGTCTGGACAGTACCACCGACACCATTCCACAACAATGGGCGCTGCGGACATTTCCATCAAACCGGCCGAGGCGACGCCGCGAGGGGGATTCGGCGCGACCGTGCGGGGCCGAGCAAAGATCGGAACAGGTTCCAGTATCGCGCGCCGGTCACGCGCCGGTCACCGGCCGCGCGTCCGACCCGCCGCGGTCCGCGCGGCGCACTACCGTGGAGCCACTGCCGCACTGCCCTCACGACCTCCCCCGACGGCCGGTGCGCGCCCGTGGGCGCGGGCGGGCCGCCACCCTCCGTCCCGAAAGCGCAGTCATGACAGACCAGACCGAACACACCTGCGACGTCGTCGTCCTCGGCGCCGGCCCGGTGGGCGAGAACGTCGCCGACCGGACCGCGGCCGCGGGCCTGAGCACCGTGATCGTCGAATCCGAACTCGTCGGCGGCGAGTGCTCCTACTGGGCGTGCGTGCCGAGCAAGGCGCTGCTACGGCCGGTGCTGTTGCGCGCCGAGGCCGCCCGCATGCCCGGCGTCGGCTCCCTGCTCACCGGACCGGCCGACACCGCGGCCGTGCTCGCCCACCGCGACCGCATGGTCTCGGACCGGGACGACTCGGGGCAGGTCGCGTGGCTGGACTCGGCAGGGGTGGCGCTGATCCGCGGCCGGGGCCGGATCGACGGGCCACGACGGGTGACGGTCGAGACCGACGACGGCGAGATCCGGCTGACCGCCCGCCACGCCGTCGCGGTCTGCACCGGCTCGCGCGCGGCGGTGCCACAGCTGCCCGGGATCGATTCCGTGCGGATCTGGACCAGCCGCGAGGCGACCAGCGCCGGGAAGCCGCCCGGCAGGCTGGTGGTGGTCGGCGGCGGGGTCGTCGCCACCGAGATGGCGACCGCCTGGCGGGGTCTCGGCTCCCGGGTGACCGTGCTGGTGCGCGGCGAGCGCCTGCTGCCGCGCCTCGAGTCCTTCGCCGCCGACCTCGTCGCCGAGCGACTGCGGGAGGCCGGGGTCGATCTGCGGTTCGGCGTCACGGTCCGGTCCGTCGAGCGCGCAGGCGGCGCGGGCGATCGGGTGGACGTGACGCTCGGCGACGGCAGTCATGTGATCACCGACGAGTTGCTCTTCGCCACCGGCCGCGCGCCGCGCACCGACGACATCGGCCTGGAGACCGTGGGCCTCGACCCCGGCCGATGGATCGACACCGACGACAGTTACACCGCGACCGGTGTGCACGGCGAATGGCTGTACGCGGTGGGCGATGTGAACCACCGGGCGCTGCTCACCCATCAGGGCAAGTACCAGGCCCGCGTCGCGGGCGCGGTCATCGCCGCGAGGGCGCGCGGCGAGGCCGTCGACGCCACCGCCTGGGGACCGCACGCGGGCACCGCCGACGGCGTGGCGGTGCCGCAGGTGGTCTTCACCGACCCGGAGATCGCCGCCGTCGGCCCGACGGCCGAGCAGGCCGCGCGCGCCGGGCTCGAGGTCGAGGCGGTCGACTACGACCTCGGGCAGGTCTCCGGCGCGCGGCAGTACGACCCCGGCTATCGCGGCCGCGCGCGCATGCTCGTCGACCCGCGCCGTGGCGTGCTGGTCGGGGCCACCTTCGCCGGTCCGGGGGTGGCCGAGCTGTTGCACTCGGCCACGGTCGCCGTCGCGGGCGAGGTGCCGATCGACCGGCTCTGGCACGCGGTGCCCGCCTTCCCCACCATCAGCGAGATCTGGCTGCGGCTGCTGGAGACCCTCCGTGACGAACGGCGCGCGGCGGGCACCGCCTGAGCCGCCACCCGCACCCGCGGCAACCACCGCGAACAGTCGGTGAACCGCCGGATGCCGGGGTAGCGTTGGCGAGCAGAACGAGAACACGTTCTTGCTATCCGCGATCGAGTCGGACTATATTCCGAACACCTGTCCAGACACCCCGGAACAGGCCGCCGCACCGGCCGCGGCAGACCGTTCGCACGATCGAGTTCGAGGAGCCACGCATGCGGCGTACGTCCACCAGTCGTTGTCCGGCCCGCCGCCTCCCCGCACCGGGCGCGCGGTCGTGAGCGGGGCCGAGCGGGCGCGGCCGCTCTCGGAGACCAGGGCGCGCGGGCTGGCCAGAATGGGCGAGGTCTACGGCTTCGACTTCGCCGACGGCCCCGACGAGCTGTTCGCCCTCACCGCCGACCACCTCTTCGCCTGCATCTGGTCGCGGCCGGGGCTCACCCTGCGCGACCGCAGGCTGCTGTTGCTCGGCGCGCTGGCCGCGGGCGGGCTGTTCGACGTGGCCGGCATCCAGGTCGGCGCCGCCCTGCACAACGAGGAACTGACCCCGCGGCAGTTGCGCGAGGCCGCCGCCCTGCTCGGCGCGCACCTGGGTTCCGAACCCGGTGAGGGGCTGGACGCGGTCGTCACCGCCGCGCTCGACAAGGCCTGAACCCGGACGAACCGACGGACCCGATCGACCGGTCTCCCCGGCCGGAGCACGCACAGACAAGGCAGCGACCATGCGCTACGGCATCGTTCTCTTCACCAGTGACCGCGGGATCACCCCCGCCGCGGCGGCGCGGGCCGCCGAGGACAACGGCTTCCACTCCTTCTTCGTCCCCGAGCACACCCACATCCCGGTCAAGCGCGAGGCCGCCCATCCCGGCACCGGTGACGCCACCCTGCCGGACGACCGCTACATGCGCACCCTCGACCCGTGGGTGGCGCTGGCGACGGCCGCCTCGGTCACCGAGCGCATCGAGCTGGCCACGGCGGTGGCGCTGCCCACCGAGAGCGACCCGATCACGCTGGCCAAGACCATCGCCTCGCTGGACCACCTCTCCGGCGGCCGGGTGCTGCTTGGCGCCGGGTTCGGCTGGAACACCGACGAACTCACCGACCACGGCGTGCCGGCGAACAAGCGGCGCACCGTGTTGCGCGAGTACCTGGAGGGCATGCGGGCGCTGTGGCGCGACGACGAGGCCGAGTACTCCGGGGAGTTCCTGTCGTTCGGGCCGAGCTGGGCGTGGCCCAAACCGGTGCGCCGGAACGTGCCGGTGCTCATCGGCGCGGGCGGGACCGAGAAGACCTTCCGCTGGATCGCCAAGTCGGCCGACGGCTGGATCACCACCCCGGGCGAAACCGACATCACCGGGCGGCTGGCGCTGCTGCGACAGATCTGGCGCGAGGCGGGCCGCGAGGGCGAGCCGCGCGTGGTCGCCCTCGACATCAAACCCGACGCCGGGCGGCTCGCGGATTGGGCCGCTGCGGGCGTGACCGACGTACTGTACGGTTTGCCCGATAAGCCCGAGGAGCAGGTACGGGCCTACCTCGAGCGCCTCGCCGCCAAGCTGGCCGTACCGGCCGGGGAAGGACATTGATACCGTGCGCGTCGCCCTGCTGTCCTACCGGAGCAAGACACACTGCGGCGGACAGGGCGTCTACGTCCGTAAGCTCAGCGCGGGGCTGGCCGAGCTCGGTCACGAGGTGGAAGTCTTCTCCGGGCAACCGTATCCCGAGCAGCTCGACCCGAGGGTGCGCCTGACCGAGGTGCCAAGCCTCGATCTCTACCGCGAGCCCGACCCGTTCCGCACACCCCGGTTCTCGGTGATCCGCGACCACATCGACGTGCTCGAGGTGGCCACCATGTGGACGGCGGGTTTCCCCGAACCGCGCACCTTCAGCATGCGCGCCGCGCGGCTGCTGGCAGGCCGCGCGCAGGAGTTCGACGTTGTGCACGACAACCAGTGCCTCGGCAGCGGGCTGCTCGACATCGCGAAGCATCTGCCCGTGGTCGCCACCGTGCACCACCCGATCACCCGCGACCTCGCTGTCGACCTGGCCGCCGCCCCGCTGCGCCGCAAACCGCTGGTGCGCCGCTGGTACGGCTTCCTCGGCATGCAGAAGCGGGTGGCGCGGCGCATCCCCGACCTGCTCACCGTCTCCAGTTCCTCGGCCACCGACATCGTCGCCGACTTCGGCGTCGATCCCGCCCAGCTGCGGGTGGTTCCGCTCGGCGTGGACACCGAACTGTTCGCCCCGCGCCCCCGCCCGAGGGTGTCCGGGCGCGTCGTGGCGGTGGCCAGCGCCGACAAGCCGCTCAAGGGCGTCTCGCATCTGCTGCGCGCCTGCGCGCGGCTGCGCGCCACGCACCGGATCGAGTTGCAGCTGGTCGCCAGGCTGGAACCGGAGGGCCCGACCGAGAAGCTGATCGCCGAGCTCGGCCTGTCCGACATCGTCACCGTGCGCTCCGGGCTCAGCGACGACGAGCTGGCCGAACTGCTGGCCTCGGCCGAGATCGCCTGCATCCCCTCGATGTACGAGGGTTTCTCGCTGCCCGCCGTGGAGGCCATGGCCTCCGGTACCCCGCTGGTAGTGAGCCGGGCGGGCGCGCTGCCCGAGGTCGTCGGCGAGCCCGGCGTGTGCGCCGACCTGATCACACCGGGCGACGTCGAGGAGCTCACCGCCGCACTCGGCGCGCTGCTGGACGCGCCGCTGCGGCGGGCGCAGATGTCGCGGGCCGGGCGCGAGCGCGCGCTGTCGGTGTTCAGCTGGGAGTCGGTGGCCGCGCAGACCACCGAGGTGTACCGGCGCGCCGTCGACCGCGCGAAGAGCGTCCGGTAATCGCCGCTCGCGACGGGTCCGCGCGCGAGGCGGACCGCCGCATCGCACCACCACCGAATCCAGGGCACACAGGAGGATCAGACCGTGCTGACCGTTGACTTCGACCGTCTCCGCATCGCCCCCGGCACGCGGGTGATCGACGTCGGGTGCGGCGCGGGCAGACATGCCTTCGAGGCCTACCGGCGCGGCGCCGACATCATCGCCTTCGACCAGAACGCCGAGGACCTTGCCGGTGTGCGGGCCATGTTCGAGGCCATGGCCGCCGAGGGCGAGGCGCCCGAGGGCGCGCGAGCGCAGACCGTGCGGGGCGACGCGCTGGCACTGCCCTACCCGGACAACCACTTCGACATCGTGATCGCCTCGGAGATCCTCGAGCACGTCCCCGCCGACGATCAGGCGATCGCCGAGCTGGCGCGGGTGCTGAAGCCGGGCGGCGACCTGGTGGTGACGGTGCCGCGCTGGCTGCCCGAGCGGGTGTGCTGGGCGCTGTCGACCGAGTACCACAGCAACGAGGGCGGCCACGTGCGCATCTACCGCGCCGACGAGCTGCGCGACAAGATCGCCTGCCGCGGGTTGCGGTTCGTGCGCCGCGAGCACGTGCACGCCCTGCACGCGCCGTACTGGTGGCTCAAGTGCGCGGTCGGGGTGAACAACGAAACCAGCAGGCTGGTGCGCGCCTACCACCGGATGCTGGTGTGGGACATGATGAAACGCCCCGCCCTGACCAGGGTGGCGGAGCGGCTGCTCGACCCGCTCATCGGCAAGAGCGTCGCGCTGTACTTCGCCAAGCCGGCGGTGCAACGTGCGGTCGTCTGACCTGCCGAGCGTGCCGCTGGCGCTGACGCGCAAGCAGTGCCTGCGGACCGGGGAGTCGATCGCGGCCGCCCAGGAACCCTCGGGGGCGATCCCCTGGTTCCCCGGCGGGCACACCGACCCGTGGGATCACGTGGAATCGGCCATGGCGCTCACGGTCACCGGATTCCGCGCCGAGGCGCAGGCGGCCTACCGCTGGTCGGCGCAGACCCAGCGGCCGGACGGCTCCTGGCCGAGGCAGTTCCGCGCCGGGGTGGTCGAGGACGCCAACGCCGAGACCAATTTCTGCGCCTATCTCGCCACCGGCGTCTGGCACCACACCCTGTGCACCGGCGACACGGCGTTCGCCGCGCAGATGTGGCCGACGGTGCGGGCGGGCGTCGAATACGTGCTGGCCCAGGCCGGACCGGACGGCCGGATCCCCTGGGCGGCCCGCGACGGCGGACCGATGGCCGAGGCACTGGTCACCGGCTGTTCGAGCATCCACCACAGCCTCGGCTGCGCTGTCGCGCTGGCCGAGGCGGTGGGCGACCCGCACCCGGAGTGGGCGGTGGCGCAGGCCAGGCTCGGCGAGGCGCTGCGGTCGCGGCCGGAGTCGTTCGCGCCCAAGGACCGCTACTCGATGGACTGGTACTACCCGGTGCTCGGCGGTGCGCTGCGCGGACCGGCCGCGGTGGCCCGCATCGACGCGCGCTGGGACGAGTTCGTGGTCGGCAACATCGGCATCCGTTGTGTGGCCGACCGCCCGTGGGTGACCGGCGCGGAGACCTGCGAGCTGGTGCTCGCGCTGGACGCCATCGGCGACGCCGACCGCGCGCACCGCCTGTTCGCGGCCATGCAGCACCTGCGCGAGAGCGACGGATCCTACTGGACCGGACTGGTCTTCGCCGACGGCAAGCGCTGGCCGGAGGAACGGACCACCTGGACGGCCGCGGCCGTCGTGCTGGCCGCCGACGCCTTGTCGCGGACCACCCCCGCGAACGGGCTCTTCCGCGTACTCACCCTCCCGGCGCCGGTGGGCGTCGGGGTCTGAGCCGGTACCGCCCCGCGGACCACGACCGGAATCCCCGTCCGCTCACGCCGCCTGCGCCGAGCGCCGGAGTCCGAAGCTCCGGTCGGGATCGGCGGGCACGCCCCGCGCCCGCGGACCGGATTCAGCGGACACGTTCGAGAACGCGCAGCGAGCCGGTGGCGCCCACTTCACGGAAGTCGCCGCTGTCGAGGGCGCGGCGGTAGATGTGGTACGGCGGGCGGCCGCCGTCGGCGGGGTTCGGGAAGACGTCGTGGATGGCCAGCGCCTTGCCGGGGGCGACGAACTTCGCCCAGCCGGTGTAGTCGTTCTGCGCGGCCTCCTCGCTGTGACCGCCGTCGATGAACAGGAAGTCCAGCGGCGCGCCCCAGATCGAGGACAGCTGCCGCGAGGAGCCGACCAGGGCGACCACGGTCTCGCCGAGGCCCGCGCGCAGGACGGCACGGCGGAATTCGGGCAGGGTGTCGAAGCAGCCGGTATCCGGGTCGACCAGGGTGGTGTCGTGGTACTCCCAGCCGGGCTGGTGCTCCTCGGAGCCGCGGTGGTGGTCGACGGTGTAGACGACCGAGCCTCGGGCCCGTGCCGCCGCCGCGACCAGGATGGTGGATTTGCCGCAGTAGGTGCCGATCTCGACGACCGGGCCGCCCTCGCTGTAGCGCAGCACGGCCTCGTGCAGGGCCAGCCCCTCGTCCTCGGGGAGGAATCCGCGCACCGCGCGGGAGAGTTCGAACAGTTCGCTGTCGGGCAACCCGGCGCCGGGGCCGGTGGATGCCGTACCGGGCGTGCCTGTGACCTGCTGGCTCATCTAGCGACCGTGCTCCCTCGAATATTGCTGTTCAAGAAGGCCGATAGTAGCATCTAGACACATGTCCGAACGCTATTCCAACTCGCTCGGGGTCGAGCCGGTCGAGCCGAGACCGCTCGAGGCCACCCGGCGGCGACTGAGCGGCAAACAGGCGGACACGGTCGACAGGCTGACCAGAGCCGCGCTCGCCGTGCTCGGGCGGGAGGGCTACAGCGGCATGACCATTCGGATCGTGGCGGCCGAGGCCGGGGTCGGGGCGGCCACCGCCTACACCTATTTCTCCTCGAAGGAGCATCTGGTCGCGGAGATCTTCTGGCGCCGGTTGCAGGCCTCCCAGCACGCCGCGACGCCGGACCCGGCGGCACAGCACCCGGCGGCACCGGACACGTCGACACCGGACAGGACGGCACCCGTGACGACGGCACCGGACACGACGACACCCGGCACGACAGCACCAGACGCCACAGCACCAGACACGACGGCGCACGATCCGGTGACGCCGGAGGCCGCTCGCGTCGCGCGAGTCGTGACCGAACTGCGCGACATCGCCCTGCTGGTGGCCGACGAGCCGGAACTGTCCGGCGCGGTGACCAGCGCGCTGCTCGGGCGCGATCCCGATGTGCAGCATCTGCGCCTGCGTATCGGGCTCGCCATCCGCTCGCGCATCAGCGCCGCGCTGGAACCGGACCCCGACCCGGAGGTGATCGAGTCCCTGGAGCTGATCTACGCCGGGGCGCTCATGCGGGCCGGAATGGGCCACGAGTCCTACACCGACATCGCCGACCGGATCGAGCGTTCGGCGCTACGGGTGCTGCGCTGACGGGCCGCCGCGGCGAACGGCCGGCCGCGCGCCGCTACTCCCCCGTGGCGACCGGGTTGTCCGGGTCGGCGGACCACTGCGACCACGAACCGGGGAACAGCGCCAGCTCGATGCCCGCGGCCTCGGCGGCGGCGACCAGAACCGCCGCGGTGACGCCGGACCCGCAGTAGGCGCCGGTCGGCGCACCGGCCCCCGCACCGGGTTCCACGCCGCGCTTGGCGAAGCGCGCGCGCAGCTTCTCCGGCGCGACGAAGGCGCCGTCGTCGTCGAGCACGCTGGTGGACGGCAGATTCACCGCACCGGGGATGTGGCCGGCCACCGGGTCGACCGGCTCGAGCTCGCCGCGAAAGCGTTCGGGCGCACGGGCGTCCAGCAGCACGCCCTTTTCCGCGATCCGCGCCGCCTCCTCGGCGCTCAGCGTGGGCAGCGCGCCCGCGTACAAGTCCTCGTGGGCGACCGTGACATTGCCGATCCGGTCGTCGGCGTGCCGGTACTCGCGGCCGTACTCGACGGAGCCACCCGACTCGAGCCAGCCGCCGAACCCGCCGTCGAGGATGCGCACATCGGGCAGGCCGGCCGCGCGCAACACCCACCAGGCCCGCGAGGAGCCTGCTCGGTTCCAGTCGTCGTAGGCCACGACGGTGTCGCCCTCGTCGATCCCCCACCGGCGCAACGCCTCCTGCAGGGCGCTGCCCGAGGGCAGCGGGTGGCGGCCGCGACCGGTGACGGAGTGGTCGGTCAGCTCCGTCTCCAGGTCGACGTAGACGGCGCCCGGAATGTGGCCGTCGGCGAAGGACTCCCTGCCGTCGGGCTGGGTCAGCGCCCAGCGGACATCCAGCAGCCGTACCGGCGCGTCGCCGGCCAGCAGATCGGCGAGTTCGGTGGGGGTGATGAGGGTCGTCATCGGGTTCCTGTCTGTCTGGGCGGTGCGGTCCTGGCGGTGCTCATATCGCCTTGCCGGGGTTGAGGATTCCGGCCGGGTCGAACACCGACTTGAGCGAGCGGTGCAGCTCCAGCGCCGTGTCGCCGAGGTCGTCGGCCAGCCACGGGCGCTTGAGCACACCCACGCCGTGTTCCCCTGTCAGTGTGCCTCCCAGGCGCAGCGCGAGGGCGAAGACCTCGCCGACGGCGGCCTGCACCGGCGCGGGGACCGGGTCGGTGGGCGCGGCGTCGGTGAGCACGATGGGGTGCAGGTTGCCGTCGCCCGCGTGGGCGAAGGTGAAGATCCGCACGCCGGTGCGGCGGGAGATCTCCTCGATGCCGTCGACCGCCTCGGCGAGCCGGCTGCGCGGCACCGCGATGTCCTCGATGAGCACCCGGCCGTGGCGTTCGATCGAGGGCAGCGCCAGCCTGCGCACCTGGAGCAGGCGCTCGGCCTCGGCCTCGTCGGCGGCGGTCTCGAGGCGGGTCGCGCTGCGGCGCAACAGGTCACGCACCCGCGCGGCCTCGTGCTCCGCGCCCGCGCCGTCGGTCTGGATCAGCAGGAAGGCCCCGCCGTCCGCGCCGAGGCCGGTGCCCTCGGCCTGGTCGATGGCCAGCAGGGTGGCGTGGTCGAGCAGTTCCAGCGTGGACGGGGTCAGGCCCGCGCGCAGCAGCTCGCCGACGGCCTGGGCGGCGGCGGAGACGGTGGCGAAGGTGGCGGTCGTGGTGGCCGTGCCGACCGGGCGCGGCGTCAGTTTCACCGTGGCCTCGACGATCACCCCGAGGGTGCCCTCGGAGCCGACGAACAGGCTGGTCAGGTCGTAACCGGTGACGTTCTTGGCGGTGGTGCGGCCGGTGCGCAGCCTGCGGCCGTCGCCGAGGACCACCTCCAGCGCGAGCACCGCGTCGCGGGTGACGCCGTACTTCACGCAGCGCAGGCCGCCGGCGTTGGTGGCGATGTTGCCGCCGAGGGTGGAGATGGCGGCGCTGGCCGGGTCGGGGGCGTAACGCAGGCCGTGCCGGGCGGCGGCGGCATCGAGTTCGGCGGTGCGGACGCCGGGTTCGACACGGGCGATGCCGTTGTCGGCGTCGATCTCGAGGATGCGGTTCATCCCGGACACGTCGAGCACGATCTCGCCGGTGGTGGCGACCGCGCCGCCCGCCAGCCCGGTACCCGCACCGCGCGGGACCACCGGGATGCCCGAGCGGCTCGCGTGCTCGACGGTGGCGACCACATCGGCCACCGAGCCGGCGCGCACGACCAGATCGGGGACACCCTCGGGCAGCAGGCCCGATCGGTCGGTGCGGGCGGCGGCCAGCACCGACGGCTCGGCCGAGCAGTCCGACACCGCACCGGCGAGTGCGGCCAGGTGTGCGGGCAGCGCGGTGACGGTCATCGCGCGCTGTCGCCGCGCACGATCACCGGCAGGTCGGCGCCGAGGCGCAGCCGTTCCAGGAACAGCACCACCGTGGCGGCGACCGAGCGGTGGGTGGCGTCGTTGAGCACGTCGTGGCGACCGTCCTCGACCAGGTGGACGGTGGCGTTCGGCAGGGCGCGGTAGTACTCGAGGGCGCGCTCGACCGGGCTGATGGTGTCGGTGACGCCGTGCAGGGCCAGCACCGGCACGGCCGGCGCGGCCGGGGCGAGCTCGTCGAGAGTGATGGCCCGCGGCAGCGCGGCGTAGCCGAGCGCGCCGGTGCTGCGCAGCACGCCCTGGTGGGTGGGGCAGCCGGTGCGGGCGGCGATCTCGGTCTCGAAATCGGTGTCGGGGGCCTGCGCGTCGACCGGGAGACCCGCGACCACGACGGCGTCCACCAGTCCCTCGGTGCTCGCGGCGGCCAGGGCGCGCAGCGCGCCGCTGTCGGAACCGACCAGGACCAGCGGGGTGACCGCCCATTCGTCCCGCGCCAGTTCCCGCACGCGCGAGACCAGTTCGCCGGTACTGTCGGCGTCGATCACGGTGACCCGGTAGGCGTCGGCCGCCAGGCGCGCGCCGAAGCGGTTGTAGACCTCGGCGGTCTCGCCGCGTCCCGGCACGATCACGAGGGTGCCGCGCGGGTTGAGGCCGGTGGGCTCGTGCCAGCGGACGGGGGTGGCGGATTCGGTGGTGACGGTCACGAATGTGCCTTTCCGGTGAGGGTGGCGGCCTGCTCGGCCGCGGCGATGACTTCGGTGGTGGTGCGGGTGCCCGGCTTCTCCCCGGCCAGCGAGGAGGCGCCGAGGACGGCCTGGATCGCCGCGTTGACGGGCACGTCGACGCCGTGCAGCCTGCCAAGCAGCACGATCTCGCCGTTGAGGTAGTCGGTCTCGGCGGGCACGCCGCGGGCGAAGCTCTGCCAGGTGGACTGCTGGCCGGGCCGGATGCCGGAGTCGGGGTCGAGCCGGAATTCGGACAGGTCCTCGGTGCGCTCGGCCACGGTGTCGGCCACCTCGATGCCCGCTGCCGCCAGCGCGGCGTGCGTCTCGGCGACCAGCGCGTCCTCGATGCGGGCCTTCTCCTCGGCGTCGCCGCTGAGCACCTCGACCGCGTTGCGCACGTTGTGCACGATCTTGGCGGCCTTCCAGCGCACCACGTCGTCGCTGATCTGCACGATGTACTCGGCGGCGCGCAGGTCGGCGGCGACCGATTCCAGCCGCTCGTCGGAGCCGGACGGGTAGCGGCCGATGGTGAGCACGCCGACCGGGCCCGCCGCGCCGGAGACGACCTCGCCGATCACCGTGAAGCGGGCCGGGGTGAGCAGTGACGCGCCCCACACATGGGCGAAGCGGCGCAGCGCGATACGCTCGGCGTCCAGGCCGTTCTGCAGGGTGATCACCGGTAGGTCGGCGGCGGTGCGGCCGGGCGCGCCGGCGACCGGCTGCCAGGCCCAGTCCCGCACGGCGGCGTCGAGGTCCTGCACCTTCGGGGTGAAGACGAGGACGTCGTCGGTGGTGAGGGTGACCTCGGCGGGCGCGGCGGCGGTGACCAGCGGGACGGTCGTGGCCGTGCCACGACGGTGGTAGGTCAGGCCGCGCTCGGCGAGATGGGCGATCTGCGCGCCGCGGCCGACGAGCACGTAGGGCAGGCCGTGCAGTTCGAGCTGGGCGGCCAGGCCTGCGCCGACGGCGCCCGCGCCGATGACGACGTAGCGGGTCATGACTTGTTCTCCGAATCGGTGGTGGTCGCGGTCTGCGGGGCGGGGGCGATCGAGGCTTTGGCCTGCTTGCCGAGGAAGGTGGTGACGGTGTCCTCCTGCGGGAAGTGCACCCGCGCGGAGTACACGTCGCGCAGGTGGCGCTCGAGCGGATTGGACCGGCTCAGACCGGGATTGCCGATCAGCGAGACCATCTTCTCGACGGTGCCGATGGCGGCGCGGTTGGCGACGGTCTTGGCGCTCCACGCCACCGCCTTCGGCACCGGGATGCCGCGGTCGGCCTGGTCGGCCAGGGCGCGCAGCAGGGCGACGCTGCTGGTCAGTTCGATGTCGATCTCCCCGATGGCGGCCTCGAAACGCGGCAGCTCCAGCAGCGAGTGGCCGAGATTGGCGGGGCGGCGCGCGTCGAGGAAGCCGATGAACCAGCGGCGGGCGGCGTGCGCGGCGCCCAGGTAGATGGCGGGCAGCGCGGTGCCTGGCCCGAGGTTCTGGTCCTGCGGCTTGCGCTGCGCCAGCGGTTGCAGGCCGAAGGCGAACTCGTCGGGGACGAACACGCCGTCGAAAGTGACACCGTGGCTGCCGGTGGCGCGCATGCCGGTGTTGTCCCAGCTGTCGTCGAGGGTGATGCCCTCGCCGGTGATGCCCTCGCGCCTGGCGTCGACGACGAACGAGCCGACCCTCGGCTCGGCCTCGTCGGTGGTGGCCATGACGATCATCCAGCGCAGGCCCTCGGCGCCGGTGGAGTAGATCTTGTGACCGGTGACGCGCCAGCCGCCGGACACCTTGCGGGCGGTGGTGGCGGGCGCGCCGCCGCGCGAGGGAGTGCCGAGGGCGGGTTCGACCTGCAGGGCGTTCAGCAGCGAGGGGCCCTCGATCGAGGCGGCGAGCACCTGCTCGTAGAGGGCGGGCGGCAGCGCGTCCTCGGTGGCCTGCCTGGCGTGGATGGCCAGGGTCATGGCCGTGATGAGCGCGACCGAGGGGTCGCCCTCGCCGAGGGCGAGCATCAGGTCGACGGTGCCCGCGTGGCCGAGTTCGGCGCCGCCGAAACGCTTTCCGACGGTGGCGGTGAGGACGCCCGCCTCGTGCAGCACCTGGATGCTCTCGGCGGGGAACGCGCCGGTGCGGTCGTAGTCGGCGGCGCGCTCGGCGAGCGCGGCGGTGACGGCCGGTAACGAGGCCGGGTCGTAGGGCCGGAGCGAGGGCGCGGAGGTCACGAGAGCACCTTTCGGGGATGGGGATGCCTGCCGCCGGGCACGGCGGCCAGCAGCGCGCGGGTGTAGTCGACGGCGGGGGTGGTGTAGACGCGGTCGGCGGTGCCCGCCTCGACGAGGCGGCCGCGCCGCATGACGACGATGTCGTCGCTGACCTGCCGGATCACCGCGAGGTCGTGGGAGATGAAGATGTAACTGACGCCGAGTTCGGCCTGCACCCGCACCAGCAGTTCCAGGATCTGCGCCTGCACCGAGACGTCGAGCGCCGAGACGGCCTCGTCGAGCACCACCAGCGAGGGCTCGCTGGCCAGCGCCCTGGCGATCGCGACCCGCTGACGCTGACCGCCGGACATCTCCGCGGGCTTGCGCTCGGCGAAGGAGGCGGGCAGGCCGACCAGGTCGAGCAGTTCGGCGACCCGGCGGGCGCGGGCGGGCCGGTCGCCGATGCCGAAGGCGCGCAACGGTTCGGTGAGGGTGCGGCCGATGGTGAACCGCGGGTCCAGTGAGGCGAACGGGTTCTGGTAGACCAGCTGCACGTGCCTGCGCAACTCGCGCAGCCGCTTGCCGCGCAGCGCGGTGACGTCGCGGCCGTCGAACTCGACCCGGCCCGCGTCGGGATCGGTCAGGCGGGTGACGATCCGGGCCAGGGTGGACTTGCCTGAACCGGATTCACCGACCATGCCGAGGGTGCCGCCGCGCGGGACCGCGATGCTGACGTCGTCGACGGCCTGCACGTCACCGCCGGAACCGCTGTCGCGGAAGGCTTTCCGCAGTCCGGTGGCCACCAGGATCGCGCTGTCCTCCCTGGTGCGCGGCAGCGCGGCGCCCGGTTCGCGTTCGCGGACCACACCGTCGGCCCACACCAGCCGTCCCGACGACACCTGCGGCACGGCGGCCAGCAGTTTGCGGGTGTAGGCGGCCGAGGGGGCGGCCAGGATCTGTTCCGGCGCGCCGGATTCCACCACGCGCCCGGATTCGAGCACCACGATCCGGTCCGACCGGTCCCCCGCCACACCCAGGTCGTGGGTGATGAGCAGGATGGCGATGCCGAGTTCGCGGCGCAGTGCGTCGATGTGGTCGAGGATCTGCTTCTGGATCGTGACATCCAGCGCGCTGGTCGGCTCGTCGGCGATGATCAGTTCCGGGTCGTTGGCCAGCGCGGTCGCGATCAGGGCGCGCTGGCGCATACCGCCGGAGAGCTGGTGCGGGTACTGGCGCGAGCGCAGCTCCGGCCGGTCGATGCCGACCTTGGCGAGCAGGTCGATCACCCGCTGCCGCAGCGCGTCCTTGGGGACGCGGCCCTTGTGCAGGGTGATGGCCTGGGCGATCTGCTCGCCGATGCGCCGGGTCGGGTTGAGCGAGACGGCCGGGTCCTGCGGCACGAAACCGATGCGGGCGCCGCGGATGGCGCGCCACTGCTTGTCGCCGAGCCTCGTGAGCTCGGCGCCGTCGAAGCGGATGCTGCCGCCCTCGACGCGGGCGCGCTCGCCGAGCAGACCGAGCACGGCGTGCGCGGTGGTGCTCTTGCCGGAGCCGGATTCGCCCACCAGGGAGACGAGTTCGCCCGCGGCGATGTCGAAGTCGACGCCGTGCACGGCGCGGAAGGTCTCGGTGCGGGAGATTCGATAGCCGACCCGCAGGCCGGACACCGACAGCAGAGGTGGATGGGTCATGTCAGCGGTCTTCCAGGAAGCGGGCGATGCGGTTGGCGGAGAGCACGACCGCGGCGATGACCAGGCCGGGGAAGGTGGTCATCCACCAGGCGGTGGCCAGGTAGTCGCGGCCGCCGGAGACCAGCGCGCCCCACTCGGGGGTGGGCGGCTGGGCGCCGAAGCCCAGGAACGACAGCGCCGAGACCGACAGGATGGCGGTGCCGAACTCGAGCGCGGTCAGCGCCAGCACCGGCCCCCTGGCGTTGGGCAGCACGTGCGCGAACAGCGTGTAGGACCAGTGCGAGCCGGACGCCTTGGACGCCTCGATGTAGGGCAGCGCCCCGATCTTGAGCGTCTCCGAGCGCATGACGCGGGCGAAGCTGGCGATATTGGCGATGCCGACCGCGATGGCGACATTGATGGTGCCGAAGCCGAGCGCGGTGACCACGGCCAGCGAGAGCAGCAGGCCGGGCACGGCGAGCATGACCTCGATGACGCGCATGAGCCAGTCCTCGACCAGGCCGCGCACGAAGCCGGCGATCAGGCCGACGCCCGCGCCGACCACGATGCCGACCAGCACCGCCACCAGCGTCGCCTGCAGGGTCAGCGCGGAGCCGTGCACCACGCGAGCGTAGGTGTCGCGGCCGAGATTGTCGGTGCCGAACCAGTGTTCGGCGCTCGGCGCGGACAGCCGTTCGGCGGGCACGCCGTTGATCGGGTCCTGCGAGGCGAACACCTCCGGGACGAACGCCCAGGCGATGACCAGGGCGATCACCGCGAACGACAGCACGAGGCCGGGCTGACGCAGCACCGCGCGCCACAGGCTGTCGTGCGCGCGGCGGGCGGGTGCGTCCGCCTGCGGGGCGATCTCGGGCGCGCTGTCGCTCGACTTCACCAGCAGCGCGGTCATGATGCGGTCCTTTCGGCGACCTGGTGGACGGGGGCGAACTTGCCGGCGGAAAGCGCTGCGGCAGCGGGCTTGCCTGCAGCGGGCTTCCCGGCGGAGACCGATCTGCGCACCCGCGAGCCGATGCGCGGGTCGAGCAGCGGGTAGAGGATGTCGACGACGATGCCGAGCAGCACGAAGACCGTGGCGGCGAAGGTGACCACCGCGAGCATCACCGGGATGTCCTGGGCGTTGACCGCCTCGTAGGTGATACGGCCGAGACCCATCCGGGAGAACACGGTCTCGACCACGACCGACCCGGCCAGGATGTTGCCGACGATCATGCCGACCATGGTCAGCAGCGGCAGCGCCGCGTTGCGCAGCGCGTCGGTGAACAGGGTGTGCGCGCGGGAGGCGCCCTTGGCCCTGACCACCTCGATGTAGGGCTCGGCCATGGTGGTGGCCAGGCTCTTGGCGAGGATCTGGGCGACGAAGGCCGCCGTCGGGATCGCCAGCGTCACGGCGGGCAGGGTCAGGCCGTTGATGCCCTTGCCGCCCAGTGGCGGGAACCAGCCGAGTTCGAAGGCGAAGTACTGGATGAGCAGCAGGCCCACCCAGAACGAGGGCACCGAGACTCCCGCCGCGGGCAGCGACAGCAGCAGCTGGCGCAGCGGCCGCAGCGGTGTCAGGGTGGCAGCCAGCGCGACTCCGAAGCCGAGGACCAGGCCGATCAGCAGGGCGAAGGCGCCGAGCGCCGCGGTCTCGGCGAGTGCGTCGCCGATCATCTCCGTCACCGGCCTTCCGGTTTGGATGGAGATGCCGAAGTCGCCGCGCACCGCGTCGCCGAGGGCGTGCAGATACTGGAGCACCGGGTGCTGGTCCAGCCCGTACTGCTTGCGCAGTTCGTCCAGGGCCGCGTCGTCGGCGTTGGCGAATTCGGTGCCGCTGCCGGAGACCATCAACCGGATGGGATCGCTCGGCAGCAGGTACACCACGACGAACACCAGCGTGAACGCGGCCCAGAGCACGAACAGCCCCTGTAGGAGTCGGCCGCCGAGGAACCAGAGCCAGTCACGCACAGCTGTCGTCGACACCGGGCCGCGAGTCATCGTCGTCGTCCTTTCTTCTCAGCTACCCGGCGTCAGCGCTGCAGCCACGCGTCGTAGAGCGACACCTGGGCACCCGGCTCCCAGCGCAGACCGCCCAGCGCGTCGGAGTGGGCGTGCGCGACCGACTGCTCGTGCAGCAGGATCACCAGGGCGTGCTCGGTGATGTAGCGGGCGGCGTTGTCGATGGCGACCTGCCGGTCCTCCGGGCGCGCGGCGGCGGCCTGCTGCTCGAGGTAGGTGTCGAGCTCCGAGGGCGGCAGGCGCAGCGGATTGTTGCGCTTGGTGGTGAAGTGCATGGTCAGCGCGGCCGGGTCGGCGCGGGTGAAGCCGTAGGGCACGAAGTCGTACTGGCCGCTGTCGAGCGCGGCGAGCATCTCCGCGCGCGAGACGGTGCGGATGATCAGCTCGACGCCGATGCGCCGCAACTGCTGGGCGACAAGCTCGTAGCTGTCGCTGCCGCTGCCGTGGCCGTTGAGCACGGTCAGGCTCAGGCGCTTGCCGTCCTTGACGCGGATGCCGTCGGGGCCTTCCTGCCAGCCCGCCTCGTCGAGCAACCGCTTCGACTCCTCGGGCTCGTACTTGATGTACTGCGAGAAATCGGTGTAGTGCGGGGTCGTCGACGACAGCACGCTGGTGGCCAGGTTGTATCGCGGCAGCAGCACCGTGGCCCGGTACTCCTCGCGGTCGATGCCGAACTGGATGGCCTTGCGCACCCGCTCGTCGGACAGGATCGGCGAGCCGTTGTTGGTCAGGTACTCGAAGACCGTGCCGGGATTGTTGGTGCTGGTCACGCCGAAGCCGCTCGCCTTCAGCACGTCCTCGTCCTGTTGGGGCACCTGGTTGATGAGGTCGACCTCGCCGGAGCGCAGGCTGCCCACGCGCACACCGGCTTCGGGGATGACCCGGTACTCGACGCGGTCGAGATAGGCCTCGCCCTCGTGCTGGGCGTTGGCCGACGGCCAGGCGTAGCCGGCGCGCTTGGTGAGCACGACCTCCTGGGTGGGGGTGTAGTGGTCGAGCACGAACGCGCCCGAGGCCGAGATCTGGCCGAGGCAGCGCTGTTCCGGCGGCAGCTGATAGGTCGAGGGCGAGAGCACCGCCATGTTCACCGTCGACAGCGCCTGCAGGAAGCTGGCGTTGGGCTGGTCGAAGGTGACCTTGACGCGGTCGGGCGCGAGCACCTCGGTGCCCGCGTAGTCCTGCAGGTAGCTGGAGGCGTTGAAGGCGCGGCCACCGAGGGCGTCGACGCCGTCGAGGAAGGCCTTGGCCGCGGCGCCGTCGAACACCTCGCCGTTGCTGAAGGTCACGCCGGAGCGCAGACCGAACTCGAAGACCGTCGCGTCGTCGTTGACGACCCACTCGGTGGCCAGCCACGGCACGATCTCACCGGTCTCCGGGTCGGCGTCGACCAGCGAGTCGGCGACCTGGCGCAGGATGTCCCTGGTGGCGGTGAGGTCGGTCTGGTTGGGGTCGACGCAGATCGGGTCAGCACCGGTGCCGATCTTCAAGGTGCCGCCGGGGACGGGATCACCGGTGGGCCCGATCGAGGAGGCGTCGTTGTCCGACGAGCACGCGCTCAGGGTGAGCGCGGCGAGCATCGACACGGCGACCCACCGCTCGATCCGTCTTTTCCTAGCCACAGTTCGGCCTTTCACGAAATGTCCGTTGTCGGGATGTCTGTCGGGATGCATCGGGGGAATATCTGCCGGGGAGGCCCCGGCCCGTTCAGTGGTGTCCGAGGACGTTGAACCGCAGGGTCCGGCCCGCGTACTCGGTCTGGAACAGGCCGCGGCGCTGCAATTCGGGGACCAGGTGGTCGGTGATGACCCGGTAGCCGCCGAAGTGCTGCGGAGAGATGACGAAGCCGTCGGCCGAGCCCTCCTCGAAACGCTCCTGGATCTGGTCGGCGATCTGCTCGACCGAGCCGACCGGGTCCCAGTGGCCCGAGGCCGCGCGGTTGTTGTGGTAGACGAGCTCGCGCAGAGTCTTGTCACCGTTGAGCACCCAGCGGCGGTACATCTCGTAGCGCGAGCGCCTGCCCTGCACCGCCTCCACGTCGGGCAGCCGGTGCAGCGGGATCGGCTGGTCGGGGTCCAGGTCCGACAGGTCGACGCCACCGAAGCCCGAGGACTCGAAGTTCTTGCGCTGGGCGTCCCAGTCCGCGGTGGTGGCCAGCTCGGCCAGACGCCCCGCGGTGTCGCGGGCCTGTTCCTCGGTGCGTTCGATCACCGTGTACAGGCCGGGCAGGATCTTCAGATCGTCGGGATGGCGGCCCGCGGCGGCCACCCGGCCCTTCATGTACTTGTAGAACTCCAGCGCCTCGTAGCGGTCGGGCTGCGAGGTGAAGATGGCGTCGGCATGCCTGGCGCCGAAATCGACACCGGCCGTGGATGATCCGGCCTGGAACAGGAACGGGTAGCCCTGCGGGGCGCGATCGATGTTCAGCGGGCCCTCGACGCTGTGGTGCTCGGAGACGAAGTTCGTCCGGCGCACCTTGGCCGGGTCGACGTAGACGCCGCTGTCCCGGTCCACCACGCGCGCGTCCGGGTCCCAGCTGTCCCACAGCGCCTTCACCGCGGCGACGAACTCCTCGGCGCGGGCGTACCGCTCGTCGTGCGGAGGCAGCTCGATGCCGAAGTTCTTCTCCCCCGCCGACGAGGTGACGATGTTCCAGCCGGCGCGGCCCTTGGACAGGTGGTCCAGCGAGGCCATCTGGCGGGCCAGGTTGTAGGGCGCGTTGAAGGTGGTCGAGGAGGTGACCACCAGCCCGATCCGCCGGGTCACCGCGGCCAGCGCGGACAGGAAGGTCACCGGCTCGAACAGTCCCATCGGCCGCTCCAGCGAGGTGCCGACGCCGTCGGACAGGAACAGCGAGTGGATCTTCGCGGCCTCCGCGGCCCGCGCGATCTCGGTGTAGACGTCCAGGTCGAGCACCCGCTCGGCCGGACTGTCCGGCAGCCGCCAGGACTGGTAGTTGGTCCCCATCCCGAGGATCTGCAGGACCAGGACGAGTTGTCTCTTGTCGCTCATGGAAGTGCTCGATTCCGAATCAGGTCCGGTCCGCGGCTCAGGCCGGGGCTCCGACGGAGGCCAGTTCTTCGCGCAGGATCGGCAGCAGGTACCTGCCGTAGTCCACGACGTCGTTGAGGTTGTCGTAGCCGCGGATGGAGATCAGGTCGGCGCCGAGGGCGACATAATCGAGGATCGCGGCGGCCACCGTCTCCGGGGTGCCGACCAGTGCGGTCGAGGCGCCCTGGGCGTTGGTGGCGGTGGCGGTGGGGGTCCACAGCGCGCGGTCGTGCAGCTCACCGGCCTGCGCGGCGGCCAGAAGCCGCTGGGAGCCGACGTTCTCGGGCAGGTTGGCCGGGGTGGCGCCCTGGTTGTGGCGCTGCAGGGCGGCGAGGATCGTGTGCGCCTTCTCCCAGGCCTGGTCCTCGGTGGGGGCGATGATCGGGCGGAAGGTCACCCAGATGCGCGGCTTGTCGGCGCGGCCGGCGAGTTCGGCCTGTTCGTGGATGGCGGCGATCTGCTCGGTGGTCTGGGCCAGCGGCTCGCCCCACAGGCCGAAGATGTCGGCCTTCGACCCGCCGACCCGGTAGGCCTCGGCCGAGGAACCGCCGAGCGAGATCGGGATGGTGCCGTGCACCGGGCGCAGGTCGGCGACGAAATCGTCGAACCGGTAGTGGGTTCCGGCGTGGCTCCACGGCTCCGGCTCGGTCCACGCGCGGCGCAGGATGTCGATGAACTCCCCCGAGCGCGCGTAGCGTTCCGGCTTGCTCAGGTAGTCGCCCTGGCGGGCCTGCTCGGCGTCGGTGCCGCCGGAGATGATGTGCACGACGGCGCGGCCTCGGCTGAGATGGTCCAGCGTGCTCAGCGCCTGCGCGGCGGCGACCGGATGGATGATGTTGGGCCGCAGGGCCACGATCAGCTTGATGCTGGAGGTGATCTGGCTGAGCGCGTCGGCCACGCCGAAAGAGCTGAATCCCTTGGAGCCGTAGGGCACCAGGGTGTAATCGAAGCCTGCCTCCTCCAGCGCGTCGGCGTAGCGGCGCAAGTAGTCGACATCGATATCGGCGCCCGGCTTCGGGTACAGATCCGAGGAATCCCGGACGTGCACCTGACTGATGAATTCGACAGCCATGTCTTCTCTTTCCGTGACCCGGGCGCGTTCGGGCGACCCGAGATGATTCGAGGGGGGTTCGAGGGGGGACTCAGGCCCGGGCCGTTTCGGATCTCGGCGGCGGAACCCGGCTCACACGACAAAGCCTCAGCGGCAGCAACGGCAGAGGCGACAGCAGCGACAACGCTCGGCTGCCGCCGAGGCCCTCCGCTGCGTGGTCGTCATCATCTGCACGGGGACAACCATGGCCCCGCCGTGCGTGACCTGTCAAACCACTGACGTGGATTTACTCATCATGATCGTTACCGGTGACCGGGGCGCCGGGGTGCGGCAATCTTGACCGAATCTGTCGCCGTGTCCGCCGGTTACGCTGCGTGAGGCGACGCCGAGGTGGAGGCGACACCGTGTGTCCGTGGGAGGGAGAGTGCCGGCCGTGAAATCACCGGTCGTCGAGACGAAGGACCGGCGTCGATCAGGCTATATGTTCAGATCCGATCAGCTCTGTCTGAATTTCGTCGCCACCGTCGCCAAGCGCGACATGAACGACACCGAACGCCTCGTCACCGGCGGCGACCTGCAGACCTGGCTCTACGTCGCCGGGTTGCCGCCCGCGATCGGCCCGATCACCGAGGAACACCTCGACACCGCCCGCGCACTGCGCGAGGCCGTCGCCAACCTGACCCGTGCCCGCGTCGACGGGCTGCCGCCCTCCCCCGGCTGTATCGAGGTGATCAACCGGGCCGCGGCGGTTGGCACGCCGCATCCCTTGCTCTCGGTCGACGGCACCACCGCGGTGCCCGCCGCCCCCGCACCGCTGGCGGAGATCCTGTCGATCATCGCCCGCGACGCCATCGACCTGTTCAGCGGCGAATACCGGGACCGGGTGCGCCGCTGCCTCGGGCACGACTGCTCGCTGTACTTCGTCGACCGTTCCCGTCGCGGCGCGCGCCGCTGGTGCGCGATGGCGGCCTGCGGGGAGAAGGCCAGTTCCGCCGCCTACCGGAGGCGGCGGACCGCGTCGCCCGCGGCGGCGCGGAGCTGAATCCGCGCCTGGCCGTTCCTGTTTCGGGCGTGGATGCGCCTACTTGGTGGCGTCGGTGAGTTCGCGCTCCTCGGAGCGGGTTCCGGTGTGGTCGAGGTCGGCCGGCCACCAGATGCGTGGCCCGATGAGGGCGAACAGGGCAGGGACGACGACGGTGCGGACGACGAAGGTGTCGAGCACGATGCCGATGCCGACCACGATGCCGATCTGGGTCAGCGTGATGAGCGGCAGCACGCCCAGGACACAGAAGACCGCGGCGAGCACGATGCCCGCGCTGGTGATGACCGGCCCGGTCGCCGAGACCGCGCGGACGATGCCGCGCGCGGTGCCGTGCCCGGGCGCCTCTTCCCTGGCCCTGGTCACCAGGAAGATGGTGTAGTCGACGCCGAGGGCGACCAGGAACAGGAAGCCGTAGAGCGGGACGGTGGTGTCCAGCGCGGGGAAGCCGAAGATGTGCTCGCTGGCGAGGCTGCCGAGACCGAGGGCGGCCAGCGCGCTGAGCACGGTGACGCCGATGAGCACGAGCGCGGCGGGCACGGCGCGCAGCAGCGCGAGCAGGATGACGAACACCACCAGCAGGATCAGCGGCATGACCAGCAGTTGGTCGCGGCCGGCGGCCGTGGAGGTGTCGAGTTCCTTGGCGTCGCTGCCGCCGACCAGCGCGTCGGCGCCGGGGATGTCGGACAGCTGGCCGCGCAGGTCCTCGATGATGTCGAACGCCTCGTCCGAGGAGGGCGCGGCGTCGAGGACCACCGCCCAGCGGGTGATGCCCTCGTGCGGCGGGCCGGTGCGCACCGCCTGCGAGACTCCCGCCTCCCGGTCGAGCACGCCCTGCACCGCGTCGGCGGCTTCGGTGCGGGCCAGGACCACGGTCGGATCGGAGGCGCCGGAGGGGAAGTGGGCGGCGAGGGTGTCCAGCGCGTCGACGGATTCGGCGCGGACCCGGAACTGGTCGGCCTGCGACAGCCCGACCGCCGAGCCGAACAGCCCGGTGGCGCACAGCAGCAGCACCGCCAGGGTGCCGACGGCCACCGGCAGCGGCCTGCCAACCACCGTGTCGGCGATGCGGTACCAGGCGCCCGAGCCCGCGTTGTCGGTGCCGTCGACGGCGGGGATGAACGGCCAGAACACCTTGCGGCCGCACAGCGACAGCGCCGCGGGCAGGGCGGTCAGGCCGAACAGCGCGGCCAGCAGCAGGCCCGCGGCGGCCATCAGCCCGAGGCTGCGGGTGCTCGGCAGGACGGCGAGCAGCAGGGTCAGCAGCGCGAGCACGACGGTCAGGTTGCTGGCCAGGATGGCGGGCGCGCAGCGGCGCACCGCCACGCGCAGCGCGTCGCGGTGGTTCTCGTGGCGGTGCAGCTCGTCGCGATAGCGCGAGATGAGCAGCAGGGCGTAGTTGGTGCCGGCGCCGAAGACCAGCACGCTGGTGATGCCGGAGGTGGAGCCGTCGAAGGTCAGGTCGGTGACCCGCGCGAGCAGGGTGCCGAGACCGGCGGCGCAGCGATCGGCGACGCCGACGACGAGCAGCGGCACCAGCCACAGCACCGGCGAGCGGTAGGTCAGCACGAGCAGCACGGCCACCACGAGCGCGGTGACGGCGAGCAGGGTGATGTCGGCACCGGCGAAGGCGTTGGCGGCGTCGGCGCCGAAGGCGGGACCGCCGGTGATCTGGGTGCGCAGGCCGTCGGGGGCGCGTTCGTCGGCGACGGTGCGCAGGCGCTTGACCTCGTCGTTGAGCGCGGAACCGTTCAGCTCACCGGAGATCGGCACCTGGCCGAGGGCGACCATGCGGTCCTCGGAGACGGTCAGCTGGGCGGGCGGGCCCGCCGCACCTGCCACCGGCGACTCGGCGCGGATGCTCGCCACCGCCTCGGTGGCGGCGGCCAGTTCCGGCTCGGTGAGCGCTCCGCCGTCGACCCGGTCGAAGACCACGATGGCGGCGGTGTTCTCGCCGCCGGGGAACTGTTCCACCAGCTCCTGCACCCTCGCCGACTCGGCGTCCGATGGCAGCGAGCTCGGCGCGTCGCCCGCGGAGTCGTTCGACCCGGCCAGCCCGATGAGAGCGCCGGAGAACAGGAAGACGAGCAGCAACACCAACCACGACCGCCGGCCGGTGACAGCCGCGGCGAACCCATCACCGATATTCACATTGCTCACTCTTTCAGACCTTCCTGAGAGTCCAGCCGACGCCCCGCCGCATGTCACAGCACATTTCGGTATGCCCGGTGAAACGCATTCCCACACAGGAATGTTCGTTCAGCTGCACTTGCACCCCGGATAGGTCAGCCTTACCATTCCTGCGGCAAGGGGAGCTCCACACCCGTCAGAAGGTCAGGCATGGATCAGCCAGGTCACCGTCCGTCTCGTCCCGGCGCCGCCCGCAGGCTGGGCATCGCCGACGTCGCCGCCGCCTACGGGACCGAGGCGCTCCACCGCCGGATCGCCCAGCTGCACGCGGCCGGGCAGCACTATGCCGCCCTCGCCATCGAAAGGGAGCTGGCCGAGGAGCGGCAGCGGCGGATCGGGTTCGACGCCCAGGCCGTCTGAACGCACGTCGCGCTCGTGCCGAACGGCCGAGTGAACCCGCCGGACGGCCGGACGATCTTGCCGAACCGGCCCACGAGGAAGACGGGTTTTCCTATAGTTGGGCTCGATTCGGGCCCGGTCGTCGCGTGTCCGAGGTGGTAGTGGGAGCACGCACCTATGAGTATCGCCGCGCCGGACCTGCCGCCGGAGCCCGCAGCGGGCCGGGCAGGCAACACCCCGGCCGACGGCACACGGTCCGGCGCCACGCGGACGCCGTCCGGGCGTCCGTCGTCGTCGCGGACCGCTCCGGCCGGTCGCGCCCTCGAACTCGCCGGGGCTCAGCCCGTGCCGGGCACACGCTCGCTCCGGCTCGCCGAGATCGGCGGGCTCTGCCGCGCGGTCGCGGCCGAGGCGGTGCGGGAGCGGCGGATGCCCGGCGAGGACCGGCTCGGCCCGCTCGCCACCGCGGCCGCCCGGGCCGCCGGCGCGCGAGTGCCGTTGAGCGCGGTGTTGCGCGCCTGTCAGGAGGGTCTGCGTTCGGCGCTGGACGTCGCGGGCACCGTGGAAAGGAACCACGCGGGCACCGCGGAGGGGAACCACGCGGGCACCGGCGACGGACGCGATGAGGACGGGCTCCCGTCGGCCACGGATCTGATGCTGGAGTTGTTGCGGGCGGTGACCGGTGTGGTCGGCGACGCCTATGTCGACGAGGACCGGCAGCTGGCGGTCGAGCGGCGGGCGGCGGGGCAGGCGTTGGCCTCGGCTCTGCTGAGCGGGCGGCCGGGCACGGCCGTGGCCCGGCACAGCGGACTGCCGATCGCGCCGTACTACCAGGTGGTCGCGCTGGCGGCGGTGCCGTCAGGACCGCCGGATGAACAGGCGGCCCGTGGGTCGCGTGGTGTGCCCGCCGCGGTCGCCGAGGTGCTCGGCGCCGAGACGCCCGGGCTGCTCGCGCACACCGGTGGCACTTTGTTGCTGGCGCGCGTGCCCGGCGAGCCCGAGTTCACCGCCGAACTGCTGGCCGAACTGTCGGCGGCGGCCGGGTCGGCGCTGGCGGCGACCGCGATGGTCGCCGCGGCCGGGCAGGTGCCCGAGGCCGCCGAGCAGGTCCACGAGCTGCTCGAGCTGGCCCGCCTGGCCGGACGCGGTCCCGGTCTGCACGGGCTCGACGACCTGGCGATGGAGTACCAGCTCACCCGCGACGGTCCGGCGGGCAGGCAGCTGGCGCGCCTGCTCGACCCGCTAGAAGCCCACCCGGAGCTGTTCGAGACCGCGCGGGCCTATCTGCGCAACGACATGAACCGCAGGCTCACCGCCAGGCAGCTGTTCGTGCACCCCAACACCGTCGACTACCGGTTGCGCCGGATCGGCAGGCTCACCGGCATCGATCTGGCCACCGCCGCGGGGATCGCCCAGGCCACCGCCGCGCTGCTCGCCCGCGATATGGACCGGACGGGCCGGGACCGGACGGGCCGGACCGGGGACATGTGGGACGAGGCGGACGCGCGGCGCGGCTGAGCACCGGCCGAGACCGTTTCCCGCTCCCCTCTCGATGCCGTTTCGTGCTGGTCACGGCGCGGTGCAGGCGAGATGCTTGAACCCCGTGAGTCTGGATGGTGAACAGATGCGCATTGCGGAGATCCTGCGTAGGAAGGGCAGTCAGGTGGCCACCGTCGGACCGGAGACGACGGTGCGCGAACTGCTCGGCGTGCTGGCCGAGCACGACATCGGCGCGGTGGTCGTCTCGCCCGGCGACGGGGTGATCGCGGGCATCGTGTCCGAGCGCGATGTGGTGCGCGGACTGCACGAGCACGGCGAGAGCCTGTTCGACACCCCCGTCGCCGCCCTGATGACCACCCGGTTGCAGACCTGCTCCCCCGACGATCACGTCGACGACCTGCGCGTGGTCATGACCGAACACCGGGTCAGGCACCTGCCGGTGGTGCGCGAGGGCAGATTGGCCGGCATCGTCAGCATCGGCGATGTGGTCAAGAGCGCGATCGACGAGCTCGCCACCGAACGCCAGCTGCTCGAGGACTACGTGGCGCGGCGGTACTGAGATCCCCGGCCTGCCCGGACGGGACCGGGCCCCGGCAGGTCCGGGCTAGGCCTGCGGGAGATCTGTGGGCACCACCACGCCGACCTGGCCGTCGCCGACGCACAACGCGAGCCCCGGCGTGCGGACCCGCAGCCGGACGGCCTCGCCGGCGCCGAGCAGCCGCACGAACACCGTGTGCAGGCCGGCGCGGACCGGGACCACGACGGTGTCGGCGCTGCCGTCGAGACCGAGTTCGACCTCGCCGTCGGTCGCCGCGTAGTAGTTGAGCCGTACCGCCCACTCCCTGTCCATGAGCGGTTCGCCGAGCGGCAGCCGCGCGGGCGTGTTCCCGACGCGGTGTCCGCAGCCCGGCACCGGCCCCTGCCCCAGCCATCGGGTGCCGGTGACCTCGGCCCGCACCAGCCGCCCCGAGTCGTCGAGGACGCGCAGCACCTCGGTGTGGCGGGCGAACTCGGGGCGGTCGGCCAGCGGGCCGAACACGTGGCTCGCCAGATTGTGCGGATGGGCGACCGGCAGCAGGATGTGGACGGCCACCGGATGGTCGAGGATCGGGGCGTCCCGGTGGGCGGCGAGCGAGGCACGCGCGGTGGCGAGATAGGCCGGAGTCGGGTCCTCGCGCCAACGCTGCGCGAAGGTCGCCGTGGAGACCAGGCTGCACACGACGAACGCCGCGACCCCGGCCGCGGCCGCCGCCCGAAGCCGATGTGAGGCAGCGCGACGCGGAGGCTCCCGGCGCGGGGCGCGGGCGATCACCGCCCACCCGAGGGTGAGCACGACCGCGCTGTCGGCGACATAGCGCAGGGTCTGCGCCAGTTCGGCGGCGGTGTCGGGGCCGGTGCGCACCACGATCATCGAGGCTTCCGACAGCGCGAGGTAACCGAGCAGCAGCAACCACACCGCCCCGGTGCGCCGCCGGGCGCGCAGGGACCACACCACCGCGGCGGCGGCGACGATCCAGCCGAGGACGATCAGGGCGACGGGCGGGGTCGCCCACGGCGGGGCGGGCGGCCAGCGCTCCCACACCAGCGGGCCGCCGACGAGGGCGGGCGCCACGCCGAGCGAGGTGGCCCGGTGGGCGAGTTCGGCGGCCTCGGCGAACGACGGGACCGACGGGCGCGTCTCGGTCACCGAGCAGTAGGCCACCGCCCACAGCGCCGTGACCGCGGCGAGCGGCAGCCACAGCGCCCGCCCGCGCGCCACGGCGGTGCGCAACGGCCGGGCGTCGCCGTCGACCCGGTACAGCAGGGCCACGAGCGCGCAGGCCACCGGGGCCACCAGCACCGCCTTCTCGAAACAGGCCAGCGCGAGGGCCGCGACCAGCGTGCCGGTCACCGCGTAACGGCGGCATCCGGTGCGGCACAGCATGATCGCGTCGCCGGTGACCCAGGCGAGCCCGATCTGCAATGGCAGCGAGTTCAGTCCGGCCGACCACCACGCGAACGACGGCAGCGTCAGCGGTACGAACAGGTAGAACGCCAAGGGCGGCACCAGGATCGGCTGCATGCCGAGCATCAGGTACAGCACCCGCAGCACCGCCGCCGCGGCGAGCGCCTGCCCGAGGACGAGGGTGAGGGCGGGCACCGCCCAGTTCAGCGGCGCGAAGTGGGTGGCGAACCAGGCCAGCGCGAACGCCCCCGGCATGAAGTGGCCGTCGTGGTCGTAGAGCAGCAGTTCGCGCGACAGCAGCGGCCACTGCCCGGAACGGCCGATCAGGATCAGATCGTCCCAGTAGAAGCCGCCGGTCCAGGCCAGCCAGGAGCGGACCGCGAGGTGCAGCGCGATCAGGCCCGCCGCGAGAAAGGCGACCTGCCGAGCGGACACCGACCGCCTTACAACTGACCGAGATCGGCCGACAGCCAGTGCTCCGGTCGCATGGACACCACCACCTGCGGGCCGAAGCCCTCGGCCATCCGCAGGTAGGGCTCGACCTTCTCCGGCGGCAGATAGCGGGCCACCATCTCCAGGTGCTGGGCGTCGGTCACGGGGGTGACCTCGGCGAGCGGGCCCTCCACGCTGACATAACGCACCGCAGGCGACTCCTGGTGCACCATCAGCGAGAACCGGCCCGCCTCCCGGATGTGGCGCATCTTGGTGGAGTCGGGACCGGTCAGCACCCACGGCAGCCCGCCTGGCCGGTACTGGTACCAGATCGGCACCACGAGCGGGCCGCGGCCCGGCACCGCCACCGACAGCGCCGCGACATGCGGCTGGGACAGGAACTGCTCGCGCTCTTCTCGGTTCAACGGCATGGGCGCGAGTCTAGGCACCGGGTCCGACATCCCGGGGGACGCCGGGCGGCGCGTGCCCGCGATCCGCCGTGCGCTGCCGGAAGGCGCCCGGCTCGTCCATCGTCCGGGCGGCCCCGCGACGCTGGAGCTCGGGCACGAGGCCGTCGAGCACCTCGTCGAGATAGTGCCGGGTGATGATGCCGCCGCCCCCGTGGAACAGCAGGAAGCCGTCGCCGCCGACGTGGTCCATGGCCTCGATCATCCGGTCGGCGACCGTCGCTGGGGTCCCGACGAGTTCGAGCGAGGTGGATTCGCCGGTGCTGCCGAGCACTTCGCGCAGCGAGGAGTTCGCGGTCAGGCGCTTCATGGTGTCGAGGATGCTCTGCGCGCCGTTGGTGGTGGCGTCGGCGGGGACCGGGCCGTCCAGGTCGAACCGGGCGAAGTCGATCTCGGAGATGTTGGACAACTGCACGATCCGGCGCAGGAAGTTGTCGCTGTCGGGTGAGTACATGCGGTCGCGTTTGGCGCGGGCCTCGGCATCGGTCTCGCCGAGGATCGGGGTGACCATGTACAGCACCCGGCAGCGGTCGGGGTCGCCGCCCGCGCGTTCGATGCGCTCGCGGATGCCGTCCCGGTAGGCCTTCATCGCCGCGGGCCCCACCGGCACCGCGACGATCAGGTCGGCCCATTCGGCGGCGAAGTCCATGCCCGCCGGCGAGCCGCCCGCCTGGCAGAGCACCGGCCGGTCGGCGGCGGTCAGCGGGGCGGCCGGTCCGCGCAGCCGGTAGTACTCGCCGTCGAAGGACACCTCGCCCTCGCCGGACCACAACGCGCTGGTGGCGCGCAGGTATTCGTCCGCGCGCCGGTAGCGCTCGTCGTGCTCCCACAGTTTCTCCAGCCCGACGTTCTGGGCGGCCAGATCCTCGAAGGAGGTGACGATGTTCCAGCCGGAGCGGCCGCCGCTCAGTTCGTCGAGGGTGGCCTGCATCCTGGCCAGCCGGTCCGGCGGGTAGAGGCTGGTGCTCATGGTGGTGACGATGCCGAGCCGTTCGGTGGCCTGGGAGATGGCGGCGGCCAGCGGCAGCGGATCGTGCTTGGGGGCCTTCACGGTGGCCTTGAACTCGGCGACCATGTCGCCGCCGAAGTTCTCCGGCACCACGCTGGAATCCTCGAGCATGATGAAGTCGATGCCGCTGCGCTCGAGCGCGCGGGCCATGTCGACGTAGAACGTGCCGTCGGTCCATGCCCGCGGGTCCGGCCCGGACCAGGGACGGTTCCAGCCGGTCGGCATGTAGTTGACGAACCAGCCGAGGGTCATCGGGGTGTTCACAGCGGCACCTCTGTTCCTGCCTCGCAGGGCACGTAGTCGAAATCGCCTGCGGGCAGGCCGAGCCGGTCGCGCAGCAGGCCGTCACGGGCGGCGGCCGCCGCTGGCAGCACCTCGTGCAGGACCCGGCCGAACAGCGCGCCGGGACCGATGCCGTGGAAGGCATAGCCGTCGGCGCCGGTGGGCGGCGGGTCGAGCGCCCGCTCGGGGCCGACCCGCAGCAGGACGTGGGACGCGGTCGCCGCGGCGGCGGCCACCTCGGACTCGTCGGCGACCAGCAGCACGTCGGCGGTGTCGGAGGCGGCGGTGCCGGGTGCGGCGCAGCCCGTCCCCCGGCTCGGCTCCGCCGCGGCGGCGAAATCGGCGACCCGCACCGGTCTGCCCTGGGGCGGACGCGGGGCGTTGAGCGGGCCGCGGGTGGCGTAGTAGGGGCCGCGGTAGCCGGGCACGTGCACGCAATCGGCGTCGACGTAGCGGCCGGAGGGCACGTCGGCGACGATGGCGTGCGGCTCCCAGGAGTTCCACAGCGCGGCGGTGGCGGCGAGATAGTCGGCCAGGGCCTCCTCGCGCTCCCTCGGCCCTGTTCCGGCGGGATTCCAGCGGCCGGAGTCGTCGGCGCACACCGCGCCGGTGTCCTCGGCGGTGACGAACCATCCGGCGCGGCCCCGGGTCAGCGCGTCGAGGGTGTTGAGGGCGCGGGCGGTGAGGAACGGTGGCTGGCTCCACGGCGAGATCTCGGCGATCAAGCCGATGCGCGGGGCGCGGCGGGCGGCGGCCGCGGCCGTCAGCAGCGGTTCCGGTCCGCCGCGCGATTCCGCGGGCAGCACCACCGCGTCGGCGCCCGCGAGGTCGAGTTCGGCGATCGCGCGCACCGTGTCCCGGGCGCTCGCCGGCTCGAGCAGCCACAGCACGGTCGGTCGGGTCGGCATGCGAGCTCCTCAGGTCGTTTGCAGGTCAGGGTGTTGGCGGGTCGGATCGTGTGCGGGTCGGAACGTGTGCGGGAAGGCGAGATAGGGATCGAGGTCGGCATCGACGGTGCCGACCCGGCGCCACGCCTGCGCCAGGTGCGCGCCCCGGGTCGACCGTCATGGCGCGCACCCCGGCCCGCCGGCCGAGCCGATCCGGCTCGTCCATGGCGACCGCGCCGATCATCGCCAGGCTCGCCACCCGGTCGGGGCGGGTGGCGGCCATGACGCCCGCGATGGCGGCGCCGGTGTGGTGGCCGAGCAGGTGCACCCGGCGGGGGCTGCCCGTCCCGTCGGCCAGGGCGTCCACGGCGGCGAACATGTCGTCCGCCCAGTCGTTCGGGTCGTAGGGCGTCTCCGGGGTGAACGACATCCCGAAGCCGGGGGTGTCCGGTGCGAGGAACCGGTAGCGCGCGCCGCACCCGGCCGCGAGCATCGCCGCGACGAACCGCTCGTACATCACCGAGGACGCGGCGGTCTGGTGCAACAGCGGGATCAGATCGTCGCCGTCACCGGCGAGGCGGGCGTGCACCCGCCCGCGCGGAGTGTCGAGGCAGGTGCGGCGCATCGCGTTCACCCGAACGAGCGCAGGTTCTCGCGCAGCGTGTCGTGCGCGTAGTCGGTGCGCAGCAGGCCCCGGCGCTGCAGGGCGGGCGCGACGCCGTCGGTCATCTCGGCGATGGACTGGCGGCTGATCGGCTGGCCGTAGATGAGGAAGCCGTCACCGCCGACCTCCTGCATGAATTCGTCCATCTGCGCGGCGATCGAATCCGGCGTGCCGACCATCTCGGTGGTCTGCACGCGCATCCCGCTGAAGCCCTCGCGGATGGTGCGGCCGCCCAGCTGCGCGCGCCACACCTCGAGCTGGCTCTGGTGACCGTTGGTCGAAACGTCGTCGGGGATCGGCTGATCGGGGTCGAACTGGGAGAAGTCGATCTCCATGGTGGCCGCGAAGTGCGCCATCTGCACCTCGAAGTTGTGCTCCTTGCGTGCGTACCAGGCGGCGTTCTTCTCCTTGGCCTCCTGCTCGGTCTCGCCGACGATCGGGTAGACCACCGGGAAGATCTTGATGTCGTCGGGATTGCGGCCGAACTTCACCGCGCGGGCGCGGACGTCGTCGCGATAGGCCTTGGCGCCCTCGATGCCGTTCGGGATGGTGAGGATGATGTCGGCGTACTTGGCGGCGAAGTCGCGGCCGCGGGGGGAGCCGCCCGCCTGGCAGAACACCGGGCGTCCGCCGGGGCCCGGCGGCAGGTTCAGCGGGCCGCGGGACTTGTAGAAGGTGCCCTCGTGGTGGATCGGGTGGACCTTGGTGTAGTCGGCGTAGTAGCCGGACTGCGGGTCGGCGAGGATCGCGCCCTCCTCCCAGGAGCCCCACAGTTTCATGGCGACCTCGACGAACTCCTCGGCCATGTCGTAGCGCAGGTCGTGCTCGGGCAGCTTGTCCAGGCCGTAGTTCTGGGCGGCGAGGTCCTCGCTCGAGGTGACGATGTTCCAGCCGATGCGGCCGCCGGTCAGGTTGTTGAGCGTCGCGAACTGCCTGGCCAGCTGATACGGGTGGTAGAAGGTGGTCGACGCGGTGGCGATGATGCCGATGTGCTCGGTGGCCGCGGCCAGCATGGCGGCGGCGGCGACCGGGTCCATCTTGGGCGCGTAGCGGGCGTGCTTGAGCTCGATCTCGGCGGTGCCTCGATAGATGTCGCTGACCATCAGCGAGTCCTCGATCATGAGGAAGTCGAAGCCCGCGCGCTCGAGATTGCGCACCATGTCGGTGTAGAAGCGGCCGTTGAAATAGTTGGTGGTGGCGTCGATGCCGCTGTAGGGGGACTTCCATTCGGGGGCGGCGAGGTTGCCGAACCAGCCGAGACGGAACGGTTCTGCGGGCATGTCTGTCCTCTTCTCTTCCGGGGCGGGGGGTGGGGTTCGGGTGGGTACGTGGCGCGGCCGGATCAGGCCGCGACGACGGGATGTTCGGCGGGGGCGGATTCGCAGGCCTCCAGCAGGGCGGCCTCGGTGAGTTCGTCCCCGCGCAGTTCGGCGACCAGACGCCCGTGCTGGAGCACCAGGACGCGGTGACAGACGGCGGCGAGCATCTCGTGTTCGCCGGAGAACACGACGACCGCGCTGCCCTCGGCGGCGGCCGTGGTGGCGTCGGCGAGCAGTTCCTTGGCCGAGCCGGGGTCGACGCCCTGGGTGGGTTCGTCCAGCAGCAGCACCTTGGGGTCCAGTTGCAGCCACTTGGCGAAGACGATCTTCTGCTGGTTGCCGCCGCTGAAGGCGGTCATCGGCAGGTCGGGCCGGTTGGGGTGCACGTTGACCTTGGTCATGAGGGTGCGGGCGCGCTCGCGGATGCCCTTGTGCTCCAGCCCCTTCCAGCGCCGGTAGCGCTTGACCACGGGCAGCACCACGTTCTCCTCGGCGGTGCCCGCAGGCCAGCAGCCGTCGCGCAGCCGGTTGCCCGGTACGAGCACCATGCCCGCGCCGATGGCCTCGGCGGGCCTGCCCGCAGGCAGTTCCGCGCCGTCGAGCCGGACGGTGCCGGAGGTGGGCCGCTGGGCGCCCGCCAGCAGCATGGGCACCTCCTCCTGGCCCATGCCCGCCAATCCGGTGACTCCCACGATCTCCCCCGCGTGCGCGGTGAAGTCGACGTCGGCGACCCGCGAGCCGGTCAGGCCGCGCACGACCAGCCGCGCCCGGCCGGGTTCACGGTCCGGCGGGGCCGGGTAGAAGTCGTCCATCCGCCTGCCGAGCATGTGCGCGACCAGCTCGGCGCGAGTGGTCTCGGCGATGTCGACCTCGGCGACCCGCCTGCCCGCCCGCATCACGGTGGCGCGATCGCACACCTGCATCACCTCGGCGAGGCGGTGGCTGATGAAGATCACCCCGGAGCCCGCGTCGGCGACCTTGCGCATGAGCGTCAGCAGCCGGGCGGCCTCGGGCCTGGGCAGGGCGGCGGTGGGCTCGTCGAGGATGAACAGATGCCCCTCGGCGTCGCCGTCCATCAGGCGCATCGCCCGCACCACCGCCAGCAGCGCGCGTTCGGCGGGGCTGAGCGTGGCGACCTTGGCGTCCAACGGGAAGTCGAAGTCCAGGCGGGCCATGAGTTCCCGGTAGATCGCCTTCTCCCGGCCGGTGCGCACGGGGGCGAGCAGCCGGGTGCCGTAGCGGGCGTTGGCGCCGAGGTTCTCCAGCACCGTCATGTCCTCGACCAGGCCGATGTCCTGGTGGATGACGGCGATGCCGTGGGTGTGCGGGTCGTCCACCGGCATCGGCAGCGGCCTGCCGAAGACTTCGACCCGCCCGTCGTCGGGGGTGACGATGCCGGTCAGCGATTTCACCAGAGTGCTCTTGCCGCAACCGTTCTGGCCCAGCAGCGCGTGCACCTCACCCGCGCGGACGGTGAGATCGACGCCGTCGAGGGCGAGCGCGCCGCCGTAGGACTTGCGCAGAGCGCGCACCTCGAGTGCGGCGCGCGGGGCGCTCACGACCGCGCTCCCTCGCGACGGCGGCCGACCAGCTTGGCCGCGGTGACCGAGATGATCAGCGCCAGACCGTAGAAGACGTTGGTCACCCAGGTCTGCGCGCCGAGCAGTTGCAGGGCGGTGATGCCGACGGTGAGCAGGTACAGCGCGGCCACGGTGCCCCAGGCGTTGAACCGGCCGACGGTGATGGCGGTCGCGCCGAGGAAGGCCGCCGCGAACGGCTGGAGCATGTACTGGGCGCCGACGCTGGGGTCGACGGCGCCGAAGTAGCCGACGAAGCAGATGCCGACGAAGGCGGCGAGCAGGCCGGACAGGATGTAGGCGCCGACGCGGATGCGGTCGACGGAGATGCCCGCCAACCGGGCGGCGTCGCGATTGCCGCCGATGAACACGGTGTAGCGGCCGAGCGGGGTGCGCTGGTAGACGTACCACAGGATCACCGCGAGCGCCCAGGCGTACCAGGTGATCATGGGCAGGCCGAGCAGCTGGGAGCGGGAGAAGTTCACGAAGCCGTCCGGCACGCCGGACACGATGCGGCTGTCGGTGATCAGGTAGGCGAAGCCGGCGAGTGCGGTGTAGGAGCCGAGAGTGGCGACGAAGGAGTCCACTCCGACCTTCACCACGATCAGCGCGTTGACCACGCCGACGGCGGCCCCGAGGGCGAAGGCGGTGGCGATGGCGACCGGGATCGGATAGCCGTCGCCGGTCATCACCGCGACCACCGCGGCGCTGGCGACCATGGTCTGCGCCACCGAGAGATCGAAGTCGCCGAGCCGCAGCACGATGGTGGCGATCAGCGCCAGCAAGAGCACCAGCGACTGGGCGTTGAGCATGGTGGTGAACAGCGAGGCGGTGCGGAACTGCGGGAGCGTGGCCACGCAGAACGCGACCAGCAGGCCGAGCGCGCCGACCAGTGCCCAGCGTTCGAAGGCCCCGCCGAAGCGGGAGGACGCCGTGGCGCCCTTCGCCGCGGGCGCCGCGGGGATAGCGGCCGCGGCGCCCGCGGGTGTGATGGTGGAGGTCATGGGGGTGTCTCCTCGTTGCCGCTGCTTACTGGTTCGCGCCCCACGCGGCCTGGAAGGCAGCCTGGTAGTCGACGAAGTTCGGGAAGATCTCCTCGGCGGAGGCGTCGGCGACATTGCTGCTGTCGACGACGCGGGTGGGGATGACGTAGCCGGGGGCGGGCGCGCCGGTGATGGCGCGGGCCAGGTCGTCGACGGCGAGCCAGCCGATCCAGCCGGTGGGCGGCATGGCCACGGTCATGTCCTGGTTGCCGCCGGCGGCGATGGCCTTCAGATTGGCCTCCAGACCGTCGCGGGCGAGCACCTTGGCCTTGGAGTTGGCCGCGGCCAGCACCGGGTCCACGTAGGTGACGGCGCTGTCCCAGACCGGGAAGACGTAGTCGATGCCGGGATTGCGCTGGAGCTCGGATTGCAGCTTGCTTCCGACGGCGGTGGCCACGTTGGCCACGTCGACGTCGAGCACGGTGACGGTGCAGTCCGGGCACTCGGCCTCGATCTGCGCCTTGGCGCCGTTGGCGGTGTTCTCCCACACCGCGACCGAGGAGGAGGACAGGATGGCCACCTCGGCGGCGCATCCGCTGTCGGAGAGCATCCAGTCGGCGGCGGCGACGCCGTCGGCGGTGTAGTCGGAGGTCAGGTTGCCGTACATGCCGGTCGGCACGGGGGCAGCGGCGTCGGTGTTGAGGGTGTTCTGCACCGGGATGCCCGCGGCGGCGGCCTTGGCCAGCGCCGAGGAGACCACGGCCGGGTCGATGCCGACGAGGATGATGCCGGCGGCCTGCTGTGCGATGGCCTGCTCGATGCCCTCGTTGAACCGGTTGGTCATGCCCTGGCCGTCGTAGCGGACCAGTTCCATGCCCGCCGCCTCGACTGCCTCCTCGACGCCGTCGGACATGTCGACGGAGAACTGGTTCATGGTGACGGTGATGAACCAGACGGTCTTGCCGCGCAGCGCGGCCAGATCCAGCGGCGCGGTTGGCACGACGGCCTCGACGTCGGTCATGGCGGCCGCCAGCCGGGTGTCGGCCTTGTCCACGCATTCCCGCGCCGCCGCCGACAGCGTGCGCTCCACCGTGTCCCCGGAGCCCGCGTCGGTCGCGGCGGTGCAGGCGGTCATGGCGAGGGCGGCGCCGAGCAGGAGTGCGCCGGCTGCTGCCCGTGTGGTCGGTTTCATGGGTTCTCCGATGCTGACGACTTCTGTCACCTCGTCCGGTGACATCGGTCAGTCAACGGGCGGACCATTGCGCCTCGGAGTCCCCGCATTTGCGCGTCCTTTGCGCCGGGTAACGATGCGTGTCCGCTCCGGCCGGTCGGGGAAAAGGGCTGGTGGGACGGGGTCGGCGGGCCGAGATCGTGGCACAGGGAGCGGTTTCGGACACGAATACGCCGTTGTCGGCGCCAATGCGCCCGTCCGCGGCCGGGCCGCGAGTCCTACGGAAAACGCAGAATGCCGGTGCCCGAGGGGCACCGGCATTTTTTTGGGGGAAGGGAGGGTCAGACGACCACGAGGCCGCCGGTGGCGTCGGGCTCGCGGCCGAGCGGGAAAGAGACGCGGTCGGCGCGGTAGTGCGAGAAGGTGTACTCCTGCACCGTGCCTTCGGCGTCGCGCAGGATCTGCTCGCGCATGAGCACCGGCGAGCCCTCGCGCACCCGCAGCAGCGCGGCGGTCTCGGCGTCGCAGGCCACCGCGTCGATGACGGTCTGCACGTCACCGAGCGGCACGCCGTAGACGAGGAAGAAGGCATCGGCCAGGCTTGGGCAGCTCTGCCAGGAACGGGGCTGGGTGAAGTGGCTGCGGTAGTAGGCGATCCGCACGCCCAGCGGTTCGGAGCCGTCGCCGGTGATGTGTTCGAAGACGTGCTCGACCAGGCCGACCTTGTCGTCGCTGGTGCCGAGGTGGGCGCGGATGGCCGGGGTGGACGGCACGATCCGGTTGTCGGTGCGCCGCACAGTGAAGCCGGGCGGGGTGCGCCAGGGCAGGATGTCGTCCACCGGCACCTGGAAGTAGTCCCGGCGCACCCGGGTGCCCACCCGCTGTCTGCGCTCGACCAGCCCTTCCAGCGCCAGCTGCCGCAGCGCCTCGCGCACCGGAGAACGCGGAATCCCCATTGCCTTGACCAGACGCTCCTCGACGAGTTGCTCGTCGTTCACCAGAAAGCCGGAACGGATCAGCGAACGGATCAATTCATAGGCGCGTCGGGTCTGATTCGACACTCCCGCCGCGCGCTCCACTCTGCCGGAGAACTCGTTCACCTGGCCTCCTTCGCTCCCGACACCGACGTCGAATTCCTATCACCGGCATGTTGACGGCATGTTTCGACGGGAGCCGGATCACAGGGCCGCCGGTTGCCGCAGGGCCGCGCGCAGGTCAGCGACGGCGGGCGGCCGGAGAACGAAAGACGCTGTCCGGCAGAAACCTTCGAGTGGGGCGGGCAGGCTGCGTATCGTTGGTCGAGTCCGCCCGATGATCGTCAGGGAGGGGTCGCCGTGGGGACTTGCCCGCCGGGATCGGCGCCGCCAACCGGCCTTCCGCCGCCCGACATCCGGTCGCTGTTCCCCGCGCTGACGGGCCACGAGGTCTATCTGGACAGCGCGGCAACCACCCAGAAACCGCTGCCGGTGATCGAGACGGTCACCACCCACCACCGCGGCGCGGCCGCCAACGCCGGGCGCGGCTCCTATCCGTGGTCCTCCCGGCTGGCCGCGCGGATCGCCGAGATCAGGGCGCGCACGGCGCGCCTCGTCGGGGCGGCGGGCGCCGACGAGATCGTGTTCACCGCCGGCGCGACGGCCGCGCTGAACGCGGTCGCCCTGAGCTGGGCGCTGCCCGAACTGCGCGAGGGCGACCGCATCCTGCTCAACCCGCTCGACCACGCCTCCAACGTGCTGCCGTGGCACCATCTGCGCGCGCTGCTGGCCCGCCTGGGCCGCCGGATCGAGCTGGTCCCCTATCGCACCACCGCGCGCGGTCACGCCGACCTCGACGACATCGCCGAACGCGCCGCCGAGGCAGGGCCGCGCACGCGGCTGGTGACCCTCTCGCATCTGCACCACGTGTTCGGCGGAGTCGCCGACCCGGCCGGGTTACGGGCCGCACTCGGCCCCGAGGTCGCGATCTGCCTGGATTGCAGCCAGAGCGGCGGCCACCTGCCGGTGGATGTGCGCGCCCTCGGCGTCGACTTCGCGGTCTTCGCCGCGCACAAGATGTTCGGCACGCCGGGGACGGGGGTGCTCTACTGCGCGCGCCGACGCCACGACCGGCTGCTGCCGTTCCTGCCCGGCGGCGACACCGGCGTGCGGCTCACCGACGGCGGCCCGGCGCCGACCGGGATGCCGCGCCTGCTCGAGGGCGGCACCCCGAACATCCCCGGCATCCTCGCGCTCGGCAGCGCGCTCGAGGTGCTCGACGCCCTGGACCGGCGGGTGATCGCCGAGCACGACCGGAAGCTCACCCGCGCGCTGATCGACCGGCTGCGCCCGGTGCGCGGCCTGCGGTTCCTGCCGGGTCCGGCCGAGGAGCCCGAGCACGTGACGGGCAGGACGGCCGGGTACGGGATCGTCTCGTTCACCCTCGACGGGATCGGCGCGCACGACCTGGGGTTCGTGCTGGCCGAACACGGCTTCCTGGTGCGCGCCGGCGCCCACTGCGTGCCGGCGCGCCCCGCGGGCGCCGGGCCGGACGCCGGGCCCGATGCCCTTCCCGACTCGGTGCGGGTGAGCACGCACGTCTACACCACGGTCGAGGAGATCGACCGGTTCACCGCCTGTGTCGCGTCCATCGCCGAGGAGGTCACGTGAGCAGCAGCGCACTTCCGCACGACCCGGCCCCACCCCGCGACCCGGCCCGGCGCGACGGCGGCGCCCCGCGGACCCGCTACGACCGCAGGGCCGCCTCGCGGGTTCTCGCCCGGCTGGCCGAGCCCGGTCTGTTCGAGTCGGCACGCGTCCCGGCGGGGCCGCTGGAGTTCGAATGCGTCACGACCGAGGTGCGCCCGGAACCGGGCAGCCATCTGACCACCTCGCAGCGGCTGTACCTGGAACGGTTCATGCGCCCGTGCCGCCCCGAGCAGGTCACCGTGGCCACCCACCGGCTGAGCTGGACCGACAGCGAGGGCGTCCCCAACACCGGGCACTACCGCGCGGACGCGCTCGGCCCGCTGGCGCCGGTGGCCGCCAGGGAGGCCGTGCTGGTGCTGTGGCGGGCGCTGGCCGACGATCCCGGCCTCGCCGAGCGGGTGGCGGGCCTGGACGCACACGCCCACGCCGTACTGGCGGGGACGACCACCGATCACGAGCCGCTCGAGATCTTCCGCGTGGGGGTGGAGTCGGCCGGTCGCGCGCTGGCCCAGCACGCGCTGCTGGCCCGCCGCACCCCGTACCGGAGCCCGGCGGAACTGGCTCGGGGACTTCGGGATTCGGGCATCTTCACCGCCGTCGCCACCCGCTGGTTCTGGGAGTTGCAGGCCTCGACCTACCGGCGCGGCATGATCCCGGTGACCCTGGCCTGCCAGCCCGACGGCAGCGTGCGCTACACCGCCGAGACCGTGGCCACGCTGCGCGCCATGAAGGACGCCACCATCGCCGAGGCGCACACCGTCATGCGCCGGGCCACCACCGTCGAGGGGCTGACCACGGCCGAGGCCATCGCCAGGTACCACGAGGATCTCGACCTGATCTCACGCCAGTACGCGCTGCTGCCGCCCGGCACCCGACCCTCCTGCCTCGCCGCCGTGCCGCATCGGCTGGAGAGCGGGCACTACACGCTGTTGCCGCTGGTGGTCGACCGGTTCGTCGAGGTGTTCTGCGCGGTGGCCGAACGCTGCCGCGTCACCGAACGCCCCGCGGACCCGGACGCGCTGCCCGACACCGCGCTCGACGCCGGGGACCGGGTCTTCCACGTGCCGGACATGAGCTGTCAGCACTGCGTGCGCACCATCACCGCCACCCTGGAGTCGATGGGCGTGCCGGTGCTCGACATCGATCTGGCGAGCAAGCGGGTGGTGGCGGAGTTCCGCAGCCCGCGCAACCGGGCTCGCGCCTTCGAGGTGCTGCGCGACGGCGGCTACAACCCGGTCGCCGCCACACCGCCGGAATCCGCCGCCCCGGCCCCGGGAGCCGGGCACGGCCGATGAGCGCACCCGCGCTGCCCGCGCTGGTGCCGCCGCGGGTGCGCGCGTTCCTGGCCGACCGGCGGGCGCTGGACGAGGCGGTCGCGCACGCGGGCACACCGGTGCACCTGGTCTTCCCGCAGGTGCTCGCCGACAACGCCGACGCCCTGCGCACGGTGCTGGACCGGGCGGGCGTGCGGCACCGGATCTGCTACGCGCACAAGGTGAACCGGTCGCGCGCCCTGGCGGTGGCCGCCCGCGAGGCCGGGCTCGCCGTCGACGTGGCCTCCCCCGAGGAGCTGGACAGCGCCCGGGCCGCCGGGTTCGTCCCCGGCGAGATCGAATGGACCGGCCCCAAGGGCGAGGCCGCGCTCCGGCGGGCCGTGCTGGCGGGTGTGACCGTCAATGTCGACAACCTCTGGGAGCTCGGCGAGCTCGACCGGCTCGCCCGCGCCCTGCCCCCGGGTGCGGGGCCGGTGCCGGTGCTGCTGCGCGTCGGCGAGATCCCGGGAACCCCCTTCAGCCGCTTCGGCATTCCGCTGACCAGGACGGACCGGGCGCTATCCGTGTTCGCCGCGCCCGGTTCGCGGATCGAGTTGTGCGGCGTGGCCTTCCATCTGGATTCCGGCGCGGTCGCCGACCGGGTGCGGGCGGCGCAGGCCTGCCTGCGGCTGGTCGAACGCGCCCACACGCACGGGCTCGCGCCCACGGTGCTCGATGTCGGCGGCGGTCTGCGGCAGGTCTTCACCGCCGACGCCGACCGGTTCGACGCCTACGTGCGCGCCCTGCGCGACGGGCTCACCGGCCGCGGCGCCCCGCTGACCTGGGCGGGCCACACCTTCGGTTACCACGTGGACGACGGGGCCGCGCACGGGACGCCGGTCTTCCACAAGTACGGCAACACCGTCACCGCGCCCGCCATGCTCGCCGAACTGCTGGCCGCCCCGCTGCCCGAGCACGACCACCGGCCGCTGACGCGGGTGCTGGCCGACAACCTGCTCGAGTTGTGGCTGGAACCGGGAAAGGCGCTGGCCGACCACGCGGGCGTGACCGTGGCGGCGGTGGAGTTCTGCAAAGAACTCGGCGACGGCACGATCCTCGTCCACGTCGACCTCAGCCGCGACACGATCACGCCCGCCGATCAGGAGGTCATGATGGACCCGCTGCTCGTGCCGCGCGCGGGCCCGCCGCCGGGTCCGCCGGTGGGGGTGTTCCTCGCGGGCAGGTCGTGCCTCGAGCGCGACATGGTGACCAATCACCGGGTGTTCCTGCCCGGCCTGCCGCGGCCCGGCGACCTGATTGTCTTCCCCAACACCGCCGCCTACCACATGGACCTGTCGGCGGCCTCGGCCTTGATGCGACCGCCGCCGCCCAGGCTGGCTGTCGTCCGCACCGCGCACGGCTTCCTGGTGACGCCGGACGCGCGGGCGGGCACCGGCCGCCGTGCCGTCCCGCGGGAGAGCTGATGCGCTACGACACTATCGCCGACCTGATCGGCAACACACCGCTGCTGCGGCTCGATCCCGCCCGGCACGGTCTGCCCGGCGTCGAACTGTTCGCGAAACTGGAGTCGCACAATCCCTTCGGCTCGGTCAAGGACCGGGCCGCGGCCGCCATGCTGCGCGACGAGCTGCCGCGCCTGCGCGCCGAGGGCCGCACCCTGATCGAGGCCTCCAGCGGCAACACCGCCAGATCGCTGCGGGTGCTCGCGGGCATGGCGGGCATCGGCCTGCGCGCGGTGACCAACCGGATCAGAGTGGCGGAGGTGCGCGATCTGCTCCGGCTGCTCGGCACCGAGATCGTGGAGCTGCCCGGGCTGTCCGAATGCCCCGACCCGACCACCCCGAACGACGTCTACGCCGTCATCGAGTCCACGATGGCCGCCGAACCCGCCGCCTTCCACCACCTCTCGCAGTACACCAACGACAAGAACGTCGAGGCGCACTGGGCGGGCACCGGTCGCGAGATCCACGAGGACCTGGCCGCGAGCGGGATCGAGCGCGTCGACTACCTCGTCGGCGGCCTCGGCACCTCGGGATCGACCAGGGGTGCGGCGACCTACCTGCGCGAGGGCAACCCGGAACTGCGGGCGGTCGGCGTGGTGTCGGCGCGCTCGGACTTCATCCCCGGCATCCGCTCGGAGACCGAGATGTGGGACGTCGGCCTGTTCCAGCCGGATTTCTACGACCGGATCGTGGCCGTGGAGTCCGCCGACGCCATCGAGGCCACGCTGACCCTGGCACGGACCCACGGCGTGCTGGCCGGGCCGACCAGCGGCGCGGCCTACGCCGCGGCCGTGGCGACCCTGCGCGAACGCGACCTCGCCGGGCGCGATCCGCACGACCCGCTGGTGGCGGTGTTCATCGTCTGCGACCGGCTCGAGCCCTATCTGTCCTATCTGCGCGCCCGCCGCCCCGACCTGTTCGGCGGCCCCGAGCGCCCCGCCCCGCCCACGGCCGACGAGCTGGCCTCGGTCCCCCGGTGGTCGCCCGCCGAGCTCGCCGCCCGCGACCGCGCCGAACGCCTCACCGTCGTCGACACCAGAGGCGCGATGGCCTACCGGATCGGGCACGTGCCCGGCGCGGTGAACATCCGCGACGACCGGCTGGAGGACATGCTCGCCCAGGGCGTGCCCTTCCCGCGCTCCCGGCCGGTCGTGTTCGCCTGCCCGGTCGGTGAGATCGCGCTCGGCTTCGCGGCGCTGGCCCGGCGCGCCGGCTACGACGCGGTGGTCCTCGACGGCGGCGTGACCGCCTGGCGGGACGCCGGACTGCCGCTCGAGCGCGGCCTCTGAGGCGGGACACAGAGGCCGGACGCCGGGACGGAGGCACTACTGTGGTTGCGGTGCAGACAGGCCAGGATTCAGAGAGCGCCGGTCCCCGCATCTGGGGTGGGACGACGCTCACCGAGCGCAGGGAGGCGCGCCGAGCGGCACTGCTCGAGGCCGCGCTCGACCTGATCGGCGAGGCGGGGGCGGCAGGCGTGACCATGCGCGCGGTGTGCAGGCGCGCCAATCTCACCGATCGGTATTTCTACGAGAGTTTCAGCAGTCGCGACGAACTGCTCGACGTGCTCTACCGCAGCGTGGCCGAGGAATTCCTCGGCCCCATGACCGCCTTCACCAATGCCGACGATCCCTCCCGCGATCGCGAACTCGCCGAGATCCTCGTCGACAAAGTGCTGGAGGACCCGCGCAAATCGCGGCTGTTCCTCGTCGAGCCGTATTCCAGCACCGGTCTCGGCCAGACCACCATCGCGGTCATGCCCGCCTTCACCCGGCTCATCCAGGACCACCTGTTCGTCCACATCGAGGATCCGGTGCGGCGCAGGCTGGCCGCGGTGAGCATGGCCAGCGGAAACGCGGGCATGTTCTCGGCCTGGCTGAACGGATCGCTGCGCGCCACGCGCGAACAGATCGTCGACCATTGCGTGGCCACGCTCACCGCCTATCGCACCATTTATCGCTGACTTCCGGCGGGCGGTGCGCCGCGACGACCGCGAAATCGGTCGCTTCGTCCCACGACAACGGCGGAATGCGCCGGTTAGGCTTGCCGGATGGCTAGAGTCGGCGCACAGCCGGCAGCGGCGACGAGGAGCGGGTGCTGGTGTCCATCGGAAAATTGGTGTCGTTCGACAGTTCGCGCGGGTTCGGTTTCATCCGGCCGGAGGACGGCGGTCCCGATGTGTTCGTGCACGTGAACGACATCGGGCTCGACGAAGAAGAACTACGGCAGGGCCGGGTCTTCGAATTCGATATGACCGAGGGCGAACGCGGGCCGAAGGCCGTCAATCTGATCGCGGTCGGCGGCGGTTCCGGGCCCGCGCCACGCGCCCGCAAGGACCGCTCCGGCGGCAGCGGCCAGCTCAGCGCGGACGAGCACCGAAGGCTGATCACCGAGCTGCTGCTCGACGCCAGCCCGGCGCTGACCGCCGGGGAGATCCTCACCATCAGGGAGCGGCTGACGGCGTTCGCCGACGAACACGGCTGGCTCGACTAGCCCGGCGAATCCCCGGAGTTGTCGGTCGTCCGGCCTACGATCGAGCCGACCCGCGCGGGGGCGATGAATTCGCGGCCGCCGCGACGTCCACAGGGGTGAGCGCGCTCGCACGAGCCGCGCGGTGACGGGGTGAGACGCCGACCGAGGAGGAAACGTGGACCTGCCGGTGATGCCGCCCGTCAAACCCATGCTGGCGAAGTCCACGCCCTCGGTGCCGGACGAACCCGGCCTGTGCTTCGAGCCGAAATGGGACGGTTTCCGCTGCGTGGTCTTCCGCGACGGCGCGGAGATCGAACTCGGCTCACGCAACGAGCGCCCGCTGACCCGCTACTTCCCCGAACTGGTCGCGCTGTTGCGCTCCGCGCTGCCCGAACGCTGCGTGCTCGACGGTGAGATCGTGATGGTCACCGAGCACGGCCTCGATTTCGACGTGCTCCAGAATCGCCTGCACCCGGCCGCCTCCAGGATCGAGAAACTGGCCGGCGAGACACCGGCCAGTTTCGTGGCCTTCGATCTGCTCGCCCTCGGCGAGGAGGATCTGACCGGCGCTCCGTTCGCCGAACGCCGGGCCAGACTGGAGGAGGTGCTCGGCTCCGACGCCGAACGCGTGCACCTCACCCCGCTCACCCGCGACCCCGAGGTGGCGCGGGACTGGTTCACCCGGTTCGAGGGCGCGGGCTTCGACGGGGTGATGGTCAAGTCCGGGGAGCTGCCCTACCAGCAGGACAAGCGGGTGATGCTCAAGGTCAAGCACGAGCGGACCGCCGACTGCGTGGTGGCCGGTTTCCGCATGCACAAGGACGGCAAGGGCGTCGGCTCGCTGCTGCTCGGGCTCTACGACGACGCGGGCAGGTTGCACCATGTCGGGGTGGCCAGCAGTTTCACCGCCGCCCGGCGGGCGGAACTGGTCGGCGAGCTCGCGCCGCTGACCGCGAACGCGCTGGAGAACCACCCGTGGCGGGAGTGGGCCGACGCCGACGCGCAGGCCGCCGTCCAGGCCGGGAGGGAAGCGAAGATGCCCGGTGGGCTCAGCCGCTGGAGCGGGGGCAAGGACCTGTCGTGGACGGCACTGCGGCCGGAACTGGTGGCCGAGGTCCGCTACGAGCACCTGCAGTCCGGGCGGTTCCGGCACGGCGGCAGGCTGGTGCGCTTCCGGCCCGACCGCACCCCGGAGTCGTGCACCTACGCCCAGCTCGAGCAGGTGCCGCCGGCGGAGCTGGCGGCGATCTTCACCGAGACGGCCGTCGCGCGAACCGGCGCGCGGGAGAGCCGATGAACGCCGGGAGTGCCCATGCGTGGTGAGGAGAGCCGATGAGCGCGAAAGAGAGCGTGGAGATCGAGGTGGACGGCCGCACGCTGACCATCTCCAACCCGAACAAGGTGTATTTCAGCAAGCGCGGCGAGACCAAACTCGACCTGGTGCGCTACTACCAGGCGGTGGCCGGGCCGCTGCTGCGCGTGATCGCCGATCGCCCGCTGCTGCTCGAGCGCTATCCCGACGGCGCGTCCGGCAAGTCCTGGTTCCAGAAGCGGGTGCCCGCCTCCGCCCCGGACTGGCTGCACACCGTGGAGGTCACCACCCCGAACGGCACCACCAGCGACGCCCTGGTCGCCCACGACCTCGCGCACGTGCTGTGGGCGGTCAACCAGGGCTGCCTCGGTTTCCATGTCTGGCCCAACCGGGCACACGATCTGACCGTCGCCGACGAGTTGCGCATCGATCTCGACCCCTCCCCCGGTGTCGGCTACCCCGACCTGGTCGAGGCCGCCCGGCTCACCCGGGCGCTGTTCGACGAACTGGGCATCGAGTCGGCGGTGAAGACCTCCGGCTCGCGTGGTCTGCACATCTATGTGGCGCTGGAGCCACGCTGGGACGGCTACCAGGTGCGCGCGGCCGCCGTGGCGCTGGCGCGCGAGCTCGAGCGCAGGCATCCCGAGCAGATCACCGCGCAGTGGTGGAAGGAGGAGCGCGGGCGGCGGGTGTTCGTCGACTACAACCAGAACGCCCCGCACAAGACCGTCTTCGGCGCGTGGAGTGTGCGACCCAAGGTGGGCGCGCAGGTCTCGACGCCACTGGCCTGGGACGATCTGGACTCCGTCGCCCCGGAGGAGCTCACCATCGCCACCGTGCCGGGCAGGCTCGCCGAGTTCGGCGACCCGTGGGCCGACCGCGCGCCGCAGTCGATCGCTGCGCTGCTGGAGATGTCCGAGCGCGACATGGCCGCCGGGCTCATGGACGCGCCCTGGCCGCCGCAGTATCCGAAGATGCCGAACGAGCCGCCGCGGGTGCAGCCGAGCCGGGCGAAGAGCCACTAACCGCGCCCCGGCGCCGTGCCGCCGGTTCAGCTGGTCCAGAGCACCCAGGCGGCGCCCGAGGCGCCCTGGCTCTCGCACACCACCGCCCGGCCGTCGGCGGTGCGACCCGATTTCGAGATGGTCTCGTCGCAGGTCTCGCCGGGCTCGTAGACGCCGGTGCCCACGTGGTACGGCCCCGACCACTGATGACCGCCGTCCGCGCCGGCGGCCTCGAGGCACAGCAGGGTGCCGCCGTCGACGCCGGTGCCGAGCATGCCGAGCTGGCCCGCGGTGCAGGACGCGCCCTTGTGCACCACCGGCGCCTCCACGGTGGTGGTGACCGCCTCGGGCCGCGCCGAGGGCAGGTCGGCGGGCGGTGCGCCGGCCGACAGCGTCGGCTCGGCAGCGGCCGAGCTGGTGGTCGTGGTGGCGTCACCGCTCGCCAGGGTGTCCGACAGCGAGCTGCCCGTCAGCACCACCACCGCGGCCACGGCGGCGGCCTCGGCGATGCCGATCAGCACCGCGAAGGTGGCCATGGCCTTGCCCTTGGGGTGGCCGAAGGCGATGAGCCCGAAGACGATGGCGACCGGGAACAGCGCGAGCAGCGCGGCGACGAGCGCGATCACCGCATAGGGATTGACCATCGGGCGGGACTCGACGAACGGATCGTCGATTTCCCGATCCTCCGGCCACGCCTGCGGCCACGCCTCGTTCTCCTGCCATTCCCGAGTCCGTGCCATCCCGGTCCCTCTCGCATTACCCACAACCCTCGCGCGGCGCCCCGGAAGCGGCGATCCCACACACAGCTATCCGGGGAAACAATAGTGGCCCGGCGCACATTCGCCACCGGAATGCGTCGCCCATCATCGGCGCCGTGAGTAATTCCGGTCACATCACGGATGTGAACGCGGGCCGGAATCCCGCGCGCCGGAATACGCGCCGCATTCGCGGCACGGCCGAAATTCCCGGCGGCAAACTTCCGGCGAAATTCCGGCGCGCGTGAAATGCCGGTGGCCGCGCCCCGGATTTCCGGGGCGCGGCCACCGGCATTTCGCGGACCGCGCCGGATTCAGGACGGGCGGCCCGCCTTGGGCATCGTCTCCTGCACCAGCGCCCCCAACAGGTCGGCCAGCAGATGGTGCACCTGCTCGCGGCTGAGGTTGCCGCGGGTGATCCATTCCCGCCCCGCGGCTTTCACCAATCCGCCGTAGGCGCGCACCATGGCCCGCAGCTGCGGGTCGTGTGCCGAACCCGCGAGGCCGACCATGCACAGCGTGCGCTCGGCCGCGGCATCGTCGGCCTGGTCCAGGATCTGCTGGACCTCCGGGTCGTCGCCGACGCCCTCGTGACTGGTCACCTTCACCCAGGTGCTGCCGTGCTCGGCGATGGTGTCGAGCAACCAGCGCACGCCTGCGTCGACGCGCTCGCGCGGGGTGCCCGCGGGCACCGGCATGTCGTCACCCCTCGGCAGGGTCACCATGCGGCGGACCACCGCCAGGTAGAGATCGCGCTTGTTGCCGAAATAGTGGTTGATCAGCCCCCGGGCGACCCCGGCGCGCGCGGCGAGCTCGGCGGTGGACACGGCCGCGTAGGGCCGTTCGCCGAACATCTCGATGGCGCACGCCAGGATCTGGGCTCGGCGCTGATCGGGTTCGAGGCGTTTGCGGCGGCCCGGTTCCGCGGCACGGCCCGGCGCCGCGGAACGACCGGACACGTCAGAGTGACCGGGCAATGAGATCCTTCATCACTTCGTTGCTGCCCGCGAGGATGCGCAGCACGCGGGCACCGGTGTACAGCTCCGAGATCGGATACTCGGTCATGTAACCGTAGCCGCCGAACAACTGCAGGCAGCGGTCGACCACGATGTTGAGCTGGTCGGTGATCCAGTACTTGGTCATCGCCGCGGTCGGGATGTCCAGCTCGCCGCGCAGGTGCTTGGCGATCGACTCGTCGAGGAAGGTGCGGGCGACCTTGGTGATGGTGGCGCACTCGGCGAGCTCGAACTTGGTGTTCTGCATCGCGTACAGCGGCTTGCCGAAGGCCTCGCGGCCCTTGGTGTAGTCCAGGGTGAGCTGGACGGCCTTCTCCATCATCGGCACCGCGATCACGGCGGTGACCAGCCGCTCCTGGGCCAGCAGCTGCATCATCTGGTAGAAGCCCTGCCCCTCGGCGGTGCCGAGCAGGTTGGCGGCGGGCACCCGCAGGCCGTCGAAGAACAGCTCGGCGGTGTCCTGGCCCTTGCCGCCCATCTTGCTGAGGATGCGGCCGCGCTTGAAGCCGGGAGTGTCGTCGCTCACCTCGGCGAAGATCAGCGAGACGCCCGCCGCGCCCTTGGTCGGGTCGGTCTTGGCGGCGATGATGATGCCGTCGCAGAGCCAGCCGTTGGTGATGAAGATCTTGGAGCCGGTGATGACGTACTCGTCGCCCTCGCGCACCGCCCTGGTCTTGATGTTCTGCAGGTCGGAGCCGGTACCGGGCTCGGTCATGCCGATGGAGAGCACCATCTCGCCGCTGGCGGCCTTGGGCAGCACCCGCCGCTTGAGCTCCTCGGTGCCGAACTCGGCGATGTAGGGCGCGATGATCGAGCTGTGCACCGGCATGCCGAGCGCGCCGTCGCCCGCCCTGGTCTGCTCCTCGATGATGGCGGCCTCGTGCGCGAAGGTGCCGCCGCCACCGCCGTACTCGGTGGGCACCGCGGCGCACAGCAGGCCGAGCTCGCCCGCCCGGTTGTACAGCGCGCGGTCGGGATGCCCCTGCGCGACGAACTTCTCCTCGTGCGGGACGACCTCCTTGTCGAAGAAGTTGCGGGCGAGTTCGCGTACCGCCTCGACCTCGTCGTCACTCCACGGGGCGCGTGCCATGCTCACGATCCTTTGCTCGATCTGCTCGATGTGTTCGACATCGCCCGGCCTCGATCGCCGGGACCTCGGCATCAGATTCCCAGCACTATTGGCGAATTGTCAACAGCGGTCGCACACGCGCCCGGATCGGAGCAGTCGCCGTTTGCGACAATGGTTGCTCGCGTTCCCGGTGGCAGGGCGGCGATCCGCCGCGTTCCCCACCCCCAGCTCACGAAGGATGTCCGAAGACCCGATGGCCGAACACCGTATCGATCCCGACGACTTGGCCACCTGTCTGCGGGTACTGGATCAGGCGGCCGGCCTCGACAAGGACCATTCGGATTCGATCGCCGTGCAGCGCGCCGTCGGGCACATGTTCAAAAAGCTCAAGCAGCGCAGGCGCGAGGAGGCGCGGCGCCGGGTCGCCGAGAACGACCGGGCCGTGGTCGCGGCCACCGCCACCGGCTCGCCCAACCGCATCGACGACGAGACCGCGGGCATCCCGCTGACCTCGACCGCCAAGGGCGCCAGCGCGGGCACCCTGATCCGCTCGCGGCCGTGCTACATCTGCAAGCAGCACTACACCAGGGTGGACGCCTTCTACCACCAGCTGTGCCCGGACTGCGCCGCCTTCAGCCACGCCAAGCGCGACGCCCGCACCGACCTGACCGGCCGCCGCGCCCTGCTGACCGGCGGGCGCGCCAAGATCGGCATGTACATCGCGCTGCGGCTGCTGCGCGACGGCGCGCACACCACCATCACCACCCGCTTCCCCAACGACGCGGTGCGCCGTTTCGCGGCCATGGAGGACAGCGCCGACTGGCTGCACCGGCTGCGTGTGGTCGGCATCGACCTGCGCGACCCGGCGCAGGTGATCGCGCTGGCCGACGATGTCGCCGCGCGGGGACCGCTGGACATCCTGATCAACAACGCCGCCCAGACCGTGCGCCGCTCGGCGGGCGCCTACAGCGCGCTGGTCGAGGCCGAGTCGGCGCCCCTGCCCGCCGGTGCGCTGCCCGAGGTGATCAGCTTCGGCAAGACCATGCAGCCGCACCCGAGCGCGCTGACCGCCTCGCTGACCCCCTCGCTGCTGTCGGCGCCCTCGCTCACCGCCGCCGACGTGGCCGAACTGGCGCTGGTGGCCGGGTCGGCCACGCCGGAACGCATCTCGCGGGGCGTGGCCATCGACGCGGGTGGGCTGGTGCCGGATCTGGCGCACACCAACAGCTGGGTGCAGACCGTGGGCGAGGTCGACCCGACCGAGCTGCTGGAAGTGCAGCTGTGCAATTCGGTGGCCCCGTTCATCCTGGTGTCGCGGTTGCGCCCGACCATGGCGGCCTCACCCGCCAGGCGCAAGTACGTGGTCAACGTCTCGGCGATGGAGGGGCAGTTCAGCCGCGGCTACAAGGGGCCGGGCCATCCGCACACCAACATGGCCAAGGCGGCGCTGAACATGCTCACCCGCACCAGCGCCACGGAGATGCTCGAGAGCGACGGCATCCTGATGACCGCCGTGGACACCGGCTGGATCACCGACGAGCGCCCGCACTACACCAAGGTGCGCCTGGCCGAGGAGGGCTTCCACGCGCCGCTGGACCTGGTCGACGGCGCGGCCAGGGTCTACGACCCGATCGTGCAGGGCGAGAACGGCGTGGACCTCTACGGCTGCTTCCTCAAGGATTACCGGCCTTCGCCCTGGTGAGCGGGCCTACCCTTGGCGTATGGGCTACCGCCTGCTCGCCGATCTCACCGCGTGCGCGCACTTCGCGTTCGTGGCCTACGTGGTGCTGGGCGGATTCCTGGCGTGGTGGCGGCCGTGGGCGTTCTGGCCGCATCTGGCCGCGGCCGGCTGGGGGCTCGGCTCGGTGGTGGCCGGTTACGACTGCCCGCTGACGGATCTGGAGAACTGGGCCCGCAGGCGGGCCGGGGCGGCGGAGCTGCCCTCGACCGGGTTCATCGACCACTACCTCACCGGGGTGATCTACCCGCAGGACGCGGTGGAGTCGGTGCGGCTGCTCGTCGCGGCGGTGGTGCTGGTCTCCTGGGCCGGTGCGGCCGTGCTGTGGCGCAGGCGGGCCGCGCCCGCCGCGCCGTCGGCGGCGGATCGTCCCGTGCGGTGACCGCCCGCGCCGACCGCCTCGGCCACGACCCCGCTCAACCCAGGACGCGGGTCACCAGGGCGGCGACCTCGTCGGGTCGTTCGTCGAGGTAGAAGTGACCGCCGGGGAAGGTCTCGCGCCGGAACGCCGCGGCGGTGAGATCGGCCCATTCGTCGGCCTGTTCGACGCTCATGG
>Ga0079224_100000139_pt1 | contig 57337 bp, 50 predicted proteins | sample Stecom2015_FD_80414 | JGI IMG/M metagenome (GOLD analysis project Ga0079224, IMG submission 80414) | Agricultural soil microbial communities from Utah to study Nitrogen management - Steer compost 2015 | ecosystem: Environmental > Terrestrial > Soil > Agricultural land | place: USA: Utah... | reverse complement strand
GTTGTCGCGCAGCGGGGAGTTGTCGCGCAGCGGGGAGTTGTCGCGCAGCGGGGAGTTCTCGCGCAGCGGAGGGTAGGGCGTGTCACCGCCGCGCTGCGCGGGGAAGGGCCGCGACGGCGGCGGCATGGGGCCGGTGGCAGGCCCGGGCCCGGCGGGCCGCGGCGGCATCTGCGGCCTGCTGACCTGCGGAATGCGCGGCGGCCGTTCGCCCTGCGGATCGTGCCCGCTCATGTCGGGCCGCCCCGGTGCCGCCGGGCCGCGCTCCCACGGCGCGGACGGGACGCGAGGCGGTGGCGCGCCGTCCGGCCGGTCGTCGGACTGCGGCCGATGAGCGGAGAGGTCATCGTCGCCCATCATGCCTCCTGTGTCGTCCCTGACCCGTGCCCGGCGGCCCGGTCCGCGTTTCGCCGACCGGGCATCATCCCCCGCCGCGATCGCGGATGTCGAGCCCGTCGCCGACTACCCGATTGTTCCCTATCGACTGTGCCCCGCGAGGCCCGACTCACTCGTCCGCCGGGTCCGGCCTGCCGCGGAACCGGCGGTACAGCCTGCGCCCGGCCAGACCGAACAGCAGCAGCGCCGCGGAGGCGGTGATGACGGCCAGGATCTGGCCGTAGGCGTTGGAGCGCACCGAGACCGAGGTGGACTCGCCGAGCAGCACGCCGTCGGCGGTGGTCACCGAGATCGGGATCACCAGATTGCGGCTGTCGTTGACCTCGGTGGGCACCCGGAACGAACGGGTTCCGTTGGGCGGCAACTGTTGTTCGCCGATGTCGGCGATGTCCGCGCCGTCGGGCGCCTCGATGAGGAAGCGGATGCGCACCGCGACCGGCAGATCGTTGCGGGCCACCAGCAGCAGCGGGCTCTGCTCGGTGGCCAGGGTGTAGACGCCGCCGGGCGGCAGCACGGTCACCGAGCGGTACAGCTCGTCGACGGTGCGGGTGATCCGGTCCAGGCGGCGCTGGGCCCAGGTGTCGGGCAGGTCGGAAGTGCCGGAGCGCCGGTCGGAGAGGGTGAGCACCCGAACCAGGTCGTCGCGCAGCGGCGTGAGGAAAGCCACCGGGGTCGGCTCCAGCCCCGGCACCGGCACGAGCGAGGCGAACAGTTCGCTGACGCGCCTGCCCTGGTCCCTGGTCGGGTCGACGAACCGGTGCGGCACCGCGTCGCTCGCCGCGCCCGCGGAGTAGTCCAGCTCGTAGGGCGCCGGGTCCGGCGGCAGCGCCACCAGATCGGCGAGGGGGCGCGCGATGGCCAGGCCGGACCGCAGCAGCGTCTGCACCTGGCGCAGCAGCGCGGCGGCCTCCTCGCCGTTGGCTCCCCACTGCTGCGGCGGCATCAGCAGCAGCGAGCGCGCGCCGACCGCCTGCGGGGTGACCGCGCGCCAGGTGATCGCGGCGAGCGCGTCCTGCAGGCGGGCGGTCCGCGAGTCGTTGGTCACCTCGTAGCGCACGCTGCCCGGGGTGAAGGAGGGTGTCGACGGGCTCGACCCGACCGCGGCCAACGCGGTCGCCGACCAGATGTCGTAGGTGGCCACGCGCAGCGCGGTGTCCTCCGGCTGTGCGGGCTCGGGCGCGGGGATCGCCGACTGCGGCGCCGCGTCGGCGGGCGGCGCTTGCGGGGCGGGGGCGGCGGGCGCGACGGGTTCGGCGCTGATCTGCGGCACCCGAACGAGCTCGGGTGCGGGCGCGGGATCGGGCGCGGCCCAGGTGCCGCCGTAGGTGTAGTCGCGGGTGAGCGCCGATTCCGCGCCCGCGGTGCCCTCGGGCACGGTCGAGGTGCCTGCCAGCAGTGCGGTGCCGTAGCCCTGCGCGCGCAGCAGCGAGGCGCCCGCGTGATCGAGTTCGCCCGCGTCGGGCAGCGCGACGCCGCGCACCGAGCGCACCCCGAGCACCGCGTCCACGATCTCGGCGGGCTCGGCCAGCGCGCGCGTGGTCAGCGCCGGGTCGCCGACCGCGGCCAGCGCCGCCGGGTCGACCTGGGCGAAGGGCAGGGCCACCGTGCACAGGGTGGGCGCAAGCGCGCGCAGTCTCTCCAGCCAGGCAGCGGCCTGTTCCCCGCCGCTGCCCTGCCTGGTCGCGCCGTCCGGGTCGGACGGGCTGGCCAGCACCCGGTAGCCGGAGGTCATCGCCTGGGCGGTCAGCAGCAGGTCGGGGTCGATGGCCAGGCAGACCGAGGAGGCCAGCGCCTCGTCGCGGCTGCGGCCGGTCCCGACGACCGTCTCCAGGGTGCCGAGCAGCTGGTCGAGCCTGCCGCCGGTGGCCAGCGAGCCCGCCAGTTCGTCGTCGGTGAGCACGACGGTGCTGTCCGGCCCGCCGGTGATGCCGCCCACCATGCGTGGCCGGTCGGCCAGCGGCCAGATCATCGTGGTGGCCACCGGTGCGGGCGAGGGCGGGATGTGCGTGTCGGGGAACTGCGGAACGCCGAGCACCGGCAGCAGGAAGCGCGCGTCGTCCAGCCTGGCCTGACCGCCGTAGGCGGGGGTCCCGTTGACGTTCACCAGCACCGGGTACACCCCGGGCTCGATGATCTGCAGCGAGGCCGCCACGTCCGAGTACAGCGGGATGCTGACCGTGAACTGCCGCCGCTGGCCGGGGCTCAGCTCCTCGACCACGTCCTCGAACGGGCCGACCAGGTCGAAGTTCACCTGATCGAGTTGCAGGGTGGAGCGCAGCTGGGAGGGCTCGGACACCGCGGCGGCGCGCTGCAGGCGCACGGAGACGTCCTGCACCGGGCGGTCGCCGATATTGGTGACCGTGCCCGCCACGGTGAGCACCGGTTCCGAGGCCGGGGTCACCGTCGACGGGGTGACCGAATCCACCGCCAGCTTCACGAATCTGGGGGTCGTGGTGCTCGAGCCGGACGGCTGAGCCGCGGCGGGTACGGCAGTGGTCCCCGCCACCATCACGACCGAGCCCAGCAGAGTCAGGACCGCGACGAACAGCCGGAACAGCCCACGCGTCATTGCTTGCCGGTCTCCATCCGGTCGATCAACCGATTCGCCACCTCCGCCAGACGTCGTTCGTCGGCGTAGGCCAATCGGGAATTCAACTCCGTCAACGGAACCCACGCCACCTGCGTGACCTCCACGTCCGCGTCGGAGAGTTCGCCGCCCACCGAACGGAGCAGGTAATGGTGCACCGTCTTGTGGACGCGGCGTCCTTCCGTGACGAACCAATAATCGATATCACCCAGCTCGGCGACCACCACACCCCTGATGCCGGTTTCCTCGGCGACCTCGCGGATCGCGGTCTGCTCCGGGGTCTCACCCTCTTCGATGTGGCCCTTGGGCAGCGACCACAGCAGTCGGCCACGCCGGTCGGTGCGGCCGATCAGCGCGGCGCAGCGCTTCTCCGGCGGACCGTCCAGTCCGTCGACGACCAGTCCGCCGGCCGAGGTCTCCCGAACCGTGCGCATGCGCGGTTTGGGAGCATCGCCCGATTTCGCCGCCGAACCGCGGCGCCGCGGCTGGCGGCGTCGACTGTTCGCGCGATCGGCCGGAGACACCTGGCAAGCTTACTGTGTCGATTCCCCTCGCCCGCGCCGCGGCGCAGCAGCGGGTGGCGCTCGTGCCGCGAGATACAGTTCCCTCGTGGTTTCGTCCGAGTCCGGAGATGTCGTCGTGTCCGATCAAGCCGCCTCGGCCGCGGAGGAGAGGCGTACCCGGCTGCTGGCGTCGGCCGCGGTGACCCTCGGCGCGCTCGACGACGTGCTGACCCCGCTCGGCGGCCTGTTCGCCGCCCGAGGGCACGAGCTGTACCTGGTGGGCGGCAGCGTCCGCGACGCCGTGCTCGGCAGGTTGGGCACCGATCTGGACTTCACCACCGACGCCAGGCCGGAGCAGGTGCTCGAGATCGTGCGCGGCTGGGCCGACCACGTGTGGGACACCGGCGGCCTTGCCTTCGGCACGGTCAGCTCCGCCAAGGCGGGCTGGCAGATCGAGATCACCACCTTCCGCTCCGACAGCTACGACCGGGTCTCGCGCAATCCCGAGGTCACCTTCGGCGACTCGCTCGACGGCGACCTGGTGCGCCGCGACTTCACCGTCAACGCCATGGCGGTGCGCATCGCCGCCGACGGCTCGATGGAGTTCGTCGACCCGCTCGGCGGCATGGACGATCTGCTCGCGGGCGTGCTCGACACCCCGGCCGCGCCCGAGGACTCCTTCACCGACGACCCGCTGCGCATGCTGCGCGCCGCCCGCTTCGTCTCCCAGCTCGGCTTCGACCTCGCCCCGCGGGTGCGCGCGGCGATCACCGCGATGGCGGGCGAGATCGACCGGATCACCGCCGAGCGGGTGCGCACCGAGCTCGACAAGCTGATCGCAGGCGAGCATCCCATCGACGGCATCGACATCATGTGCGAGACCGGCCTTGCCCAGCGCGTGCTGCCCGAGGTGCCCGCGATGAAGCTGGAGATCGACGAGCACCACCAGCACAAGGACGTGTACTGGCACTCGCTGACGGTGCTCAAGCAGGCCATCGATCTGGAGGACGGCGACCCGGACATGGTGCTGCGCTGGGCGGCGCTGCTGCACGACATCGGCAAGCCCGACACCAAGCGCAACGAGCCGGGCGGCGGCGTCTCCTTCCACCACCATGAGGTGGTCGGGGCCAAGATGGTGCGCAAGCGGATGCGCGCGCTGAAATACCCCAAGCAGTTCACCGAGGACGTCGCGCGCCTGGTCTTCCTGCACCTGCGCTTCCACGGTTACGGCAAGGGCCAGTGGACGGACTCGGCGGTGCGCCGCTACGTCACCGACGCCGGTGAACTGCTGCCCCGGCTGCACAAGCTGGTCCGCGCCGACTGCACCACCCGCAACAAGCGCCGCGCCGCCGCCCTCCAGGCCACCTACGACGATCTGGAGACCCGCATCGCGCGGCTGCGCGAGCAGGAGGACCTGGCCAAGGTCCGTCCCGACCTCGACGGCAACGCGATCATGGAGCTGCTCGATCTGCGGCCGGGGCCCGATGTCGGGCGGGCCTGGAACTTCCTCAAGGAGCTGCGCCTTGACCGCGGCCCGCTCGCGCGCGAGGAGGCCGAGGCCGCGCTGCTCGAGTGGTGGAAGACGCAGAAAAAGGGCTGAACCGGGGGCGGGCCGGGAGGTCAGAACAGCACGAGAGTGGTCCCGGCGACCACCGCGTCGCGGATCTGCGCCAAATCGAAGGAGGCGGTGGTCTCGGCCAGCCGCAGCCGGAAACGCACCAGCTCGCCCTCGCGGCTCGCGCGCTCGATCCGCAGGCCCGGCGGCAGCTCCCCCAACAGCACCCCCGGTGGCCGCGGGGTGAGCCTGCGCGGCAGCCGGATGCCGTTCCACCAGGCCCGATCCACTCTCAGCAGCAGCCGGTCGTCGGTGATCTCGCCGTCCACCAGCGCGGCCAGCCCCCGGGTGCGATGCACGGCCAGCAGCGTGCCGTCCCGGCGGCGGCGCACCCGCCAGGGCAGATCCGCCCCGTCGAGCCAGCGGACGAGTTCGGCGACGGTCAGCGTGCCGGTCAGGTCGATGCCGGTGACGCGGACCTTCGTCGGCACCCCGGGGATCAGGCGCACCCCGTGCGCCACCACCGTGACCGACTCGAACCGCCTGCCGTCCCAGTCGAGGCCGGACAGCACCGACCTGGCCTGGAAGTGCGCTCCGCTCCTGCGCACCCGCAGCACCCGCAGAGTGGCGCGCAACTCGTGTCCGATCACGGTGACCGTGATGTCGCGACCGCCGAAGCGGCTGAGGATGCCCTCGCTGAGCAGGGTGAGCAGAGTGTCCGGCAGCAGCGCGGTGACGGTGCCCGAGCCCATGTCCAGCACCGGGTCGACCCACGCGGTGCTCGCCGCCAGCCATTGCTCCAGCCAGGACTGGTCCAAGAGCCGACGGCCGATCCCGACGGCCCGCATCGGAGACCAGGAGGTCGGATCGAAGTACGCGGGCATGGCCGTTCGAGCGTACCGGCGCGGCCGGACACGTGGCGGACAGCAGTCCTCGGCGGCGGACAATGGAATCGGCAGGCGCACGACACCGGTGGAGGGAGAAACGATGCCGCTGGACCTCAACAGCGATCTCGGCGAGGGCTTCGGGCCGTGGACGATGGGCGACGACGCCGCCGTGCTCGACCTGGTGACCAGCGCCAACATCGCCTGCGGCTTCCACGCGGGCGACCCGTCGATCATGCGCCGCACCTGTGCGCTCGCCGCCGAACGCGACGTCCGTATCGGCGCCCAGGTCGGCCATCGTGACCTGGCGGGCTTCGGCAGGCGCGCCATCGAGGTGCCGCCGGAGGAACTGCGCGACGAGGTGCTCTATCAGATCGGCAGCCTGGACGCGTTCGCCCGCGCGGCGGGCAGCAAGGTCCGCTACGTCAAGCCGCACGGGGCGCTCTACCACCAGGCCAGCTCCCGTGCCGATCTCGCCGAGGCCGTGGTCACCGCCATGATCGACTACGGCACCGGCCTCGTTCTGCTCGGCCCGGCGGGCACCGAACTCGAACACGCCGCCCGCGCGGCCGGGGTGGAGTTCGTCGGCGAGGGCTTCGCCGACCGGGCCTACACCGGCAGCGGCAGGCTCGCCCCGCGCGGCGTCCCCGGAGCGGTCCTGCCCGCCGACGAGGCGGTGGCGCAGGCGCTGGCGATCGCCACCCGCGGCGAGGCCCGCGTGGTGCCAGGAGAGGGGCCGGAGCGGGCATCGGTCCCGGTGCGGGCGCGCAGCCTGTGCGTGCACGGCGACTCCCCCGCCGCGGTGGAGATGGCCCGGCGCATCAGGGCCGCGCTGGCCGAGGCGGGCGTGCCGGTGAAGGCCTTCGTGTGAATCCGGGTGTCCAGGTGCCTCGGTGCGTCGGGGCGGGCTGCGCGCCCGAGCGCGGGAACGGGCAGGAGGCCAGGGGTGGCCACTGATCCCCGCTTCCTGTCCGCGGGCGATCGCGCGTGGCTGATCGAGCCCGGCGGGGCGGGCTCGCCCACCGCGATCGCGGCCGCCCTGCGCCGCGCCCGCATCCCCGGCGTCGAGGACATCCTGCCCGCCGCCGAAACCGTTCTGGTGACCGTGCACTCCCCCGCCGCCGCCGACCGGGTCCGCGGCGCGGCCCGTGAGTTGCTGCGCGATCTCGCCGCCTCGCCGTCCGCCGCCGCGCACCAGGACGGCCGGCACCCGGCCGTTCCCGATGCCACCGCCGCTGCGCCCGCGGCCGCCGATGTTTCCCGTGGAACACCGCCGCTCGCCGCGCCTGCCCCGGACGAGGACCCGGTGATCGTCTGCGTCCACTACGACGGCGAAGACCTCGACCGCGTGGCCGGGTTGCTCGGCATCGACGTGCCCACCGTGATCGCCCGGCACACCGGCGCCCTGTGGCGCTGCGAATTCGCCGGCTTCGCCCCCGGTTTCGGCTATCTGCGCACCGCCGACACCGATCTGACGGTCCCCCGCCGCGACCGCGCACGCACCTCCGTCCCCGCGGGCGCGGTGGCGCTGGCGGGCGGCTACTCCGCGGTCTATCCGCGCAGCTCCCCCGGTGGCTGGCAGCTCATCGGCCACACCGACGCCGTCCTGTGGGACGAGCGCCGCGACCCGCCCGCCCTCATCCGGGCCGGCGCCACCGTCCGATTCGTCGACGCAGGTCGCACGGCCCGCGACCGCAGCGCCCCGAGACGCGAAGACGCTCGCGGGGATCGCGGCGCGGGCGGCGACGGCGACCCCGGGCGCGAGGAGACAGGACGATGATGCGCGTGCTCGCGGTCGGCCCATCGGCCACCGTGCAGGATCTGGGCAGGCCGGGCTGGTTCGACTCCGGTGTCGGCGTCTCGGGCGCGGCCGACCGGGCGTCCCTGCGGCTGGCCAACCGGCTGGTCGGCAATCCCGAGGACGCGGCCGCGATCGAGGTGCTGCTCGGCGGGCTGGCGATCCGCGCGGAGGAACCGCACCTGGTGGCCGTCACCGGCGCGCCCGCGCCCGCCACCGTGGACGGTGTGCCGGTCGGGCACGCCACGGCGCTGCCGCTGGACGCGGGGCAGACCCTGCGGCTCGGATTCGCCCCGTGCGGCCTGCGGTCCTATGTGTCGATCCGGGGCGGGGTGGTGGTGGAGCCGGTGCTCGGCTCACGCAGTCGCGACACCCTGGCCGGGCTCGGGCCGGAGCCGCTGCGGCCGGGTGCGCCGCTGCCGATCGGCCCGGCGCCACCGACCTGGCCGCCGGTCGATTTCGCGCCGGTCGCGCCGCTTCCCGAGGTCGTCGAGGTGCGGGCGATACCGGGTCCGAGGGCGGACCGGTTCGCCGACCCGCAGGCGCTGTTCGCCGGTTCGTGGGCGGTCGCCACGGAGACCGACCGGGTGGGCGCGCGCCTGCACCGCCGGTCCGGTCCGCCGCTGCGGCGCGCGATGGACGGTGACCTGCCCACCGAGGGCATGGCGCTCGGCGCTGTGCAGGTCCCGCCCAGCGGGGAGCCGGTGGTGTTCCTGGCCGATCATCCGATCACCGGCGGTTATCCGGTGATCGCCGTGGTGTGCGACGCCGACGTCGACCTGGTCGCCCAGGCCAGGCCGGGGCAGCCACTGCGTTTCCGCCGGGCGGGCTGACGGGCACTGCGCCGGTCGCGCCGACGGACCGGCGGATGGGAGCCGAGCGCTGGTCGGCGCGGAGCGGGTCAACGCCCGAGCAACCGCGCCCGCATGAGGTAGACGTTGTAGCTGTCCCAGGCCGACATGGTGAAGTACAGGTCGCCGCCGCTCGACCACGGGTGGATGAATCCGCCGTAGGCTTTCGGGTAGTCGGCGGTGTACAGCACCGGGACGGCCTCGCTCCACGCGCCCTGCGGGCTGGTGGCCTCGCGCAGCACGATGGCGCCGCGCACGGAGTCGAGGTAGGTCATCTGCCAGCGGCCGGTCTGTTCGTCGTAGCGCACCGACAGTTCGGAGGCGATGCCGAGGAACAGCGGCGTGGCGTCGCTCTCGGCGGCGGGCCGCCAGGTTCCGTCCACCCAGTACTGGTAGGCCGACTTGTTTAGCACGTGCTCCTTGGGCACCCTGGCCAGCCCGGTGACGCCGACGCGGCCGTTGGGTGTGCCGAACATGTAGACGTGATCGCCGTGCGGCACCATCGCGGTCACCTGGAACCGGCCGAGGCCGAACAGGTTGTCCCAGCGGGCGTGCTGATCTTTGGTCCAGGTGGACCCGTTGTCGTCGGACCAGGCGATGCCGCCGTGGTTGGTGTACCAGAGGCCGGGCACCGCGCTCCAGCGGCGGACCGACATGTAACTCATGTACTGCCTGCCGTCGAGCGCGAAGCCGGAGGTGGGGATGACCGTGGTCTCGTAGTTCTTGATCTTGCGGCTGGACAGCAGTTCCGCGGCGTGGCAACGGTCGTCCTGGATCATGGAGTCGATGGTCAGGCCGTCGGAGAGGTCGGTGTCGGCGCTGAATCCGAGCACGTTGGAGCGCCAGTCCGAGCCGCCGGCCCCGCCGTAGGTCCAGCCCTCGCCGAAGGTGTCGCCGAAGGCCACCGCCACCTCGCCCGGCCTGCTCTCCCACATGATGCCCAGGTCGGTGCCGTGCACCCGCCAGCGCACGTCGGTGCGGTTGAGCGAGCCGTGGCCGGTGACCTGGCCGACCAGTTCGGTCCCGCCGACGGCGGGAGCGGTGGGCGCGGGCGCGAGCGGGCCGGGCTCGACGTCGGGGCTCATGGCGGGCGGGGCGGGCTGCGGGTCGGGGCGCGGGCCGCCGGGGATCGGGATCGGGATGGGCTCGATCTGCGGCCGGACCTCCAGGCGCGGCAACTCGATGCCGAAGACGCTGCCGCTGCCCATGCTGCTCCCGGTTTCCGCGGAGCCGGTCCCGGCGCCGCCCGACACGTCCCTGGCGGGCTCACCGGAGTACGCGCCGTCCTCGCCCGCATCCGCGCCCTGTCCGTGCTCGCCCGGTGTGGCGGGTTCGCCCTGCGCGCCAGGTGCGGCGGGTTCGCGCAGGTCGGGGCAGGGATCGCCGCACGGATCCGCGGGCAGCGGGTCGGCGGCCACCCGCACCTGCGGCGGGGGTGGTTCGTGCACTGGCACGAAGGTCAGCTCGGGCAGCGGGTAGAACAGCTCGATCTTCTCCGGCAGCAGCAGCGGCGGCCTCGGCTCGGACGGCAGCGGCAGCCGCGCCAGCGGATCGAATCCTTGCTCCCCGCATTGGTTCACCGGGGCCGGGCTCCACAGCTGGGGCGCGGCGAGCGCTGGAACCGTCGCGGTGCCCACCAGCCCGGTGACGAGAAATCCGAGCAGCAGCGGGGTACTCGGCTTGCTCGGCAACGCTGTCATCGGCCGATCACCTTGCCCGTCACCACGAAGATCAACTTACCCTCGCCGGTACGGATTCGTCCCCGAGACGGAACCGCGATCCGGTTTCCGGCGTCCAAACCCATATGACCGACATCGAGTACTCGTTCGGCACCGGCGACGGCGTCGTCCACGAATGGTCGAGTGCCGCGGATCCGGCCCTGGCGGGTACCGGTTTGAGCGACGCGGTTCGCCTGGATTTCGACGGCGACGGCCTGGCCGACGACGCCCTCTGGGATTCGGCGGGCACGGGCATCGCCGACATCGCCGCTCTCGACCTCGACGACGACGGCATCCCCGACCACTTCTTCACCGACCCCACCGGCCTCGGCACCTGGGACCACCGGATCTCCGGCGCCCCCGCCGACGCGGACGAGGAACCTCTGGCCTGGATCACCCGCACCGGACCGGCTCCGGGGCATCCGGCCTCGACCACTCCCGAGGCGACCGGCGGTGTCCCGGCCTCGGACGGTGTCGGCCCGACGGGAGACACGGTCCGCTCCGGCTGCGAACCAGTCCCCGGTGAGGTCGATCCGGCCCCCGGCTGCGACGTCGCCTTCGTCCCGCCGGGCCACAGTCTGCTCGTCGAGCCCGGGGAGTACGCGGGCCGCCACGGCGACAGGCGCGCCGGCCTGTCGGCTGCCGAGATCCCCGCGACCGTCGCGGAGACAGGCTCCTGAGCCGCTCGTGTCCGGTGGTCCGCCGGTCACGGCGTGACCGGCGGTCGCCGCCGCGTGTTCACCGCGACGAGCCCGGCCGCCAGCGCGTACCCGGCCGCGCCCGCCAGCACGATCCCCGGCGAGCGCCCGTCATCGGGGATCACCAGCGCCGTCCCCGCGATCGACAGCACGAAGGCGATGTTGAACACGGTGTCCTGGAGGGCGAACACCTGCCCGCGCCGGGTGTCGTCCACATCGGTCTGCATCGCCGCGTCCCCGCTCAGCTTGATCAGTTGTCCGGCCAGCCCGAACAGCAATGCCCCGGCGAGCAGCAGCAGGTGCGCGCGCCCGGCTTCCTGCCCCGGCCCGGCCACAGCGGTCGGCATCACCAGCCCGAGCTGCACGAACACCGCCGCCACCAGTCCGGTGAGCACCGTCCGCGCCCGCCCGAGCCGGGGGATCACCCACGGGGCGAGCGCCGCCGCCGTCAGCATCCCGGCGGCGCTGGCCCCGATCGCCACCCCGAACCCGATCAATCCGCCGCCCACCCCGGCGCCGTCGGCGGGCTCACGCAACACCAGCACCATGATCAGCGTGTTCGCGCCGAACACCACCCGGTGCGCCCCGATCCCGACCATCGCCGCGGTCACCTCCGGCGCCCGCCACACCGCCCGCGCCGCCGTCGACAGCCCGCCCGCGACGGCGCGTAACGTCCCCCGGTCCGTCCCAGGCGCCCGCCCCGAGCCCGTCAGCGCCGCCCGTGGGTCCGCGACCGCCTCCGCCCGCACTTCGACCCCGGGCCCGAGCACGTGCGGCAGGAACCCGACCGCGCCGATCGCGCCGATCACCGACCCCGCCGCGCTGCACGCCACCGCCAGCGCGGATCCGGCATCCCCTGCCCCGGCGATCCCGATCACCGCCACGGCCGCCGCCGCCCCGGCCCCGGCGAAGGCCGAGGCCACCGTGGCGAGCACGGAGTTCATCGCCACCAGCCACTGTCTGGCCAGCACCCGCGGCAGCGCGGCGGACACCCCGGCCGCCACGAACCGGCTCACCCCCACGGTGGCCAGCGCGAGCAGCAGCAGCGGCGTTTCCTCGACGCCTGCCGCCAGCACGGCCGCGGCGGTCAGGATGAGCACGATCCGCAGCAGGTTCGCCACCAGCAGCACCGTTCGCCGGTCCCAGCGGTCCAGCAGCGCGCCCGCGTACGGGCCGATCAGCGAATAGGGCAGCAGCAGTACCGCGAAGCCCGCCGCGATGGCCAGCGGGTCGGTCTCGCGCTCGGGATTGAACAGGATCGCCCCCGACAGCGCGGCCTGGAACATGCCGTCGCCGAACTGGCCGGCGAATCGGACCACCGCGAGCCGGACCACGCCGGGGCTCTCGCGCAGGGCGGTCCGCCAGGGTGGCCGGTTCTGCGGTTCGGAACGTCTCAGCGGCTCACCGTGCGGCACCGGGCCGATTCTGCCGTGCCGGGCGCTTGCTCAGCGCGGCGGGAACAGCGCGCGCAGGGCCTCACGGGTGTCGGGGGTCATCGGCAGGCTGTCGAGGGTGTCGATGTCGATCCAGGCGAACGCGTCGTGTTCGCCGGGTGAGAGCGATATCTCGCCGGAATCGGCCACCACCAGGAAACTGAACTTTCGCACCCGTGGTTTGCTGCGCGTCGCATAGTCGATCGCGCCGAGAAATCGATCGATGTGGTGCACCCGCAGACCGGTCTCCTCGAACAACTCGCGCACCACGCATTCGACGAGAGTTTCCCCGGATTCCACCCCGCCGCCGGGTAATTCGTACATTCCCCCTAAATAGTCGTCCGGCACCCGGCGGATTACCAGGAGACGGCCCTCGCGAAATACCGCGATACCGACCACGAAATCGGTGATGCCCGCCGCGCGCGCCCCTTCGCGCAGTTGTTCCTCGACCCGCGCGAGCGCGTCCGGTCGCATCTCGTCACCTCCGCCTCGCCCGTCGCGGCCCAGGGATTCCCCTCGGCGTCCGGCACTGCTCGCCTGCCGTTCCCCGGCCCGGTGCTCGCGTAATATGCCCGATGCGGGACAATTTACTAGGAATACGAGTCGCCGCGCGGCCGGGCGTACAGATGCGACCGGGCCCGCGGCGCGCCTGCTGGGAGAGGAGGACCGGGTGTCCGCACTCGCGACCCCGCACATCGATGTCCATCGAGGCGGCGACCGGATGAAAACCCGGATCTCCTGGCTCGACTCGAAGCATTCCTTCTCCTTCGGCGCGCATTACGATCCCGACAACACCCACCACGGGCTGCTGCTGGTCAACAACGACGACATCGTGCTGCCCGGCCAGGGGTTCGAGACGCATCCGCATCGCGATATGGAAATCGTCACCTGGGTGCTGGAGGGCAGCCTGGTGCATCAGGACTCGCTCGGTCACAGCGGTGTCATCTATCCCGGTCTGGCCCAGCGGATGAGCGCGGGCAGCGGGATTCTGCATTCGGAGAAGAACGATTCCTGGCGGCTGGACAACAGTTCCGCCCACGACCGGCCGGTGCATTTCATCCAGATGTGGGTGGTTCCCGACGAAGCGGGCGTCGATCCCGGCTATCAGCAGCTCGAGATCGACGACGAACTGGCCTCCGGCGATCTGGTGACCGTGGCCTCCGGCCTGCCCCGCTACCGCGACCGCACCGCCATCGCGATCAACAGCAGTCACGCCGCGCTGCACGTGGCCAGGATGCCCGGCGCCGACGGTGCAGGCGCGCCGTCGGTGGTGACCCTGCCGGAGGCGCCCTACCTGCACGTCTTCGTCGCGCGCGGCGAGGTGGAGATGGAGGGTGTCGGCCCGCTCTACACCGGCGACGCGGTGCGCACCGGGCACAGCGGCGGGCAGCGGATAACGGCGCAGGCGCCGGCGGAGATCCTGGTGTGGGAGATGCACGCTCGCCTCGGCGGGCGGTGAGCTCCCTGTTTCCCGCGTGAGGCGCGGGGCGATTCGCCCGTTTCGTCCGACTACCATCGGAGTACGGGCAACGCGGTCGACCGGAATGCAGCCCCCGCGATCGCGTCCGACCGACTGAGAGGTGGGCCCATGTCGCAATATCCTCCCCCGGGTCAGTACCCCCAGGAATACCCGTCGTCGGGGTCGTATCCGCCACCGCCTGGGCAGTACCAGGGCGGCGGCTACTGGCAGGAATCGCCCAAGCGCACCGGGCTCGCGGTGGCCGCTCTCGTGCTCGGCATCGTGGCGTTGCTCAGTTTCTGGACCGTGGTCGGCGGCTACCTGTTCGGCGCGCTCGGCGTGATCTTCGGTCTGATCGCCGCGATCAAGGCCCGCAAGGGCACCGCGGGCGGGTTCGGCATGTCGATCACCGGCATCGTGCTCAGCGTGCTCGCCCTGATCGGCGCGACGCTGTTCGTGATCGTCGGCTGGAGCTTCTTCGTCGACATGGGTGGTAAGGACTTCGTCGACTGCCTGAACAAGGCGGGCAACGACCAGGCCGCCATCGACGAGTGCGAACGCCAGTGGACCGAGAACGTGGAGAACCGGTTCAGCATCACGCTCACCCCGGCACCGGTCCCCACGCCCTGATTCCCTGGCGGGAAGGCGCGGGCCTGGCCGGTTCAGTTCATGCCACAGCGCGGCGCGGCAGCGGCGGCCCGCGTCACGGTGGTGACCTCGGTCAGGTCCGGCCGGTAGTCGTCCTCGGGGGCGCTCACCCAGGACCGGTAGCCGGTGCGTTCGTCGGCGGGTGAGGGCAGCACGATCCTGCTGCCCGGCAGCGCGATCGAGGCGCACACGCGGAACAGGTCGGCGAACAGGCCCATGTCGAGATAGGAGTTGTCGGTCGGGCCGGTGAGGAAGGTCCAGCGGTCCGACCGGGGATGGGCGATGATCGGGCAGCGGTGCGGGCCGGACAGCGCCGCCGCCACCGACGCGCCGAGCGTGGCGGGCATGACCACGGCCCCGACGGCGCCCACCTCGAGCATGATCCGCCCGAGGGCGGGATCGACCTCGGCGAACAGCCGGTGGTCGGTGCGATAGCGGCGGCAGCGGTGGAAGGCGTTCTCCTTGCCGGCCGACTCCCGGCCCGCGGGCCCCTCGGCCGCCGATCGACGCCCGCCGGGGCGGGCCGGCAGCACCTGGGTGCCGCCCTGCGCGCGGTGATTGCCAGATCCAGTGCCGGACGTGCTCATGAAGAACCTCGTCTCGATGCGGAGTGGATGTTTCGGGTGAACCAGCCGCTAACGTGACAGTAGACCCGGGCAAGTGCTGTGACAATAGTCACCGTCGGCTGGTCGATCACGAAGTAGCATCGCTTCGCATGGCACCCGTCTCGCCGACCGTCGCCCGCTGGGAACTGGTGCTTCGGCTGCGTGAGCTGCGCGAACAGCGCGGCTTCGACTCCGCGACCTTCGCCAGGCAGGCCGGATTCACCCCGGCGAACTGGTCGCACGTGGAGAACGGCAGGCGCGTGCTGACCGGCCGGACCATCGGTCCCGTGCTCGATCTGCTCGAGGTCGAGCAGGAGGAACGCGACGAACTGCTCGACCTGCTACAGGCTGGCAAACAGCGCGGCTGGTGGAGCAGGTCCTCCGCGCTGATCGGCCCCGAGCTCCAGCGTCTCTACGGCATGGAGCACGGCGCGCAGAGCATCCGCAGCTACGACAGCCTGATCGTGCCCGGCCTGTTGCAGACCGAGGCCTACGCCCGCGCCCTCATCAGCGCCGACGTGATGATCCGCCCGGTCCAGGTCGATCAGCTCGTCGCCATCAGGATGCGCAGGCAGCAGCGGCTGCGCGGGCCCGATCGCGTCGAGCTGACCGCGGTGATCGGCGAGGCCGCGCTGTTGCAGCAGACCGGTGGGCCGCAGGTGCTGCGCGGCCAGCTCGAGCACCTGGTCGCGCTGATCGACGAACTGGACACCGTGGACGTGCGCGTCATTCCGTTCACCGCCCGCGAGGGCGCCATCCTCGGTGGCTCCAGCTTCCATCTGCTCGACTTCGCAAGCGAACAGCTACCGACCTTCGGGTGGGCGGAGAGCGCGGTCTTCGGCGGCCCGGTCGATGACCCGGAGCTGGTGCGCGATCTGGGCTTCGCCTACCTGCGCGTGCTGGAACAAGCTCTGTCACGAGCTGATTCCGAAGCTCTGATCAGGCAATATGCCCGGGGGTAGACTCTCGGGCATGGCTACCAACGCCGGCGGCCGGCCGCGTCGCAGCGGCTGGTTCACCTCGTCCCGGTCCAACAACGGCAACCAGTGCGTCGAGGTCATGTTCGACGTCGCAGCCGTCTGGATACGGGACAGCAAATTCCGTTCGGGATCCGAGGGCGCCCCCGCCGCCCCCGCCGCCCAGCCGGTGATCGCGCTGTCCCCGGCCGAGTGGGACGAGCTGATCGCCTGTCTGCGCGAAGGCCGCACCGTGCCGGGACTGGTCACCGAGACGCAGGCGGGCGCGGTGGAACTGCGCCGTGGCCGGACCGTGCTGAGCTTCACCCGCCCGGAGTGGGATGCCTTCCTCGCCGGGGTGGCCGACGGCGAATTCGACCGGGTCCCGCAGCCGGGCTGAGCCGGCCCGACGGACGGCATACTGGACCACGTGACCTCCGAGCTGATCAGCACTCCTTCCGGTATCGATCTGTCCCACGTCGACGAGGCCGTCCGGGTCCAGGACGACCTGTTCGCGCACGTCAACGGCAGGTGGCTGGCCGAGCACGAGATCCCGGGCGATCGTGCCGTCGACGGCGCCTTCCGCGACCTCTACGACCAGGCCGAAGCGGACGTCAAGGCGATCATCCAGCGGTGTGCGGAGGGCGCCTACGACGGTGCCGCCGGCACCGGAACCGACGCCGCCGAGGTCGCCGATGCCCGCCGGATCGGCGACCTCTACCGCTCCTTCATGGACACCGAGACGGTGGCGGCCGCAGGCCTGGCCCCGATCGCCGACGAGCTCGCGCAGCTGCGCGCGGTCGGCGACCGCTCGGCCTTCGCCGCGCTGCTCGGCCGCTGGCATCGCACCGGCGTGCCCGGCGCGATCGCCCTCTACGTCGACACCGACGCCAAGAACTCCGAACGCTACCTGATCCAGCTGTACCAGTCCGGCCTCGGCCTGCCGGACGAGTCCTACTACCGCCAGGACGAATACGAGCAGATCCGCTCCGCCTACATCGCCCACATCGGCCGCATGTTCGCCCTTGCCGCCGCCGACGAGCGGGTGGCCGAACTGCTGCCCGCCGATCTCGACACCGTCGCGCGGCGGATCTACGAACTCGAACGCCGGCTCGCCGAGGGCCATTGGGACGTGGTGCGCCGCCGCGACGCCGAACTCGGCTACAACCTCACCACTTTCGAATCCCTGTGCGCCGAGCACCCCGAATTCGACTGGGCGGCGTGGACATCCGCGCTGGCCGAGGGCGTCGACCGATCCGGCGCCGAGCTGTTCGCCGAAGTGGTTGTGCGCCAGCCCGATTACCTCGGCACCTTCGCCCGGCTGTGGGCCGGGACCGACCTCGCCGATTGGCAGGCCTGGGCGGCCTGGCGGCTGTTGCGCGCCCGCGCCCCCTATCTCACCGACGAACTGGTGGCCGAGAACTTCGACTTCTACGGGCGCACCCTGACCGGAGCCACCGAGATCCGCGAGCGCTGGAAGCGCGGTGTCTCGCTGGTGCAGGAACTGCTCGGCGAGGCGGTCGGCAAGCTGTACGTGGCCGAGCACTTCCCGCCCGAGGCCAAGACCAGGATGCAGGAGCTGGTGGCCAATCTCGTCGAGGCCTACCGGCGCAACATCACCGAGCTCGACTGGATGAGCCCGCAGACCAGGCAGGCCGCGCTGGCCAAGCTGGAGAAGTTCACCCCCAAGATCGGCTACCCCGACCGCTGGCGCGACTACTCCGAGGTGCGCGTCGACCCGGCGGACCTGCTCGGCAACTACCGCAACGGTCACGCCGCCGAGCACGACCGCGAGCTGCGCAAGCTGGGCGGGCCGGTGGACCGGGGCGAGTGGTTCATGACCCCGCAGACGGTGAACGCCTACTACAACCCCGGCATGAACGAGATCGTCTTCCCCGCCGCGATTCTGCAACCGCCGTTCTTCGACATGAACGCCGACGACGCCGCCAACTACGGCGGCATCGGCGCGGTGATCGGCCACGAGATCGGCCACGGCTTCGACGACCAGGGCGCCAAGTACGACGGCGACGGCAACATGATCGACTGGTGGACCGACGCCGACCGCGCCGAGTTCGCCGCGCGCACCAGGGCGCTGATCGAGCAGTACGACGTGCTGTCCCCCAAGGAACTCGGCGACGAGCACACCGTCAACGGCGAGTTCACCATCGGTGAGAACATCGGCGACCTGGGCGGGCTGTCGATCGCGCTACAGGCCTACAAGATCTCCCTCGGCGACCGTGAGGCCCCGGTGATCGACGGCCTGACCGGCCTGCAGCGGGTGTTCTTCGGCTGGGCGCAGGTGTGGCGCACCAAGGTGCGCGAGGAGGAGGCCGTCCGCAGGCTGGCCGTCGATCCGCACTCGCCGCCGGAGTTCCGCTGCAACGCGGTGGTGCGCAATATCGACGGCTTCCACGAGGCCTTCGGGGTGCGGCCGGGCGACGCGCTCTACCTCGATCCGGCCGAGCGGGTCCGCATCTGGTGACACGTCGTCGACCGGCGCCCCGGACGATCGGTCCCTGAACAGGCGAGGAGCCGGCCGCGCTCGTGGCGCGACCGGCTCCTCGTGGTCCGTGGCGTCAGCCGGACGATCGGTTCCGCTCGATCAGTTCCAGTCGCCGAGACCGTCGCGGGCGTTCAGGGTCCCGCCCGCGGTGTTCTGCACGATCACCGGGTCGCCCTTCTGGATGTTCTCGAAGAACCACCGGGCGTCCTCGGTGCTCACGTTCAGGCAGCCGTGGCTGGCGTTGGACACGCCCTGCTGCGCCACCGACCACGGCGCGGCGTGCACGAAGATGCCGCTGTTGGAGATGCGGGTCGCGTACTCCACGTCGAGCTTGTAGCCCTCGGGGGCGTCGATCGGCACGCCGTAGGTCGAGGAGTCCATGACCATCTCGCGGAAGCGCTCGCCGACGATGTAGGTGCCGTTGGGCGTCTCGTAACCGGGCTTGCCCAGCGAGGTCGGCATCGTCTTGACGACCTCGCCGTTGCGGGTGACGGTGATGGTCTTGGTGGCGTCGTCGGCGGTGGTGATCTGGGCGTCGCCGATGCGGAAGGCGCTGGTGGTGCCGCCCGCCTCGACGAAGACGTCGGTGTTGGCGGGCCAGAACTCGAAAGGCTTCCAGCGCACCTGACGGTCGCTCCACCAGTAGAAGTGGCCGGGCGCCTCGTTGGACGAGGTGACCTTGATGGCGCGCTCGGCGGCCGCGCGGTCCTCGATCGGCTCCTTGAAGGTGATGATGATCGGCTGCGCCACGCCGACGACCTCGCCGTCGGCGATGTTGATGTTCGGCGGGGCGAAGTTGGCCTGCGGCTCCGGCTCGGTGATCAGCGGGTTGGTCGATCCAAGGTCGACACCGGGGATCAGCGGCTCGGCCTGCGCGGGAGCGATGAGCAGCGCGCCCGCGGCGGCGATCGACGCGGACAGCAGGACGCCCTGGCGAAGCCGGAGGGACAGCCGGTCTCGCATCGGCAGCGACCTGTTGTTCGTAACGGCATGCATAGGTGAATCGTCCATTCCATCCCGGCGCGGGGCGCCAGGGACATCTCATCGGTGTGGGGTCTCGCCGCGACCTGCCCCGAGGGGCCGACCACGTGGGTGTTTCGCGAAGACCTGCCACGGGTACTGATGCGGGTGCCGGGTGTTTCTCCAGCTCCCGCGTGAGTGAGTACGGCTCGACCGCGTGAGTACGGCTCGACCGCGTCCATTCCTACCCGCCGCGGCCGACCCGGGGCCACTCGCGCGTGGCCGTCATGCGTGACGCGCATCATCGGTGAGAGTGGTCACAGAAGTTGTGTCCCGGTGCGGCTTTTCGTGAAACTGGCCGGTCACGTGCCTGGATGGCATACGGCAGGCCAAGAGGCCGTACGTTCGGTTTGCACGCTGGTCAGGGCGGGTTGTGAGGCATATCACGGACCCGTAGCCGGTTCGTCGCGGCGACGGCGGACGGCCGCGAGCGCGTCCGCTCCCCCGACCCTCAGGGCGCCGCCACGTCCCACTTGCCGAAGGGGGTCGCCAGGCAGCTCTGCCCGCTGGTCGTGCTCCAGGCGAAGGCGCCCGCGCCGAGACACACCGCCGGGTCGTCCGGGCCGCCCGCCTCGGCGCGCGAGCCCTCGAAGGCGATCGCGACCGCCACCTGTCCACCGCCGTCCGCGTCGCCGACCGTGCTGGTGGCCATCGCGTCCTGGCCGACACCGACGGCGATCGGGATGCCGCCGAACCCCTGACTGGCGCCGACGCCGCCCGCCGCGCCGATGCCGAGCGCGCTCGCGCCCCGCGCGGCATACGCGTAGCCGACCCCGCCCGCCCCGGTGGCGCGCGCCAGCCCGTCCTCGGCGGCGGCGCGGCAGCCGGTGCGTCCGTCGATGTGGGTCACGTCGACGCCGTGCTCGGCGGAGCAGACCAGCATGGTGTCCGGGTTTGCTGAGCCGGTCGCCGCCGTCGCGACCGCGCTGCCGACTGCGGCGGCCGAGCAGATGATCGCCCTGATCAGGTTCATGTCGTGCCCCTTTCGCGCCGTGATCACCACCATACCCAGATCGGTTGCTGGAACTTGATCACCGCAGTTGGCGGAGCTTTCGCGGTCCGCGGGCGGGCCGTCGGCGGGCCCGGGGGACACGGCATCAGGGGTGAGGAGTCGACGGCTGCCACACGGGTGGTGTATGCATGGCGTGATATTTCAGCTCAGCTCGTCAACTGCGGGTCAACAGGCCGGGTGTGAGTTCGGGGCGTTACAGCTCGGGAGGACGGTGCGTGTCTGGTCAATTGTTGTCCGGCCTCGCGCTCGCGGTGGGGCTCACCCTCGCGGCCGCCTCGGTCTCGGCGTGCACGCGGACCATCGAGGGCCAAGCCCAGCCCGGTGTCGGCGGAACCGTCGACGCCGTCACCACCAGCACGCCCGGTCCCAGGCCGACCACCTCGCGCCCGAACTCGCCGCTCACCACCACCGAGGCGGCGGGCGACACCGACTTCGAGGCCGAGGTCGGCGACTGCGTGACCCTGGGCGGCACCACCACCAACGCCACCATCGCCAAGGCCTCCTGCGGCAGCCGGGCGTCGAACTACGTGATCATCGGCAAGACGGTCAACAGCGCGCTGTGCCCGACCGACCGCGACAACTACTACGCCGAGACCCTCAACGGCATCGAGCAGGGCGCCTACTGCCTCGACATCGACTGGGTGGTCGGCGGCTGCATGGACGTCGGCGGCGACGACCCCAAGCGCATCGACTGCACCGAGCCGGGCGTGCAGCGGGTCAGAGTGGACGAGATCGTGCAGGGTTCGGGCGATGTCAGTGCCTGCGACACCGGCTACGGCTTCGAGTACTTCGAGCGCATGTTCGTGGTCTGCGTCGAAGAAGTCTGATCGAAGAAGTCCGGGCGAGGAAGCCCGAATCGTGCGGGGCCCGACCGGAAGGGGCCTGACAGCGCAGCTGTGCCGGGGGGCAGACGAGAAGGGAGCGGACCGTGAGGTCCGCTCCCTTCTTCGCGTGGCAGGCGGGATCAGATGGGCCGGAAGCCCGCGCCGATGCCGCCGCGCCGGTTGATGTCGTCCATGATCGTGGTCATGTTGGTGCCGACCTCGGGACCGAAGCAGGCGATGGCCAGGTAGGCGTTCACCATGCCGACCAGGGTCGTGCCGACCACCACGGGTGCGCCGGAATCGCCCTCGACGACGCACATCTGGGCCCAGGTCTCCATGTTGCTGCCGAAGATGTCGCCGTAGGCCAGGCCGCAGGTGTTGCCGGTGGTGCGGCCTTCCTTGCAGACGATCATCGGGAACTGGGCGGGCGCTCCGATGCCGGTGATGGTCACCCCGCCGATCCGGTTGACCGGGGTGATGGCGCCCTGCCGGAACTGGATCACCGCGTAGTCGAGGGTGGGATCGGAGTGCACGAAGGTGCCGATCACGCCCGCGCCGGGGTCGGTCTCGGCGTACACCCGCGCACCCGGGTCGCCGCAATGGCCCGCCGTCAGGCCCACCAGCCTGCCCGCGCCGTCGTAGCCGACGGTGGTGACGGTGCATTCGTACATTGCGTCGACGATGATTCCCGAACCGCCACCGATCACCGGTGCGGCCGGGTCCGCCGCCGCGGCCCCCGCGCCTGTCCCGAGCAGCGCCGCGCCGAGGGCGACGGCGAGGACGGCGTTGGCCGCCTTGGCGAGTTTGCTGAACATGTCCCTCCAGATGTCGGAAGCCCGCACGATATCAATCTGTCGCATTCATCGTGTCAGTATTCGGTCTCGGTCGCGTCTCGCCGGGCGAGGGCCGCGTACGGCCCGCTCACCCGGCGTGTCATAGCAAGTCGGCATCAATAGCCGTTCGGTATCGAAGCGGCCGACCCGGCGCGTCGAATCGGCGGTGCGCGTCCATCGTCCCCCGAGTCCACTACATTCGGATACCGGGAAGATTTTAGATGATTAAATTCCCAGCAATTCCGGGAAGGGCATATTTCGCGTCCTGATGACGGGGGCGGGGGTGCAACCTGTTCCAATGAAATTGTAGTTTCAAGGGCATAAACCGAGCGTGTCGCTGTGGCCGGTCCCAGTCTTTTCGCACGCGTGACAGCGATCTATGACTGCGGTCACATGTCGGTGGTGTGTTGCGCACTACTCCGTAGTAAGGTGCGTCAAGCAAACGGGTCGTCGGGGTAGGCCAACCGGCGTCGAGAGGGGTTAGCTAGTGCAGTCGACCAAGAGTCCTCCAGGAGGATCCCGCATCAACGAAGCGGTCGATTGGACGAGGGCCTATTGGGAAGACCATCCGAAACGGTCGCTGGAGACCTTCGGACGCCAGATCACCATGGGCATCTCGGCAATCGCCGAGTTGTTCATCGCCATCTTCCGAAAGCGCTTCCCCTTCGGGGAATTCGTGCGCCAATGCGCGTTCATGGCCAATGTCGCCGCCGCGCCGACACTGCTGGTCGCCATCCCGATCGGCGTGATCGTGTCCATCCAGGTCGGCGCGGTCGCCGGGCAGGTCGGCGCGACCTCCTTCATCGGCGCGGCCAACGGCCTCGGCATCGTCCAGCAGGGCGCCCCGCTGGTCACCTCGATCATGATCGCGGGCGCCGTTGGCTCGGCCATCTGCGCCGACCTGGGCTCACGCACCATCCGTGAGGAGATCGACGCCATGAAGGTCATGGGCGTCGACCCGATGCGCAGGCTGGTCGCTCCCCGGCTCGGTGCGGCGATGCTGGTCAGCGTGCTGCTGTGCGGCTTCGTGGTCTTCGTCGGCTTCCTCACCGGCTACGTGTTCAACATCTTCGCCCAGGGCGGCACGCCGGGTTCCTACATCGGCACCTTCTCCTCCTTCGCCGTCACCAGGGACCTGTTCGTCGCGCTGGTCAAGTCGATGATCTTCGGCCTGCTGGCCGCGATCATCGCCTGCGACACCGGTCTGAACACCCGCGGCGGCCCCGGTGGCGTCGCGAACTCCGTCAACTCCGCTGTGGTGAGCTCGGCCATCATGCTCTTCGGCGTGAACCTCGGGATCACGCAGATCTACAGCGCCCTCTTCCCCCCACAGGTGGTCTGAGCCGGTGTCATCGACTTATGTGCCGCCGCTGCTGCGGCCGCTGCAACAACTCAAGAAGGGCGCGCAGGCGCCGGTCGACCTGCTCGCCCGCATCGGTCACCAGGTCTTCTTCTTCCTGCGGTCGGTGGGCTCGATCCCGCTGGCGCTCAAGCAGTACCCGAAGGAAGTCTGGCGGCTGCTCACCGACGTCACCTGGGGCAACGGCAATCTCGTGGTCGGCGGCGGCACCATCGGCGTCGTCGTCATCCTGAGCGCCTTCGGCGGCATGACCGTCGGCATCCAGGGCCACACCTCGCTGAACCTGCTCGGCCTGAGCCCGATCACCGGCGCCATCTCGGCCTTCGCCACCACCCGCGAACTCGGCCCGCTGCTGGCCTCGCTGGCCTTCGCGGCCCAGGCGGGCTGCCGGTTCACCGCGCAACTGGGCGCCATGCGCATCTCCGAGGAGATCGACGCGCTGGAGTCGGTGGCCATCCGGCCGCTGCCGTACCTGGTCAGCACCAGGATGTTCGCGGCGATCGTCGCCATCGTGCCGCTGTACTGCCTCGGCCTGGCGGTCGCCTACATCTCCTGCTCGCTGACCGTGCAGATGATCGGCGGCACCGCGTCGGGCACCTACTCGCACTACTTCTACCAATTCCTGATCCCGACCGACGTGCTGTATTCGCTGCTCAAGGCGATCGTCTTCGTCGCGATCACGACATTCATCCAGTGCTACTACGGGTTCTTCGCCTCGGGCGGCCCGGAGGGCGTCGGCGTGGCGGCCGGCCGCGCGATCAAGATGTGCATCATCCTGGTCGTGTTCGCCGATCTGTTCATGACGTTGGCTATCTGGGGCGTCGACCCCGGAATTCGGATCTCGGGGTAAGGCGAGATGATCATCGATCCCAGTGGGCGTGGGCCCACCATGCGGCAGTTGCTGATCGCAGGCGCGTGCGGACTCGTGGTCTTCGCGGTCGTGCTCACGCTGCTGATGGCCCGCTACCAGGGCTATTTCGTGCCGAAGGTCAATGTGGTCGCGAATCTGACCACCACCGGCGACGGCCTGCCCTCCGACGCGGACGTCAAGTTCCGCGGCGTGCTCGTCGGCTCCGTCGACGAGGTCGAGGTGGCCGCCAGGGGCGAGCTGCAGAAGGTGCAGATCGAACTGAAGCCGGAGTACGCCGACAAGATCCCGGACAATGTCACCGCCCGCGTCGTGCCGAGCAACCTGTTCGCCGTCACCTCGGTGGAGCTGGTGTTCAACGGACCGTCGGACACCTTCCTCGAGGAAGGGTCGGTCATCGAGGAGGACCGCAGCAAGGGCACGATCGCGCTGCAGGACACGCTCACCACGGTGCGCGACATCCTGGAGAAGATCGACCCGGTGCAGTTCGGCCGCGTGCTCGGCACCCTGTCCCAGGCGCTGGACGGCAGCGGCCGCATGCCCGGCTCCACCGTGGAGCGGCTCGACCGCTGGGTCACCGCCGTCGACGAGTCCATCCCCGACCTGGGCGTGCTGCTCACCGACTTCTCCAATTCCTTCGCCGCGCTCAACGAGTCGGCGCCGGAGCTGGTGGACGTGCTCAGCGAATCGGTGCTCACCGCGCGCACCATCGCCGACCGCCGCACCGAGCTGATGTCGCTGATCACCGGCACGAGCGGCACGGTCGACTCGGTCAACACCCTGTTCGCGCGCAATCCCGATCAGGGCAAGCTGATCACCGCCGGCACCGCCGACACCTTCGGCGCGCTGACGGCCGACCCCTCGGCGATCACCCGCTCGCTGCTCAACCTGAGCGAGTCGCTGCGCAAGCTGAACGCCGTCTTCCACTGGGGCCCGGCCAACCAGATGGTGTGGGACGCGGGCATCACCCTCACCCCGTACAAGCCGTACACGGTCGAGGACTGCCCCCGCTACGACGAGATGGCAGGCCCGAGCTGCTTCACCGCGCCCGCGGTCGCCGAGCTGCCGCCGATGCCGGAGAAGCTGCGTCCGCGCGCGCTGGAGTCGGCCCAGGGCCTGCCGCCCGCCGTCCCGGTGCCCGGCCTGCCGCTGATTCCCGGCCTCACGGCGCTGGACTCCCAGGTCGTGGCGAGCGAGGACCAGGCAGCGCCGTCGCCGTTCGCCGGCACCCCGCTCGAGGGCATGATCCCGGCTCTGCCCGTGCTGCCCGGCCTTTCGCTGCCGGGGGTGCCGGCCCCGCAGCCCGCGGCCGATCAGTCCGCGCCCGCCGAGCCCGCGGGCGAGCCCGCCGACCCCACGGCGGTCGTGCCGCAGCAGGCGGGCGCCATCTCCTTCCGCGGTGACGACGCCATCGCGGTGCTGCTCGGCCGCCAGCCGACCGCCGCGGAGTACCTGCTGCTGAGCCCGATCCTGAAGGGCGGAACCATGACCGTGTCCGAGAGCGGGGTGCGCTGATGAGCATCCGCAAGCCGCTGATCGGATTCAGCATCTTCGCGCTGGTCTCGATCCTGGTGACCGTGGTCGTCTGGAACACCCTGGCGCGCACGGTCGCCGGCAGCACCAACACCTACACGGCGGTCTTCACCGACGTGCTCGGCCTGCGCGAGGGCGACGACGTCCGCATGGCCGGTGTGCGCGTGGGCAAGGTCGAGGAGATCGAGCTGGTGCGTGACGAGGCGAACGAGGCCGTCGCCGAGGTCACCTTCATCGTCCAGCGCGACCAGACCATCTACGACGACACCAAGGCGCTGGTGCGCTACCAGAACCTGATCGGCCAGCGCTATGTCGCGCTCGAGCCCGGCGAGGCGACCTCGCCGCAGCCGCTGCCGGACAAGGGCACCATCCCGGTGGACCGCACCGAGCCGTCGTTCGACATCTCCGGTCTGCTCAACGGCTTCCAGCCGCTGTTCCAGGTGTTGCAGCCCGAGCAGGTGAACCGGCTGTCGGAGACCTTCATCCTGGCGTTGCAGGGCGACGGTGTGTCGCTGAGCTCGTTCATCGTGCAGGCCGCGCAGCTGGCGACCGATTTCCAGCGCCGCGACGCGATCCTGTCCGACGTCATCGCCAACCTGTCCGGCGTGATGGCGGGCCTGGCCAACCGGGGCGAGGAACTGGAGACCCTGGTGACCCAGACCAGAGCGCTGATCGGCGGCCTCTACGAGCAGGGCCAGTCGCTGCTCGGCTCAACCGAGACGATCACCGCGGCGACCACCGACCTGGTCGCCATGGTCGACCGCATCCAGCCCGGTCTGTCGCTGACGCAGAACTCGACCACCGCGGCGTTGAACATGCTGCTCTACAACGGCGCCAAGCTGGACCAGGCGGCGGTGGACGTGCCGAGCATCCTCGCCGCGGCGGGCAGGCACACCTCCGAGGGCGCCTACGCCAACACGTACCTGTGCGGCCTCGACCTGTCCCTGTACGGCGTGCTCTTCCCGCGCGGTCTGTTCTCCCAGATCGGCGGCAACTCCCATTCGGCGGTGTGTGGACCATGATCGCGAAGATGAAACGCCGCTTCGACGGCAATCGGCACTTCTGGCTCGGCATCATCGGTGCCGTCGTCGTGGTGATCCTGCTCGCGGTGGCGAGCGTGTACCGGCTGCTCGGCATCGGCCAGCAGGAGATCCACGCCGAGTTCGTGCAGGCCGCGGGCATCAAGGTCGGCGACAGGGTGAACGCGGCAGGCGTCGCGGTTGGCACGGTGGCCGACGCGAAGATCGAGGGCGACCACGTCCTGCTGACGCTCAACGTCGACAAGAGCCTCGACCTCGGCCCGGACGCCGCCGCCTCGATCAAGATGGCCACCCTGCTCGGCGCCCGCTACGTCGACCTGAACCCCGGCGACGGTTCCGGCCTGCCCGGCAACCGCATCCCGGTGTCGAACACCTCGGTCCCCTACGACCTGGCCGATGTGGTGCAGATCGGCACGCCGAAGTTCGAGGCGCTGGACACCGAGCAGCTGGCCGAGTCGCTCAACGTGCTCAACCAGCAGTTCGGCGACACCCCGGCGCTGACCGCGCAGGCGCTCGACAGCGTCGGCGCGCTGGCCAAGACCATCGACACCCGCCGCGAACAGGTCGACCAGCTGCTCAAGGACCTGGACCGGGTCACCGAGATCCTGGCCGAGAACCGCAACAGCGTGCTGCTGGTGATCACCCAGGGCGAGGCCATCGCCAACCGGGTGATGGAACGCCAGGACCTGCTTCGTCAGCTGCTTGACAACATCGCCACGCTCACGCGCCAGCTCGAGGAGATCGGCGCGCAGAACAACGACCAGCTCGGCCCGACCATCGCCCAGCTCAACACCATGGCCGAGGGTCTGCAGAAGAACAAGGACAACCTGGACCGGATGCTGTCCATCATGCCGCCGTCGGTGCGCTACCTGGCCAACTCGTGGGGCGGTTCCGGCCCGTACGGTGTGGTCGCGGTGCCGTGGCTGTTCCCGGACAACTGGTTGTGCTTCGTCCAAGTCATCGAGGGGTGCCAGTGATGAAATCCGCCACAAGGGCTTCGGCGCGCGCCAGGCTGCGCACCGCGGCCAGGAGTGCGGTGATCGGTGTCGCCGCGCTCGCTCTCGGCAGCTGCTCGCTGCTGCCGGACGCGGTGAATCCGTCGGCCGACACCCGCATCACCGCCGACTTCGAGAACATCGCGGGCATCTTCGTCGGCAACCCGGTCACGGTGCTCGGCCTCCAGGTCGGCACCGTGGACAAGATCGTGCCCAAGGGCACGCTCGTCGAGGTGCACATGTCGATCGACTCCGACGTGCGCATCCCCGACGATGTCGAGGCCGCGATCATCTCGCCCTCGATCGTGACCGACCGGCACATCGAGCTGACCCCGGTCTACACCGAGGGCGAGGAACTGCCCGACGGCTCGCATCTGCCGCTTGCGCGCACCCGCACCCCGGTCGAGCTGGACACCCTGATCAAGACCATCGACGAGTTCGCCGCCGCGCTGTCGCCGGAGCCGGGCTCGGAGGGCATCGGGCCGCTGTCGGGCCGGGTGCTCTACCCGATGCTCGACGGCAACGGCGCCAGGATCCGCGACACCCTCAACGCGCTGTCGGGCGCGCTGAAGGTCGGCGTGGACAACAAGGACGCCATTTCCAACATCATCGTCCGGCTCAACGAGCTGACCACGATGCTGGCCGAGAACGACCAGTCGGTGCGCGATTTCAGCAACCGGGTCACCCAGATGACCGGTCTGCTCGCCGACCAGGCCCCCGGCCTGCAGGCGACGCTGGACCAGCTCAACGCCTTCCTGGCCAACACCTCCACCACGCTCGGCGACTACCAGGACGAGTTGCAGGGCGCCCTGACCGGCCTGACCAACGTCACCCAGCAGTTGCGCGACAACGCCTACGGCGTGACCGAGGTCGTCGACGTGGCCCCGCTGGCGCTGCAGAACATCGACCGCATCGTCAGCCGCGAGCACCAGTGGGTGCGCCTGAACGCGGCGATCGGCACCTTCCTCAACGGTGAGATCGTCAGCCTGTTCTGCGAGCGCCTGCAGATGCGCGAGGACGGCTGCCGCACCGGCAATGTGCAGGACATGGGCCCGGATTACGGCCTGACCGCCGCACTGCTCGGACTGACGAAATGACGAACCGAATGAGCAACAAGGGACGCAGGGCGCTGGTCGCCCTGGCCGCTGTCGCCGCCGTCACCACGACCGCGGGGTGCGGACTCACGGTGGAGGATCTGCCGCTGCCCAAGCCGGGCCAGTCCGGTGACACCTACACCTTGCACGCGGTCTTCGACAACGCGTTGAACCTGCCCGACCAGGCCAAGGTGAAGATCGGCGGTTCCGATGTCGGCGTGGTCACCGACATCAGGACCAAGAACTTCCAGGCCGTGGTCGATCTGACCATCGACAGCGACATCGAGCTGCCCGAGGGCAGCACCGCCGAACTACGCCAGGCCACCCCGCTCGGCGACGTGTTCGTCGCGGTGTCCAAGCCGGTCGCCGAGCCTGGCACGCCCATGCTGAAGGACGGCGACACCCTGTCGCTGGAGCAGACCTCCGCCGGCGCCACCGTCGAGCAGCTGCTGATCTCGGTCTCGCTGCTGTTCAACGGCGGCGGTGTGGCGGCGCTGTCGAAGATCGGCTCGGAGCTGGACTCCATCGTGGGCGGGCGCGGCGACCAGCTCGCGCATCTGCTCACCGAGCTGACCGGCGTGGTCGGCAGCCTCAACGAGAACTCCGCGCGGGTGGACGCCACGCTCGAGCAGTTCCACACCCTGGCCGACACCCTGGAGGCCAGGCGGGCCGAGCTCGGCGAGGTGGCCGACACGCTGCCGCAGATGATCGGCGCCATCGCCGAGAACAACCAGGCCATCGGCGAACTGCTCACCAAGCTGTCCACCGCGTCGGCGGCCATCGGCGACTACTCGGTGACCTCCGGTGAGCAGTTGCAGAACCTGCTGAACAGCACCCACGAGCTGATGAACGCGCTGGCGGCCACCGGCAGCGAGTTCGAGGTCATGCTCGACCGCATGCACGAGATCCGCCCGAAGGTCGACGCCACCTTCCGCGGCCGCAGCTTCTCGGTCTACGCCACCGCGACCAACCTGGACGTCTCGGCGCTGACCGACCCCGCCTACGCGGGCCTGTGGGATCTCAACGACGTCGCCGACTTCACCGGCAGCATGCTCCAGGTGCTGCAACTGGTGCAGAACCGGGTGCAAGGGGGCGAGCGATGAAACTGTCGCGCAAGCAATGGCTCTCGGGCCTCGGCCTGCTGCTGGTGCTGGTGATCGGCGCGAGCTATCTCGCGGTGGCGGTCATGCGGATCAACCCGCTGCGCTCGGAGTACAAGGTGACGGTGCAGTTGGACCGTTCCGGCGGCCTACAGCCGGGCAACGACGTGACGCTGCGCGGATTCCGCGTCGGCAAGGTCGATTCCATCGATCTGATCGACCGCGGCCAGTCCATCGCGGCGGTGGCCACCATCGACAGCGACTACCGCATCCCGGTCGACACCACGGTGGCGGTGCAGGCGCTGTCGGGCGCGGGCGAGCAGTACATCGACTTCCGCCCGAACACCGAGGAGGGCCCCTACCTCGGTGACGGCGCGGTGATCGAGTTCGACGCCGAGCGGGTCAAGACGCCGACGCCGGTCTGGTCGGTGCTGGACAACTCCAGCGCGCTGATCTCCCAGATCGATCCCGACAAGTTCAGCGTGATCCTCAACGAGCTGGACGTCGCGCTCAGCGGCGGCCCGGACCAGCTGCGCGGCCTGATCAACGGCATCTCGCTGGTCACCGCCGGCCTGGATTCGCTGCTGCCGCAGACGACCAACCTGATCGCCAACCTGCGAACCATCGCCGCGACCACCTCGCAGGCGCAGCCGGACCTGGCGATCCTGACCGCCAACTCCGGCACCCTGTTCGAGCAGTTCAACAACGCCAACGCCGAGGTGCAGAGCATCCTCGACCAGGCGCCCGCGCAGCTGGCCCGTCTCGGCGCGGTGCTCGACACCACCACCGACCCGATGACCAGCCTGGTCACCAACTTCGTGGCCATCACCAAGGCGGCGCAGCTGCGCCTGCCCGCGCTGCGGGCGCTGTTCCCGTCGCTGGCCGCCGGTGTCGAGGCGCTCGGCGTGCCCGCGGTGAACGGGGAGTTCCGCGCCATGATCGACATCTGGCCGCGCCCGTTCTGCACCTACGACACCCCGGTCTACCGCAACGAGGTGGTGCAGGACGGTGCCATCCCGAAGTGGAACTACTGCGTGAATCCGCCTCCGGGACAGCAGATCCGCGGCGCGGCCAACGCGCCTCGGCCGGATGTGCCCAACAACGGCGCGCAGATGCCGCCGGGGGTCGATCCCAACGAGCGGACCCTTCCGCCGATCAAGTGAGCGACCCGGGCCGTGGATGTTCGCCACGGCCCGGCATACTCGCCGAGAGAACCGGCACGGAAGCTCTCCTCGTGCGACCGGCCACCCGATCGGCGCGCGCACGCGCCGGGAAAGTGCAGGTATCCATCGATGGCCACCGACAACGCCGACAACACCGACGACAAGCCCACCTCGGGTGATGCCACCGGCGCGGCCGACAGGGCGGGCTCCGGCGCGGAGGAGACCGTGAAGAAGACGTCCGCCGATGCCGACGCGGAGACGGTCGTGGTGAAGAAGGCCGCGTCGACCGAGGACACCGCCGACACGAAGAAGGTGTCGACCGCGAAGCCCGCCTCCGCCGGGGGCGGTGACACGAACAGCGGTGACACCGACACCAGGAGCGGTGACAAGAACGGTGGTGACAAGAACGGTGGCAACGCGGGCCTGACCCCGATGATCGCCGCCTTCGCGGCCGGCATCCTCGTGGTGGCCGCCGCGACCGCCGCTGTCGTGTTCTACCTCCAGGCCGACCGCCGCGGCGCCGAGCTGGCCGCCGTCGACGACGCCACCCGCGCGGCCTGCGATTTCGGCCGCATCGTCTCCGAGTACGACTACGCCAACGACCTGGAGGGCTACTTCACCCGGGTGAAGGAGAACGCCACCGGCGAGTTCCGTGACGAGTTCGGCGAGGCGGGTGAGGCGCTGTCGGAGGCGATGGTTCAGGCGCAGGTGAAGTCCTGGGTCGACGACGTGCAGTGCGGCTTCCAGAACGGCGACACCGAGCAGGCCAGCGTCCTGGTCACCATGACGCAGTTCCGCACCAACTTCACCCAGCCCAACCCGGATCGCCAGTACATCGTGGTGATCGCCGACCTGAAGAACGAGGACGGCAAGTGGAAGGTCGCCAAGCTGGACTCGCCGATGCTCAAGGGCACCGGTGGGGCGCTGCCCGGCGGCACGCCCGCTCCGGCCGAGGGTGAGCAGGCCCCCGCCGAGGGTGAGCAGGCTCCGGCGGAGGCGCCCGCCCCGGCGCCGGGCAACTGACCGGATCGCCGGACGAGCACAGACGAAGACGCCTCCGGCGGTGGGACCGAAGTCTCCACCGCCGGAGGCTTTTCTCCGTGGACCTGCCGCGCGAATCGCGCCGGGTCAGAACAGGGTGAGCGCCTGCGAACCCGACGTGACCACCTTCCCCGTGTCCGGCTGTGGCGCCGGCGTCGCCACGACGGGCGCGATCTCCTCGCGCACCGGCTGCGCCGATTCCTCGGCCGCGAATTCGGCGCGCACGTCCCCGGGAGCTTCCGCCGCCGCCCGCCTGGCCGCCTCGTTCGCCAGCGCGTCGGCGCGTTCGTTGAAGTAGTTGCCGACGTGGCCGCGCACCCAGCGAAAGCGGACCGGGCCCGGCCTGCTCGCGATGGCCCGGTCGATCGCGGCGATCAGCTCGGCGTTGCGGACCGGGCTGCCGTTGGAGGTGCGCCAGCCGTTGTTGCGCCAGCCGTGGATCCACTCCGAGGCGCACTTGATGGCGTAGAGCGAGTCGCTCTCGATGAGCAGGTGCTCCTCGCCGGGATGGGCGAGGACGGCCTCGAGCACGGCGCGTAGCTCGGCGATCTGATTGGTGCCCGACGGCGCTCCCCCGCTGGCGCCGGCGCCGCCCTGATGATCGACCCACGCCCAGCCGATCGCGCCACCGGGATTGCGCAGACACGAGCCGTCGGTGCTCACGATGATCATGGCGGGCACTCTATGCGATCCTCCCGACAAGGTCGGTTCCGTGGAACTCTTCGATCTCTCTTCGTAATCGGGCCTCGGTGCGGCGCACGGCCCGGCGCACCGAGGCGTCGAGCAACCCGGCGCTCATCCGGCCGAACAGCCCGCGCGGGTCGTCGTAGTCGGCCTCCGAGGTGAGCACCGAGCGGCCGTACCCGAGCGGGTCGAAGCGCAGCGTCAGCGTGCCGCGCAGGCGCCGCCCGCGCAAGGTGTAGGCGAGCACGGCGTTGCGCCGGTGTTCGGTGATCTCGCAGGTGATCCGCTTGCGCACCAGGGCGAGGCGCGCGGTGGCGGCGAAGAGCGCACCGACGCCTTGATCGACCTCGCCGACCGGTTCGAACGCGGCGATGCCGAACATCCAGTCGGGGACGAACAGGTGGTTGTCGGTGTAGGTGAACGCGACCTCGACGGGTGCGCCGACGTCGCTGGCGTACTTGATGTGGCCCATAGGCCCTCCCTGATCCACAGCTGCGCACAAAAGTACTACAGCAATCCTCTTTATTCGAGAGGTTGTTCGGGGAAAGTCATCGGCCTGCCGTGCGGCGCGCGGAGTCGGTCGCGGAGCTCGGAGTCGGTCGCGGAACTCAGAGTTGGTCGACGATATGGCTCGCGATCGGAACGGCCGAGGTCGCGGCGGGTGAGGGCGCGTTGAGCACGTGCACCGAACGCGGTGTGCGCTCGATCAGGAAATCGTGCGCCAGGGTGCCGTCCGGCAAGACCGCTTGCGCTCTGATGCCCGCCGGATACGGCCGCAGATCGGCCGGCGTGAGCTGCGGGCAGTACTTGCGGCACTCGGCGAGATAGCCCCGCTTGAACAGCGAGTTGCGCAATTCCCTTGCCCCCGTGCGCAGGTGGGTCGCCGCCACCCGGCGCATACCGGGGAAGGTGAGGATGTCGAACAGGTCGCGCCGGTTCACGCTGCCCTTGCGGTAGCCCTCGCGTGAGAGACCGAGCACCGCGTTCGGCCCCACGGTCAGCGCGCCGCCGACGGTGGGGCTCAGGTGCACGCCGAGGAAGGGCAGGCTCGGATCGGGAATCGGATAGATCAGCGTGCGCACCAGATCCGTTCGCTCCGGCGGCAATTGGTAGTACTCGCCGCGGAAGGGCACGATGCGCAGCCCGACGTCGAGTCCGGCCAGCCTGGCCATCCGGTCGGCCTGCAAACCCGCGCACACCACCAGGGTGCGCGCGGTCCACTGGCCCGCCTGCCCCGCCACCGTGACCTCGGTGTCGGTCTCGGTGATGGCGGTGACCTCGGCGCCGAGCACCACGGTGCCGCCGAGCGCGCGCACCCGGGCCGCCAGCGCCTCGGTGATCGCGCGGTAGTCCACGATGCCGGTGCTCGGCACGAACAGCGCGCCCACACCGGTGACATGCGGTTCGCGCCTGCGCAATTCGGCCGCGTCGAGCAGTTCGACCTCGACGCCGTTGGTCACCGAGCGCTCGTGCAACGCCAGCATGCGCTCGTGTTCGATCTCGTCGGTGGCCACCAGCAGCTTGCCGCAGACGCGGTGCTCGATGCCGTGTTCGCGGGCGAACTCGGTGGTCCAGCGCGCGCCCGCCCGGCACAGCCGCGCCTTGAGGCTGTCCGGCTCGTAGTAGATGCCGGAGTGGATCACGCCGCTGTTGTGGCCGGTCTGGTGGACGCCGAGCCGATCGGCCTTCTCCACCAGCACCACGCTCGCGCCGGGATTCCTGGTCAGCAGCTCGTGCGCCGTCGCCACCCCGACGATGCCGCCGCCGATCACGCAGAAGTCGTACACGGGGGCACACAGTACTGCGCCGTTCCCGGCCCCTGCCGGGGGCGTGGCGGCCGTCGCCGTCAGACGGAGACGCCGCTGTCGCCGGGTTCCGGCGGCCGCGCCGGGTCCGCGCCCGGCGTCCGCAGGCTCTGCTCGCCGAGCACCGGATCGGAGAATCCGACCGCCACCGCGCCGCTGTCCCGGTCGATCTCGGTGTGCAAGGTGGTGGACGCGCCTTCGGCCGAGGCCTGGTCGCCGTCCGGCCCGGCGGGGACGAGGCCGTGGAAGACCGAGACCACCTCGGGGTCGACGGTCAGGGTGACCGTGGTCCGCCGCTCGTCGCGGTGCGTGTCCACGGCGGCCACGCCGAGGTCGACCGACCGGCCCGCACCGGGCGTCCGCGTCGGTTCGGCGGCCGGCTCGGTGGGTGGTTCGGCGGCCGGAGCCGGTGCGATGGGCGCCGCGGCGGGCTGGCCGGCGGTCGGCGGCGCCGGTGCCGAGAGACCGGCGAGCCGGGTGACCGGGGCCGGGACGACGGCCGCGACGGGGGCCGGGACGACGGCCGCGACGGTCCGTGCGCCGGGCGGTTCGGCGTCCGCCGGGCGGGCGGGGAGGTCGACGGCCGCCGCCCGCCCGTCGCTCGCGGTGCCGGGCGTCATCTGGTTCATCACGTAGGCGCCCGCGGCCACGGTCAGGCCGAGGCTGGCCGCGCTCGCGGCGACGACCGCGCTGTACCTGAGGGCCGCGTAGCCGACGGACGGGTGTCCAGGGGTCTTGCCGATGTACACGGTTTCGGTGCGTTGTTCGGTCACGATGCGTTCCTCTCCTCGGCGTCCCGGGAGTCCTGCTCGCAACGTCGAAAGCCGGACGCACGACCAGGGTACGACAGCGACCGGAGGACGAATTCCGGTGCGGTCAGCATCACACGCCCCGGTTGCGCGCGGGTTTCGAGGAATGACCGCCAGGGTTTCCGGCGCGTGGCGATGGGTACTCCAGGGAAAGCAGGCGAGCGCCGTACCCGACTGCCAACGAGACTCCCGGCCAATGGCGTCCGGCCCGTCGACACCACACGGCGCACCCGAGTTCGGAGCTCGCCTGCTCCCGCGACCCGTGCCGCCGATCCCCGACCGTGCGCCGGGTCGTCGTCGGTTCTTCACCCCGCTCACGGCGGGTCGGCGACTGTTCCCGAGCGCGAATGTCCTGGCGGACCCGGCCTCAGGCGAACTGCCCGGGGCTGCGCCCCTCCCCGCTCGGCCCGGCGAAGGCCTGCGCGATGGTCAGCCATTCGGCGGCCTCGGCGCCCTCCGCGCGCACCGCGAGATCGTCGGGATGCCGCCGCTGGGTCACCAGCAGGCAGAAGTCGGCGGCCGGTCCGCTCACGCGCTGCGACGCCGTCTCCGGTCCCCAGGTCCACACGCCGCCGTCCGGTGCGGTGAGTTCCACCCGGAACTCCTCGGCGGGCGGCGTCTTGCCGCGCACCAGGTACGCGAAGTCGCGGGTCCGCACGCCGATGTGTGCCACCGAGCGCAGCCGGGCCGTCGGTTCCCTGCGCACGCCGAGCGCGTCGGCCACGTCCTGGCCGTGCGCCCAGGTCTCCATCAGTCGCGCGGTGGCCATCGAGGCCGCGCTCATGGGCGGGCCGAACCAGGGCAGCTTCTGCCCGGCAGGCACGGCGCGCAGCGCGTCGAGCAGTCCCTCCCGACCCGCCTGCCAGCGGCGCAGCAGCTCCGGCGGGGCCATCGCGGCGGCCTCGGCGGCCACGTCGTCGACGAGGGTGAGCACCTTCTCCCCCGCCTCGGTGACCTGCCGGGTGAACTCGGCCGGGTCGGTCGCGGCCACGGTGGCGATCTCGTCGGTCCAGGCCAGGTGGCCGATCTGGTGGGCGATGCTCCACCCGGGGGCGGGTGTCGCCAGCGCCCACTGCTCATCCGCCAACGGCGCCACCAGCTTCTCGAGGTCGGCGCACTCGGCGGCGAAATCCTCGAGCAGTGCGTCGAGATCAGCCATCACTACCCCTTGCCGGTCGGGCGCACCCCCGTCGGTGCGCTTGCTGCCGCCCAGCATGGCAGCGCACCCAGGGCAAAGACAAGCACGCGTGCTGGTTTTCTACCAGCCGAAGAGCACCAGGTGCACCGCGCCGACGCCGAGACCGAGCACCGCGCCGTGCAGATAGAGCAACCAGGCGTCCTGCTCCACCGAGGCGTAGAACATCTCCATGAACTCGCCCGGCGAGAGCATTCGCAGCTTGCGGGTGGCGAACTCGTCGATCTTGGCGGCCTGCTCGCGCGCGAACACCTCGTCCTCGGACAGGCTCGGCGCCAGCCCCACCGCCGCGCCCGCCGCACCGACGGGCAGGTTGTCGAACTGGCGGGCGCCGAAGGCCGCGCGCACCACCGAATGCGTCGGGCCGAGCTGTCGGTGGATCTCCTCGGAGATCAGCCGCTCGACCAGCTGGCGGGTCTTGTCCCCGTTGGGACCCTCCAGCAGTTCCTCCGACAGATTCGGCAGAGTGAGCACCTGGTAGGCCAGGATGTGCGCGAGGTCGGTCGCCGCCTGCGGCTGCCGCTTGGCCAGCAGCGCCTGTCGCCACAGGTACTTGTAGCGCGGCTGCGGGTCGCCCGGCTCGAACACCATCTTCACCGCGATCACATTGACGATCACACCGATGGCGGCCGAGGCGGCCAACACGATCACCCAGGCGGGAATCCAGCCGATCACCGGGATGCTGCCGTGCACGTGCAGATACAGCGCCAGCAGCAGGCCGAAGGGCGCGCCGAGCAGGCCGATGCGCACCATGAACTTCAGTTCCGGCTCGGCGATGGTCGTGGTCAGATCCTTGAGGATCTCCGGGTTCTCGCGCAGATAGCGGATGACGAAACTCTTGATGTCGATCAGCTGATCGATGTTGTCGCCCAGCGAATCGAAGGCGCGGCGGCACAATTTCGGCAGCTGGGCGTCGACGCGCTGGTAGAGCATCTGCTTGACCCCGCGCGGCACCGCCTTCCACAGCTCCGGGTTCTCCCGGTACATCACCTCGTCGACGATTTCCGGCGTGCGCGCCCGCGCCGTCTCGGCGATGTGGTCGGCGACCCCGTCGAGGTCGAGTTCATGGATGAAATCGCGCGGACTGCCGATGCGAAGCAACGCCTTGTCCACGCAGATGCTGGCCATCTTCTCCGCGCGCGCCGGAATGAAGCCTTGAAAACCCAGCCGCCTGCCGTCACCGGAAAAGGTCGGCAGCACCTGCACCCGGCGCGGCAGATAGGGATAGAGCACATGCAGGCCCGCGATCCGCACGCCGCGGAACTCCACCGGCCAGAACAGCATCAGCACGCCGGTCCAGTTCGTGAGCAGACCGGCCAGCGCGCTGAAGATCGGGAAGCTGACGAGCTCGACCACCAATTTCGACTGGCCGGTCAATTCCTCCCAGTCGACGAACACGCCGGCCGCGAGTGTCGACATTGCGGAGGCCCCCTTCAGCTGATCTTGTGTCCGACCCGGGGCCTCACATTCCCACTGCCCCGATCGGGTGTCAACGCGCCCCGCACCGCCGTCACGGCCAGGCGGGCGATGGCCCGCGCGACGCCCGTCGCTTCGCTGTCGGTGAACGCGACTCACCAGGTGGAACAATACGAAACACCGGCGGGTTGAGTAGGTATCGCTCAACTCTTGGAGGGATCGAACCGTGACCACACCCCGAGACCTGCCGGTGCTGTTCCTGACCGATCCGATCGTGCTGCCGGGCATGGTCGTGCCCATCGAACTCGACGAGTCGGCGCAGGCCGCCATCGACGCCGCGCGCGCCGCGGGCGGCGACGCCGTGCTGGTCGCTCCCCGCCTGGACGAGGACTACGCCACCTACGGTGTGGTCGCCACCATCGAACAGGTCGGCCGGATGCGCGGCGCGCCCGCGGCTGTGCTGAAGGCCGAGCGCCGCGCCAGGATCGGCCACGGCGTCACCGGCCCCGGCGCCGCGCTGTGGGTCGAGGCCGAGCCGGTCGAGACCCCCGCCCCGGACGGCCGCACCGAGGAACTGGCCGCCGAGTACAAGAAGCTGGTCATCTCGGTGCTCCAGCGTCGCGAGGCCTGGCAGCTCATCGACGCCGTCGCCCAGCTGACCGACCCCTCGGCCATCGCCGACACCGCGGGCTATGCCCCCTACCTGACCGCCGAGCAGAAGCGCGGCCTGCTGGAGACGCCCGACCCGGCGCAGCGGCTGAGCGCGCTGATCGAGTGGACCAGGTCCTACATCGCCGAGTCCGAACTCACCGAGAAGATCGGTGAGGAGGTCCGCGAGAACATGGAGAAGACCCAGCGCGAGTTCCTGCTGCGTCAGCAGCTCAACGCCATCCGCAAGGAACTGGGCGAGGACGACCCCGACGGCGCCGACGACTACCGCGCCCGCGTCGAGGCTGCCGACCTGCCCGATGCGGTGCGCGCGGCCGCGCTGCGCGAGGTCGGCAGGCTGGAGCGGGCGAGCGAGCAGAGCCCGGAGTCCGGCTGGATCAGGACCTGGCTGGACACCGTGCTGGAGCTGCCGTGGCAGGTGAAGACCGCCGACAGCACCGACATCGCCGCCGCGCGGGCGATCCTCGACGCCGACCACCACGGCCTGGACGAGGTCAAGGACCGCATGGTCGAGTATCTGGCGGTGCGCGCCAGGCGCGCCCGCCGCGGTCTCGAGGTCGTCGACGGCCGCGGCTCCGGCGCGGTGCTGGTGCTGGCGGGCCCGCCCGGCGTCGGCAAGACCTCGCTCGGCGAGTCGGTCGCCAAGGCGCTCGGGCGGAAGTTCGTGCGGGTGGCCCTCGGCGGCGTGCACGACGAGGCCGAGATCCGCGGCCATCGACGCACCTATGTCGGCGCCATGCCCGGCCGGATCGTGCGCGCGATCAAGGAGGCCGGGTCGATGAACCCGGTGGTGTTGCTCGACGAGATCGACAAGGTCGGCTCGGACTTCCGCGGCGACCCCGCGGCGGCCCTGCTCGAGGTGCTCGACCCGGCGCAGAACCACACCTTCCGCGATCACTATCTGGATCTGGACCTCGACCTGTCCGACGTGCTGTTCATCGCCACCGCCAACGTCATGGACACCATCCCCGGCCCGCTGCTGGACCGGATGGAGCTCATCACCGTCGACGGCTACACCGAGGACGACAAGGTCGCCATCGCGCGCGACTTCCTGGTGCCACGGCAGCTGGAACGCAACGCGCTGACCGCCGAGGAGGTGCGCGTCACCGAGGCCGCGCTGCGCGAGATCGCCGCGAACTACACCAGGGAGGCGGGCGTGCGGCAGCTCGAGCGCCTGATCGCGAAGGCGTTGCGCAAGGCCGCGACCCGGCTCTCGGAGTCCGAAACCGGTTCGGTCGCCGCGGAGCCGCTGACCATCGACGTCGGCGAACTGAAGGACTACCTTGGCAGGCCGCGCTTCCTGCCCGACGCGGTGGAGCGCACCGCGGTTCCCGGCGTGGCGACCGGTCTCGCGGTCACCGGGGCGGGCGGCGACGTCCTCTACATCGAGGCCAACGCCGCCGAGGGCGAGCGCTCGCTCACCCTCACCGGCCAGCTGGGCGACGTCATGAAGGAGTCCGCCCAGATCGCGCTGACCTACGTGCGCTCGCACCTGGCCGAGATCGGCATCGAACCCTCGATGCTCGACCGCGACATCCACATCCACTTCCCGGCAGGGGCGGTGCCCAAGGACGGCCCGTCCGCGGGCGTCACCATGGTCACCGCCCTGGTCTCGCTCGCGCTGGGTCGCCGGGTCCGCGCCGATGTCGGCATGACCGGCGAGGTCACGCTCAACGGCCGGGTGCTGCCCATCGGCGGCGTCAAGCAGAAGCTGCTCGCCGCGCAGCGGGCCGGTCTGAAGACCGTCTTCATCCCGGCCCGCAACGAGCCCGACCTCGACGACGTCCCCGCCGAGGTGCTCGACGCGCTGGACGTGCGCCCGGTCGCCGACGTGGCCGACATCCTGGCCTACGCCGTCGAGCCGGTCGCTGAACCGGCCGCGCCGCAGCGGCCGCTGGCCGCCACGGCCTGACCCGGGGCCCGGGAGCTGCCTCCCGGGAGCCGGCGGTCGTGACCGCCTCGGTCCGGTCGCGACCGCCCCGGCCTCGCCGGGCTCAGGTCAGGCGTCGCTCGACCGCCCGCGTCGTCCCCTGGGCGAGGGCGCACAGCACGGGCTCGCGCCCGTCTTCCTCGGCGAAGATCTCGCAGTTCACCACCGCCTGGCGGCGGGTCGCCCCGCCCACCCTGGCCTCGGCGCGCAACCGCTGCCCGGATGCGGGTCGCAGGTAGGTGACGCTGAACCCGCCGGTGAGCACATTGGCGCCGAGCACCGTGCCCGCCGCGAAGGTCAGCGCGTTGTCGGCGAGATAGGCGAGCACGCCGCCGTGCACGTAGCCGAACTGCTGGTGCAACTGGGGACGGATGGGCACCTCCAGCGTGGCGGCCCCGTCGCCGAAGGCGAGCAGCCTGGTGCCCACCAATTCGGCGAACGGCTGGGCGTCGAGCACTCGGCTCGCGTCCTCGAACCCGATCGCCGGGCTGCCGCCGAGGGCCGGTCCGTGGTTCGCCGGGCCGTGCTCGGACGCCGGGCCGGGGTGCCCGGTCGCCGGACGGTCGAGGGTCGGCCTGTGCTCGTCGTTCGGTCTGCGCTCGTCGGCTGGGCATGCCCCCTCGGCCGTCCCGTGGTCGCGGGCCGGACTGTGGTCGCGGGCCGGACTGTGGTCGGTCGCGGTCGTGTGGTCGCACTCGGTCATGTCGTTCCTCCGGTGTCGGTGCCGAGGACGAGCCAGGCCGCCTCGGCGAGTTCGTCGGCCACGTCGGCCGGCGGCACGGTGATCGCGCCGCCGAGCCACTGGCGCGAGTACTCCTGCGCCGGCCCGAGCCACAGCGCGTAGAGCACGTCGAAGTCGAGTTCGCGGACGGCCCCGTAGCGTGCGTGGGTGCGCCACCACCGAGCCACGTCGGTGAGGAAGGCGCGGTTGCTCTCGCTGTCGCGCACCCCGGGCGGGCGGGCCGACAGCAGGATCGTGGCCCGGTTCGGATGCTCGCTCACCCAGCGCAGATGCGCGCGCACGCCGTCGACCACGCCGCCGCGCGCGTCGGTGCTCTCCCCCACCGCCGCCCAGAAGCAGCGCTGGTAGTCGGCCAGCGCGTTCGCCCACACCTGCCGGTAGAGATCGGCCTTGTCCGGGAAGTGGTGGTACAGCGCGCCCACGCTCGCGCCCGCGGCCTCCCTGATCGTGGCCAGGGTGGCGTCCAGCGGGCCGTGCTCGGCGAACTCGCGCTCGGCCGCCGCCAGCAACCGATCTCGAATCTTCATGACCAGAATTTAATTCTGTCTTCGGCGCTCGGCAAGGGCGCGCCGGCCGGGCCGGGGAAAGGGGTATGACGGACAGGTGGCCCGGTGGCTGTTGCACGTGGATCTCGACCAGTTCCAGGCGGCGGTGGAGTTCCGCCGCCACCCGCAACTGCGCGGCAGGCCGGTGATCGTCGGCGGCAACGGCGACCCGCAGGAGCCGCGCAAGGTCGTGACCTGCGCGTCCTATCCGGCCCGCGCCTACGGCGTGCGCGCGGGCATGCCCTTTCGCGCCGCCGCCAGACGCTGCCCGGAGGGCGTCTTCCTCCCGCTGGACACGGCCGCCTACGAGGAGGCATCCGAGGAGGTGATGGAGCTGCTGCGCACCTTCCCCGGCCGGGTCGAGGTCTGGGGCTGGGACGAGGCATTCCTGGCCGCCGACACCGACGATCCGCTCGCCCTGGCCGCCCGCATCCGCGCCGCCATCGCCGAACTGTCACTGACCTGCGCGATCGGCATCGGCGACAACAAGCTCACCGCCAAACTGGCCACCGGCTTCGCCAAATCGGCGGGCAAGTCCTCGGCCGCCCCTGCCGACGAGCCCGGCGCGGCCACCGGCACCTTCGTGCTCACCGCCGCCAACTGGACCGAGGTCATGGCCCACCGTCCCGTCGACGCGCTGTGGGGTGTCGGCAAGCGCATCGCCGCGCGCATGGCCGCCCTCGGCATCCACACCGTCGCCGACCTGATGTCCGCCGACCGCACCCGGCTGGCCGCCGAGTTCGGCCCCGCCACCGGCCCCTACCTGTGGGTGCTCGGACACGGCAGCGGCGACACCGACGTGGTCACCGAGCCGCGGGTCCCGGTGGGCCGCAGCCGATCCCGTACCTTCCCCCGCGATCTCACCGACCCCGCCGAGATCCGCGCCGAAGTCACCCCGCATCGCCACCCAGGTCGCCGAGGAAGCGGCCGAGGCGGGCCGCGTCACCACCCGCGTCTCGGTCACCGTGCGCACCAGCACCTTCTACACCCGCAGCAAGCAGGCCAAACTCCCCGAACCCACCACGGACGTGGCGACCATCGTCGAGACCGCGCTGCGCGTGGCCGACCGCTTCGACCTCGACCGCCCGATCCGATTGCTCGGCGTGCGACTGGAATTCACCGCCGGGTGAGCACACCGACGCCCCGCGCGGGTCACCCCGGCCGGGGCCGGGCGGCTCGTATGCTCGGGGCCATGGCATTCGCAGCGATGGTGGCGCACGAGTCCGAGGGCGGGATCGGCCTGGTCCGCGAGGAGGTGCAGGAGAGCTTCCTCGACAGCGGCGCGGGCGATCGGGTCACGATCGCGGTGCACTACTCGAGCGCCAATTACAAGGACGCGCTGGCCATCACGCCGCGCGGCGGGGTCGTCCGGTCCTACCCGATCATTCCCGGCATCGACCTGGCCGGCGAGGTCGTCGCCTCCGACAGCCCGGACTTCGCCGTCGGCGACACGGTTGTCGCGCACGGCTACGGCATCGGCGTCTCGCGTCACGGCGGTTTCGCCGAGTACGCGAAGGTGCCCGCCGACTGGGTGGTGCGCCTGGACGGTCTGAGCGCCGAGGACGCGGCCACCATCGGCACCGCGGGCTTCACCGCCGCGCTCAGCGTGGTCGCGCTGCTCGACCACGGTCTCACCCCCGACGACGGCCCGGTCCTGGTGACCGGCGCGAGTGGCGGCGTCGGCAGCGTGGCCGTCGACATCCTGGCCGGTCTCGGCTTCGAGGTGGTCGCCTCCACCGGCAAGCCCGACGCCGCCGACCGCCTGCGCGAACTCGGCGCGACCGAGGTGATCGGCCGTCTGCCCGAGGACCCCGACGCGAAGATCCGCCCGCTCGGATCCACCCGCTGGCCCGCCGCCGTGGACAGCGTCGGCGGCCGCTCGCTGGCCTACGTGCTCAGCTGCATCGGCTATCGCGGCGCGGTCGCCGCCAGCGGTCTGACCGGCGGCGCCGACCTGCCCACCACCGTCATGCCCTTCATCCTGCGCGGGGTGTGCCTGCTCGGCGTCGACTCGGTCGAGTACCCCATCGCCGAACGCCGCGCGCTGTGGTCGCGGCTGGCCACCGACCTGCGCCCGGGCCACCTCGACCTGCTCCGCAACGTCGCCCCGGTCACCGAGGCCGAGCGCGTGCTGCGCTCGATCAAGGACGGAACCCACTCGGGCCGAACGGTTTTCCGCGTCGCGGGCGCGTTCTGAGCCGACCGGCACCCAGCCGGTGAACCCGCTCCCGGATTTCCCGCGCCCCATCCCGGCGGCCCGCGCTTCGGCCGCCACCGATCCAGCGGTCGCGTACCGGCCGGGGAGCACGTACCGACCGGGGACGAGAAGGCTAGGCCGCGACCTCGGCGGGCTCGTCGAACTGGGTGCGGTACAGCTCGGCGTACCGCCCGTCGGCGGCGAGCAGTTCGGTGTGGGTGCCCTGCTCCACGATCCGCCCGTCCTCGAGCACCACGATCCGGTCGGCCGCGCGGATGGTGGACAACCGGTGCGCGATCACCAGCGCGGTGCGGCCGGCCAGCGCCTCGGTCAGCGCCTCCTGCACCGCGGCCTCGGAAGTGGAGTCCAGTGAGGCGGTGGCCTCGTCGAGGATCACCAGTCTCGGCTGCTTGAGCAGCAGCCGGGCGATGGTCAGGCGCTGACGCTCGCCGCCGGACAGACGGTAGCCGCGCTCACCGACCACGGTGTCCAGCCCGTCGCTCAGCGATTCCACCAGCTCGGCCAGGCGGGCGCGGCGCAGCGCGTCCCACAGCTGCGACTCGTCGGCCTCGGGCCGGGCCAGCAGCAGGTTGGCGCGGATGGTGTCGTGGAACAGGTGACCGTCCTGGGTGACCAGGCCGACGGTGTCGCGCAGCGAACGGGTCTCGATGTCGCGCACGTCGACCCCGTTCAACCGCACCGCACCGGCGTCCACGTCGTAGAGCCGCGAGACCAGTTGCGCGATGGTCGATTTGCCCGCGCCCGAGGAACCGACCAGCGCCACCAGTTGCCCCGGTTCGGCGTGCAGGTCGATGTCGTGCAGCACCTCGACGCCGCCGCGGGTGTCCAGTGTCGCCACCTCCTCCAGTGAGGCCAGCGAGACCTTGTCGGCCGACGGGTAGCCGAAGCTCACGCCGTCCAGCTCCAGCGCCACCGGGCCCTCGGGCACCGGCACCGCGTCGGGCGCGTCCTCGATCAGCGGCTTCAGATCCAGCACCTCGAAGACCCGCTCGAAGCTCACCAGTGCCGACATGATCTCCATGCGCGCGCTGGCCAGCGCCGTCAGCGGCGCGTAGAGCCTGGTCAGCAGCAGCGACAGGGCCACCACAGCGCCCGCGTCCAGCCTGCCCGTCAGCGCGTACCAGCCGCCGAGGCCGTAGACCAGCGCCACGGCCAGTGCCGACACCAGCGTCAGCGAGGTGACGAAGACCGTCTGCAACATGGCCGTGCGCACCCCGATGTCGCGCACCCGCCCCGCCCGCGCGGCGAACTCGGCCGACTCCTGCTCGGGCCTGCCGAACAGCTTCACCAGGGTCGCGCCGGGCGCGGAGAACCGCTCGGTCATCTGGGTGCTCATCGCCGCGTCCAGGCGCGCGGCCTCGCGCTGCATGTCGGCCAGCCTGCGGCCCATCCGCCGCGCGGGCACCACGAACACCGGCAGCAACAGCAGCGCCAGCAGGGTGATCTGCCAGGAGATGGTCAGCATCACCGCCAGCGTCAGCGCCAGGGTGACCAGATTGGTCACCACCCCGGACAGGGTGTCGCTGAACGCGCGCTGCGCGCCGATCACGTCGTTGTTCAGCCTGCTCACCAGCGCGCCGGTGCGGGTGCGGGTGAAGAAGGCAACCGGCATCCGCTGCACATGGTCGAAGACCGCGCGCCGCAGATCCAGGATCAGCCCCTCCCCGATGCGCGCCGACAGCCATCGGATCACCAGTCCGAGCCCGGCGTCGGCCACCGCCAGCGCGCCGATCGCCACCGCCAGCAGCACCACCACGCGCGGCTGCGACCCGGCGACGATGTCGTTGACCACCCGGCCGGCCAGGACCGGTGTCGCCACGGCAAGGAGCGCCGAGACCACGCTGAACAGCAGGAACACCCCGATCCTGCGGCGGTGCGGGGCCGCGAAGCGCAGAATCCGGCGGGCCGTCTCCGCCCGCAGCGGTCTGCGTTCCTCAGGTGCGTGGGCCTGCCGGTACATCTGATTCCAGGCCACCGATTCGATGCTCACGTCCACTCCCTTTCGACCCCCGTCATTCCACCCCAGGCCTCCGACAGTAGAACCTCAACCATTGTTCAGTTCAAGTTGTTTTCCGCCGCGCCGTGCGTGAACGGCGCGGGGCGGACGCACCGGCCGGGTCACTAGGCTGGCCGAGTGGGCGAGCAGGCGATCGGCGGGACGGAGCGGGACGGGGCACGGCTGTTCGCCGCGCTGCGCGCCCGGCTCGACGGCGAGGTCGACCACTCGCCGCGCCGCCGCGCGGAGTACTCCTCCGACGCCTCCAACTACCGGGTCCCGCCCGCGGCCGTGGTCTTCCCGCGCGCCGACGAGGACGTCGCAGCCGCCCTGGCCTTCGCCCGCGAGCACGGCCTGCCGGTGACCGCGCGCGGGGCGGGCACCTCGGTGGCAGGCAATGCCGTCGGCGCCGGCCTGGTGCTCGACTTCAGCAGGCACATGAACCGGGTGCTGGACTTCGACCCGGAGCGCGGCACGGCCAGGGTGCAGCCCGGCGTCGTGCTCTCCACCCTGCAACGACTCGCGAAGCCGCACGGCCTGCGGTTCGGCCCCGATCCCTCCACCCAGGACCGCTGCACCCTCGGCGGCATGATCGGCAACAACGCCTGCGGTCCGCGCGCGGTCTCCTGGGGCCGGACCAGCGACAACGTCACGGCGCTGCGGGTGCTGGACGGCCGAGGCGCCGAACGCGCCCTGGCCACCGACCCCGCGGTGGTGCCCGGCCTGCCCGAGTTCACCCGCTCGCACCTGGCGCTGCTGCGCACCGAACTGGGCCGATTCGACCGCCAGGCCTCCGGCTACGGGCTAGAGCACCTGCTGCCCGAACGCGGCGGCGATGTCGCCAAGGCCTTCGTCGGCACCGAGGGCACCTGCGGGTTGCTGCTCGACGCGGGCATCCGGCTGGTCCGGCTGCCCGGCGCCACCGTGCTGACCGTGCTCGGCTATCCCGACATCGCCACCGCCGCCGACGACGTGGCCGCGGTCATGTCCTGCGACCCGATCGCGGTGGAGGGCATCGACTCCCGGCTGGTCGACGTGGTGCGCGCGCACCGGGGCACGGTCCCCGACCTGCCGCGCGGCGGGGCCTGGCTGTTCGTGGAGACCACGGGCGCGACGGCGGACGAGGCGATCGCCGTCGCCGGGCGGCTGTGCGGGGCGGCGCACGCGCTGGAGGCCAGGATCGTCACCGACGCCGCCGTCGCAGCCACCCTCTGGCGCATCAGGGCCGACGGCGCGGGCCTGGCCGGGCGCACCCCGCAGGGTCACCCGGCCTGGCCGGGCTGGGAGGACGCCGCCGTGCCGCCCGAGCGCCTCGGCGCCTATCTGCGCGAATTCGCCGACCTCACCGCCGAGCACGGCGTCGACGGCCTGCTCTACGGCCACATCGGCGACGGCTGCATCCACGTGCGCCTCGACCTGCCGCTGGCCGACGCGCCGGAACGTTTCCGCGCCTTCCTCTTCGACGCCGCCGAACTCGTGGTCCGGCACGGCGGCTCGCTGTCCGGCGAACACGGCGACGGCCGAGCCCGCTCCGAACTGCTCGGCGTCATGTATCCGCGGCCGGTGCTGGCCGCCTTCGCCGGTTTCAAGGCGCTGTTCGACCCCGACGGCACGCTCAACCCCGGCGTCCTGGTCGAACCGAGCCCGGTGGACGCCGACCTGCGGGTGGCCGGTGTGCCGCCGATGCCCCCGGCGGGCGGTCTCGCCTTCGCCGCGGACGGCGACCTGGCCACCGCCGTGCACCGCTGCGTCGGCGTCGGCCGCTGCCGTGCCGACAACCGGGCCGCGGGCGGCTTCATGTGCCCGTCCTACCTGGCCACCGGCGACGAGAAGGACAACACCAGGGGCCGGGCCAGGGTGTTGCAGGAGGTCGTGTGCGGCGCGTTGCCGATCACCTCGCCCGCCGTCGCCGAATCGCTGGAGCTGTGCCTGTCGTGCAAGGCCTGCCGCACCGACTGCCCCGCCGGGGTCGACATGGCCGCCTACAAGACCGAGATCCTGCACCGCCGCTACCGCCGCCGCCTCCGCCCGGTGGACCACTACACCCTCGGCATGCTGCCGCGCTGGCTCGGTCTCGCCACCAGGATGCCGCGCGTGATCAACACGCTGGCCGGACGGAAACTGTTGCGCCGCTTGGGCCTGCGCGCGGCGGGGGTGGACCCGCGCCGTCCGGTGCCGCGTCTGGCCGACCGCTCCTTCCGGCGGTCGCTGCGTGCGCCGGGATTCGGCGGCGCGACGGTCACCGTCTCCGCCACGGCTTCCACAGGCCGGGCCGTGACGGTCACCCCCTCGGCGGGTGCGGCCTCGGCGGGTGCGAACCCGGCTGAGGGGAACGAGCGGCCGACGGTCGTGCTCTGGCTCGACACCTTCACCGACGCCTTCGCCCCTGAGATCGCCGAGGCGGCGATCCGGTTGCTCGAGTCCACCGGTCACACCGTCGTCATCCCGCGCGCGCGGGTGTGCTGCGGCCTGACCTGGATCAGCACCGGCCAGCTCGACGGCGCGCGCGCCCGGCTGCGCGCCACCCTGGACGCGCTGGACGAGCATGTCCGCGCCGGCGGGGTCGTCGTCGGCCTCGAACCCTCCTGCACCGCCGCGCTGCGCTCCGACCTGCCCGAACTGCTCCCCGACGATCCGAGGGCCGAGCCGACCGCGAAAGCGGTGCGCACCCTCGCCGAATTCCTGGCGGGCCTGCCGGGCAGGCGTCCGCCGGACCGCTCCGGGCAGACCGTGGTGGTCCAGCCGCACTGCCACCAGCACGCCGTGCTCGGTTTCGACATCGATCGCCGGATGATTGCCGAGACCGGCGCGCGGATCGTCGAGATCAGCGGTTGCTGCGGTCTGGCCGGCGATTTCGGGATGCGAGCCGGCCACTACGGGATCTCCGCGAAGATCGCGGCCGCCGGTCTGATTCCCGCGCTGGAGCAGGCGGGAGAGGCCGCCGTCTTCCTCGCCGACGGCTTCTCCTGCCGTACTCAGGCCGCCCAGCTCATCGGCCGTGACGGCGTCCACCTGGCACAGTTCCTGCTCGACCGGCGAGCAGGCGGTGGTCAGAGTCCGAACGGGAGCGTGCCCGGCGGGATCTGATAGCCGGAGCTGCCGGCGAACAGCGTGCCCCACGCGCCGAGCAGCCAGTTGAGTGCGTTGGTGATCATCGGATACCTCCGTCGTGCCAGCTGTTTGCCGATCGCCGGGGAAATCGACAAATCGCCCTCGGTTGTTACCGAGGGCGCGACGTGAGGCCGGTTACCCGCCGCGCCGGGCGGGGCGAGCGAGCCGGGCGCGAGCGGGGGAGCACAATGGACCGGTGCGCGCACCGACCACCCCCGTGATCGAGGGCGGGCGATCCAGGACGGTCGTCTCGCCCCGTCCGGTCGACCTCGCGCACACCCTCGCCCCCTTGCGCCGCGGCCAGGGCGACCCGTGCACCCACCGCGACGACGCGGGCGGACACTGGCAGGCCGTCCGCACCCCGGCGGGTCCGGTCACCTACCGGCTCGTCCAGCACGGCCGGGACACCGTGCACGCGCGCGCCTGGGGTCCGGGCGCGCAGCTGTTCCTCGACGAGCTGGAGATCATGCTCTGCCTCGACGAGAATCTCGACGACTTCACCCCGGAACATCCGCTGGTGCGCGACGCCCACCGTCGCCACCCCGGTCTGCGCATGCTGCGCACCCGGCGTGTGTTCGAGGCGCTCGTGCCCTCGGTGCTGGAACAGAAGGTGCACACCGTCTCGGCGCTGGCGTCGTGGCGAAAGCTGGTGCGGCGGTACGGCGAACCGGCGCCCGGCCCGTCGCCCGCCGGACTGCTGCTGCCGCCCGCCCCCGAGACCTGGCGGCGCATCCCGTCCTGGGAGTACCACCGCGCCGGGGTGGGGCCGCAGCGTGCCAGCACCATCGTGCGCGCCGCCGCTGTGGCCGACTCGCTGGAGCGCGCCGCCGCCCGCGAACCCGCCGAGGCCGCGCGGATGCTGTGCTCGGTGCCCGGTATAGGGGTCTGGACCGCCGCGGAGATCGCTCAGCGCGCCTTCGGCGACGCCGACGCGCTATCGGTCGGCGACTACCATCTCGCGGCGGTCGTCGGCTGGACCCTGCTCGGCCGCCCGCTCGACGACGACGGCATGGTCGAGTACCTGGAACCCCTTCGCCCGCACCGCTATCGGGCCGTGCGGTTGCTGGAGATCAGCGGCGCGGCCCGCAGGCCGAAGTTCGGCCCGCGCACCCCGCTCACCGACCACACCTGGCACTGATCAGCGCCCCGGCGCCGACCACCCACCCGGCGCCGACCGACCGATGGGCAGCGCCGCCGGGGCGGGAGACGGTCGAGACCTCAGATTCGCAGGGCGCGTTCGTCGAGCACGCACTTGCCCGCTTCGACCAGTGTCGCCCTGGCGCGGCGGCGCACCAGGCACCGGTCCACGGTGCAGTCCAGGTGCAGTTGCATCGCCGAATGTGCCTGCGTGGTCGTCATGATTCCCGGATCGCGACCGCAACTGAGCAGCCCGGACGACCACATCATCTGGTTCGCCATCTGCATCACGCCACCGCCACGATTCGGTCCGTCGACGACGACGCTATGACATATTCAGCCATGACTCCTCGTTCCCGCGTGCGACTGGTTCGATGCGCCCGGAGAGTGCCGCGCCTGCAAGGACAATCGCACGTACATTCCGAGCACACTTCCAGCACACCACTTGTGGGGCGTGTCGCCGGGCGGCTCGCCAGAGATCGGTGAGATTTCCCGCGAATTCCCAGCACGTCATCCGTACCGGGGTGCAGGATTATCCATAACGGATGAACACGCCCGAGCGTGAACACCTGAGCTGGCACGAGCACCCGAGCGGCATCGCACGGACACCGAGCTCGCAGGTCCGCCGCGATGCGCCCTCCGGTCCGCCGGAGCTGGAGAAACGGAGCTGGACGGTGACACCGAGTTCGACACGAGCACTGCTGGATTCAGCCCCCTCGACAGATGCGTCCTCGACGCTTGCGCGCCGGCAACTCGGCCGCTATCTACGGGACTGGCGCAACCAGGCGGGCCTGACCATCGCCGACGCGGCCCGGCTGATGGAGTGGGGCGCGACCACCCTGCAACGGGTGGAGAAGGGGCAGGCCGACCGTCTGCGCTCCGTCGACATCCAGGAGTTGTGCCGCATCTACGGCATCCCCGAGGAGATCAGCCGCGCGCTGGCCGGCCTGGCCAAGCAGCGGCCGGGCACCAGCTGGTGGCACGCCTTCGGCGAGCTGATCCCGGCGAGCTTCGACGTCTACGCCGGTGTCGAGGCCACCGCGCGGGAGCTGTTCATCTACCAGCCCGAGCTGGTGCCCGCCCTGGTGCAGATCCCGGACTACGCGCGGGCGCTGCTGCGCCATCTCGGCCCCGAGGTGGCCGAGGACGACATCGAGCGCAGGGCGCACGCCAGGATGGCCAGGCAGGCGGCGCTGACCCGCCGATCCGCGCCGGTGGTCGCCGAGGTGGTGGTGCACGAGGCCGCGCTGCGCCGGGTGGTCGGCGGCCCCAAGGTCATGGCCGCCCAGCTGCGGCATCTGGCCGACCTGGGCACGCGCTCGAATGTCGGTCTGCGGGTGCTGCCGTTCTCGGCCGGTGTGCCGCTGGGCGAGCCGACCGGCCCGTTCACGGTGCTGTGCTTCGGCGGCGACGCGCGGGCCAGACGCGCCGACCCCCCGGTCGTGCACGTCTCCGGTTACACCGGTGATCTGTACCTGGAACGGTCGGTCGACGTGCACCGCTATCTGGCCGCGCACGAGTGCCTGCGCCGCAGCGCGCTGGACGCGCAGACCAGCAGGCGGCTGCTGCGCGAGGTGGCCAAGGATTACGCGGCGGCGGTCTGACCGCCCGCGAGCACGCGGTCCCGAGGGCGCGACACGCGGGCGGGAAGATCACGAATCGACGCAGGTTCGGCAACGGAACGGTGTTTATCCGGTCTGTGTGCTGGGTAACACGAACATATGGACCGTGGGATCAAGAATTATCAGACACGGTACCGTAAATTGCGGCCCGGCGACTGGGTGGAATGGCTCATTGTCGCGTTGCTCTTCGCGGTGTCGACAGTGGGCGTATTCGTGTTGACCGGCGCGTTCGTGCCCGCGCTGTTCGTCGGCGTGCTGGTGTGGATCGTGGCCATCGGAGTCGTCGCCACGCTCTGAGCCAGGGCCGGGCGCCGCGGGCGCCCGGCGGCTCGGCACGTGGCAGCTGCTCAGCGTCGGAAGAGCTTGTTGCCCAACCAGACCAGCGGATCGTACTTGCGGTCGACCACCCGCTCCTTGAGCGGGATCAGCGCGTTGTCGGTGATCTTGATGCCCTCCGGGCAGACCTCGGTGCAGCATTTGGTGATATTGCAGTAACCGAGGCCGTGTTCTTCCTGGGCCATTTCGCGGCGATCGGCCACATCGAGCGGATGCATTTCCAGTTCCGCGATGCGCATCAGGAATCGCGGGCCCGCGAAGGCCTCCTTGTTCTCCTCGTGATCGCGCACCACATGGCAGGTGTTCTGGCACAGGAAGCACTCGATGCATTTGCGGAATTCCTGCGACCGCTCCACATCCACCTGCCGCATCCGGTACTCCCCGGGCGCCAGACCCGCCGGCGGAGTGAACGAGGGGATCTCGCGCGCCTTCTGGTAGTTGAACGACACGTCGGTGACCAGGTCACGGATGATCGGGAAGGTGCGCATCGGCGTGACCGTCACCAGCTCGTCGCGGGCGAAGGTCGACATCCTGGTCATACACAGCAGCCTCGGCCTGCCGTTGATCTCCGCGGAGCAGGATCCGCACTTGCCCGCCTTGCAGTTCCAGCGCACCGCGAGGTCGGGCGCCTGGGTGGCCTGCAGGCGGTGGATGATGTCGAGCACCACCTCGCCCTCGTTGACCTCGACGGTGAAGTCCTCCAGCGCCCCGCCCGCGGCGTCACCGCGCCACACGCGGAACCGCGCGTCGTACCCCATGAGTCAGCCCTGCCCTTCCGAATCGGCTCCCGCGGGATGACCGGCGAGTTCCGCCCGGTCGTAGTACTTCTCGAGTTCGGTGAGGTCGAACAACGCCAGCAGGTCCTCCCGCATGGGGATCTGCTCCTTCGGCGTCACCCGCACCGGCGGGGCCACCGGGTCGGCCGCCGCGCCCTGCTCCACCGAGCAGACCAGCAGCTTGTTGCGCCAGGCCGGGTCCATGCCGGGATGGTCGTCGCGGGTGTGCCCGCCGCGGCTCTCGGTGCGCAGCAATGCCGCTCGCGCCACACATTCGCTGACCAACAGCATGTTGCGCAGGTCCAGCGCCAGGTGCCAGCCGGGGTTGAACTGCCGGTGGCCCTCGACGGTGACCGAGCCGAAGCGCGCGCGCAGCTCGGCCAGCCGCTCCAGCGCCTGCGCCAGCTCGTGCTCCTTGCGGATGATGCCGACCAGATCGTTCATCACCTGCTGCAGATCGGTGTGCAGGGTGTAGGGGTTCTCGCCGCGGCCGTCGGCGGGCGGGTCGAAGGGGGCGAGGGCCGTCCTGGCCGCTTCGTCGAGCGCCTGCTCCGGCACGGAGGGACGACGGTCGAGTCCGAGCACGTAGTCGGCCGCGCCGAGCCCGGCCCGCCTGCCGAAGACCAGCAGGTCCGACAGCGAGTTGCCGCCGAGCCGGTTGGAGCCGTGCATGCCGCCGGAGCACTCCCCCGCGGCGAACAGGCCAGGCACCGTCGCGGCCCCGGTGTCCGGGTCGACCTCGATGCCGCCCATCACGTAGTGGCAGGTCGGCCCGACCTCCATCGGCTCGGCGGTGATGTCCACATCGGCCAGTTCCTTGAACTGGTGATACATCGACGGCAGTCTGCGCTTGATCTCCTCGGCGGGCAGCCGGGAGGCGATGTCCAGATAGACCCCGCCGTGCTCGGTGCCTCGGCCCGCCTTGACCTCCTCGTTGATGGCGCGGGCCACCTCGTCGCGCGGCAGCAGGTCGGGGGTGCGGCGCGCGGAGTCGTTGTCCTTCAACCACTGGTCGGCCTCGGCCTCGGATTCGGCGTACTGGCCCTTGAACACCGGCGGGATGTAGTCGAACATGAACCGCTTGCCGTCGGAGTTCTTCAGCACGCCGCCGTCGCCGCGCACGCCTTCGGTCACCAGGATGCCCTTGACGCTGGGCGGCCAGACCATGCCGGTGGGATGGAACTGCAGGAACTCCATGTTGATCAGCGTCGCCCCGGCCCGCAGCGCCAGCGCGTGCCCGTCGCCGGTGTACTCCCACGAGTTGGAGGTGACCTTGTAGGACTTGCCGATGCCGCCGGTGGCCAGCACCACCGCGGGCGCCTCGAACAGCACGAACTTGCCCGACTCGCGCCAGTAGCCGAAGGCGCCGCAGATGCGGCCGGCGTCGGTGAGCAGTTCGGTGACTGTGCACTCGGCGAAGACCTTGATGCGCGCCTCGTAGTCGCCGGTCTCGGCGTGGTCCTCTTGTTGCAGCGCGACGATCTTCTGCTGCATGGTGCGGATGATCTCCAGGCCGGTGCGGTCACCGACGTGCGCGAGCCGGGGGTAGGTGTGGCCGCCGAAATTGCGCTGGCTGATCCGGCCGTCGGCGGTGCGATCGAACAGCGCGCCATAGGATTCCAGCTCCCAGACCCGGTCCGGCGCCTCCTTGGCGTGCAGCTCGGCCATGCGCCAGTTGTTGAGGAACTTGCCCCCGCGCATGGTGTCCTTGAAATGGGTCTGCCAGTTGTCCTTTTCGTTGGCATTGCCCATCGAGGCCGCGCAGCCGCCCTCGGCCATCACGGTGTGCGCCTTGCCGAACAGCGATTTGCACACCACCGCCACCCGCAGGCCGCGTTCGCGCGCTTCGATCACCGCCCGCAGTCCGGCGCCGCCCGCACCGATGACCACCACGTCGTAGGCGTGTCGTTCCACTTCTGGCATGACTGGGAGTACTCCTGAAGCCGGTGCGGGTCAGTTGACGAACCGCAGGTCCGAGATCGTGTCGCTGGCGACCAGCAGCACGTAGAGGTCGGTGAGCACGAGGGTGCCGAGGGTGATCCAGGCCAGTTCCATGTGCCTGGTGTTGAGCTTGGAGACGAAGGTCCAGAACTTGTAGCGGATCGGGTGCGCGGAGAAGTGCTTGAGCCTGCCGCCGGTGACGTACCTGCACGAATGGCACGACAGGGTGTAGGCCCACAGCAGCGTGACGTTGCCGATCAGCACGAAATTGCCGAGGCCGAGCCCGAATCCGCCGTCGGCGCCGTGGAATGCCGACAACGCGTCGTAGGTGTTGATCAACGAGACGATCAGCGCCACATAGAAGAAGTAGCGGTGCACGTTCTGCACGATCAGCGGCAGCCTGGTCTCGCCGGTGTAGCGCCCGTGCGGCTCGGCCACCGCGCAGGCGGGCGGGGAGAACCAGACCGAGCGGTAGTAGGCCTTGCGGTAGTAGTAGCAGGTCAGGCGGAAGCCGAGCAGGAACGGCAGCACCACGAATCCCAGCGGGATCCACATCGGCAGTTCCGGGAACGGGGTGCCGAAGTGGCTCGACCCCGGCACGCACGAATCGCTCAGGCAGGGTGAGTAGAACGGCGTGAGGTAGTGGTACTCCGGCACCCAATATGCCGTGCGGACAAAGGATCTGATCGTCGCGTAGACGACGAAGGTGCCGAGGCCGAGCACCGTGAGCAGCGGTGGCACCCACCAACGGTCGGTGCGCAGCGTGCGCTCGGCGATTCTGGCCCTGGTCCTGCTGAAAACACCCGTCCCTTCGCGGACGGCGGTCGGTGCGGCACTCACGAGACGCCTCGCTGTTTCGCTCGGCGGGCGGGGATCGACGCCGTCGCGGTCGTTGCGGGCCGCGTGCCGGTGGTCGATACCGTCCGCGCTCTGAATGTGATGCACAGCACCTTACGTCAGGTGGTCTACCGCCCGTGAGCGGTCTCGGCGAGTTCGACCGCCTCCGGTTCCTATGATTTGCGCCACACAATCGTGGTCTGGCTCACGTGGCCGAGATGGCTTCCCAGATGTCACGTCTTCGCAACATCGGCGTGTTCCCCTTTCCCTAGCGATACCTGCTGACCTGCGTGGGGCCAGTGTCAGCACACTCCGGGACACCTGCCGGGTAAGGAGATACCGACCATGAGAAGAGCCGCGATAGTTGCGCCGGTTCGGACCCCGAGCGGGGTCGACGGCGGGGCACTGTCCAGGATGCCGGCGCAATGGCTGGCCTCCACCGTGCTATCGGCGGTCATCGAGCGTTCCGGCATCGATCCGTGGCGGATCGAGGATGTCGCGATGGCCTGTTCGCGCGCGGGCATGAACGCGGGCCCCGATCTGAGCAAGCTGGCCGCCAGGGAGGTCGGATTGCCGTTCGCCGTACCGGGTTTCGTCACCGACCGGCACAGCGGCAGTGGACTCCAGGCGGTCATCACCGCGGCCATGATGGTGCAGACCGGCGCGGCCGACGTGGTGGTCGCGGGCGGCGTCGAAGCGGGCGGCGACGGGCCGGGGAGTCCCGGCGCGGTGGGCAGGCCGGCGGCGGGCTACGGACCGCGCGGCGGCGGGCAGGGCTTCGGCCCCGGCGGATCGGCGGCGGGCGGTTACGGGCCGCCGGTCATCCGGTCGGTCCCGACGATCATGCCGCCGCGGCCGGGCGGCAGCGCGCGCAGCGACTACGGCGTGAACGACTACGCGCCCGCGGGTTACGGGCCGAACAGCTACCGAGCGCCCGCCGCCGGACCGCAGCGTCCGCTGCCGCCGAACGGCTACGCCACGACCGGGCAGATGCCGAATCCCCTGGCGCAGAACGGATACGGCCCGGGCGGTTCCGGCGGTTACGGCCAACCCGGCCACAGTCGTCCAGGCTACGGTCAGGGCGGGTACGGCCC